>DHKFC23501__coassemble_1076_pt1 | contig 46302 bp, 35 predicted proteins | sample DHKFC23501__metabat2_high_PE_052 | metagenome-assembled genome bin DHKFC23501 | reverse complement strand
GGAAGGGCCTCTCAGACAAGGCAGCCATGGAGATCATGGAGCTCTTCTTCACGCCCGACGAGAAGCTTTACGACCGCCCCATCACCGACTTCTTTGACGACGAGGTGCTCTCCTCCAACTTCTGGATGTACTGGCGCACCATGTTCGCGTTCGAGAACTGGCACTCCGCGCTGGAGATGAAGCTTTACATCAAGCGTTACATCCATCACATTGCGGGGTTGCCGGACTTCTCCGCCCTGCGCTTCACCCGGTACAACCAATACGAGTCGATGATTTTGCCCCTCATCGAATACCTCAAAGCATCCGGCGTACAGTTTCACTTCAATACAAAAGTAGAGAACATCGAGTTTGCCATCGGTGGTGGCGCGGGGCCAGCTCGCGCATGCACCGGCACCGGTCAGGACACTATCCAGTGTATTCAACAGGCAACATTCCCACGCAATCCTTACAGCACGTCCACCAAAAAGGTGGCAACCCGAATTGTGTTGAGCCAAACAAACACGGATGACACCGGTAACGCAACCACGGCGATTGACCTTACCGAGAACGACCTTGTGTTCATCACCAACGGCGGCTGCGTTGAAAACTCCACCATGGGCGCTCAGAACCTACCTGCCGCATGGAAGCCCGAGCTCGCCCCCGGCGGAGGCTGGGACATGTGGCGCCGCATCGCCGCTCAGGACCCCAGCTTTGGCCACCCCGACACCTTCTGCGGCGACCCTGAGAAAACCAAGTGGATGAGCGCCACGGTGACCACCCTCGACGGCGAGATCCCGCCGTACATCCAGGCCATCTGCAAGCGCGATCCCTTCTCTGGACACGTGGTCACCGGTGGTATCGTAACCTGCACCGACTCCAACTGGCTCATGAGCTGGACGCTTAACCGCCAGCAGCAGTTCCGCGACCAGCCCAAAGGCGAGCTTTGTGTCTGGGTGTACGGCCTCTTCCCCGATGAGCCGGGCAACTATGTGAAGAAGCCCATGCGCGACTGCACCGGTGAGGAGATCTGCCAGGAGTGGCTCTACCACCTGGGCGTCCCCGAGGACCGCATTGCCGAGCTCGCGGCAAACCATGCCAACACGGTACCGGTGATGATGCCCTACATCACGGCATTCTTCATGCCCCGCGCCGCAGGCGATCGACCCGACGTGGTGCCGGACGGCTCTGTCAACTTTGCCTTCATCGGCCAGTTTGCCGAGACACCGCGCGACACCATCTTCACCACGGAATACTCCATGCGCACGGGTATGGAGGCCGTCTACACGCTCTGCGACGTTGACCGCGGCGTGCCCGAAGTGTGGGGCAGCGTCTTTGATGTGCGCGACCTGCTCATGGCGAGCGTGAAACTGCGCGACGGCAAGCCGATCACCGACATGAAGCTCGGTCTTGTTGAGCGGTTCGCACTGAAAGAAGTCCTCAAGAAGATACAAGGAACAGATGTTGAGAACATCCTCAAAGAGTTTGGGGCAATCCAGTAAAACAAGCAGATAGCAATCGGCGTGCGGCGGGCATTGTCTCCTTCCCCCGCCGCACGCCGTGCTTTGTATAACCTCAGTGGTCGCTGCGGGCGCCACGCTCGGTACGCAAGAGGGCATCTACCAGCTCGTTGTCTTCTTTGTCGGGCGAACCCAAGGGCAAGCCACATGCTTCAAAGAAGTGACTGCCAGCAAATTGACGCGCTCGGAAGCTCCCGTGCTCGCCATCATCGAGATAGCGCACGCGACTTCGACAGTCGGTGGTGCCGCAAAAGAGCGGTCCGTGCCCGCGCATGTAGCGAGCATACACCGGGTCATCAGACCACAAAATCGTCCCTGCCAGGTTCTCAAGCTCATAGGCAACCGCATACGTTTGCCACGGCGTCTGGCGGCTACGCACATACCGGTCCAGAAGCGAGGCTATCCTCGTCACGCGTCGCAGGGTGTCTTTGGCAGACATCACATCGGCGTCACGGCGCAACGTAATCCCGCACGCCTCCCCCATTGCCGCGGAGGCATTCTCGCGCGCCGCTCCTGCAAGTAGTACGGCTGGAACCGACATCTTGATGGACTCATCAGGGAAGAGCTCAATCGCCGAATGCGGCACCGTGCCGTCAAAAGCCAACGAGGCGCGGAAGATGAGCGAGTCATGAGCATGCTGGATATGGCACGGCAGCCCTTGCGCCTCAAAACACGAGCGCAGCACCGCTGCGCGTTCATTCACCTCATCGCGCGAGATGTTGCCGCGTGAGCGCGTGCCCATACGCAGGAAATAGAGGTTGAACAGCGGAAGTCCCTCAGGATAGTAGATGGTTCGCCGACAAAACTCCGAGACCTCGAAGGCGCGTTTGCTTGCCTTGTCGTATAGCTCAACCAACACCGCACCCGTCGCCGGCCCCGAGGTTGACCCTTCCCGCACCTCAACCACGCCGTCGGCCACATACGGCGGGAAGCTCCCCTCCTCCACGCGCACCACGACAACACCTTGAGCATCGTTGGCGGGGTCGGCGATGAAGCGCACGTCGAACGGCGGGGCGGGCGAGACATGGCGGCGGCACAGCTCGCCTATGATCTGGCTATAGTCGGCATTTCCCCGTGGCACCGGGCACACGCTGTGGTCATCGTCGGCAACGCCAATAATGAGCCAGCCGCCGCGGGAATTAGCAAACGAGGCGATGATCTTGGGAATCTTGTTGCGCACCGTGCCCGTGTAAGCCCGCTTGAATTCCAGCACATAGCCCTCGTCGTAGTCGGCAAGCTGAGCAAGATCGGCAAACGTAACGTCAGCAAGTTCTTTAGGCTGACCGTGCTCATCGCGAAACGGGCTAAACATGGGCACACCCCCATACTGCAGGTAGCTGTTGCCATGTATACCCGGAAACCGGGTAGTCGAAAACTATGTCACTCCATCAAAATCGTACTTGTGTTCGGTATCATATATAGCTGCAATGATATCGAACATATATTCGTGATACTGAAGGAGGGTATATGAGAGCATTTAACTATCAGACCGTTCCCCAAACGCTCGAGGCCACTGCCGTCACCAATCGTTAAGCGAGCACTCTCAACATTGGTTGAAGACGGAACCATCAAGAAGGTGGGCTCAGGTAAGCTGACCGGATACGTGCAAAATGAGAATGGCTAGCTTAGTCCTTCCCAACCGCGTCGCCTTAGCAGAAAACCGGGGCGAAGCCATCATTCGGCCTCGCCCCGGATTTGCACGATACAACGTATCCTACGAGAGCGCCTTGCGCAAAAGCTCATTGAAAAGCTTGGGGTTGCCGGTTCCGCGACTCGCCTTCATGCACTGGCCTACCAAAAAGCCGATGACCTTCTGGTTGCCGTCACGATATTGCTGCGCCTGGTCGGGGCAAGCAGCCAGCACCTCGTCCACCGTGGCCTGCAACGCCGTGGTGTCGTTCACCTGGCGCATGCCGCGGGCATCCACAATCTTCTCGGGGTCCTCGCCAGACTCCGCCATGGCAACAAACACCTCATGGCCCTGATTAGAGCTGATGGCGTCCTCGGCAAGGAGTTTTGCCAGCGTGGCCACCTGACCCGGCGCAAGCTTGCTCTCTACCAGCGTGGCGCCGGCGGCCTTGAGGAAGGCGGGCAGCTCGTTCACGATGAGGTTGGCCACGCCTTGCGCCGGCTTGCCCGAAAGACCCGTTGCCGCCGCCTCAAAGAAGGTGGCTGTCTCCGGATCGCCCGCAATCTGCTCGGCGTCGGCGCGCTTGATGCCAAAGTCGTGCTCATACCGGTCGCGCTTAGCATCCGGCAGCTCAGGAATCTCTGAGCGGCAGTGCTCGATGAACTCATCCGTAAGGTCAAAGGGCGCCAGGTCGGGATCGGGGAAGAAGCGATAGTCGTCTGCCGTCTCCTTCACACGCATGACCACGGTGCGCTTGCGGCTCGGCTCCCAGTGGCGCGTCTCCTGGTAGATGATGCCGCCCTCTTCGAGCACCTCCGCCTGACGGCAGATCTCGTAGGCAAGACCATCGTGAAGCGCCTTGAAGGAGTTGAGGTTCTTGAGCTCGGTCTTGGTACCCAGGCGCGTATCACCGCGGCGGCGCAGGCTCACGTTGCCATCACAGCGCATGGAACCCTTCTCCATGGAGCAGTCAGAGATACCAAGCGTCACAAAGATGCGGCGGAGTTTCTCCATGAAAAGACGCGCTTCCTCGGGCGTACGCAAATCGGGCTCGGTCACGAGCTCAATGAGCGGCGTACCGCAGCGGTTGTAGTCGATAAGGCTCTCGGCTGCGCCACCGATGCGTCCCTCTTCGCCACCCACATGTACCATCTTGGCGGCATCTTCCTCCATATGGATGCGCAAGATGCGGATGGGCACGGTGTAGGATCCGTCTGCGCGACGCTCGGGCACCGCAATGCCAGCGGTATCGTAGCCCGAAAGCCCCGCAAGCGCGCCACCCACCGATGGGTCACTTGGGGACGTGTTCGTTTCGACCCATTCGCCCTCACCCGCCATGCGGGAAAGGTCGGCTGAGAGACCCACGGCACCCGCGCTTGCCGACGCCAAGCTCTCCGCCTCCGCCTCACCGAAGGCGCACTCTGGACGCTCAGAAGCTCCACGGCCCGTAACCTCAAGATCCAGCCGGCCATGCATGGCAAAAGCCACCGGACCCTGCGTGGTCTGGAAGTTCTTCGCCATATCGGGATAGAAATAGTGCTTGCGATAGAACATCGACCGCTTTTGAATCTGGCAGTTGGTGGCAAGGCCCGCCTTCACGATGTACTCAATCGCCCGCTTGTTGGGCACGGGTAGCGCACCGGGCAAGCCCAGGCACACAGGGCACACGTTGGTGTTGGGCTCATCGTCGTGGCTCAGCTTGCAGCCGCAGAACATCTTGGTGTCGAGCGTGGTGAGCTCGGTATGAATCTCGAGGCCAATCACGGCCTCCCAGTCTTTCAGAACTTCGGAGAGCTCCTTCATGCGAGCTCACCTCCCTTCCCTGCAAAGGCAGGTGCCACGCCAAGCACAGGCGCTCCCTTCGCCGCGCATGCGCGCTCAAGGGCAGCGCCAAACGTGATGAGGCGTTCATCCATAAACGCGGGAGCAACCAGCTGGGCTGCCACCGGCATGCCCGACTGCGCCCCCAGCCCCACCGGAACGGTAATGCCGCCGTTACCAGCAATATTGATAGAGATGGTGTAGAGGTCGGCGAGGTACATCTGCGTGGGATCCGAGATGGCCCCATGCTCAAAGGCAACCATGGGACTCGCCGGCATGATGATCACATCCACCTGCTCGTAGGCGCGCGCATAATCCTCGGTAATGAGTGTGCGCGCCTTTTGGGCCGCGTAATAGTACTTGTCATACACGCCCGAAGAGAGCAGATAGGCACCGAGCATCTGGCGACGCTTGGCCTCCGCGCCAAAGCCGTGTGCACGCGAAAGCGAGCTCTGCTGCGCCAGCGTGGCACAGCCCGGCTCCTGATAGCCGTAGCGAACGCCGTCGAACCGCGCGAGGTTGGAGAACGCTTCCGCAGGACCGATCACGTAATAGGCCGCAATGGCTGCATCGAGATGCGGGAGGTCAATCTCCACCAGCTCGGCGCCAGCCGCCTCAAGCGCATGCGCAGCGCCTTCAACCGCCTGCTTCATCTCGGGTGTGAGGCCTTCGGCATTCATGAGCGATGGAGCGACACCCACCCGTTTGCCTGCAACGTCGCCATCGAGCGCCTGTGCAAACGAAGGTGCCACCTCCTGCGACGTGGAATCGTAGCGGTCGCGTCCACCTGAGACCAGGGCATCCATGGCAAGCGCCACATCCTCAACGGTGCGGCCAAACGGTCCCACTTGGTCGAGGGAACTGCCAAATGCCACCACACCGTAGCGAGAAACGGCGCCGTAGGTGGGCTTCATGCCCACCACACCGCAGAGCGCCGCCGGCTGACGAATAGAACCACCGGTGTCAGAACCCAGGGCAAGTGGAACTTCGCCCGCCGCCACCGCTGCAGCCGAGCCACCCGACGAACCACCCGGAACACGCGCGGTATCCCAGGGGTTGTTGGTGGGGTGGAACGCCGAGGTATCGGTGGTGGAACCAAAGGCAAACTCATCCATATTGGTCTTGCCCACCGGCACGCAACCCGCGTCAAGCATGCGCTGCACGCAAGTTGCTGTGTAGGGCGACGCATAATGCTCGAGCATGCGGGAGGCACAGGTGGTGTATGTGCCCATAAGGTTCATGTTGTCTTTCACGGCAAGCGGCACACCGGCAAGTGGCGGAAGCTTCTCGCCTGCAGCGCGAGCGGCGTCGATACGGTCCGCCGCCGCAAGCGCCAGCTCAGGCGTCACCTGCAAAAAGGCCTGGACGTCTCCATCGCGCTTGTCCACAGCGTCGAGCGCCGCCTCGGCCATCTCGCGGGCAGAGACTTCACCCGAGGCTATAGCGGCAGCAATAGAACGAGCCGTGAGAGCATCGTAAGAAGCCATGTTACGCATCCCCCTCTCCCAAAATGGAGGGAACGCGGAACGAACGCTCCCGTGTTGCGCCAGCGTTGCTTAGCGCCGCCTCAATCGTAAGGCCATGCGGAGCATCGATGGCGTCATCGCGCATGACGTTGGAAAGGCTCCCGATGGGATGAAACGTAGGGTCAACATCGGGAAGATTGTAGGCAAGGACGGGCTCAAGCATCGCCACCGCGTCGTTCATGTACGACGTCATCTGGCTCAGCTCCTCCCCCTCCAAAGCAATGCGGGCATAATCGGCGATGCCGCGTACATCGTTTTCGCTGAGTGCCATGGGCGCTCCTTTCGGCTGGTCAATCTACACCATTATACGCAGCGCGCCCGCTCCCCGGACGAGGGGCGGGCGCGGTCACAGGCTTGCAACGGAGCGACGGGCGGCATGGCGGCTCCGGCCGGACCCCGGAACGCCCCCGCGCGCCTCACATGCGCTGCATCGAGAACGCCTGGCGGTGGTTGAGCAGGTACGGACGCAGGTAGGCCACCGTGGAGCACATGGGCAGCACGTCGGGCGAGAGCGCGATGCCCAGCACCTCGGTGATGTAGGCGCGGCGCCGCTCCATGCGCTCCCACATGCCGGGGTAGCGGGAGCGGATGTCGCGCTTGAGCCCCTCGTCAGCAAGGGCGACCGTGCTCTCGGCGCTCACGCCGCCGTAGCCCGGCACCGAGGGGATGATGTCGATCTGGAAGATCATGCCGCTCGTGAGCACCTCGTCCGAGCCCTCGTACACCGGCGAGCACAGCCACTCCTCCTCGGCGGTGAGATGCCCCGGGCAGAGCGACCAGCCGTAGGTTGCGCGCGGCAGCACGCGCTCCACCTCGTCGAAGAGCTCGCCTCCCGTCATGCCCACGCGGATGCGCTCAAGCCAGCGCACGTAGGCGGCGAAGTAGGGCGCGGCGACCTTCTCGAGCCAATCCGCCTGCTCGCGCGGCATCTCGGCCGAGGTGCTCACGGCGAACCCCGCGCGGCTGGAGAGGCCGCCCGCATAGCCCACGGTGAGGGCGACGGGGTCGCCCCATTTCACGCGGTTGGCGGTGGGGAACATGTTGGCCTGCACGAACCGCGGGCCGCTCGCGGCGATGGTCACGACGCTCGTATGCTGGCCATGGCGCACCAGCGTGTCGCCGAGCCGCATCTCGCTCACGCCGGCGCCGAGCGCGTCCATGGCATCGAGCATGCAGTCGGAGGCCAGCGCGGCGCCGAACTCGTAATGGGCGACCTCATTGGCGCTGTTGGCGGTGCGGGCACCGTCCGCGCCGATGAAGATGCCGGTGGCGTTGACGAGCGCGCCGTCCGAGCCCGCGGCCTCCCGCAGCGCGTCGACGATGAACGCGGGCACATCAAAAGTCGAGGAGGCGTCGACGTCCTCCGCGGTGAAGAGCTTCCAGCCTGCCAGGCCCACGCGCATGCCAGGCTGGACGCCCGCCTCGCGCAGGGCGGAGGGCAGCGGTGCGGAGGGCGCCTGGGGCTGGTTGGGCAGCGAGAGGATCGGCGCGTGCACGACGCGGGCATCGATGCGCGCCTTGTCCGCCTTGTCGCGGTTCTCGTTGCCCAAAACGAAGCACGCCGAGCCGTCGGCGGCTATGACGAGCAGGCCCTCCTCGAAGCGCGTGAAGAACCCGGCCAGGTAGGCGAAGTTTCCCGCATGCTCGACGTCGCCGTACACCACGAGCGCGTCGAGGCCGCGGGCGCGCATGCGCTCGACCACCTTGTCCAGGCGCTCCTGGATGGTGGCGTCGGAAAGCGGGATGGGCGCCCCCGTGCAGTCGCGTTCCGGCTCGGGCACGAAACCCAGCTCCACCATGCGGGTGTCCATAGCGCATCTCCCCTCGTCGTCATGCGGGTGCAAGCGATGGACGGAGAATGCGCCGAGCCTCGGCCTTGGGCTGCGGACGGCGCATGCCTGCGCCGCACCCCGCCACATCGCGCGTCACTCGCATGATACCCAGCTGCACTTCGGTGCCATCCCCCGTCTCGCCGGGATCTCGCCCAGCCGGCGCCGGCTGGGGTCGTCGTGAGGCTTGCGTGCGCCGCGACGGCGGCATCACGAGGGTTGACCCGCGTGGAAAATCATCGCGATGGTCAATTTACCCCTCGAGGTTACCTTTGGACGGAGCTGCGAAGCGCATGTATACGCGCGAGCGCCTCCAAAACCCCTTCCGCAGCCGCTGCGAGGTCGTTTTCGGACCTCTTCGGGGGTCCCACGGACGGTAGCGGGGCCGTGGCGCCGCGCTCGCATGCGGCGGATGGTAACCTCGAGGGGTAAATTGACCATCGAGCCGGAATCCAACAGCTCGAGGCAGCCAAGAGCCCATTTTTTGATGCATTCCACGCTGGAATTTATGCAAATAGGGAGCAGAAGCCGTCGCGCCCCGCCATCCGGGCGATGCACCCGCTTGCGCCCGCATGAGAACGACCGCGCCCCGCCAATCACAAGCCTCGGCACGGGGTAGCCTGCCCGAAACCCTGGACAGGCAACCCCGCAGCCGAAACCGCCCTCTACGCCGCTCGCAGCCCAGGCAGCGACACCTCGGACAGGCGATCCCGGACCGACCGCCCTGGCGGCGCGCCACAGGCTCGCGGCCCGACGGCGCCCGCTCTTGACTTTGCCAGCGACCTCGCCAGACCGACGACGCCGCGCAACGGCACCCTAGTCATCATCTCCCGAAGCACCCAGCTGCTCGAGCACCATGAGCGCCGCCGCCACGGGGCCGCGCTCGTCGTTGGCATCGAGGCCGCGGCCCACGCCCGAGCCGCCGCCGGCACCCGCCTTGTAGGGAATCGACAGCTTGCGGCTCTTGGGGAAGCTCACCGCACCCAGCCGGTCACGTAGGTCGAAGGCAACCTTCTTGGGCACGTCCACGCCCTGGAACGTCAAGCGGCCGGCAGCAAGCACCACGCTCTCCAACCCCAAGCGCCCGCCACGAATGCGGATTCGCGCGCGATCAAAGAGGTTCTGAGCAGCCTGCGGCAACGGTCCGGCCAGCTGTTCCAGCTCCTCTTGTGCCTCGTCCACCTGAGTAAGATCTTCTGCCGCGGCAAGCTTGCGGTACACCAGCACCCGCTTATCCACCGCAGGCAGATACTCTTCGTCCAAATAGAAGTCGGCAGGCAGGTTGATGGTCACGTCTGAGCTCTCAACATTGGCTCCGTCCTCGCCACGCGCCTCGGCCACCGCCTGACCGAGCATCTGCGTAAAGAGGTCAAAGCCCACGCTGGAGAGATTACCGTGCTGCTCAGCCCCCACAAGCGAGCCGGCGCCGCGGATCTCTAGGTCGCGCATGGCGATGCGCATGCCGCTGCCCAGCTCCTGGAACTCGGAGAGCGCCATCAGGCGCTCCGTAGCCTCCTGCGTGAGCGGCATCTCCCCCGGGAACATGAAGTAGGCGTATGCCTGGGTAGCGGAGCGCCCCACACGGCCCTTGAGCTGGTAGAGCTGCGCCAAGCCGAGCCGCTGCGAATCCTCGATGATGAGCGTGTTGGTGTGCGGATTATCAATACCGCTCTCGATGATGGTGGTGGCCACGAGCACGTCGATCCGCCCCTCGGCGAACTCGATCATCACGTCCTCCACCTCGCGCGGGGTCATCTTGCCGTGCGCCACGCCCACGCGCGCCTCGGGCACCGCCTCGTGCACGCGGTCCACCGCGTCATCGATGGTCTTCACGCGGTTCGAGACGTAGTACACCTGCCCCTTGCGAGAGAGCTCCAAGCGAATTGCCGCCGAGACCACATCCGGGTCGTACTCGCCCACGTGCACCATCACGGGACGGCGCCCGGTGGGCGGCGTGGTGATGAGCGACATATCGCGCACGCCCGAGATAGCCATCTGCATGGTGCGCGGAATAGGCGTGGCCGAGAGCGTGAGCACGTCAATCTGCTCGCGCAGGTTCTTGAGCTGCTCTTTGTGCTGCACGCCAAAGCGCTGCTCCTCGTCGATGATCACCAGGCCCAGGTTGGCTGGGTTGACGTCAGAGGAGAGCAGGCGGTGCGTTCCCACGAGCACGTCGAGCTTGCCCTCGGCGAAGGCGGCGAGGGCGCGGCGCTGCTGAGCGGGTGTGCGAAAGCGCGAGAGCACCTCCACCTCCACCCCGAAGGGAGCGAACCGCTCAAAGAATGTTTGGTAATGCTGCTGCGCCAAAATGGTGGTGGGACACAGCACCATCACCTGGCGCCCCGAGTCCACGCACTTGAAGGCCGCGCGTAGCGCAACCTCCGTCTTGCCGAAGCCCACGTCTCCACAGAGCAGGCGGTCCATGGGCTTGGGCGCCTCCATGTCGGCCTTGATGTCGTTGATAGCCTCCAACTGGTCGCGCGTGGGCTCGTAGGGAAAGCTCTCCTCCATCTCAATCTGCTCGGGCGTGTCGGGCGGGCAGGCGTATCCCGTGATGGACGAGCGGCGCGTATATAGGTCAACCAGGTCAAAGGCGAGCTTCTTGGCGCTCTTGCGCGCCTTCGCGGTGGCACGGCTCCAGTCGGCGGTGTTGAGGCGCGTGAGGCGTGGATTCTCGCCGTCCGGGCCCACATAGCGGCTGATGCGGTCCACCTGCTCAAGCGGCACATAGAGCTTGTCGCCATCGGCGTATTCCAGCAAAAAGTAGTCGCGCTCGCGGCCGCCCACCTCCTGGCGCACGATGGCCGTGAAGTGCGCGATGCCGTGCGTGGCGTGCACCACGTAGTCGCCCGGCTTGAAGGGGAAGGTCACCTCCGTCACGTCCACACGCCGGCGCACCCGCTGGCCACGGCGCGCGTCCATGCGCGCGCTCAGGTCGCCGATGGAGAATATCGCCAGGTGTGCCTCGGGCACCACCACGCCCCGCGGGAAGGCGGCATCCACAAAGGTCACGCGCCCGCGCGTCAACGTCGGCACCGCGATGCGGCCCACACGTCCCTCGGCCTGCGGCGCGCCGTCTTCTATGGGGCGCGCGTTGAGGCGGTCGGCATCGCGCTTGAGCAGCGTGACCGTCACCTCGGCACTCCCCACCTTACCAGCATTCTCATCGGCGGAGATGAGCGACTCCTCAAAGGGAATCGCCTCATCGTTAAAGGTGAGCTCAAGCGACTCGCGCGCGCCGCGGTCGGGCGCGGCGAACACGCACGCATATCGGTTGGCAACAACCTCGTTAATGCGCGAAATAAACCGCGTATCAGAGCCTGCGATGGCAGGTTGCTCAATTTTGAGCTCAGCGGTAACCGCCCCGCCCGCCCGGATGAGCGAAACGTAGTTCAAACGCTGTTGATGACCGAAGTCCAACTCCTGCGGTCGTACAAAAAGACCGTCTAAACGTGCAACTTTTGCCTCGCCGGCACGACGGTCCAGATCTTCATAGGCGCGCATGCAATCATCAAAGAGCGACCGAGGCTCCGAGAGCACCACGAGCGCGTTTTCGCTCACATGCGCAAGCGGGCTCACCGTGGTGTCGTACATGAGAGGCAAGAAGCGATCGAGCTCCGGTGTGACCACTCGGGCCTCAACCATCTCAAGGAGCGCCGCAAGCTCAGTGTCATTCTGGGCGGGTTGATAGAGCGCTGCCTTGATGCGCCGCACGGCATCATCGGTAAGGGCAAGCTCGCGGCAAGGATATACCCGGATGCTCGTATCGTCGCCAATGGTCTGACCTGTTGACGTAACCATATGACGGATACGGTCAATCTCGTCGCCAAAGAATTCAATGCGCACAGGAGACGTAGCCTGGGCCGGATACACATCCACCGCGTCACCATGCACGCGGAAGAGTCCCGGGGCATCCGCCGCATCGGAGGCAGTGTAGCCCATTGCCACCAAACGTTGCGGCACGCTCTCAAAGGGTACTTCCTCACCTACGGTAAAGGTTACGCTGCGCCAAAACTGGCTTTCGCGTGGCGGCACGCAACGCAACAGTGCCCGCGCAGAGGCAACCATGATGCAGGGCTTTCCGCTGGCCACGCGCTCAAGGGCCGCACAACGAGCCGCCACCACGGCATCGTCAGGCTCTTGATCGCGCCAGGGCATATCGCGACGCTCGGGATAGCGCTCCACATACTCAAGACCTACGTACGAAGCAAGTTCGCGAGCCGCTCTATCGGCAGCGTCCTCGCCTGAAACCACATAAACGCACGGCCGCGGACGACGCGCAAACTGCGCCGCCAGCATGAGGGCGCGCGCCGACTGCGATATTGCGAGCGTGGCATCCTTGCCCTCGTCAAGCGCCTCCTCAATAACGCGAGGCCCCTCGGCGGTAAACAACTGCGCTGCAATGCGGTGGACAAGCATGAGCAACCTTTCCACGACGAAAACCCGCCTGAGCAGCATCTCGGGCGGGTAACCATGTGCGATAGCTCTATCCTACCATGCAAACGTTTACGCGAACGCGCGTCTAAGACGGGCGTCCGGGTGCTCCCCTATAATGAGAGCGCAGCATCTACCGGTACATGCGGGCCCATGCCGCACCAGAGCACGCGCTCGCGCCCAACGTCCGCCGCACGCACGCCATTTGCTTTGCAAGGAGCCACTATGCTCAACGCATTGGATATAGCACTGATTGTCATCGCCCTGGTCACGGCAGCCGTTACCTGTTTAGCGCTCATCCAACTCGTTGGCATGAAGCGCACCCTCGATCGCCTTGCCCAAACAGCCGGCGATGACCTGCACGACCGTGCCAACACCGAGGCAGCGCTTGGGGCACTCCAGCATACCTTTGATGATGTGACACGCACCCTTGCCACCGCCCAGGCGTTGGAACGGCATAGATTTGAAAGCCTCGTTCAGCGCCTTGGCGAGAACACCGATCGCGCAGACGACCTGCGCCGCGAGATGATGCAGCGGCTCGACAACACAAGCAACATGCTCGACCAGCGCATGAACAGCGTGAACGAGCAAATGCAAATGCAGCTCGCCGCAATCCGCACCTCGCTAGCCACGCAAATGACGGACCTGCGCAGCGACACCAATGCGCAGCTCGACCGCATGCGCGAGACAGTGGACGAGAAGCTCCAGCACACCCTCAACGAGCGCATCACACGCTCGTTTGCGCTCGTTAACGAGAGCCTCGACAAGGTGGGGCGCGGCCTGGGCGAGATGCAAAGCCTCGCCGCCGACGTGGGCGGGCTCAAGCGTGTGCTTGCCGGTGTGAAAACGCGCGGCATGCTGGGTGAGGTGCAGCTCGGCGCTATCCTGCATGAGATTCTCTCGCCCACGCAATACGAGACCGACGTGGCCACCGTTCCCGGCAGCAGCAACCGGGTGGAGTTTGCCGTCAAGCTGCCCGGCACGCAGGGCGAGACGGTCTACCTCCCCATCGACGCCAAATTCCCCGGCGATGCCTATGAACATCTACGCGATGCGCTCGACGCAGGCGACACCGCGGCGGCAGATGCTGCTTGGAAGACACTCGAGACGCGCATCAAGCAAGAGGCGCGTGACATCCACGAGAAGTACGTGGCACCACCCGCAACCACCTCTTACGGCATTCTGTTCCTTCCGTTTGAGGGCCTCTATGCCGAGGTGGTTGACCGTCCGGGGCTCCTTGTCGAGCTGCAGCGCAGCTATCGCGTGAATGTGGCTGGCCCAAGCACCATGGCCGCCCTGCTCAACAGCCTGCAAATGGGATTCCAAACCGTTGCCATCCAGCAACGCGCAAGCGAAATACAAACTGTGCTCGCCGCCGTGAAGACTGAGTTTGGCACCTACCAGGCCATGCTTCGTCGCGCACAGAAGCAGCTGGGCACCGTGAGCCGCACCATGGACACCCTGGTGGGCACGCGCACACGCGCCATGGAGCGCACGCTCGATAGCATCACCGAGCTTGAAAGCCTTGAGGAAGCTGAGCGCCGGTTGGGAATCGATTTACCCGAAGACGCTTCTGCGGAAACTGACGCCAGCGAAGAGGTGCAAGCGAACACGGAAGATAACCCCGCCGCTCACGACGGCATGACCTCGGAGGCTCAAGCCGCGTCCATAACGAATGAGGAGGACTAGCCATGCCCCGCGAAAGCAATGCGGTCAAACGCGCCCGTGCCATTGAGGTTTGCAAACGGCTGAACGATCGCTACGGCCCCGTTGAGTGCTTCTTGGACCACGCCAATCCCTTCCGGCTCCTCATCTCGGTGCTCCTCTCGGCCCAAACCACCGACGCCCAGGTGAACAAGGTCACGCCCGAGCTCTTCCGCCGCTGGCCCACGCCTGAGGCCATGGCAGGCGCCACCTCCGCCCAGATCGCCGAGGTCATAAAATCGCTCGGCTTCTATAAAACGAAGGCAAAGCATTGCGTTGAGGCGGCCCAAATGATTGTGGCCGATTACGGCGGTGAGGTGCCAGCCGACATGAAGGAGCTCGTGAAGATTCCCGGCGTTGGGCGTAAGACGGCAAACATCGTCCTCAACGTTGGTTTTGGCATTGTAGAGGGTATTGCAGTTGACACACATGTAAACCGCATTGCCCACCGCCTGGCCCTCTCGCCCAAAACGCACGCCAAAGAGCCGCTCAAAACCGAGCAGGACCTCCTCAAGATCTTGCCACGTGAATATTGGAACGACGTCAACCATCAATGGATCAGCTTTGGCCGCGAGATCTGCGACGCCCGCAAGCCCCGGTGCGAGGAGTGCCCGCTTGCCGATTTGTGCCCCTCGCGACACTCTGTATAAGAGGCAGCACCGCCGGCTGCATGGCGTTTTCAGCGACTGTATGAGAACCCGACATTTGGACAGCGAAAAGTCCAGATCGCCATACAGTCGCTGATATAGCTCCGCGGTCGACACCAGCGGCTCGTACCATCAGGCACCATCCTCATCGCTTTCCTACCCTACCGGCAGGGCTTCGCGCACAAAGTCCCAGGCCGTGTGCACCAAGCTTCCAACGAGGTCGACCACCTCTTGGGGAGACGCTCCGTTGAAAATACAGGTGAGCACGTACGAGGCAAGAAACACGAGCACCAGCGCCACGGGCACAAGCACAATAAGGGCAAGCATGCGCAACACCGATAATACCTTGCGTCGTCGCGCACGCCTCTTTTGAAACGCCAAACCATCGCGGTACGCTTCTTGCTCGATGGAATATGCCTCGTCCGGCCGGCGCGTTTGTGGCGCGCGCACACTCCACGCCGCCGTTTGTCCAGGATCAACAGCAGCCGCACCCGGAGGGCCCGCATCAAACAAGCGGCTCGTTTCTTGCGATACCGTCCGCGTGGCACCGCCCTCGCCGCCACGCCTAGATTGTGCGCTGGCGCCTGATGATGGCGCCGCAGGCAAAAAGAGGTCCATACCGTCTCCCCACATGAGGAGACCAATGCAGAAAGGGGATTTCAGCTTCCCCCGGCTGTGCCTCAGCGTCAATGTGCATCTCGCAGGCGGCACCCATCCGCATCCCAACGGCAAAACTGTCGATAACTGCCCTGGATGTTACTCTTCCATGCCATGTCGGGCACACCCCGCTTAGTGCCGGCGCGAGACTGCAAACGCAAAGGCCCCGACCCGCCTTCGCGCCGCTTACTCGCAAGCAAGTGCACAAGACGAAATCGGGGCCTTTCTTCAAACCAGATGTCTGCCAACCTCACAAGGAGCGTATCCCTTTAAGACTGCTGGCAGCTGACAGGTTAGTAGTTAACAACCTGCTCCTCGAAGTAGCTCTGCGGATGATTGCAGACCGGGCACACCTGCGGAGCAGCCGGGCCAACATGCAGGTGGCCGCAGTTCAGGCACTTCCACACCTTAACGCCCTCGCGCTCAAAGACCTCGCCCTTCTCCACGCGCTCGGCCAGCTTGAGGTAGCGCTCCTCGTGCGCCTTCTCAACAGCGCCCACGCCACGGAACTTAGCGGCAATCTCCTTGAAGCCCTCGGCCTCAGCGGTCTCGGCGAACTCGGCATACATGGTGGTCCACTCGTAGTTCTCGCCCGCAGCGGCATCCTTCAGGTTGTCGAGCGTACCCGGAACCGCGCCACCATGGAGGTACTTGAACCACAGCTTGGCGTGCTCAGACTCGTTCTTGGCAGTCTCCAGGAAAATGTTCTGGATCTGAACGTAGCCGTCCTTCTTAGCCTGGGAAGCATAGTAACGATACTTGGTATGCGCCTGGGATTCGCCAGCAAACGCAGTCTCGAGGTTCTTCTTGGTCTGGGAGTTCTCAAAGTCCATGGATATCCCTTCCCTTCTGCCAAGCCCATCAAGCTCGGCTCGGTGCGATGACGCGCGGCAGACCAGCTCCACCGCTTGACCATTGTATACCCAAAGACCGCTTGCAATAACTACTATTAAGATTCATTCTCAATAATATTTGCCCAACGGTTGTATATGCACCTCAGCGAGCAGTGGAATAGCAAGCAAGCACCCAAGCCCTAAGCCCCGCCCCAATTGCTCAGTTTTCGCCATGCTGCAGAACGTTTACGAAATGCTCCAGCGGTCACCGCGCGCCGTGCAGAACCCTTCGCACTCAAGCGCTGCAACAAGCTCAGCAACCTCCGCGGTAGCCACCGGGGGGCGTCCTGCCGCACGCTCAACTTCATTCAGCGCACCAGTCAGCTCATCGGCATCCATGCCCTCGGGATAGGCCTCACGAGCATCAAGCATGATGCGCACCAGTTCCGCCCGCTTTTGACGGCGCGACCCTTCAAACCGCGACTGCCGCGTATAGGTGGCCGAACGACGCGACGGGTTGGGCAGCATCTTTTTGAGATGGGCACCGTAATCAAGCATGGCGTAGTACCACGCACGCGGCGTATCCCGCTCGTCCTGCGGGGGCGCAAACGGGCTATCAGCATCCTGCGCCGGCACAAAACCGGGGGCCGCCGGGCACGTTGCCTCAACCAACGGAATAAGCTCGCGATCGGGCACGGCCGGCACATCGGGAAAGCAATGGTGAAGCACCACGGTGCGCACATTGGTCTCAAGATACACACCGGGCAGGTCAAACGCGAACGCTCGGATGCCCTGGGCTGTTGCCGGGCCAATGCCGGGCAACGCTACAAGCTCACGCGTCTCTTGCGGAAATATGCCACCGTAGGTTTCAACCACACGTTGCGCTGTAGCGTGCAACGCCAGGGCACGACGGTTGTATCCCATGCCCTGCCAAGCGGCCAGCACGTCAGGCACCTCTGCCGCCGCAAGCGCATCGATAGTGGGGAATCGATCGAGCCAGGCGGGCATGCGCTCCTCAACGCGCACCACCTGGGTTTGCTGAAGCATGACCTCAGAAAGCCAGATAATGTAGGGGTCACGCGTGCGGCGCCATGGAAGGTCACGATAGAGCCGCGCACCTTCCGTGCGCACAAGCGTGCGAAACGCTTGTCGGTCGAAGGTTGTCAACGCTTGATCGTGTGGCTTTGTCATGCGCCCGGCATTTCTACCGACGAGCATCGTGCGCACGCAGCATACGCGGGGAACGCGTTACGCTCGCAAAACTGCTGGTCAACAGCTGGATAGCGTTTACGATTCACCACATCGTCAAGCGTGACGGAATCGAGGTAGTTAAGCAGCAACGCCTGCGCACCGCACCACAACGGATGATAGCAGCACTCCCCCATGCGGCCACAGGAGCCTTCAACCCCCGTGCACTCGTTAAATACCAGGGGCCCTTGCACCGCTTCAACAATGTCACGGATGGTAACCTGCGACGGATCGGCTTTAAGGCGCATGCCACCATGCACGCCACGCAAGCTCTCAACAATTCCCGCCTGGACAAGGCCATGCTGGATAGAACGAGCAAACGAGTAAGGAACATCCACCTCATCGGCAGCAGTCCGCACCGAGAGGAGCTGGTCTCCTCGCTCCACGAGAATCGACAGAATGCGCAGCGCGTAATCGGTCTTTCTCGAAATGTCCATCGGCCCCTCCACTGCTCTGCCTGCCACAACCTCGTCGTGACGAATTGCCGAAGGTTTACTATAGCATCTTCGTATGCAGTATCCGCATTTCCTGTACGCATTCCGCCATAAACGATTGCAGGGGCGAGCTGAAACGCTGGCGTTGAGGCATCGAACTAGAAACGATTGCCTCACTGCTGAGAGGAGCGGCCTGCCTTCATTCCGCGCAACACCGCTGTGCGCAACTCTGGGATGCGGCTCTTATCCATGGCGGGCACGCCCTCCAATTTGTAAGGAATACCCAACTGCTCATATTTGACCACGCCCATGGTGTGATAGGGCAGCATCTCAAGACCCACCACATTGCGCCAAGGAGCAATCAGGCGGCCGAGCGCTTCGCACTCTTCAACCGCATCGGTATAGCCTGGCACCACTACATGGCGGATGACCGTTTTAATGCCACGACGCGCCAGCTCATCTCCGAACGCCAAGATGCGTGTGTTATCGCAGCCCGTCAACTCGCGATGGCCCGCCGGATCTGCATGCTTGATGTCGAGGAGCACCAGGTCGGTCTCGTCCAGCACGCGCTCGGTGCGCTCGGGATGCTCAGGATCGAAGGCATAGCCGCAGCTATCAAGACAAGTGTGCACGCGTCCATGCGGCAATGCGTGCATGTGGGCAAACAAATCGGCCACAAACTCCGGCTGCAACAGGGGCTCGCCGCCGCTCACGGTAATGCCACCGTTGCGGTAAAACGCGCGGTTGCTCTCAAAGGCAGCTGCAATCTGCTCCACCGTGGCAGCCGAGCCCGCGTGCGGCGACCAGGTGTCGGGGTTATGGCAGTAGGCGCACCGCATGGGACAGCCCTGTACAAACACCACAAAACGCGTGCCTGGCCCATCAACTGTGCCCATCGTCTCGATGGAGTGAATGCGACCCGGCGTGAAGTGCGTTGCACTCGCGTCGCCAAACGCGTCAAGCTCTAGCTGTGCCAAGGCTATCATCCTCTCTACCGCCACCACATGCCGATGCGCAAAACGTCCCGGCACCAACACTGGCACTGGTCCGGGCGTGTACCATACACGGTAAAGATATCCCCTGTTCCGTTCGGCCGCAAACGCGCGTCCCAACAGAAAGGCGCGGCACCGAGCGAAAACGGTGGGTGGTTTGGTCGAGCCCAAGTGCAGCCAAGCTCGACACGCGTACATGAAACCGCCGGCGCTCTACCCTCGTCCCGGTAAACCCCGGAAGATTGGAGTCCTCATGTTCTCTTCGCCCCTGCGCACTACAGCAATTATCGGCCGTGGCGCGGTAGGTCTTCTCTACGGAACCATCATCGCCGAGCACCTGGGAACAGACGCCGTTGTATACGTGATGGACGACGCCCGCTTTGACCGCCACAATGGCGAGCGCATCGGCATCAACGGCGAGCACTTCTCACTCACCACCATCCCTGCAAGCATAGCCACACCGGTTGACCTGGTAATCATCGCCACCAAGGCAACCGGGCTTGAACAAGCGCTTGACACCATGGAGCGGCTCGTAGGGCCCCAGACCTGTATCATCTCGCTCATCAATGGCATCCGTAGCGAAGCGATCATTGCCGAGCGCTTTGGATGGGAGCATTTGGTGCTTGCTATCGCTCAGGGTATGGACGCTGTGTTCCTCAACAGCGCGCTCACCTACACCGCACCGGGCGAAATTCGTTTTGGCGCAGCCGAGGGCACCGAGCCCGGTGTTGTGGAGGCGCTCGATGCATACTTCACGCGCGCGGGCATCGCGCACGTGGTGGAGCATGACATTTGGCACCGTCTTTGGACCAAGCTCATGCTTAATGTTGGTATCAACCAGACCTGTATGGCCTTTGGTGGAACCTACGGCAGCGTAAGTGCACCGGGTGAGCAAAACCGCTGCTTTGTAGCCGCCATGCGCGAGACGCTCGCTGTCGCGCGTGCCGAGGGCGTAAACCTCACCGAAGCGGACCTCAAGCAGATGTCAGACCTCGCCGCCTCGCTCAGCCCCGACGGTATGCCCTCCATGGCGCAAGACCGCATCAACCACAAGCCAACTGAGGTCGAGGAGTTCGCAGGCACCATTATCCGTCTGGCTGAACAGCACAACATCTTGGTCCCCACCAACCGCTGGCTCTACGACCGCATCCGCACCATCGAGGCAAGCTGGTAGAGGACCCCTGCCACCTTCGAGCGCGGTGGGGCGACTCGCCAACCGCCCTGCCGCCTCACCACCCTAAGGACAAAACGCAGAAAGGCCCCCGCTTCCCCAAGCATCCTTTGCCACACGACGGCAAGAGTCCAGGGGCACAGGGGCCTTTCCGTGGGATGCTAAGCGCTACATACCCTTATGGAAGGTGCGGGAAATAACCTCGTCCTGCTGCTCCTTCGTAAGGTTGTGGAAGTTCACCGCGTAGCCCGAAACACGGATGGTAAGCTGCGGGTACTTCTCGGGATGCGCCTGCGCGTCGAGCAGCGTGTCGCGATTGAACACGTTCACGTTCAGGTGATGGCCACCCTTCTCGGCGTACGCGTCGATCATGTTGACCAGGTTGTCGGCCTGAGCCTGCGGAACCTCTTTGACCTGCATGGATAGCTCCTTCGTTAGAGTCGATGATATACCTAGTATATCGCTAAACCTACTAATTGCTACTTAACAACATTCATATTATCAGGGGTGCTCGAGCCCTGTGCGCACCTGCGCACGCAGCGCGCCCGAGCACCACCTTTAGCAGCAGAGGCGCCTAGCACTCAGCGCAATCGGGCTTCTCCACCGAAAGCTCGGCCTGGGAGAAGTCGATGCTGTCCAGGTCGAGGTCGCCAAAGAACACCTGATCCTCCTTGCCGAGCGCACCCGGGATGATCGAGAAGGTGTTGGAGATACCATCCTGGGCGTCGCGGAACGGCAGCTTGGATACCGAGGCAAGCGAGGCGATGGCGCCATGTGTATCGCGCTGGTGCATGGGGTTTGCACCCGGAGCGAACGGCACGCCCGCCTTGCGACCGTCGGGCGTAGCGCCCGTCTTCTTGCCGTACACCACGTTGGAAGTGATAGTGAGCACCGAGGTGGTGGGCACCGAGTGACGATAGGTGTCGTTCATGCGGATGTACTCCATGAACTGGTGCACCACGTCATGCGCGATCGAGTCCACGCGGTCGTCATCGTTGCCGTACTTGGGGAAGTCGCCCTCGATCTCAAAGTCCACAATCACGCCGTTCTCGTCGCGAACGGGATGCACCTTGGCGTACTTGATAGCCGAGAGCGAGTCGGCCACAACGGAGAGGCCGGCGATGCCTGTGGCAAACCAGCGGTGCACGTGCTTGTCGTGCAGCGCCATCTGGATGCGCTCGTAGCAGTACTTGTCATGCATGTAGTGGATGATGTTGAGCGCGTTCACGTACACACCCGCAAGCCATTCCATCATGTCGTTGTACTTGGACATCACGTCGTCATAATCGAGCGTGTCACCCTCAACAGCGCGATACTTCGGGCCCACCTGTTTCTTGGACACCTCGTCCACGCCGCCGTTGAGCGCGTAGAGCAGGCACTTGGCGAGGTTCGCGCGAGCGCCAAAGAACTGCATCTCCTTGCCGATACGCATGGAGCTCACGCAGCAGGCGATCGCGTAGTCGTCGCCGTGGTACACGCGCATGACGTCGTCGTTCTCGTACTGGATGGAGCTCGAAGCAATGGAGGTCTTGGCGCAGAACTCCTTGAACTTCTGCGGAAGGTTCTTCGACCACAGCACCGTGAGGTTGGGCTCCGGGGAGGTACCCATGTTCTCCAGGGTGTGGAGATAGCGGAAGGCCGTCTTGGTAACGAGCGTACGACCGTCCACGCCCATGCCGCCGATGGACTCGGTAACCCACTGCGGGTCGCCGGAGAAGAGGTTCTGGTACTCGGGCGTGCGGGCAAACTTGACCATGCGGAGCTTCATGATGAAGTGGTCCACGAACTCCTGGATCTGCTCCTCGGTGAAGGTGCCGCGAGCAAGGTCGCGCTCGGCGTAGATGTCGATGAAGGTGGAGGTGCGGCCCATGGACATGGCGGCGCCGTTCTGCTCCTTCACGGCCGCGAGGTACGCGAAGTACATCCACTGGATGGCCTCCTGCGTGTTCTTGGCCGGCTTGGAGATGTCAAAGCCGTAGAAGTCCGCCATGACCCACAGCTCTTTGAGGGCGCGGATCTGCTCCTGCAGCTCCTCGCGGTCGCGGATGTTCTCCTCGGTCATGACCTTGGGGGTCGAGGCCTTCTGAGCCTCCTTGTCCTTGATGAGGTAGTCGATGCCGTAGAGCGCCACGCGGCGATAGTCGCCGATGATGCGGCCGCGGCCGTAACCGTCGGGCAGGCCCGTGATGATGTGCGCCGAGCGGCAAGCGCGCATCTCGGGGGTGTACACGTCGAAGACACCCTGGTTGTGCGTCTTGCGGCGGAAGGTATAGTCCTCAACGATCTTCTCGTCGATCTGGTAGCCATGCTGGGCCGCCGCCTGTTGCGAAATGCGGATACCACCGTTGACGTGCAGAGCGCGCTTGAGCGGCTTGTCGGTTTGCAGGCCAACGATCGTCTCAAGATCGCGACGGGAATTGTCGATGTATCCCGCCGGATGGCTTACGATACCGGTCACCACGTCGGTGTCCATATCGAGCACGCCACCCTGCTCGCGCTCTTTCGTGAGCAGGCTCATAACGTAATCCCACAGCTCGGTGGTGCGCTTGGTGGGGCCGGCGAGGAACGACTCATCGCCCTCATAGGGGGTGTAGTTGCGCTGGATGAAATCGCGGACATCAACCTCGTTGGTCCAGATTCCCGGCTCGAAGCCTTCCCATGCTTCCTGCATCGTGTAACCACGCTCCTTGAACTCTGCGCCGCGGACACGGCGCGGAACTATCTTTCTCGGGAGGTTCGTGTATATGGGGGCTTTAGAGTCGCATTTATGACAGCGTCTGGAACGTTGAACTCGGTGCGGTCTCCACCGAAGTACTCGTCGCTGCCGTCAACCACCCTACTCCAGTTACGCTCACCGCGTACACTCGACCGTTCACCGAGAAAACTAACTGAGTGGAAGGATACCATAGCTAACTCCCCTAGCCCCTTAGCAGACAGAGCTTTTTCGCCAAGGGGTTATTTTCTTGCATGCCGCATCAGGCGCCACGCCTCGAAGCAAAACACGGGTGCCCGCAGGTGCAAATTGCTGCCTCAGAAAAAATGAATGCGGTTATCCGACGTTTTGGGCGCACCACCCAAGTAAATCACCCGTTCCGCTAAACAAAAGCGCAGGTAGATGCGCTGAGCTTTTGCTGTGTATTCAGCGGGCCAAAGCAAAACGTCGGATAACCGCATTCATTTTTTCTGAAGACCTCCGAGCCGGCGCAAACTGGGCTCAAATAGTATGCGCCGGCTCGGCAAATGAGGTGGGGCGGGGACGAATCCACCTCACTCAAGGGGCTAGTGGCCCCCGCAGTAGTTATGCGCTCGCCTCGCCGCATGGGTACGGCTCAAGGAAGGCGCCATCGGCAACAAGGGCAGCGCGCAGAGCATCTACGTCGACCTCGGCCACCGGCACGTTGCCGGTGGCGGCAAGCGCCGCCGCTGTGCCCACTGCCTGCGCCACCGCCTGCACGATAGGCGTCACGCGGATGGCGGCCAGCGCCTCGTGCGTGGCGCTCACACAACGGCCCGCCACCAGGAGGTTCTTCACCTGGGGCGCATAGGTCACCCGATACGGGATGGAATACCAGCTGCCCGGCTTGAGGAAGCGATGCGTGGTGGCGGCGCCGTCCGGCGAATGAACATCGATGGGGTACCCGCCCATGGCGACAGCGTCGTCAAACATCACGTTGCCAATGAGGTCGTCTGCCGTGAGGGTGTACGCGCCCTCGATCTTCCTGCTTTCGCGCACACCGATATTGGGACCGGTCGACACCACGTGGCTCTGCTCAAAACCGGGGATGTGGCGCTGCAGGAAATGGAAGATCTCCCACACCTGGCGACGCCCCTCCACCTCAGCGCGGGTGAGCCCAAAGGGGTCAACCGACGACTCCTTGACCACGCGTGACATGTTGACGATATACTCGCCGAGCGTGTTGGTCTCGAAGCACAACACCTGGTCGCGATCGATGGTGAGCTCGCCGCTTTCGCGCGCCGCACGAATCTTTGAATATGCCCCCTGCACACCGGAGCGCGGGATAACACGCAGCTCGTCAAACGGAACCGTGGCAAGCATGTCGTCGCGCTCATCCTGAACATAGGCGATAAGCTCGTCGCGATCGACGCCTCCAACGCGCAGGTTCATGGTCATGGGTTGGGCCAGGTGGTCGCTCGGGCGCCCGTAGCAGGTGGGAACGCCGGCATCGGTCGCCACATCGGCATCGGCGCTCGCATCGATCACCACGCGGCCCCGCACGGTGAAGAACCCGCCCTCGGAGAACAGCCGAAGCGAGCGCACAGCCCCGTCTTCGACCTCGCATCCAGTATAGATGGTGTGGTAGAGCAGCTCGACGCCCGCTTCGAGCGCCATCTGCTCAAGCACCACCTTCAGGCCCTCGGCATCGAACGGGGTGACGCTGCTGGCGTACCCCACAAAGTCGGTCATATGGCCGGGCGACATGCCTGCCTCCACCATACGGTCCACAATCTCCTGTGCGATGCCGCGCACCACCTGCGTGTCGCCCGCATGGAACGTCATCTGCGGGCCCACGCCTCCTGCGGTGAGCATGCCGCCCAGGTAGCCGTACTGCTCCACGAGCAGCACGTGGGCACCGTGACGGGCGGCGGCGATGGCGGCGACACTTCCCGCCGGGCCTCCGCCAACAACCACCACATCGTAATCAAGCGTTTTTTCCATGTTTGCCCTCCTTGCCAAGCAGCCCCGCGCACGTGAAGTACGTGCGCACAAACGCATGGGCACCAATCTCGGACAGCGCCTTGATGCCCGTCTTCCCTAGCTTCACGGGCCCCAGCTGCAGCATGGGCACCTGATAACGCCTGCTCGTAAGGCCCAGTTCCGTACATTCCAGATGGTGGTAGAACTCGTGGCTCAAGATCATGTTCTCGGCATCGCGCATCGCAAGACCGTTCTCCTCCGCCCAGAGCGCAACCGCCTTGGTGTAGAGCGTGACCGTCTTCTTGCCCGAGAGGTAGTCGCTGAAATACCGCTGACCGCCCACCACGTAGTCCACGTCGCGCTCGCGCACCTTGACGCCCGTCTGCTCAAACACCGAGAAGAAGTCGGTACAGCCATCAAAGCGCTCATAGGCGTCGCGGGCCGCCTGGCAGCCACACTGCCAGGCGTCCTCAACAATGCGCGCCCGATCCTGCTTGGGGATGCGCTCGTAGCACAGGTCGTAGGTAAGCTCGCGATCGGCCAGCGCACGGCCGGGAAACGGCAAGCTGAACTTCTTGGATGCGGCCATTGCGTGTGGCTCCTACTCCGTGCGCTTCGTGCCCACCATAATGAGCTGCTCATCCTGCCCGCAGCCCGCAAGCTCAACATCACCCAGGCTCTCAATCTGATCCGGCGTGGGCAGGCCCGAGAGGTCGATGATGCGCGCACCCAGCACGATGTAGATGTTGGGCAGGTTGGTGCCGCCATCGTTGTAGATGGTGAGCTCATCCAGAAGCCAGCTCAGCACGGCACGCCATCCGCTCACGCTCGTTTGGCGCACCAGCGCGTTGGATTTCTGCAGACGGATGACGCCCTCGTTGTCGATCAAACGCAGCTGCTTCACCGTCTTCTTCATAAGGCCGAAGAGCTTGCGCTCGGTCGAGGTGTGCTCGATGGCGCGCATGGTACCGTTGTTTGCCACCACGGCGAGGTCCGCCTTGGAGCCGCCCACGTTCTCGGCGACAACCTCCAAAAGCTCGTCCTCAGAAAGCTCGCGATGCAGGCGGTCCTTGCTGCGCATCTCGGTGGCGCCGAGCGCGATCGCACGCACGATGTTGCGCTGCGTGTCCACCTCAACGCTCACCTCGATAGTGCCCGGAGCAGCGCCGTTCTTGATGGCCTTGAGCTCGGCCTCGCGACGCACACTGATGATGTCGTCTTGCGTGGGGTTGGTCACGCTGCGCTCCACCATGTCGCGCACCATAGCAAGCGCCACACCAATGGTCGAGATAACCGAGCCGTTCTTTGCCAGATGGTACTTGTGGCCCATGGTCTCAGCCAGATGCGGCACCACGCTTGCAGCACCACCGCCGCCGCCCACGAACACCGTGGTGCGCGGATCCATGTGGTAATCCTTCATGAGGGCATTTGCCACCTTGCTGTTTTTCTCGGCAGCAAAGGCCAGCACCTGACGCGCGGCCTCCTCAACCGTGCAGCCCATGTTCTTGGCAAGGGGCTCCCACGCCTTGCGCGCAGCCTCGGCGTTACCGTAGGCGTAGTCCTCGGGATGCACGTAGCCCGCAATGTTTGCAGCGCCCGCCATGGTGAGCGACACGCGCACGCCGTTGGCGCACTCAATGCAGGCATACTCGGGGTCGGACTCCATGGGGCGCACGGGCACCAAACGCGGCTCAACAATCTGCTCCGGATCGGTATAGACCTCGTAGGGGAGCCCCGCGATATGCGCCGAGCGCGGGCCGGTGCTCACCGCACGACCGTTCTCAATCTGCACCATCGAGCCGCCGCCGATACCCACGGTACGCACATCAAGGCTGTTGAGGTAGGTCTTATGGCCTCCCACCTCGGCGTATTGGATCATAACCTTGCCGTCTTTGACGCACGAGATGTCGGTGGAGGTGCCGCCCACCTCAAAGAAGATGCCGTCGGTAAGCTTCTCGTACATAAGAGCGCCCGCAACGCCAGCGGCGGGGCCCGAGAGAATTGTCAAAATCGGGCGCTTGCGCACCTCGTCAACGGTCATCACGCCGCCGTCGCAGCGCATAACCATGAGCGGGCTTTTGATGCTGGCGCCCTTGATGGACTCCTCGGTCATGGTTGCCGCTTCGAGCATCTTGGGCATGATGCTCGCGTTCACCACCGCGGTGCGCGTGCGAATCTTCAGACCGTAGAGCTTGGAGATGTCGTTGGTGGCGGTACCGGGCAGACCACGGCGTCCGCACTCCTCCACCACAAGGTTCTCGTTGGTGGGATCGTCCACGCTAAAGGCCTCGGCGGCAACAAAGCTTGTGCAGCCGGCAGCCTGAAGCTTGTCGAGGGCGCGCGAAATCTGGCCCTCCACGTCGCCCGCGCTCACGTCAACATACTCGTTCTCAGAGCGCAGGTACTTGCCCGGAGCAAGCTCGATATCGCCCATGTTGGTGTCAGACTTGCTCTTGGCGCCCTGCAGTCCACTGCCGAGCGTCACGATACCCACCTTAGCAACGTCGCCCTCAAGCAGGGCGTTCGTGGCCTGGGTGGTACCGTGAGCAATAAAGGTCACATCGTCGGGCTCAATCGAGCACTCTTCCATCACGCGATGGAGCGCCTGAACAATGCCCGCGGCGACGCCTTCCTTTGCCGTGTGCGTGGTGGGCACCTTCACGGCCCCAATAAGCTCGTACGTCTCGTTATCGATTGCGACCGCGTCTGTGAACGTTCCGCCGACGTCGATGCCAATACGTACTTTCATGAGGTCTCCTTTTACTGGTTGAAGTTGCGGCATAAGCCGTTTAGCCAATACACGTGGTCCTTAGGGCCACACCGCAGTCCGCATCTACGGTCGGTGTACTACCGGAAGAGCAGATTGAGCATTGGGCAGCCGGGCGCCAGGCTCCAGGTACCAATGAGCCCGGTCGCGTCAGAACCAAGTAGGATCGTAGCCAATACAGGGGGTGTTCGACCGGCACGATCCCACTCGCCCAATCTGCTCTCCCGGTAGGGCGGGCAAACATGCACACCCGCCCCACCAGAAAGCTGTCGCAAAGAATCAAGCGTTATTTCAGCAATACACAAGATGTCGTTACAACGCTTAACGTGCGCCCTTAGAAGTACAGCACGACACTCAGCACCACGCCGATGGCTGCGATGGCCCACAGGTAGGGCAGCAGGCGCTTGGTGATGCCGTTGACGTCAACCTCAACAAAGTTGGCCGTCCACACGTTCTGCGTGTTGGTGGGGTCACCGCAGCCCTGGATACGCTCCGCAGAGAGGAACGCGCCCATTACAGCCAGCGGCGGCACGGTGCCCAGGCCCATCACAAGCGCGGCGATGCCGGAGCCCAAACCAAAAAGGTTCATGGGGCCACGGTAGAGCGAAAGCGGGGCGAGCACGGCAAAGAAGATGGCAAAGAAGATACGGTCAGAGGGGATAACCGCAAGCAGGAACGGGTTGAGCACCTCGGTGACCATGGGGTGCGTCACCGCGAGATACAGGATGCCGATGCCAATCATGAGGATGATGGCCGGACCACCGTCGGTGATGCCGTCATAGCAGGTCTTGACCATGAGGTTCATGGTCTTCTGGAAGTTTGTGGCCGTGAATACGAGGATCCAGATGATGCCAGCCATGAAGGCGGGGCACACAGGCACCTTGAAAAGGGCAACGAGGATAATCGAAACAATCGGCGAGAGCATGGCCAGGCCGCCGCGAACGCCCGCGAGCTGCTTGGTGCTCTGAGCACCATCAACCGGTGCGGAGAAGGCAAACTTGACGCCGTTGCGCTTGAACTCCACAAACACGAGCACGAGCGTGGCAATGAAGGTGGCTACAAGCATGTAAATCTCGAAGCTCTGGATGGTGGCAACATCAACACCAAAGATGCTCGAGAACGTGGTCCAGTTGGCGATGTTGAACGTAAGGCCCGTGGTGAATGCCATGAGGAAGATGCAGGCCGCGCTCATAGCCGGAACGCCCACCGAGATCAAAATGGGGAGCACGATGGAGCCCACCATGATGATCGAGCCCAGGCCCGACAGCGTCGTGAACAGAACAGCGCAGGCAACAACCATGATGAGCGTCACGATAAGCGGACGATCGCCGCCCAGCTCGGCGCTCTTCTTGATAATGGTCTCCGTCACGCCGGTCTTGTTCATGAGCTGACCCAACCATGCACCAAAGATTACGGCCATGATGGCGCTGCCCATACGGACCGTGCCCGACTCGACAACCGCCGAGAGCCAACCAATCTCGGTGCCCTCAGCGTCTTGCCCCACAGCCGGCACGCCTGCGATGATGCAGATCACGACAGCCATGAGCGGTAGTGCCAACAGCGTTGGGATCTTCTTGGTCATCATCAAGGCCGCGATAATCACGAACGCCAGGATGATGAGACTGCCCTGTAGCATATGCACTCTCCTTCTCTTCCTGAGCCCAGTTCCCTTCCCGGGCTACGACTACGTTGCAAAAACACCGGTTGCTTGCGGAATGCAGCTGGTGCGTTCGCCAAAAGTGAATAAGAGGAGTGAACACGCATGGTGATACGCGTCGGAATTACTCGTTGTTAAGGATTGAGGGGACAGAACTAACGCTCATGCGGATCGCTTGCCGCGCATGAGCCGCTGACGGTCACACACGACGCCCGCAAACGTCTCATTCTTGGAGCAATATGGTTCGGCGTACGTGATCTGCACACGTTGCCGAGAGAGAACCCGTTCCGTTAAGATGAAGCCATTCGAGCCAAGGCGCCTGCGCCCCATTGAGGCAGCGATGCAGGGCGCGCTCGGTTGCCGAGATAAAGCGCTCAGTCATAGTTTCCTGAGGGCCAGAAAACACCACCATATCGAGAGGGAACAGGGCGCAGAGCACACTCACCACGTAGGCAAGGCGCTCGGGCGCTACCAGCGCTTCGGGGATTTCATGCTGGTTGGACTCCGCGGGTGCCAAGGCGCTCTCCGTCTGCGCACTCACACCTTCCATGAGCGGCGCAAGGTTTGCAAAGGCGCCATTCTTAAGGTGCACGGGTGCACCTTGAACCACCACGGTGGCAAGTACATCTTCGCCCAGCGAGATATACGCGCCACTGGTATGGTCTTCCTGCATGCGCTCAAGCGCGCGGGAAGCCGTATAGTCCTGAACATACTCTTCGATAACCGGAATACGCAGCTGTGTGAACAGCGCCGTTGCCAGCGGAATGTTTGCAGAGTGGATGCCCGTTGAGTACATAACGTTAAACTCGCTGGAATCCATATCACGCTGGAATAGCAAGCCCATACCCAAAAGCTTAGACTGGCCGTCTTTGTTTGCCAGCGCGTTGATGCCCGCCAAAATCAAGGCAAACAGGTCGTTACCCGAGGTGTAATCATGCGAGAGCACCACCGCATCAAGCTCGCCAAGCGCCACGTCAAAGAGCGCCAAGCGCACCTGCGTGCGTGCAATCTCGACCACCGCGATGGTACCCAGGTCTTTATTAACTGCAAGCTCAACACGACTGCGACCAGCGGTAATGGTACGGGCACCCGTCTCTACCAGATAACCCTCATCAATCAGGCCGCTTACCAGGCCAGATACCGTGCTGGGCGAAAGATTAGTTTCATGCGCAATCTCGATGCGCGAAAGCGACTCGTGCTTAAGGATGGCAGACATGACATTGCTGCGGTTGTTCTTTTTGATGTCCTTCAACCTCATGGTCTGCACCTCCTTGCCTGCCTCTTACACCCGCCTACGCCATCGGGCACGACGGGCCACCTGTGTCATTTTGCATCGCTACCGGCATCGCTACCACAGGCAAACTCTTTGTGGTTTCACCCGGCACCATACTCGGTGACACATTATGTGGCACATGCGCTGAACTTATTTTACAGTGCGAAATAAGTATGTCACGTGCAGGTGTTTCCTTATTTCGCAATTCGAAATAAGCCTGTAAACGGTAGGTAAAGAACGACAAACGGTCGAAAAAGCGCAAGGCTGCGCCTGTCCCACGCGGAGCAGACGCAGCCTTGCCGTAGGGTCGATTCACCGTGGCGGACGCTTCGCACAGAAGCTGGAACTGCCGGGTTTTCTCTCCCCCGCTTTAGCGCGTTGTGAGCCCGGTGCCCGCAAATGCGTTGAGCGCCACGCCCTGCTGATGAGCACGTGCGCAAGCGCGGCCCGCCGAGTCACCCATATCAATGAGCGTGGGCTGGATACGAATACTTGCCTGCACCAAAAACGTTGTCGAGATGCAGCGGCCGATGGTCATCATATTCGCCACCTGGTCATTTACGAGGCAGCGATACGGTATCTCGTAGTATTCACCGTGCTGGAATTTATCCATATGCACAAGGCCCTTGGTTGCCGAGTGAACATCAATGTACCAGTCGCCTTTGGCCACGGCGTCATCGAAGCGCGCCCGTGCAAGGTAATCCTCCTCGGCGAGCTGGTACAACCCGCGTATACGCCACGACTCGCGCACTCCAAGCGCGCTCGCTTCACGCAAGAGGTAGGCATGTTCGAAGCCGGGCATGTATTGCGTGAGGAACGTCACCAGGCGGCGAATCATGTGGTGGCCGTCAACAATGGCATGCGAGCGCGCCTCGGGATCGGCGTTGTTTTTAAGCCGGCTCAGATGCGGGCAGTTAAAAGCCAGGCACCCCGGACGCCCCGGCAGCGAAAAGCACTGGTAGTACACCAGATCCTCGGGAAGCAGCACACCGTCGGCCACCGCCTGCTGAAAAAGCGGCTCGAGCTTGAAGTCTTTGCCGGCAACCATCGCGGATTCCCAGAAGTAACCTTCTACCAGCGGAGAAAACGCATCTCCCAGGCTCAGGCAGTAGGCGCGATACGCATCAATATCAATGCCGCCCATCTCAAAGCGCAACGACGACATCTGGTTGTTGCCTTCGTCGTCACCCCGGTCAACGAGAACACCCGCGAGGCGCGAAAGCCATGCGTCGCCGGAGGCATCCACAAACTGCTCCGCCTCGATGCTTCGATACCCATCCGATGTAAGCACGACCACCGATGTGATGTTGCCGTCAACCACGTCGCAATCTACCAGCGTGGCGTCATAAAGAATCTCGCCGCCCTCTTCGAGGAACAAATCCTCGAGAACATCCGCCTTCGCCTCGGGCGTGGACCACACGTACTCCGCCATCTCCTGTGAACGCGTGGCAATACCCTGGTCGCGCAAACGCTCTTCTATAAGATGGAAATTGCGCTCGTGGGGAACAAAGGATTCCATCATGGGTGTTACCAACGCAAGCGTAGCTGCGCCGCCAAGCATGAGACCTTTTTCCACAATGAGCACGCGATTGCCTTCGCGCGCCGCGCTAATGCCGGCCGACGAGCCCGCCGTGCCGCCGCCAATGATGACCGTATCGTACCGGCCATACAAAGGCGCCTTAGGGCACCGATCAAGATAAGTTGACATCTGGGAACCTTTCTCTTCTGCCGAAGCGAATCACCCCAGATGCATTCCGCAAGCATCCCTTTTATACCCCATGCCCACCGTCCCAACAAGCCAAAACAGCAAGGCCATGTCGAAAACCGAATGCGCCGCGGCCTTCCCGGAGTGAGTTGCCCAGAGGCCGATGGCGGAGGCGTGGTTGAACGCGCGCCGCTCGCCGGCACGGTTGTCGGTGAACGGTATTGACGTGGTTCCAAAGTGATATCACAATGCAATCAACGTTACCAACGGGGTAACGCTCGGGGAGCACCCCCCCCCCGCCACCTCAAGAGGGGTAGCAGCAACTGGGCCTGGCACGAGGCATCTGCCCAATGTTGCTGCAACAGCCGCCGTGCGCGGCAACAAGAGAAAGGAACTCTCATGAGTGCCGAGAAAAAGATCAAGGCTGCATCTGGTTGGGGCATGCTTGCCGTCTGTCTCGTCGGGATGCTCGTTATCATCGCCCTGTTCGTCCTCGCCATCATAGGGTTGGTTGCCGCTGACGAAGCTGGCGAGCCAGTCAATCCGCTCCACGGCTGGATGCTCGGCATCAGCATCGCCGCATTCTGCCTGATCTGGATTCCCGTCTCGGGCTTCTTCACGCTGCAGCCGGGTCAGGCGCGCGTGTGCATCCTCTTCGGCGACTACAAGGGCACCGTCCGCGACGAGGGCTTCCGTTGGGCAAACCCGTTCTACAGCCGCTCCATGGGAACGAACGGCTCCGCCGAGAACGCAACGGCGGAGGTGCTGAGCAAGTCCGGCCTCTCGCTCGGTAAGCAGATCGACGTCGCCGCCAAGGCGTCGTCCAGCCTCTCCACCAAGATCTCGGTCCGCGCCCGCACGCTGAACGGCGAGATCCTGAAGGTCAACGACAAGATGGGCAACCCCATCGAGATCGCCAATGTGGTGGTGTGGCACGTGGCCGATACCGCCAAGGCTCTCTTTGATGTAGACAACTACGAGCTGTTTGTGGCCACGCAGGCCGAAACGGCGCTCCGCCACGTGGCAAGCATCTATGCCTACGACCACGCCGAGGACAGCTCGGACTCCATGGACGCCATCACGCTGCGCTCCAACATCGAGGAGGTCTCGACGGCCCTTAAGTACGAGCTCACCCAGCGACTCGCCCCTGCCGGCGTGGCGGTGGACGACGCCCGCCTCACGCACCTGGCCTATGCCCCCGAGATTGCGCAGGCAATGCTGCGCCGTCAGCAGGCTGAGGCTGTCATTGCCGCCCGCAAGAAGATTGTGGAAGGCGCCGTCACCATGGTGGAGATGGCCGTGGACGAGCTGGGCCGGCACGGCAAGATCGACCTTGACGAGGAGCGCAAGGCCCAGATGGCCTCGAACCTTATGGTCGTGCTCTGTGGCGAGTCCGAGGCGCATCCCATCGTCAACGCTGGCTCGCTGTACTAGCAAAACCCCTCTTTTCGAGCGCATGAAGCGGCAGCAGCAAGCGCATGTGCTCGTCCTTCCTTTGACCTCGTGAGGTGAACATCATGATCGTTACCACAACATCTACTATCGACAACTACGAGATCGTTGAATACCTGGGCGTTGTTGCCGGTGAGGCCGTAATGGGCATCAACATGTTCCGCGATATGGGCGCAGGACTGCGCAACATGTTTGGCGGCCGCTCCGCTGGCTATGAGGAAGAGATGCAAGAGGCACGCGAAACGGTGCTTGCGGAGATGCAAGAGCGCGCCGAAGCGATGGGCGCGAACGCCGTGGTGGGCGCCTCGCTAGGTTACGAGACCTTTGAGGGCATGATCATGACCGTTGCCTCAGGCACGGCCGTGCGCATCCGCCGGCGTTAATGCCCTTGCCCCTCGGAGCATCGCCCGAGGATTCCCAAGGCATTCGTTTGTTCGCCCGGCCCCACCATAGGCCGGGCGGCACCCTCCTCCCCTTCCAATTGAGGTCACCATGGCACGCAAGCAATATCCCCTTCGTATCGATCCCGCCATTTGGGAGGCCGTGCAGCGCTGGGCTGATGATGAGATGCGCAGTGCCAACGGCCAGGTGGAGTGGATCTTGCGTGATGCCTTGCGGCGGGCAGGCCGCCTGCCCCGATCCAATGGGACGGCAGACCCTTCCGACGATCGTCCACCCGGAGATGAAGCGTGCTAACCTGCGCCAACGGCACCGGTGCACATGACTCGCAACGCCCACGCAAGATAGCAGGCATCTAAACCCGAGCGGCCCGCGCGCACCGCTGCGTTGACCCTGGACGTCCGTGCCATCAGCCCTTCCGGACGGCAAATGTCCGCACACGTGCTCAGCTCACACCCCAGCAACAAAAAAACTATGTCATTTCAGTACCTAATCGCGAGATTGCCGAGTAGACCCCCGATTCCGTGTAACAAAACCCCAGGTCACGGGAGTCCAGCTCAGCCGTCTATTCGACCTTTTTCAACGTACGCACTGAAATCGCACTATTTTTTTTCTACGAACACTCTATCGGTAGCGCGACAACCCCTCGCCCACGCCGTACCCACCGATACAAGCCAATCACAACGATAGGAGCATCATGGATACCATCCAAGCCAAGCCCATCCTCGAGGTTGCGCACTATCAGAAGCGCTATGGCAACAAAGTAGCCGTGCGTGACCTGTCCCTCGCCGTGGAGGCAGGTGACATCTATGGTTTTATCGGCCACAACGGCGCTGGTAAAACCACCCTTATCCGTTCCATCGTGGGTGTACAAGGCATCGACGGCGGTACCATCCGCGTCTGCGGCGCCGATGTGGCGAAGAGCCCGCTTGAGGCCAAGCGCCTCATCGCCTACGTGCCCGACAACCCCAACGTGTATGAGTTCATGACGGGCTTGCAGTACCTGACCTACATTGCCGACATCTTTGGCGTCGACGCCACCACGCGCCAGCGCCGCATTGGCGAGCTCGCCGAACGGCTTGACCTCACCGCAGCACTCGGCGACCCGGTGGGCACCTACTCGCACGGCATGCGCCAAAAGCTCGTGCTCATGAGCGCATTTGTGCACGAACCGCGTCTGCTGGTGCTCGACGAGCCCTTCGTGGGCCTCGACCCGGTGGCATCGCACGAGCTCAAGCGCATGCTCCACGAGCTGGCCGAACGTGGCAGCGCGGTCTTCTTCTCGTCGCACGTGCTCGAAGTGGTCGAGAAGCTATGCAACAAAGTCGCCATCATCCGTGCAGGCGAGCTCATGGCTGCCGGCCCCACCAACGAGGTCCGTGGCAATGAATCGCTTGAAGAGATCTTCCTCGATCTGGTTGAGAAGGAGGAGTAAGCGATGCATTCTTTCTTGTTGCTGCTGCGCGTACAGCTGCTCGCCCTGGCTAACTCGCTCATGCCACGTCGTCGCTCAGACTTCACAGGGCGCTCGCGGAAAGGACGCGTCATCCTCACGGTATTGGGTGGTGGCGTACTCGTACTGCTGTGCGTGTTTTACATGGGTGCTCTCGGATTGGGCCTTGCCGCCATCGGCCTTGGTGAGGCTATCCCCGCCTTTGCCGTGGTTGTGGGCGCCCTCGTAAGCGTTGCTTTCACCTTCCTCAAAGCCAATGGCACGCTTTTTGGTCTGGCCGACTTTGACCTGGTGATGTCGCTCCCCATCCCGCGTCGCACCGTTGTGGCCTCGCGTGTGGCCGCGCTCTACGCAAGTGCCGTCCTCATGGGAGCTGTCGCGGCATTGCCGCTCTGGGTGATTTACCTAGCGCTGGTCAACCTCTCAGCCTGGACAGTAATCTGCTGTGTGGCAAGCATCCTTTTAGCACCTGCCATCCCCACAAGCATTGCCACATTCCTCGCCTTTGGCGTTGCCGCGGTCTCCTCGCGCTTCCGCCATGCTAATCTCGCCTATGTGCTCGTTGCCCTCGTAGGTTTTTCTGTACTCATCATTGGTATTTACGGTTTCTCGTTTACCGCGGGCACGCAAACAGACGAGCAGACCTTCGCCATGATGAGCGGAGCACTCTCGGGCATCTCCGACGCCATCGCGGCTGCGTGGCCGCCTGCACGGCTCCTTGTTGCCGCCTGCGCGGGATCGCCCCTTGCCTTTGCGGGTTTCGTGAGCGTCTCGATTGTCATCCCAGCAATCGCGCTCGAGATTTTGCAACGCGGCTATCTCGCTATTAATAACAACCTCGGCGTCAAGGCATCGGGAGGTCTCTCGACGCACGACCTGCATCGCAAAAGTGCCGTTTCCTCCTCTGCCTTCAAAGCCATCATGTTTAAAGAGTATCGTGCGCTCCTGGGCATTCCTGCCTATGCCTTCAACTGCCTCTTTGGCTACCTGCTCATGATCATCATCGCGGTGGCGCTCTCGGTGGTAGGACTGCGCGACATTATTACCTCGGGAGCCATCGACGGCGTGGACATTTCGCCCTCACTTTTTGACACCATTGCCACGCAAATCATGAACCTGGTGCCGTGGCTCTTCCTCTTCTGTGGCATCGCCGCGCCAAGCGCCGCCTGCTCGCTTTCTATGGAAGGCTCAGGCGCCTGGATCATGGCAACGGCACCGGTGAGCGTACGCACCATATTGGGCGCCAAGCTCGCCGCTAACGCCATACCCGTAGCAGCAACGCTCGCCATCTCGAGCATCACCCTCGTGGTGTCCGGGCAGACCGACCTTTTGGGCGCGGCACAGATCCTAGTTTGCGGATTTGGCTGCTTCTACCTCATGGTTACCATCGGTCTTGCTCTCGACGCACACAACCCCAACTACAGCTGGACCTCGCCCAACGAGGTGGTGAAACGTGGCTTTCCCATTATGGTGACAGTCATTGGCGGCATGCTTTTGGTGTTTGGCGGAGGCGCCCTGTGCTGGTTTGTGATGGACGCCTTCGGTTTGGGAGCAGGCATTGCGCTCAACCTGGGAGCAGGCGTGCTGGGAGCACTGGCAGGTCAGCTCATCTTTGAGCATACGTGCCGGACAGTCACCTTTTATGTGAACTAACGATCAGATAGAGCAACCTGGCCGCGGTCGAGTGTCACAAGCACCTGGCCGCGGCAGCGAGCAACGCTCGATCGCGTCATGAAACGTGGTGTAGGGCCGTTCCCGTGGGCGGTAACCTCACACAGGCAAGCAGATAAGTATCATTTTATGCATGAGGGCCGGATGTCAACACACCCGGCCCTCATGCATATCTCGTTACGGGCGGCGGCGCCTGCGTGACAAGCTCACCACCAGCCATACCACCGCCGCCGCGGCAAGCCATCCTATAAGCGGCAGCCACGTATCGGTAATGCTCTGTATTACTGCCAACCAGTTGATATTGCGCGGCATGGTCTTGCCTCCTTTGGAATAACCATCGCCGGAGCACGCCGGGGCACGCGACAGCCCGTACCCAGCCTTCAGCCCCGCCCCTTACTCTTCGTGCGACAAATGCTCCTGGGCACCAGCGGGGATATCCTCCCAGGTCACTTCCTCCCACGAGGTCACGCCGCGCAGCATGAGCGTCTCAAGCCGCAGGTAGGCGCCATCACGAAGCTCGCGCTTAACGTCAAAGCCCAGCGTTTGCTCACGGCCCTCTGCATCTGCTGCCGGAAGCTCATAGTGGTACGGAAAATCGTTGTTGTTCTCGTCAGCCTTGGTGAGGCAGGCAGCGTCAACCTGTGCGTACCAGACCTCCGGGCTCATGAACACGCGATCATATCCCCACCACAGAGCTCCTGCAATCAAACCCAAAACAGCTAGCGACACAATCGCCTTGAACGCTCGCTTCATAGCAGTCCTCGCAATCCCCGGGGAGCGTTGAGATGCCCCCGGCATCGGCATGCCAGCAATCAGCATGAAATCTTTTCCGTAGCGCCTCACCTCGCGGAGCCTGTCAACGGCGTCGCGCCCCGCCGCCGGTGCCGCGCCGGCGCGCCAAGTCGCAGGCACAAGCACCGACAAGCTGCCTACACCGCGTGGCGTATGCGCACCGCGTCGCGCACAATGCCTTTGCTCATGAGATAGGTCACGGCAAAGTAACCGCCGTACGCCACGACAAAGATGAGCGCAGTAAACGCCACGGTGCCGGCGATATCAAAGCCGCCAAAGAGCTCCACCAAGCGAGTGATCACGTTGAGCGCCACCATCGAGTGGGCGATGCCCATCGCCAGCGGGAAGAGGAAGAAAATGGTCTGCTGTACCAGCGCTGAATGGCAGATGGTGCGCGTGGGGCAACCCAGCTCGGAAAGAATGCGGCTCGAGGGTGAAGCGTCGGCCACGCTTGAGAGCTGCTGGATGGTAAGAATCGCCGCGCATGCTAGCACCAGCACAAAGCCGATGTAGATGGCCAGATAGGAGATGAGGCCATTCATGGAGTCCACGCTCTCATAGGTGTTGGTGCGCGTGGCCTCAACGCCCCAGCCAGCCACGATGGCACCCGTGCTATCCGTCACATCGCCATATGTGCGGTGGGCCGACATATACGCGTCGCCCTCCTCAACGCTCACATCATCGGCGTAGTTGACCAGCAGATAACCGTAGTAGAGCGGCAGATTTGCCTCATCAACCAGGGCATCGGGCACCACGATCGTACCGGCATTCATGCCCATCATGGCATTTTGGAACACGCTGGCGTCCACGTTTACGGCATTAGAAACCGGATGCAGGGTATGCCCACCAAAATCAATGGCAACGCCCTCGCGCATCACCGCATCGTAAATGTCCAAAATCGAGCCACCCATGTCCGAAAGCAGCACATAGCCATCCGAACCCAGCTTGACCTCATCCATGCCACGAAAGCGCAGATAGGCGTTGTAGTCGCTTTCCTTCATAACCATAAGGCCCTGCGACGTGGGGTCGGCAGTTTCCGCCCCCTGGGGCAGCGGTTTATTCACTGCCTGGCACAGATCGGTCAACGTCACGAGCGGCCTCTCCGCACCGCGCGGCATGGAATCATAGGCATTTACCTGCAGATAATCGTCTGAAACGACACTGGGGTCAAAGGGCTCGCCAGCATGCTCGCCCTCCTGGATGGTGTCGGCATGACCCGCCGCGATCATATCCACAGGGGCAGTTGCTGCGGCGTACACCACGCCACTCTCCACGCCATCCTCTGCATCCCACTGTGCCTGGTTGGCATTGAGCTCGTCGATGTTTGCCGGGCTAAAGTACACCAAACAGCGCGTGTAATCCACCGGCGTGCCGCGCTCCACGCTTTCGTTCATCACGCTCGCCAACGACATGCCCGTGGTAACCGAGGTGATGGCCAAAAAGAGGATCATCGCAATCATTGCCATGGAGAAACTCACCGTGTTCACCTTGGCCGAAAGCTGGCGCAGCGTAACCATGTTGAGGCCGCGCCAATAGATGCCGCGCGTCGCCTGGAACGCCTTGAGCAAAAAGCCCGAGAGTCCGAAGAAGAACAGGATCGTGCCCACCACAACCGTGATGGTGGTGATGAGGAAGTTGGTCATGCCTTCGGGCGAACCATCGTAAGGCATGCCATCGCGGAGCAGCCGCACATAGGCGATGATGATCGCCACAAGGCCCACCACAAACACCACGGCGGCAAGCCAGGGATTGCGCGTTTTGATGGTCTCGTTTTTGCGGCTCGCGCTCATAAGGTCGATGATCTTTGCCTTGGCAACCACGCGCAGATTAAAAACAAGCGTCACCAAAAAGATGGCAACAAGGCAGCCCACGGTGATTACAAACGCGCCCAGCGAAAAGAAAAAGTGGAAGTTGGAAATCTGCGTTTTGAAGAGCGACGCCGTAAAGAAGACCATGAGCTGTGACAATGCCAGGCCGAGCACGATGCCCAACACGAGCGCCACCAGCGAAACAAACAGTGTCTCGAGCGCCATAATCAGCGCAACTTGTCCGCGGCCCATGCCGAGCACCTGGTAAAGACCAAATTCCTTCTTACGACGCTTCATGATGAAGTTGTTGGCGTAGACCATAAGAAAGCCCATCACAAAGGCCAAAAACACCGTCAGGCCCGAGATGATGCCGCCCAGGGTCTCGCCCATGCCGGCATTTTGCTCGGTGACTCCGGCAATGTCCACCTGCATGGAAATAGTGTTGAATGCATAGAACACGGTGACGGCAAGCGTGAGCGTAAGCAGGTAAACCAGGTAGTCCTTACCTGCGCGGCGCACGTTGCCCAGCGCAATTTTACAGAGCATCGGAGCCTTCACCGCCCATCATCGCCACAACTTCCATGATGCGCTCGAAAAACTCCTGGCGCGTCGAGGAGCCGCGACGAAGCTCGGTAAAGATGCGGCCATCGCGGATGAAGAGCACACGATGGGTGTAGCTGGCAGCAAAGCTGTCGTGCGTCACCATGAGCACCGTTGCCTTGTAGGTGGTATTCATGGCCTCAAAACTCTCAAGCAAAAGGCGCGCGTTCTTAGAGTCGAGGGCGCCCGTGGGCTCGTCCGCCATGATGATGGCGGGGTCGGTCACGAGGGCGCGGGCCGCGGCAACGCGCTGCTGCTGTCCGCCCGACATCTGGTAGGGATACTTGTCGAGTACCTGCGCAATACCCAGGCGCCCGGCAACCTCTTCCACGCGACGCACCACATCTTTTGCCGGCACGCGGCCAATGGTGAGCGGCAACGCAATGTTCTCGCGCGCCGTCAAGGTGTCGAGCAGGTTGGAATCCTGAAAAATGAAGCCCAGCTGCTCGCGGCGAAAGCGCGTGAGCTTGGCCGGCTTCAGGCGCGTAACATCGGCACCGTTTATCTCCACGGTGCCGCTAGTGACGCTGTCGATGGTGGAGACGCAATTGAGCAGCGTCGACTTACCCGAGCCCGAAGCACCCATAATGCCCACGAAGTCACCTTTACGCACGGTAAAAGACACGTCGGTGAGAGCGCGGGTGAGACTGCCACGAGCACCGTAGACCTTCTCGATATGCTGCACGTCAAGAACCGTGGGCTGCTGCGACTCCGAAGAAAATGCTGCGGAGGAGGCGTCCTGCGCACGGGCTTGCGCGATGGCGCTCGGCGCAGCCACGCGCATGTGCACGCCCGCCTTTGGTGCTGTCATATGCTCGTTTGCCATGGTTATATCCTTTCGTCAGGTTCTCCTGAAGGGGTAGGTCTGTTTAGCGGGTCGTGTTCCACAAAAGCCAAATCATACCGAGCGCAAGCGCGGCCATAATCACAATCCACACGACCATCTCCACCACAGACATCCCTGCCCGAACCACCGGATTGCGGTGCTCGGACATGGCGTTCTCGCGAGCATACGGGTTCGTGTAGGGACTTGTGCTGGGGGACTCCAGCTTGCATTCACGCGTTGGCGCAGTTGTATTCATGGTTTTCATGATCAACACCTCCGTATCCTATAGTGGCAGGCGGCCTTCCCCGCTACCATCGATTTGGCTTACAGATGGCTTTCGGTTTTGTAAGGTTGGCAATGCGCGGCGATCAAACCGGAAGCGCAGGCGTGCTTTCTAGGCTTGCAGGACCGCCGCACACATGGCTGGAGCGAACACGCCCCAGCGCAGAGAAGGGAGCTTTTGGTGAAAACGGTTCGCGTGGCAGCAGGTGTTATCTGCGCAAGCGACGGAACAGACAACGTTTTGGCCGTCCAACGCGGGTATGGCGCCATGCAGGGCCTCTGGGAATTTCCGGGCGGCAAAGTTGAGCGAGGCGAGACCGCAGCCGAAGCATGCCGCCGCGAGCTCATGGAAGAGCTGCAGGTGCGTGTAAGTGACCTGCACGACTTCTATACCGTAGAATACGACTACCCCGATTTTCACCTCTCCATGGACTGCTTTTTCTGCCACATTGAGGAGGGCGAGCCCGTGCCCTCTGATAAGCAGCAAGAGCTCCGCTGGGTATCGAGGCGCTCGCTCGCCACGCTTACCTGGATGCCTGCAGATAAGGGGCTCATCGAGGTGCTTGCAAAAAGCCACGAGGAGCCGAGGGCAAAAGGGGAAGCTGAAGGCTCGGGCGCAGATGGTGCTTCTGCCGATGCAAGCGATGGTGCTGGGGCCGCCAGCGCTGACGCGGGCGCCTCTGACGCCGCCAGTGCAAACCAATCCTCCAAACGCTCCAAACGGACACGACGCACGCGCAAAGGCGCCAAAAAGCACGTCGACCTGCTAGATGGCGTTGACACCTCACAGCTCACCGCCGCCGAGACCTCACTGGTAAGGCGCCGCGCGGCCGTGCGGAAGTCGATGGTGGGCAATAAACGCAAAGACACCAAGCCCGAGCTACTCGTACGCCAACGCCTACGCGCCGTAGGCCTCACTGGGTACCGCCTGCAATGGAAGCAGGTTCCTGGCTGCCCCGACATCGCTTTTCCTGGGCGCAAGATTGCCATCTTTGTTAACGGCTGCTTTTGGCATCGCTGTCCCAACTGCCATCCCCGCACGCCAAAGACCAACACGGCATTTTGGGAGGCAAAGTTTAAGCGCAACGTTGAACGTGATGCGGCAGCCATCCGCGAACTCACTGCGATGGGCTGGACACCCATCACCATTTGGGAGTGCGAGCTCAAGCGCGATGCCATCGATGCCACCATGGAGCGCGTAATTGAGGTGGTACGTGCCTCCGAGGTGCACACTGCTCGCAGGACGCACTCGACTCAACCCGATGCCGAGGCATAGCGCACGCCCTCCCGTGGTGCCCCATAAAGGGCAACGCGCTCAACGCCGGCAAAGGATCCGTGTTCAACCGTCGCGCTTCCCGTCCGTGCCCAATGTCTGCATAAAGCCATCACGAAGCGGCCATCCCGCCGCCACAAAACGCCCTCGCCCGTGCGCGCCCCTTATGCTCACACGCCCGTAAAATCGCCATGTGACCTGCGGGCTCACGAATGCTTCATGATGCCGTAAGAAAGTCTTTAGGTAAGCATCGGCATGGAAAATAAATACCGGGACATAATGAGGTCAGCGCAGGAGAAGCAGCACTCCTCGCGCGTATGGTACAGGTGGAGAGCGAGGAGGCCTCGCATGGTTTCTTCCCGAAATGCAGCAAGCACAGCTCGTGCCGTGCACTCATCCTCACATGCGATGCGACTATCCTTCCCCCCGACACAAAGATATCGCCTCCTCGGCTCCTCCACCACTCGGCTCACCGCAGACGCCGCGCCCGCGCCGCGCTCCATGAACCAGAGGACCAATCTTTTGCGCTCATGGAATACGCTCTCCGCGTTGCTCTGCGCACAGCCACGTGAGCATGCGGCGGCGTTTTAGCAAGGCGCTGTCACAGGCGTTGCACGCATAGCACCCGATACCTCCCCCGGTGCACACGATGCAACGCAGCCAGCGGCCTTGTCCTGGGGTCTTTTCTCCCCTTCCGCCCCAGACGCCGCCCCTTTAGGCGACTCGCAGAAAACCCGGCTCCTTGCGGACGCCGGGTTTTCTGCTTTCTGTTTGTTGTCACCCTTGGGCGCCTGCCGTCGGTACCGCCAGTGGCACCCAACGGCAGGCTCCCGAGCGTAAGCGCTACATCAGCTCGCACACACTCGCGGCAAACGCAACCGGATCTTCGGGCAAGATACCCTCCACCAGCAGCGCCTGATCGTACAGCAGGCCCGCATAGAGCTTGATCTTGTCGGTCGCGCCTTCCTCGTGCGCATGCACGAGTTTCTCGAACACCGGGTGCTTGGCGTTGAGCTCAAGCACGCGCTGCGCCTTCGGCACGCCGGGCAAATCGCCATCCGGACCCTGCTTGAGCACCTTTTCCATCTCAAGCGAGAGCGCGCCCTCGGTAGTGATGCACGCCGGCGCGTCGGTCAAGCGCGACGACACCGCCACCTTCTCGACCTTGTCGCCGAGCGCCTCCTTCATGGCCGCAAACAGATCTTCGTGCTCGCGCGTGGCCTCCTCGGCATCCTTCTTCTCATCCTCCGAAGCCAGGTCAAGGTCGCCCGCGGCAACGTTTTTAAACTCGAGCGTACGATCTTCGCGTTCGGGCTCGGCGCCATCTGCCTGAGCTTTCTCAGCCGCCTCGCGAGCGGCATCGTCCTCGTACACCTTGGGCAGGTCATGCGCCAGATAGGTGCGCATCGACTGGATGGTGAACTCGTCAACATCCTGCGTAAGCAGCAGCACGTCGTACCCGCGGCTCAGCACACCCGTTACCACCGGCATCTTGGCAATGCGCTCACGCGAGTCGCCCGCTGCGTAGTAGATGGCCTTCTGCCCCTCAGGCATAGCCGCAGCATATTCAGCGAGCGTGACCATCTTCTGCTCCTTGGCGCTCCAGAACAGCAAGAGGTCTGCCAGATCAGAAGCCTTGGCACCGTAGCTTGCGTAGATACCGTACTTAAGCCCGCGGCCAAAGTTCTCAAAGAACTTCTCATATGCCTCGCGGTCGTTATCGCGCATATCCTCAAGCTCAGCCGTGATCTTTTTCTCTACACGGCGGGCAATGGCGCGCAGCTGGCGGTCGTGCTGCAGCGTCTCACGCGAGATGTTGAGCGAGATGTCGGCGGAGTCTACCACGCCACGCACGAAGTTGTAGTAGTCGGGCAGGAGGTCGGCGCACTTCTCCATGATCATGACGTTGGAGCTGTAGAGCGCGAGGCCCTTTTCGTAGTTCTTGCTGTAGAGGTCAAAGGGGGCGCGGCCAGGAATGAACAAAAGCGCGTCGTATTCCAGCGTGCCTTCAGCGTGGAACGAGATGCTGCGCTGCGGATTCTCGAAATCGTGGAAGGTGCTCTTGTAGAACTCGTTGTAGTCCTCCTGGCTCACGTCGGAGGCGTGCTTTTTCCAGATGGGCGTCATGGAGTTGATGGTCTCGAGCTCCTGGTAGCTCTCGTATTCCGGCTTGTAATCGTCGCCGGCGTCGGCGGGGCGCTCCTTCTCGCGGCTCTTGGTGACCATCATCTGAATGGGATAGCGCACATAGTTGCTATAGCGATGCACGAGGTCTTTGAGCGCCCACTCAGAGAGATAGCGGTCGTAGTTCTCGCCCTCCTCGCCGTCGCGACCGGACTCGTTGTCGCGCAGGGTAAGGATGATGTCGGTGCCGTGGTGGCCGCGCTCCCCCGCCGTGATGGTGTAACCCTCAAGGCCGTCGCTCTCCCACACATGCGCTTCGTCCTCGCCATAGGCGCGGCTCACCACGCGAACATGCTTGGCTACCATAAACGCCGAATAGAAACCCACGCCAAACTGGCCAATGATATCGATGGCGTCACCCTGGCTTTCGGCGTTGGCCTCCTTGAACTCCTCGCTGCCCGAATGCGCAATGGTGCCCAGATTGCGCTCAAGCTCTTCCTCGGTCATGCCAATGCCGTTATCGGAGATGGTAATGGTACGAGCATCGCGGTCGAAGGCCAAGCGAATGGCAAGGTCGCCCTCCTCCAGCTGAACGCTGTCGTCGGACAAGCTCTTGAAGTTGAGCTTGTCAACGGCGTCGGAGGCGTTGGAAATGAGCTCGCGCAGGAAGATCTCTTTGTTGGTGTAAATCGAATTGATCATGAGGTCGAGCAGCTTTTTGCTCTCGGTTTTGAATTGACGCATAATCATTCGTCCTTTCGCCATCATAAAGGACGGGGCCACGCCCCGTCCTTTATTGCCGGGCACACCGCCCCATTCGGGACAACGGAGCCCTTCGTCAAGTCAATCGTATGATACATACCCATTATGACACTCATAAAACTTGAGCGAGAAAGACTTAGATTATTCTTCACGGCCAGCCTTATGCCCTTTCGCACAGAAAGACTCTGCTGCGACCAGCATGACCGTCGCATTTTTTTCGTAACTGTGGTCAAAAAGGTCGCCGAGTGTGTACTTTGGAGACGTCCCGAAACTCCCAGATGCGTCCCACCGAGCCCAAACAGAGCCCCGGGCGGCGTGTCGGGGCTCCAAATGGGCTCCACTGCGCCCAACGAGGCTTTGCATGGAGCATGGAAGTACA
>DHKFC23501__coassemble_1073_pt1 | contig 48865 bp, 39 predicted proteins | sample DHKFC23501__metabat2_high_PE_052 | metagenome-assembled genome bin DHKFC23501 | reverse complement strand
GTTTGACCTGCCCCACCAGCGGCTGTCGGTACAGAATGGACCTCCCGCACCTTGGGTTGCGGCAGCAATCCAAGGTGCGGGAGGTCGGAGCGTCGAGCATGTTAAGGGTTCCGATACCGTGCGCACGCACACAATCGCAACGTTGTTGTAAGTAATCGGCAAGCCATAAAAAAGCGGGCGCCCCGCAAGGAACGCCCGCTCATAATGATCAAAACCAGTCGCTACTCCCTGTTACCAAAGATGGCAAGCAGGCGCAGGAACACGTTGATGATGTCCAGGTACAAATCAACCGCCGACCACAGAGCATTGGTGACCGTGGGCTCAATCGTTTGCGAGCGGTACACGTCGTAGCCGATGAATCCGCAGAACAGCAAAATCACCGCCACGTCGGTGATGGGTTGGCGCACGCCCATGAGCATGAGCACGATCTCGATTACCACAACCGCCAAAAGGCCGGTGAACAGAACACCCTGAATCTTGGCGAAAAACTGCGGGAACAAGAAGCCCGCAACGCCAAACACCACCACAATGCCCGCCGTTGCCGTGAACGCAAGCGAGAGGCTCTCGAGCGAGTAGGCCGTGAGTACAAACGAGACGGCAAAGCCAAAGGAAAGCGCAAAGAGTGCGTAGCCCACAACAGCGATGGGCAGGTTCTCCTTGGCACGGGCGACGTTCATGAGCACGATGCCCACAATGCTCGCCACAATAGTTGCCACCGAATAGGTGAGCGCGTTGTTGCCCACAAAAATCTGGAAATCGGCAGTCGCGGTAATGTGCGAGCTAGCCGCCATCACCACAAAGGAAAGCAGCACGATGCCGGTAAGCACCACGTTGTAGAGCCGGCGCGAAATAAGGCGCGGCACCGATTGGCCCGTAGAAATGGGGCCCTCGAACCGTTCGAGCTCGTTCATAGAGGCTCCTATCGTTGGGGGCGCGAACAGAGCAGCCGCACCCGAATGTCGTTGGAGGCATCTTACCCGAATACGCGCGTATGCAACGGAAGTTAAGGGTGTCTTTAGACTTGGGCGCGCATTGGTGAAGATAGAGGGGGCCGCATAACGGTAGCTGAAAGCCGCCAAGCTGGTTCAAATCCAAGGCCAACTTGTACGCCCCGCACGCGCCCGACAGCTTACTCGGAAGTACGCGATTCAGCTTCTTCCCTGCTCAGGGCTGCGATACGCTTCCAGCGCACCACTAGGATGATGGCGGGCATCACAAGAACCGTGGCGCTTGCCACAAGCAGAGCCCCCTGCACGCCCATGGTCGCTGCCAGCCAAGGCGCCGCCACAAGCGGCAACACACCTGCAATGTTAAAGCCAAAGTTCATGATGGAGCTCACGCGGCCCACCACCGCAAGAGGCGCATGGCGCTGCATAAGGGTGTTTTGCAGCGGGGTGAACGCGCCAAACGCACAGCCCAGCAAAAGCTGCCCTGCCATAGCGACCCCTACCAGTGGCGTCCCCACATACAGCAGGCAGCCAATACCCTCGATAATCTGGATGATGAGAAGCGTCCGGATGTTCATCAGGCGCCCGGGCAGGCGCATGATCACAAGCGCTCCCAGCACGGCACCCGCCCCTGCGGCTGCAGAAAGCCAGCCCATCCATGATGCGCCCACTTTGAGCACGTCACGGTAAAAAAGCGACTCGATGGGATCAAAAGCTCCATACCCCAAGAAACACAGGAAGCCAACCCAAAAGAGCAGCGTAAGCGCCATTGAGCCCGTAACCGCACGAATGCCCTCGCGAATACCGATCGCACGAGAAGCGGGCTCGGCGGTCTCACCACCAGCTGCAAGCGAAGCGCCCGCTGCTCCACCCCCGGCACCACGCGTGCCAGCCCCCGCAGGCACATCCCCGCGCGCAACCGCGCCGTCATCATGCGGCGAGCGCAACGGACGAAAACCCAAACCGGGCACCAGCGCCACCACGGCGCAGACGAGCGTAAATACAAAAACAGCGTTGGTTGGAGCCACGGCAGCGATAGCACCACCCACCAGCGGCCCCACCACAACACCAATGTTCGAGGCAGCCGAGATGGCACCGTTGATGCGCTTAAGCTCGCGCGGATCACCGCTCAGATGCGCCGGATACGAGCGCGCGATCACATCGGTGAGGCCAATCATAAAGCCTAGAATCGCCGCACCCAGAATGATGTGGAAAGCCGTCTCCTTCGTGGTAAGGAAGTAGATGGAAGCCACAATCACGCCCGCAACTGCCAGCACAAAATGTCGGCGCGGACCCCACAAATCGAGCAGCGAGCCGCCCACAAACGACCCCACAATAAGGCAGGCATTCATAAACACGACGGCAAGCGCATTACCCAGCGCGTCGGACCCCAAAACGTAGGTGAGCGTCCCCAGCACGCCAATAAAGTAACTAGCCTGGATGCCTACGTACACAAGAAAGCGCATGGCGATAAGCCGGTACGCCTGGGGAGAAAGCGGGTGCTGCCGCGTTGCGCGGCGAGAACGATGAGGTGACATGGCGGTCCTTTCGAAAATACGCAAACGGAGTCAAGTGGCTGCACGCAGCATGCCGCACACCCAGCTCGTGGGTGCAGGCAACACCGGCAGTATCAATGACATCCGATTTCGTACGGCATCGTATTCCGCCATGCACCTTTCTTCTCGTGGTGGCCCTCACGTAGGGCCACCTTAGCACAAGCTATTACTGCCGTCACACCTGGCCAGAGCGCACACGGCTGAGGTGGTCCAGCACGGCATCGGCAACGGCGCGCGCGTCGTTGATGTCGATGGTTCGCGTGCCGTGCGGCACCTGGCGGGCCACCACATCATTCCCCGCAAGCGCAATGGTGCGCTCGTCCACCAGTTCCGCCGAGCTCTTGCCACGCATGCGGTCTACGCCCGAGCGCGCCACCACAATGTTGGGCAGGCCTGCGGCCTTGTATCCCTCAACAATCACCACGTCAACGTCGGTGTAGCGGGCGAGCATCTCCTCCACCGGGAGTTCCTGGGTGGTGTCGGCGTACTCCGCGTACCGATCTGCGGAAATGAGCCCCACATGGCGACTGCCCGCCTGAGCATGACGCCACGAATCCTTACCGGGGACGTCGATGTCAAAACCAGCGTGGCCATGGTGCTTGAGCGAACCCACACGCAAGCCGCGCGCCGTGAGGATGGAGATAACCTTCTCCACAAGCGTCGTCTTGCCTGAGTTTTGGTAGCCGATGAAGGCAATAGCCGGCGCAGCCGGGGGTTTGGGCGCAGCGGACGTGGGCTCAAGTTTAGCTATGGCATCGGTGAGCACGGGGGTGAGGTCGGTGAGCACCGCATCGAGCGCGTTCAAGGTCTCTGCAGGAGTAGGACCGGAGCCGGCGGCTGCCGCGGATGTCTCGGAGGCTGTAGATGCATCGGGGGACGCAGATTGGTCAGTGCTTGCAGCTCCCGCAGTGACCTCTGCGGGCGCCGCACAGGCAACCGATGCTGTAGCCGCGGCGTCTTCGGCGCCATCGCTGGCGCTGGTGCCGCTTGCCACGCTGCCACGCTCCCACAGGCCGCTTCTGCCGCCCTCTTTGCGCAGAAGCCGCACGTCCACGATCTCCATGCCGCGATCAACGGCCTTGCACATGTCGTAGATGGTGAGGCAGGCCACGCTTGCCGCCGTAAGCGCCTCCATCTCAATGCCTGTCACACCTGTAACACCGCAGGTACACGTTACGTGAAAGCCCACGCGGCCGTCCGCGCGCGGCGGTTCCCACCCTGCCGGGGCCGTAGTGCCCACGGCAGCGATAGGCGCAATCTCCACTTTGCTCTTGGTAATCATGAGCGGATGGCACATGGGAATGAGCTCGCTCGTGCGCTTGGAAGCCATAATGCCAGCCACGCGTGCGCAGGCAAGGACATCGCCCTTTTTGGCGCGATCTTCGAGCACCATCGCCTGCGTCTCGGGATGCATGAGGATGGTTCCCTCGGCAATGGCGAGGCGGCGTGTCTCGGCCTTCTCAGACACGTCGACCATGCGCACATCGCCCTGTTCGTCAACATGGGTAAGCGAGTCGCGGTAGGCGTCGCGCTTTCCTTGCGTGTTTGCCATATCAATCAGCCTCCAATTTGCGACATGTAGCGCTCAGTGCCCTCGATTGCCTCATGCTCTTTGGGTTTGTGGGCCACTGCCTCCCGCCAGATGGCTCGCACCTGGTCATCATTGCCCGCACGTAGGGCATCGCGCAGCGAATACTCCGCGTCCGAGAAGAGACAGGGGCGAATAGCACCATCGGCTGTGAGGCGCATGCGGTTGCACGAGCTGCAGAAATGGTTGGACATGGCCGAGATGAACCCCACGGTGCCCGCCGCACCGGAGAAGCGCCAGTAACGCGCGGGGCCAGCACCCGAGGGTACCCCCGCGTCCTCAACGGGCTCAAGCGCACCAATGCCCGCCGCACGCCCCGCTGCTGAGATACGCTCACGCAGCTCGGCGGAGGGTACCGTGTCACTCGCGTCCCATGCGGAAGCATCAACGCCGCCCGGGCAATGTGGGTCGAGCGCCGGGCCGCTTGAGGCCGCGGCAACCCCGGCAGCGGCGCCAGCAAACACCCGCCCGGCAACCTCATCCTGCGAGATGTCGTGCGCCCGCGTGGTGCCCGTACGCTCGTCGCCAATGGGCATGTACTCAATAAAGCGCACGTGCAGCGGCTTTTCTGCCGAGAGCCGCGCCAAGCCAAACACATCTTGCTCAAGCCGGCGCACCACCACACAGTTCACCTTTACCGGGTCAAACCCCCAGGTAAGCGCCGCATCAATACCCTGAAGCGTTTGCTCAAGCCGGCCCAAGCGCGTCACCTCGGTAAATTGTGCGGGGTCGAGCGTATCGAGCGAGATGTTCACCCGGTCCAAGCCCGCATCCTTAAGTTCGGGCGCCAAGCGAGGCAACAGCGCTCCGTTGGTGGTGAGGGAGATGTCCTCAATCTGCGGAATGGCGCGAATCTCGCGAATGAGCGGAATGATGCGGTGCGAAACCAGCGGCTCGCCACCTGTCAGACGAACGCGGCGCACGCCCTCGGCGGCTACGATGCGCACAAACCGGGCAATCTCTTCCGCAGAAAGGAGCTCGCCGTGTTTGCGCGGCGGCACGCCTTCCGCCGGCATGCAGTATACGCAGCGGAAATTGCACTTATCCGTAACCGCGATGCGCACGTAGCTAATGCCGCGCCCAAACTCGTCGTGTAGTTCGTGGATGGACATGCGTCCCCCTGCCAGCCGTCCTATTGTTCTCACATGAGGATAACACGGTAGCAGGCTGCGAGTTGGAGATGGTCACGGAGCGTGCGGCACCGGTTCCGGCCCCGGCCCCGCCCATCGATGCACTACTTTTCGGTCAAGAAACGGCCCACTTCTGACCGAAAAATAGTGCATCGGCGGATAACAGGGGCGAAACGGAGCGAAGAACAGCACCCGCACACCGCATGCACGCCCCGGCTAGTCGAGCTCCTTGAGGCCCTGGCAGAGGCTCCAATACTCCCCGTGCAGCGCATAGAGCTCCTCGTGGGTGCCACGCTCGATGATGCTGCCGTGGTCGAGCACCATGATGGCATCGGCGTTACGCACGGTGGAGAGCCGGTGCGCGATCATAAACGTGGTACGACCGTTCATGAGGGAGTCCATGCCGCGCTCAATCAAGGCCTCGGTGCGCGTGTCGATGGACGAGGTGGCCTCATCTAAGATGAGCACGGGCGGGTCGGCCACGGCGGCGCGCGCGATGGCCAGCAGCTGCCGCTGCCCCTGGGAGAGGTTGGCGCCGTCCGAGGTCACCATGGTGTCGTATCCCTCGGGCAAGCGGCTGATGAAGCTATCGGCGTTGGCGATCTTGGCCGCGGCGCGCACCTCCTCGTCGGTGGCGTCGAGCTTGCCGAAGCGGATGTTATCCGCAATGGTGCCCGTGAAGAGGTGGGTATCTTGCAGCACGATGCCGAGTGAGCTTCTGAGCGACGCCTTCTCGATGTTTCGCACGTTGATGCCGTCGTAGGTGATCTCGCCCTCGTCGATGTCGTAGAAGCGGTTGATGAGGTTTGTGATGGTGGTCTTTCCGGCGCCGGTGGAGCCCACAAAGGCGATCTTCTGGCCCGGCTTGGCGAAGATGTTGAGCTTGTGGAGCACCTCGTGCCCCGGCTCGTACCCAAAGCTCACCTCGTGGAAGCGCACGTCGCCGCGGAGCGGCACGAGCCCGGTCACCAGCTCGGTGCCATCAACACCACGAGCCGTGGTCTGCGCCACCGCGCCCGCCTCCTCCGCGGCAAGCGCGGAGGAGCTTCCAGTGCCATCCGCAGCAGCGCCGCCCACGCCATCCGCAGCAGAGGCACCAGCAGCCCGCCCGGGCACGTCCCCATTAGCCGCCACGGGCACCAGCGCGCCCCACGCGCCCAGGCCGTATCCCTCGGGCAGCTGCCACGCCCAGGTATCCTTGCCCGTCTTCACCAGGCGCACGCGACCTTCGTCCTCCTCGGGCGCCTCATGCAGGGCGTCAAACACGCGCTCGGCACCAGCAAGCGCCGAGAGCAGGAAGTTCGACTGCTGGGTGAACTGGTTGATGGGCAGCGCGGTCTGACGCACAAACACCAGGTAGCTGGCGAGCGCACCCACATCGGTGAGCCCCGTGATGGCCATGAAGCCACCAAGCACCGCCACCACCGCGTAGTTGACGTAGCTGATCGACACCACGGCCGGGATCATCGAGGCGGCAAAGGTCTGCGCACCGGTGCCCGCCACACGCAGGCGCTCGTTCTTCTCGCGGAACGTCGCCACGTTCTTGGACTCGTGGTTGAACACCTTCACGACCTTCTGGCCGGTCACCATCTCCTCGATGTAGCCGTCGAGCTCGGCGAGCACGTTTTGCTGGCGCTGGAAATACCCGCGGCTCCGCTTGGTGGAATAGCGGATGTAGGCAAACATCGCCGCGTACCCCACCACCACCAGCAAACTGAGCTGCCAGTTGAGCACGAAGATCATCACGAGCGTGCCCACGATCTGGATGGCGCTCTGGATGACCAGGGCGAAGCTGTTGTTCATGGCCTCGGCCACGGTATCCACGTCGTTGGTGAAGTAGCTCATGATGTCACCACGGCTGCGCGCATCAAAGTAACGCAGCGGCAGCGCCTGGATATGCTGGAACAGGTCGCGCCGGATATCTACGAGCACCTTCTGCGCCGCGTGCACCATGAGCTGCGTATAACCCACCGCCGCGAGCACGCCCGAGGCGTAGATGACCGCCGTTAAGACGACGTAGCCCACGAAGGTATCGAAGCTCCCCGCCGCGAGCGCGTCCACCACAGGGCGGATCATGTAGGTGCCCACGAGGTTGGCGATGGCAGACATGGACACCAGCACTGCTACGGCCAAAAACAGCAGCTTGTGCCTGCCCATGTACGCCATGAGCTCGCGCAGCGTGCCCAGAAGGTTCTTGGGCTTGTTCCCTGGAGCGGGCATCAGCACGCACCCCCTTCCACGGCCACGGCAACGCCGGCAACCACACCAGCGGCAGCCCCTGTCTTGCACGGCGCGGCGGCCACCTCGGACTCCCCCGCCTCGAGCTGCTTCATCTGCGAGTGGTAGATCTCCTGATAGATGGCGTCGTGCGCCAAGAGCTCCGCATGCGTGCCCTGGGCGTGCACCCGTCCGTCATCGAGCACCACGATGAGGTCGGCGTTCATGACCGAGCTCACACGCTGCGCGATGACGATCTTCGTCACGCCCTTGAGCGCGTCGAGCGCGGCGCGGATGTCGGCCTCGGTCGCCATGTCGACAGCCGAGGTGGAGTCGTCGAAGATGAGCACGCGCGGGTGCTTGAGCAGGGCGCGCGCGATGCACAGGCGCTGCTTCTGGCCGCCGGAGACGTTCACGCCGCCCTGGCCAAGGTCGTAGTCGAGCCCGCCCGGGAGCCGGTCCAAAAACTCGTCCACCCGCGCCTGGCGGCACGCCTCCAAGAGCTCCTCCGTGGTGGCGTGGGCGTTGCCCCACAGCAGGTTCTCACGCACCGTGCCCGAGAAGAGCACATTCTTCTGCAGCACGATGGCCACCGCGTCGCGCAGCCTCTCCAGATTGTAGGCACGCACATCGTGCCCGCCCACCAGCACCTCGCCTGCACTGGCATCGTAGAGACGTGGGATGAGCTGCACCAGCGTGGTTTTGCCCGAACCGGTGCCGCCCAGGATGCCCACCGTGGCACCGGCGGGGATGGCGAGGTCGATGTGCTCCAGCACATTTTTATGCGCGCCGGCGCGGTACTTGAACGACACGTCACGAAACTCCACGGAGCCGTCGGGGACGGATTCCAACGCATGCTCGGGCGAGCGGAGGTCAACCGGCTCGTCCAGCACCTCCGAGATGCGGTGCACGCTCGCCAGCGAACGCGTGAGCAGCAAAAACACGTTCGAAATCATGATGAGCGAGTTCATGACCTGCATCACGTAGGAGAGGAAACCGGTGAGCTCGCCCACCGCAAGGGCGCCGCCCAGGATCATGTTGCCGCCGAACCACATGATGAGCGTGGTCACCGTGTACATGGATACGTAGAGCACGGGCATGTTGAGCACGGCGAAGCGGAAGGTGTGCTCGCTCGTGCCGGCAAGCTCCTCGTTCACGGCGCGGAACTGCTCGCATTCGTAATCGCCGCGCACGTAGGCCTTCACGGCGCGCACGGCGGTGAGCATCTCCTGCACCACGTCGTTCAAGCGGTCGACCGTGGATTGCAGCACGCCATAAAGCGGCCCCACATGGCGGACGATGAGCGCGAGCGCCACCGCCATGACGGGCACGACCGCCACGAACACGAGCGCCAGCGTGGAGTTGAGGTAGAACGCCAGGCCGAAGCCGATGACGAGCATCACCGGGCCGCGCACCATCGGGCGGAAGCCCGCGTTCACGGCGTTCTGGATCACGGTGACATCGGTGGTCATGCGGGTGACGAGCGAGCTCGTCTCAAAGCGGTCGAGGTTGGCGAAGGAGTAGTCCTGCACCTTCTCGTACTCGGCGGCACGCAGGTGCGCGCCTAACCCGTACGAGGCACGCGCCGCGAAGCTCGCGTACATGAGCCCTGTTATAAGGGAGAGCAGAGCGCAAATGCCCATGTAGATGCCCTGCTGGATGATGTAGGGAACGTTTCGTTGGGCCACACCCACGTCGATGATGTCGGCCATGAGGATGGGGATGACCATCTCGAAGGCACTCTCGACCACCACGAGCAACATGCCGATGATGGCATCCTTGCGATACTGGCCCAGATACCCCACGATGCGTCTGAGCTCATGCATCGCGCCTCGCCTCCTTAGCGGCCGTAAGCCGTTTGCTGTACGCGCGCAGGTTGGCGTGGGCGCGCGTAAGGTAGTTGGCAAACGCAGCGCGCTCCTTTGCCGAGAAGCCCTCGAGCATGGCCTGCGCCTCTTCGCAGCACGCGGCATCCCACGACTGCGCCACGCGGGCGCCCTCGGGCGTGAGGCGCACCACCTTGGCACGGCGGTCGCTGGCGTCCTGCTCAAAGGTGACGAAGCCCTTGCGCTCAAGCGCGTCGAGCGCACGCGACACGCCCGCGGGGTCGAGCTCGAAGTAGTTCGCGAGCTCCCGCTGAGAGCACGCGCCAAAACGGTGCAGGTAGGACAGGAGCTTGGGCTGGCCCGTGCCCAGGCCGATGGACGCCATGAAGGGGTGCATGAGCGCACGCTGCGCATGGGCGGCTCGGAAAAGCAGACTACGGTAGTCGGTAAGATCGAGGTCCATGGCGGAGGGGTCACCGAGCGCAGGCGAGGGCACGGTGCCCGCAAGGCCCGCGGGTGTGCCGGAGTCCACGGGGGCAGCCGGACTCGCGGGCACGGCGGAGCCCGGTGCGCCCGAATCGACCGACCTTAAGGGGGTGGTTGGGGTAGCAGGCGTATCTTCCATGACATCAGCTCACTAACACATGACAAGTCAACTGTTGACATGTCATGTGATAGTGCCGCATCGATACCATGTCAAGGCACGAGACGCAAATGAAACAATGCGCGGCCCCATGACGCACGCTCATGTTGTTCACGCAGACGCGCGGCGTGCGCACGCATGGCGCCTCATCGTGCTCGGGGCGCCTCCTTACATCACAGAGGCCAATACCTCATACGCGGGCTGTTTTTCGCTCCCCCATCTGCGCAGATAAGCCCCTCATCCAGTAGACGCCGCAATGCCTTGAGGATGGTTGGACGAGACTTGCCCGTCTCCTGAACGAGCTCCCGTGTGCTTGCCGACCCTTGCTTGCGCACCGCTTCGAGCACCGCGCGGTCTGTGGGACCCAAATAGGTGGAGATGTCGTACGGACCTCGCCGCTCCACGCGGCTCCGTCCACTTGCTACATAGGGGTTAGCAATGCTACGCGTCTCCACACCAGCATGGCTTCGCAAACCGTTCGCTCCAAACAAGGTAAGCGAAAAAGTCGCAATCGAATTGCGGGGAAGCGGCTCGGGCAAGCCCGCATTCGCACAGTCTGCAACAATCGCCCGGTAGCCGCTACCGCGATTCTCCGCCACATAACCCACATCGACACGCGGCGTGTTCTCCAAAAGCGACGCCAAACGCTGGTTGCGGCACGATCCAATACCGCCCGCATCGAGCGCTTCAAGCGTGACCACACCATAGAGACCACCCGGGTTGGTGACCTCCAGCCGGTCGGGATACAAATCAACCTGCACCGCCGACCCAAGCGCCTCGGCCGAATAATCTCGATGCATTACGGCGTTAACCAGAGCCTCGCGCAGCGCTTCATGTGGATACTCTGGGATATCCTGCCGGTACGCCCCCTCAATGCGCGCGGCTGTTCGCATGTTCCGCTCAATCGCGAGCATAGCGTCTTCAACCATATGGGGAATCGGGCCAACGCAGGTGCAGGAGTCAATAAACCGGCGCCCATCCGCAGATGCAATGCCCTTTTGTGGCGTGGGATAGCTTGCAAACGCGATGACCAGCCGCGGGAAGAACTCCTGCGGATAGCTTCCCAACGCCAGCAACCCCGCAAGCGAAAGCCGATCCTCGCCCAGCTCGTTACGGACCAGCACGCGCAATCGACGGAGCGCATCCTCGTCGCTCAGCTGGGCGAAGTTGCGCGGATGGATTCGACGTTCGCGTCGTAGCAACCCCGCCACCAAATCTGGATCCAGGTCCTCTTGCTTTGCGTCTTCGACAATCCGCTCGTCGTAATGCGGCTGCTCATGTTCATCCCAAAGCCGATCGACCTCGTACGACGAGAGACGCCGATCACCATCGCCCGTTCGAATGTACGAACCACCATACCTGCCGCTCGCCGTGATGTAGCAGGGCTTGTCCTTGGGACGCAGCTCTTCCACCTGAACAACCACCACGGGAGCACCCTCAAACAACACGATATCGATCATGGGCCGCACCGGAGGAGTCAGCGACTCGTCGCACAGCCGCGCGAGGGCATCCTGGATACGTTTAGGGTCGAATCCGCCCACAGGCCTGAGCCCTGCCTCCTCGTCTAGACCCAGCAAGAGCAGGCCACCCGACCCATTGGCAAAACCAGAAAGTGTACGCGCCAAGTCTTTAGGCAGGCCGCCACGGCACGCCTTGACCTCACACCATTGCGTATCGGTCTGCGCCGCGCGCAGCCGCGCAACCTGTCCACGCAGCATCTGTTCGGTGACCACCGTGTTCATGACATCACCTCATACAACATGTCTTTACTAGATAATGTACTAGTAAAGCTCGGTGGTCAAGTAAATGCGAACGCCGGCAGGCTCTTTGAAACCTGCCGGCGCCTGTTCTGCATAAACACCCTGTTGTAGGCTATCTCAGAATCTCCCTGTTTGGCGTGCGCCCTACTCTGCCGAAGGCACCTTGCCGGTGGCGAGAATCTGCTCCAGCGCATCCTCATCGAGCACGGGGATGCCCAAGCTCTCGGCCTTGGTAAGCTTTGACCCCGCTTTGGGGCCAGCAACCACAAAGCTCGTCTTCTTAGACACCGAACCCGTTACCTTGGCACCAAGCGTCTTGAGCGCCGCACCCGCCTCGTCACGCGTGCGCTTAACCAGCGTACCAGTGAGCACAAACGTCAGGCCCTCAAGCGGCTTGCCCGCGGCAAGAGCCGCATCCACACCGGTGGCCTCAGCCGCCTGCGCCGCCGCTGCTCCCAGGTCTTCTTCCAGCGTAAGGCCGGCCGCACGCAAACGATCAAGCACCGCCAGGTTCTCGGGCACGGCGAAGAAGCTCTTCACGCTCGCTGCAATCTTGGGGCCGATGCCATCAATCGCCGCAATATCTTCCTCATTGGCCACAACCAGGGCCTCGAGCGTAAGAAAGCGCTGCGCCAAGAGCTCCGCCACGCTCTTTCCCACATGGCGGATACCCAAAGCAAAAAGCACGCGCGAAAGCGGGCGCTCTTTGGAGGCGGTAAGCTCATCTGCCACCTTCTGCGCAATGGTCATACCCACGGGAATGGGGTCGCCCGCATGCACGCCCTTCTTCTTGTCATCCTTAAGATAGGTGCGGCCAGTATCGAGCGCCGCAACGTCCTCAACCGTAAGCTGATAGAAGTCGGCAACGTCGTGCACCAGGCCGGCTTCCATGAGCTTGTCGATAAGCTCCTCCCCCACGCCGTCGATATCCATGCAGGGGCGACTCACCCAGTGGATGAGGCGCTCTTTGGTCTGCGCCGGGCAATCAATGGAAATGCAGCGATACGCTACCTCGCCCTCCTCGTGCACCACGGGGCTTCCGCAAGCAGGGCAGGTGCGAGGCATCTCATACTCCACGGCGTCGGCAGGACGCTTGCTGAGCACCGGGCCGACCACCTCGGGAATAACGTCGCCGGCCTTGTGGACGATGATCGTGTCGCCCACGCACACACCCTTGCGGCGAATCTCGTCGATGTTGTGGAGCGTCGCGCGTGCAATCGTGGAGCCCGAAACCGTAACGGGGTCGAACTCTGCCACCGGCGTGAGCACTCCCGTGCGGCCCACCTGAATGCGAATTTCGCGCAGCACAGTCTCTTTTTCTTCCGGCGGGAACTTAAACGCGATGGCCCAGCGCGGGGCACGCGCCGTAAATCCCAGCTCATTTTGCTGGTCAAAGCTATCGACCTTCACCACCACGCCGTCGATGTCGTAGTCCAGGTCTGCGCGATGCGCGAGCGCATCCGCACAAAACGCATGCACCTGAGCGGGCGTATCGCAGCGCGCCACGTTCGGGTTCACCGAGAAGCCGGCCTCACGCAGCCAGGCCAAAAAATCGTGCTGCGAGTTCACGTGAAGCGGCGTGGTATCGGCCACGGCATAGAGGAAAGTGGCCAGGTCGCGGCGTGCGGTAACCTTGGGGTCTTTTTGACGCAGGCTGCCCGCGGCCGCGTTACGCGGGTTAGCAAAGGGATCGCGGCCCTCGGCATCAGCCTCCTCGTTCAGACGCAGGAAGCTCCCTTTAGGCATGTACACCTCGCCACGTACCTCGATGACACTGTGCGCATCGGCACCCATGTGAGCAAGCGCTGCCGCAGAAAGGTGCATGGGAACATCGTGGATGGTGCGGACGTTGAGGCTCACGTCCTCGCCCGTGGTGCCATCGCCACGTGTGGCGGCGCGCACAAAGGCACCATCGCGGTAGGTGAGTGCAACACCCAGGCCGTCAATCTTGAGCTCGCAGGTATAGGTAACGTTGCCCGCGCCCAAAGCGTCCTCGGCGCGCTCAAGCCAGGCATCAAGCTCTTCGAGATTCATGGCGTCGTCCATGGAATACATGCGCGCCATATGCGTCACCGGGGCAAACTGCTCAGAAACGTAGCCGCCCACGCGCTGGGTATAGCTCTCGGGCGTCACAAGGTCGGGATAGCGCGCCTCGATATCCTGGAGCTCAAGCAAGAGCTTGTCAAACGCAGCGTCGGTAATCTCGGGAGCATCGAGAGCATAATAGCGATATGCATGGTAATCGAGCAGATGACGCAGCTCGGCGGCTCGTTCGGCCGCAGCCGTATGTGCGCGCTCGGCAGCAGCAGCGTCTGTTTCCGCAGTGGGCGTCTCATCCTCTGCCCTCGGCGTGACGTCAAACGTTCCGGTTTCAAACAGGCTATCCTGATCCACGATGGCCCCTTCCTATCGGTAGCTCTGTATAGGGTACCATCCGCCCCAAAACGGGCAAGCCGCCGCCTCACCTCTGTTCTGCCCGCTGCCATTCCACCACGGAGACAGTCGGCGCGCACAACAAAACCCCGCGGAGGCTAAAGCCTTCCACGGGGTTAAGCGCATGTAGTTGAGGTGCTAGCAAAGCTACAGCAACAAGGCAGCGCTAGGCAGCGGCCTCCTCGGCGGGAGCATCCTCTGCAGCAGCCTCAGCAGCGGCTTCGGCAGCCTTCTTGTCGAGCCAGTTGGCACGGCGATCAAGGCGCGAAACCGCAGCCAGCACAATAGCCGGCACGAGTGCTACCAGCACAACCAACAGGAGGGGAGCAAACACATATACAAACATCGCGACACCCCTTACACAAAGAGCCCGCCCGCGATACCGGCAACGCCCGTAAAGGCAAGCGCCACCAGCGAGGCGGTAATGAGCGAGATGGGCAGGCCACGGAGCACACCGGGAACCAGGCGCTCTTCAATGCGGTCGCGCAGGAAGGCAAAGGCCACAATAGCAATGAATGCACCCATGCCGGCACCAAGAGCAGATGCGCAGGCTACACCCCACGTGGTGGTGGCAGCCACGGCAGCGCCAGAGAGCGGCACGGCAAGCAGGCTCGCGTTAACAGCTACAACCGTGCTCGTCATATATGCGCGGTCACGCGCGGCGCGGTCGCCACCGCGGGCAAGCACAGCACCCATAATGTAGGCGATCGCAACAGCAACCATCACATAGCCCAAAGGCGCAAGATAGTCGATGCCCCACGCCTGGAAGAGCACGGTGTAAAGCGGCCAGCCAATAACACCCGCAACAAAGATGGCAACCCAGAGCATGCCACCAAAACGGAACGAATCCTGCGGGCGCTCAGCCACCAAAATGGCAGAGACCATGCCCACAAGCTGCACGAACACCAAGTTCTGGTCGAACGCGGCAGTGAACAGGGCGTTCAGAAACTCCATTACTGCTCACCTCCGTTGGCAGCAGCGCTCTTGCGCGCCGCATCAACAATCGAATTGATGAACGTCGCCACCAGCGCCAGCACCAGCAGCGAGCCGGCGGGCGTGCCAAAGATGGCAATCGGCGAGGCGGCAAGCTCGGTCATGGTGAGACCAAAGATCGCACCGGTGGAGAACATGCCGTTGATGAGGCCCACAAACGCAAGCGTGGCCAGCGTGCACACCGCACCAAACAGGCCGGTGCCCAGCATGGAGCCCGCAGGCTTGGCCGCATAGCCATCGTCAACCACGAAGGCCATCGCAAGCGCGTTCACTGCGGCAACAGAAAGGTAGATACCCATGTTCTCAAAGAGCAACGGGTCGATCACGCGCAGGGCAAAGCCAGCAAGGGTGGCCACCGTCACGCTCACGAGCAGAAGCACGGGGATACGTGCAAACTTGCCCGTGATGTGGCGCAGCGGACGCGCCAAAAGCGCCATAGCAAAGATGCAGACTGCGCTCACCGCGCCAATAGCCACACCGTTCTCAAGCGATGTCGCGACCGCAAGGCCCGGCAACGAACCCGCAACCACCACAAACGAAGGGGTGCGTACGAGTTCCTGCAAGCGCGCCGTCTGGTCATTCAGCACAGATTCATGCAATGCCATCTTAGTTACCTCCCAGCGCAGCATAGGCCTCGAAGGCGATGTTGAGGTCGGCGATGACCGCGTTCGAGGTGAAGGTAGCGCCCGAAACGCCGTCCACATGGGTCTCGCCCGAACCGGCCTCATCAACCGTGAGCGTACCCGTGGCAGCCAAGCCAGCGAACGTGCCAAAGAAGTCCTCGGTAAGGGCATTCGTACCAATGCCGTCGGTCTCGTCCTCGGCAACAACCTGGATGCCAGCAACCGTGCCATCGGATGCGATGCCAATCATGAGCTCAACGTCACCGTGATAGCCCGTGGCCGAAACGTCAAACACGTAATCGCCCGCGTTGGTCTTATACGCCGAGTTAAGGCCATCGATGGCAGGAGCCGTCAGCTTCTCAAACGAGGTTGCCTCGGGGAACAGCAGCGCACGCTGGCTGCCACCCTTGGCCTCGTCCAGGCGCGCGTCAGCATCGGCGAAGGCCGTGGTTGCCTGGGCGCCATAGTAGTGGACACCCGCCGTCACGCCACCGCACACGCACGCAGCGATGAGCACGGCAACAAAGGTGTACAGCGAGCCGTTGCGATGCCGTACAACCCAAGAAAGCTTCTTGGGGGTAGCAGAAGTCTCGTTAGACGAGGGCATTCTTGACACCTCCCACCGGCTGGGACCGCGTGTAGCGGTCGATCAGGGGAACAAACATGTTCATGAACAGGATGGAGAACGCCACGCCTTCGGGGGCGGAGGCGAACAGACGCACAAGCGCCGTAATGAGGCCGCAGCCCACGCCAAAGATGATCTTGCCCTTGGGCGTCATGGGCGTGGTGGTGTAATCGGTGGCCATGAAGAACGCGCCAAGCGCAAGACCGCCCGAGAGCAGCTCGAAGACCACGTCCTGGCCGCCAAGCGCCGTGATAACAGCGACGGTGCCAATGAACGGCAGGGTAGCCCACGCGTCAACAACTTTCACAGCAAGCAGGAAGATGTAGCCGATGAGCAGCGTGAGAATGCAGGTCTCGCCCAGGGCACCCGCGTGGTTGCCCAAGAACAGGTCGAGATAGCTGTAGGGCATGGAGCCCTGCGCAGCCATAGCCAGCGGCGTAGCGCCCGTGATGGCGTCGAGCGACTTGCCCACCACGTCGGGATAGGACGAGAGCGCCGAGGGCAGCGCCACCATGATGAACACACGGCCCGCAACCGCAGGATTGGCGATGTTGCAGCCAATGCCACCAAAGAGCATCTTCACCACAACGATGGAAAACGCCGTGCCAAGCACAGCAACCCAGAACGGGCAGTTTGCCGGCAGGGTGAACGCGAGAAGCATCGCAGTGACCACGCAAGAGAGGTCGCCCGCGGTGGACTCACGCTTCATGATGATGCAGCACAGATGCTCGCACACCAGCGCCGTGGCAATGCAAACGAGCACAAGCAGCGGAGCGGCGAGGCCATAAAGCACGGTCGCCGCGATGAGGGTGGGCACAAGTGCCAAGCACACGGCACCCATGACCTTGAACGTCGTCGAGCTCCCGTGGAAATGAGGGGAGGCTTCGTTGATGAGGTTCATGCTAAATCACGCCTCCTTCGCGGGTTGGGTACGACGGGCAACATCGTTGCGGTAGAAGCCCTTGCCCTCGCGGATGGACGCGGTGATGCGACGATGCGCCGGGCAGATGAAGGCGCACGAACCGCACTCCATGCAGTTCATGACCGCAAACTCGTCCAGGCGCACCACGTCGTGGGCACGCGAGGCGGCGTCGAGCTGGAACGGCATGAGGCCCAGCGGGCAGGCACGCACGCAGCGGCCGCAGCGGATGCACGGCGTCTCATCCGGGAGGATGGCAGCGCTATCCAAGCAAAGGATGGCGTTGTTGGCCTTCAGAATGGGGCAGTCGATGTTGGTGATGGTGCGACCCATCATGGGGCCACCCATGATGATCTTGCGCGGCTCCTTGATAAGGCCGCCGGTGGTCTCCACCACATCGTGCACGCTCATACCAATAGGAATACGGTAGTTGCCGGGGTTCTTCACGCAGTCGCCGGCAATGGTCACCGTCTTGCGCACCAGCGGCACGCCATAGCGGAAGTACTCCTCAATACGCGAAACGGTGGTGACGTTGAGCACCAAGCAGCCAGCATCCACCGGCAGACCGCCCGCCGGAACAGCGCGGCCCGTCGTGCTCTGGATGAGCACCTTCTCGCCACCCATGGGGTACTTCGTGGGCACCATGAGCACCTCAACGAGGTCGCCCACGCCCTTCTCCTCAATCACCTTGCGCAGCTCTTCAACTGCCTCGGGCTTGTTGTCCTCAACGCCAATCACGGCAGCCGGAATCTCCAGCGCGCGAGCAATGCGGACAACGCCGTCCACCACGCGCTCGGAATGCTCAATCATCTGGCGATAGTCGCTCGTGATGAACGGCTCGCACTCCATGCCGTTGACTACAACAAAGTCAAACTTCTTGCCCGGCGGGCACTTCATCTTGAACCACGACGGGAACGAAGCGCCGCCCAAGCCCACCACACCGGACGCGCGGACGCAGGCGATGAACTCGTCCTTCGTCTCGTACGTGGGCTTCACAATAGCCGGATCCTGCTCCATCTTGCCATCCGAAGCAATCTCCACCACCGGCGCCGTCTGGCCGGTAGGAAGCGTTTCGGTAGCAACGGAGGTCACCGTGCCCGAGATACTTGCGTGCGTAGGTGCGCAAAGGCCCTCGCCGTCACCGATGAGCGTGCCGACGTAAACATGGTCGCCCACGTTCACCACCGGCTTGCCCGGAGCTCCAATGTGCATGTTCAGCGGGATGCGAACCTGCTTAGGGGGCTCGATCGACGTGACAGGACAATCTCGGGTGTCCTTACACTGGGGCGGATGCACACCGCCCAACGTCTTGTGCAGAGAGAACATAGATCCCCTTCCCTCTTCCCCTTCAGCTGTCCCGCTCACGGCAGAACAGCCCAGCACAATGTCGAAATATGCCAGTCTTAAATTTTAACGGCTTTGCTTCACAATTTGAACATGTTTTTCATAACGCCCGGGGTGAAGCGTTGGAGAGATCGGGAAAACACTCCGTTGCGGCTAGATTGCAGCCTGGCCGCAACCTGGTTATAGCCTAGTTGCCACCCATATCCTGGCTTAGCGAAACCTGGCGGTAGGTAATGCCGCAGCGGTCGAAAATGCTCTTAGAAATAAGGTTGTCTTCGGTGTCGCGGTATTTATCGTCCAGGTACACCACCTCGCCAATACCCGCCTGCACGAGCGTCTTGGCGCATTCGTGGCATGGGAAGAGCGTGACGTACACGGTGGCGCCCGTCATATCTTTGAGCGAGCCGCGATAGTTGAGAATGGCATTTGCCTCGGCATGAATGACATAGCTGTGCTTGTCGAGCAAGGGATCGTCCACGGTATCCCAGGGGAACTCGTCGTCGTTAAGCGTGGAGGGCGTGCCGTTGTAACCCACCGAGAGAATGCGGTGATTGGTGTCGGCGATGCAGGCACCCACCTGCGTGTTAGGGTCTTTGCTGCGCAGGCTCGCCGCTTGGGCAACGCGCATAAAAAACTCGTCCCAGCTGATAACGTCCTGGCGCTTACCTGGCATGGGGTCTCCTTTCCCACATCACCGCTGTACGGCACATGTTGCTGCAAGCATGCCGCAACCGTATGCAACATGCAAGGTATACCCACTCGCGGGCACGGCCCGAACCGTATATTTGGCAACACAGGTGGCTGCGCCTCCGCATACACGGCGCTGCACAACGCTCCTCAGCAAAAAACGAGCTCGGCACCCACGCGGGCACCGAGCTCAATCATTATCCTATGTAAGGCGTAGCCTAGCCTATGCTGTTGCCACCAAGCCCATAGCCCTGGCCGCCCAGCAGCTCCTCAAGGTACTGACGCAGCTCCTCAGAGCTCAAGCCCGATCCGTTGCCGCTCGAGCTGTCCTGCTCCTCCGGCGCGTCGGCGTCAGAGCCCAGCGTCACCTTGATCTCTTGCTCTTGGCCGTCGCGCACCACGGTAAGCGTCACCTCATCGCCCACACTGTGCTCGCGCAGCGCAATAATCAGGCCGTCTGCCGAGGTGACCGGCGTGCCGTCCACCGCAGTCACGATATCGTTTGCCTTGAGGCCCGCGGCCTCGGCGGCAGAACCCTCGTTCACCGAGACGATGAAGGCGCCCTCGCTCACCGACAGGTTGTTCTGGCGGGCATTGTAGGCGTTCACCGACGACACGGACACGCCCAAGTAGGGATGCTCGGGGGTCTTACCATCAATGATCTGGTTGGCAATGTCGATGGCGTAGTTCACCGGGATTGCAAAGCCCACGCCCGAGCTGGAACCCGAGTAGCTCTCGATGATGGAGTTGATGCCGATAAGCTCGCCCTTGTCGTTCACGAGCGCGCCACCGGAGTTGCCGGGGTTGATAGCGGCATCGGTCTGAATCATGTTGGCGTAGATGGTGGTGCCATTGGACGACTGCATAGCGGTCGAGCGGTAAAGTGCACTCACGATGCCTGTGGAGACAGACTGCTCGTTGCCAAAGGGGCTGCCGATAGCCATAACCCACTCGCCTACCGAAATATCATCGGAGTCGCCAATCTCAATCGGGGTGAGGTCGATAGAGCTCGCATCGGTCAGCTTGATGACGGCAAGGTCGCTCGACTCGTCGGCACCCACAATCTCGGCCACGTAGCTTGCATCGCCCACGTTGACCGAAATGCCCGTTGCGCCCTCCACCACGTGGTAGTTGGTGAGGATGTGACCGTCGGTATCCAGGATAACGCCCGAACCAATGCCGCCACCCTGCGCCGTCTCGGTGCTGATGGATACCACCGAAGGCAGCGCCTTGGCAGATACCGCCTCGGCAAGCGTGGTGTCTTCAGGATCAATCTCGATGGTCTGGGTGGGCTGAGTCGCCTGGACATCGGTATCGGTGATGCGGAAGGCACCTGCCATCACCAGGGCAATCACCAAGACGGCGCCCACGGCAAAGCCTGCGAAGGCACACAGAAACACCGGCAAAAGCTTGGTTTTGGTCTTCACCACCGTGCGTGTTTCGGTTGCCGTCGAAGGTACAAAGGGCATCTGGCTGGTGGTCGTGGTGCCTGCACCAGCTGCGTGCTGTTCCTCAGTCGAGGCCGGCTGCGGCGTACTTTCAATCTCTACCCTAGGCAAGCTCGAATTCATATTGTCGTTGTCGCCCATCCCCTCGGGGCGACGCGGAAGGTTGTCACTCATGGGAATCTCCCCTTTCAGCTTCATACATACCTGTTGTGGTTCAGCTTCGTTGTACCCCAAGGTACACCTCAACGACACCCTCACCTATCGACCTTCAGCGGAGTTTAAGTAAATCGACGCTTGGCCATAAGCAATTGGGCACGAGACGCGCAACCGCGCGTCGGGCGGCGGCATATGGCGCGCGCCTGGCGGCCGCATGGGGTGCCCACCCACCGTGCCGCGCGCGACGCCCGCCGGCCGCACGCGGTGCCCCGGCACAACACCAAACGAGGCGAGCTCCTGCCCGCCTCGTCATCTTTGTTCTCACGTTAATCCTTAAAGAGATAACCCACGCCGCGTACCGTGGTGATATGCGCCGCAATCTGCGGGCCCACCTTGGAGCGAATACGACGGATGTGCACATCAACCGTACGCGTACCACCGCAATACTCAAAGCCCCACACCCGGTGCAGCAGCACCTCGCGCGAGTACGCGCGGTTAGGGTGAGTCGCCAAAAACGAAAGAAGCGAATACTCCATCAGCGTAAGGTCAACGGGCTCATCATCCAAATACACCTGATACGTAGCCAGGTTGATAGTGAGGTTATCGATGTGCAAAACGTCATCAACCGCAAACGACTCTTCATCGCCCACCAAACGCCGCACGCGCACCTCAAGCTCGGTAGTAGATGCCGTGGGACAAATAAAGTCGCAGCGTGCATGCGCCGGCAAGCGCAAGCCCGAAAGCGCCTCGTCATCCACAATGAGCAGCATTGGGATGCCACCGCGGTCGTCGAGCCATTTGCTTATCTGCTCAATGCGGTCGTTGCGCACGCCATCGGCGTCCAGCAGCAGCATGTTGAAGTCATGGGCAGCCGTGGGTGAGTCCGGCGTGGCAACATCAACCGTCACGCCCATTGTCTTTGTGAGGGACCGGGCGAACTCATGAAAACGCGTTGTGCGCGCCATGAACAGAATACTCGCTTGAGAATCAGACATGCCACACCTCCCTCAATCGGCACGGTGATGCTCTACATACTATCGCATGTAGCTTATGGGATGCGCAGAAAACCCACGTTAAGATGCGCAAAATGTTTAAGAATTGGCAAGATAGTGCCTAAGCTCCCAGTCGGTGACAGCAGACGAATACTTCTCCCACTCGCTCCGCTTTTTGCTAAGGAAGAACGAGTGGATGTGATCGCCCAGCACCTCCCGCATAAAGCTCGACTCCTCAAAAATGTCGAGCGCCTCATCGAGGCTGCGGGGCAGCATGGTGTAGCCGGCCTCCTCCAGCGCACGTGGGCCGCGGGACAGCAGGTCGCCCGTGGTCTCGGACGGTAGGGTGAGCCCGCGCTCAATGCCGTCTAGGCCGGCTGCGAGCGTGACCGCATTCACCAGGTACGGGTTTGCCATGGGATCGGGCGAACGCAGCTCGATGCGCGTAGAAAGCTGCTTGCCCGGCTTGTAGATGGGCACGCGGATCATGGCCGCACGGTTGCGCAGACCCCAAGTGGCCGCCTTAGGCGTGGGACCCTCATCGCCCAAAAGGCGCTTGTACGAATTCACCGTGGGGTTGGTGATGGCGGAGATTTCGGACGCATGAGCCAGAATGCCTGCCATGTAGCTCTTCGCAATAGGTGACAGGTGATATGTTGGGTCGTTCTCGCCCCAGAACACGTTGTTGCCCTCATGGTCGAAAAGCGACTGGTGGAGCATCATGGCGCTTGCCGCCTCGCCCGCGATGGGTTTAGGCATAAACGAAGCATGGATACCCGCCTCATACGCTTCGAGCCGAATTACGTGCTTGGCGGTGATGATGGCATCGGAGGCGGTGAGCGCCTCGGAATGGCGCAACGACACACCGTGCTGCGAGCGACCCGACGAATGGAAGGTGTACTCCACCGGAATGCTCATCTTCTCAAGCATGAGCACGGTCTCGCGGCGCAGGTCGCGCGCCGAATCGTCCGGGGTGAGGTCGAAGTAGCCCACCTCGTCCATGGGGACGGGGGTGTGGTCGTCGGGGAAATAGTAGTACTCCAGCTCGGCACCCACGTTCATAAGGAAGCCGCGCTCCTCGGCACGGTAGAACATGCGGCGCAGGCACTCGCGCGGGTCACCCTCGAAGGGTTTGCGGTCCGGCGTGCAGATGTTGCAGAACACACGCGCGGCGCCATCGCGCTTGGGGCGCCAGGGGAGCACTTGGAAGGTGGTGGGGTCGGGGAAGGCGAGCATGTCCGCCTCGTCCGCTGGCGTGAATCCCTCGATGGCGGAGCCGTCAAAGCCAATGCCCTCTTCGAAGGCGACCTCGAGGTCTTCGGGGGCGATGGCGAAGCTCTTGAGCCTGCCGAGCACGTCGCAGAACCATAGGCGGATAAATCGGATGCCGCGCTCCTCGACGGTGCGCAGCACGAAATCGATATGCTGTTGCTGGTCCATACGCGATACCTCCCACCATGCGCGCTCACCATCGAAGGCGCACTCCTTCTCAGCTTTCCCACTTTCGCACAGGATTGTTTCCGCGTGGTTTCTAACGCGTGTACCTCCAGCGAGGGGATAAAGCGGGGCAAAGCGAGCGGTACAAACCGGTGGCACGAAAGCTAGCGAGCAGGAGGCTCCTTCACCCCACGCCCTAGATCGTGCGCCACCTTGTCCACGCCCTTGGCAGCAGGGCACGAACCGCGGTGCGCATGAGAGCAGGTGCCACCCTGCGAGCAGTCAGCGCATGTCCCCCGCCGTCGTACACGCACGCAAACCGCTACAAACGCCACGGCAATTACCGCCAAAATAACCACGTCAACCGCACCCATGGTGCACCTCCTTGCATATACCGGCAACACGTGCCCTCATCATACTCTGCGAAGCCGGCGCCCCTCTGCGGGACGCCGGCCACGAAGGGAGAGCAAAGGTAAGCTCGCGCAGCGCCTACGCTGCCACCGCAGACGCAGCACCGGGCTCGACATCGTCCTTCCAAGCCCAGTGTGGCATAGGACGGAACAGCTGGAAGAGCATGAGCGCCGCCGCGATTACCGCGACCACCGTCCAGACGCTGAACACGCCCTGGCTTGCCAGGTAGAACTGGTTGATCATGAGGCCAACCACCCAAGCGAAACCACACTCGTAGCCCAGGGCGATCGCCGTCCACTTGGCGGAGTTCATCTGGGCGCGAATGGTTCCCATGGCAGCGAAGCACGGTGCGCAGAGCAGGTTGAAGGCGCCGAAGGCCACGATGGCGCCCACGCTGGGGAACATGCCGGCAAAGGCCGCCCAGAGCTCGGGGTTGGTCTCGGCACCATCGGCGATGTGCAAAATGGAGGCCGCAGTGGCAAGCACGTTCTCCTTGGCCACAAGCCCCGTGATAGACATAGCCGTTGCCTGCCAGGAATCAAAGCCGAGCGGTGCGAAGATGAAAGCGATGGCGCCGCCCAGGTAGGCCAGCAGTGAGTAGTCGGTGAACTCCTCCATACCGCCCGTGATGTCGGGCAGGTAGCCAAAGGCACCCTCAAAGAAACCGAAGCTCTGCAAGAACCACACCACGATGGTCGAGGCGAAGATGATCGTGAAGGCCTTCTTGATGTAGGCAAACACGCGCTCCCAAATGTGCAGCCACCAGCTCTTGAGCGACGGCAGATGATAGCTTGGAAGCTCCATGACAAAGGGTGTGGGACGGCCGGCGAAAAGCTTGGTCTTCTTAAGCATCACGCCCGAGACAATCACCGCAATCACACCCAGGAAGTAGAAAAGCGGAGCAATCCAGCTGGCCTCGGCATCTCCCACGAGGGCGCCCATAAGCAAAGCGATGATGGGAAGCTTTGCTCCGCACGGGATGAACGTGGTGGTCATGACCGTCATACGACGATCTTTCTCGTTCTCGATGGTCTTGGTGGCAAGCACGCCCGGCACGCCGCAGCCCGTGGAGACGAGCATGGGGATGAAGCTCTTGCCCGAAAGGCCAAAGCGGCGGAACACGCGATCCATCACAAAGGCAACGCGCGCCATGTAGCCGCAGTCCTCCAAGAAGGAGAGCAGCACGAAGAGCACGAACATCTGCGGAATAAAGCCCAGCACGGCACCCACGCCGGCCACGATGCCATCAAGCACCAGGCTCGAGACGAGCGGGCTTGCACCCACGGCGGTAAGCGCGCCCTCAATCATGCCCGGGATGGACTGGAACTGCATGCCAAAGAGCTCAAACCCCTCACCAAAGAGGTTGTCGTTCACCCAGTCGGTACCAGCCGTGCCAAAGGCATCCGCCGAGGTGGCGATGGAGTAGACGGCAAACATGATGATGAAAAAGAGCGGCAAGCCCAGGATGCGATTGGTGACCACACGGTCAATCTTCTCGGAGATGGACATACGCTCGGGGCTGCGCTTCACGCACTCATCCATGATGTGGGCGATCACCGCGTAGCGTTCGCCGGTGATGATGGACTCCGCGTCGTCCTCGCAGTCCTGCTCGCAGTTCGAAACGAGCTGCTCAACCTTGGTTGCAGCATCTTTGGTGAGATTGATACTGCGCAGCGCCTCCTGATCGCGCTCAAAAAGCTTCACAGCCCAGTAGCGGCGTTCCGCCTTGGGCACCGAACCCGGCAGCAGGCGCTCAACCTTCTCAAGCACGTCTTCGATTGCCGAGTCAAAGCGCTTGCCCACAACCTCGCCCTTACGTGCCGCCGCGTCCTTGGCTTGAGCGATGAGCTCGTCCATGCCGGTGTTGCGCAGTGCCGAGATCATAACAACGGGCGCACCCAGACTCCGAGAGAGGCCGCGGGTATCAATCTTGTCGCCACCTTTTTCAACCAGGTCCGCCATGTTGAGTGCCACCACCACGGGCACGCCGCACTCGAGCACCTGGAGCGTAAGGTACAGATTGCGCTCCAAGTTGGTGGCGTCCACCACGTTCACCACCACATCGGGCTCGCCGCCCATAAGATAGTCGCGGCTCACGCGCTCCTCGGGGCTATAGGGAGAAAGCGAGTAGATGCCCGGCAGGTCAGTCACGGTAACGTGCTTGTCGCGGGAGAGCCGAGCCTCCTTCTTTTCGACCGTCACGCCCGGCCAGTTGCCCACGTAGCCGTTTTGGCCGGTGAGGAGATTAAAAAGTGTCGTCTTGCCGCAGTTGGGGTTACCCACCAGCGCGACATGAAGTTGCGAAGCTGCCATATGGTTCTTCTTTCTGTAGGCTTTGAGATGGTTCCTGAGTGCGCTATCGCAAAGTTTGCCGCGTCTCACAAATGTTGCTGACGCGGTATCATATGTTAGATAACGCTAACTCTGCCGCCAAAAAAATAAGCGTGTGCACGATGCTGCCGCTCAGCACACCTCCACAATCGCGGCCTCCTCCTTGCGGATGGAAAGCTCGTAGCCGCGAACCGTGATCTGAACCGGATCGCCCAGCGGCGCGACCTTGACCACCGTGAACGTGGTGCCCTTGATGAGCCCCAAGTCCATGAGGTGACGGCGCAGCGCGCCTTCGCCGTGCAGCTTGACGATGGTGGCACTATCCCCCACCGGCACGTCTCCCAACGTTTTCATGTTGCCCCCTTTCTCTGCGCACGAAGGCCGTGCAAGAACTTCCCGCTCTACCCGACCTACACCGTCATGACGCGGCCTGCAACCTTGCTATCCAGGCCCAGGCGCGCCCCCTTGATGGTCACGATGATGTTCGCAGGGTTCGCCGCAACCACATGGACCTGCGAGCCCTCAACAAAACCAAGGCTCTCCAGATGGCGCTTCACATCGCCACCTCCACGCACCGAGCGTACCGTTCGTGTGTCGCCCACGCGAACCATCGTGAGCGGCATGGCAGGTACGTGCGGACCCTCTGCCATGGCAATAACCTCCCCATCGTTCCCCATAGATGCAAACGCCCACCCCGCAACCGCAGCACGCGCGTTTGTTCACCACAGTAAACTACCACTGAGCGAGTCCGGTGTGAAGAGAAAATTAGCCATAGGCAACAAAAAGTTTGCAGTATCGTACTTTTAGACGAGGAAAACGTCCTGATGCTCCGATGTCCTGACCCAAAAAACGGAGCGAGCCTCCACCCCGGACGCGGGATGGAGGCTCGTACATGCTTTGCTCATGCGACTGGAACATACGCGTAGAAGCGTCCGCTCAAGCACCCTTATAGGTGCGAAGTCACCACCGTCATGGTGCCATCAAGCTCAAGCTTGTCGCAAGCGGAAAGTGCCAGCAGGTGTGCACCCTTGGCAACCGGCTCGCCGTTCAGCGTGCCCTCGCCCTCAACCACGCTCACGCAGGTGAAGTCGTGCGGCGTGGACACGGTAAGCGGGCCTGCCGCACGAATGAGCTCGACGGTGTAGCAGCTGTTGGACTCAAGCTCTGCAACCGGCTCGTCGCCCAGCTCAACTGCACCCGTGGTGGGCGGCACCTGGTCGAAGTCGATCACGTCGAGCGCCTGAGCCATGTGCAGCGGGCGCAGCGTTCCATCGTCCTGCTTGCGGTCGTAGTCGTACACGCGGTAGGTCACATCCGAGGACTGCTGCGACTCCAGAATCACGGTGCCTCCCTTGATGGCGTGCACGGTTCCGGGGTCAATCTGGAAAAAGTCGCCGGCCTTGATGGGAATCTCGTTCAGAAGGTCGCTCCAGCGGCCCTCCTCGACCATCTGAGCAAACTCCTCGCGGGAATGAGCGCGCTGCCCCACGATGATGCTGCCAGGCTCCTCGGCAGAGAGCACATACCAGCACTCGCGCTTGCCAAGCGAACCGTTCTCGTGTTCGGCGGCATAGGCATCGTCAGGATGCACCTGAATGGAGAGGTCGTCTTTGGCGTCGATGATCTTCACCAGCAGCGGGAAGCGGTCACCCTCGGCACCGCCAAAAAGCTCGCGGTGCTCGGCCCACAGCCACGAGAGCGTGTGCCCAGCGTACTCGCCGGAGGTGATCACACAGTCACCGTTGGGATGCGCCGAGATAGCCCAGCACTCGCCCACAGGACCATCGGGGATGTGATAGCCAAACTCGGTCTCGAGCTTGCGGCCGCCCCAGATCTTCTCTTTGAAGACGGGCTCAAGCGTGATGATGGATTCCATGGCAACCCTTTCCAAACTATATCGACGCAAAGGCGGGCGCCCGTGACGCCCGCCCATAGCATACCGCAACACCTGGCGGCTTAAACCTCTACGTAGAGGGTCATGAACTTGCAGTGCCTCAGCGCCTCAGGCAATACCAGGTTCGCGTTGTTGACGCCCTTTCAGTGCCTCCCGTGCCGTCGGTACGGGGCACAGCCCAAACAGCACGGATGCTAGCCCACTACAGCTCGCGTTCCATAAGTGCATGCAGCTCCTCCGCCACACGCGTGCTGTCCGGACCATCCACCTGCACCTCAAGCGTGTCGCCGCAGTAGGCGTTAAGGCCCATAAGCCCCAGCATGTCATTGGCCATGGCGCAGCTGGCACCCTTGGCCACCGTTATGGCGTTATTCGCATGGTCCATCGCAAACCGACACACCGTGGTCACCGGGCGCGCATGCAACCCAGCGGCTCCCTGGATCACATGAGTAAATGAAACCATAACCACCAACTCCCCCACCATGCTGCGGCACCTTCTCCACCGCCGTACGCAATGCCAACACGCTAGCACGTTCAAAGAGCACCCTGCAACATCGCGTTCACGGCATGAAAAAAGCGCGCCCGCCTCCAAGGGCAAGCGCGCCTGTCCAGCTTACAGCAAGCGGAGGGAAACCTCTTTGAGCTGCGCCATCGAGACTTCGCTCGGCGCTGCGCTCATGAGGTCCGAGCCCGAGCTCGTCTTGGGGAAGGCCATGACGTCGCGGATGGAGTCGCAGCCGGCGAGCAGCATGCACACGCGGTCGAGACCAAGCGCGAAACCGCCCATCGGGGGCGCACCAAACTCCAGAGCATCCATGAGGAAGCCAAACTGCGCGCGGGCGCGCTCCTCGGTGAAGCCCATGAACTCGAGCATCTTAAGCTGCAACGCGGCATCGTGGATACGCATGCCGCCGCCGCCCGCCTCAAAGCCGTCCATCACAAAGTCGTAGGTGCAGCTGCCCATGGCAAGCGGGTTGGTCTCAAGCAGGTCAAGCTCATCCAGGTTGGGCTGCGTGAAGGGCTGGTGCTCGGCCTCGTAGCGCTTCGCGTCGTCATCCCAGTGGAAGAGCGGGAAGTTCACCACCCACAGGAAGTCGTGTCCCTCGCGCGGCACGTCGAGGGCATCGGCCATGTGCGAACGCATGCCACCCAGAATCTCGTCGGAAGCAAGGCGCGGGCCAGCAGCAAACATCACCAGGTCGCCAGGCTCAACCTCGCAGCGGCGACGCAGCTCGGCCATCTCCTCGTCGGAGAAGAACTTCACGATAGGCGAGTTCATAGAGCCATCCTCGCGGAAGGCGATCCACGCCAGGCCCTTGGCCCCAAAGCTCTCGGCTACCTTCGCGAGCTTGTCAATCTGCGCACGCGGCCAGGTGCCAGCGCCCTTGGCGTTGAGCGCCTTGACCACATGGCCCTCGGTGTTGGCGGCACCCGCGAACACCTTGAAGGCAGAATTCTTGAACACATCGGTAAGGTCAACCAGATGCATGCCATAGCGCGTGTCGGGCTTGTCCGAACCATAGGTGTCCATAGCGTCCCAGTAGGACATACGGCGCAGAGGCGTGGGCATGTCAACGCCCATGGCGGCAAACGCGTCTTTGAGCACGTCTTCGAGCGCGCCCATCACGTCGTCCTGGTCAACAAAGCTCATCTCGATGTCCACCTGCGTGAACTCGGGCTGGCGGTCGGCACGCAGGTCCTCGTCGCGGAAGCACTTCGCAACCTGGTAGTAGCGCTCCACGCCGCCCACCATAAGCAGCTGCTTCAGCAGCTGCGGCGACTGGGGCAGCGCATAGAAGCTGCCCGGCTGCAGGCGGCTCGGCACAATAAAGTCGCGCGCACCCTCGGGCGTGGACTTAAAGAGCGACGGCGTCTCCACCTCAGTGAAGGCACGGTTGTGCAGGGCGCTGCGGATGGCGAAAGTGAAGTCAGAGCGCATCTTGAGGCGATCGAGCATCTCGGGGCGGCGCAGATCGAGATAACGGTAGCGCAGGCGCGTATCCTCGGCCGTCTCGATGCCGTCCTCGATGGGGAACGGCGGGGTCTTGGAGCGGTTGAGCACCTCAACGCGATCGGCAAGCACCTCGATCTCGCCCGTGGAGAGACGGGGGTTCACCGTCTCGGGATCGCGCGCGATCACCACGCCATGTACGAGAATGGGCCACTCGGGACGCATGGTCTCGGCGGTGTGGAACGCGTCGCCGGCTGCGTGCTCGGGGTCAAAGGTGCACTGAGTCATACCCGTGCGGTCACGTAGGTCGCAGAAGATAAGACCACCATGGTCGCGACGGCGCCACACCCAGCCGGTAAGCGTAACCTCTTCGCCGATGTTCTCGGCGCGAAGCTCACCAGCGGTGTGCGTATGCAGGGAGTGAACATGTTCGGGGTTGGTGGCAAGAGTATCAGCCACGGTATCCTCCTTCAATCTGTGCCGCCCCGTGCCGGAGCGGGCGGCGTACGTACAGATTGCTGAGCCTGCGTAGACCGCGCAGCCCAGCATCACGGCGCACCGCATGAGGCGATGACGCCGATGCAGCGCGTCACGGCCTTGCCGCGACGCACGCGATGCTAGATGGTACCATCCACCCCGCGCATCGCGGCCACAAGCTACAATCTCCCGCCATTTTTAACATGCGACGATGTGCAAGCCGGACGGCAATGCTTACGAGCACGGATCGATCGACAGCAGGACGGCAACTCGCTGGCGAGATACATTTTTTTGAAATTGCGGCGGAAATAAGACAGTTAGTTCAGATATGAACGATTCGGGCTATGGGCATTACGCCGCTCAATCTGCGATTTTGCATAATGCGAGGCTACCTTATGCCAAGACTCCGCATTCGTCGCAGTTTCCAACGGTTTCTGCATTGCATCTGCTTACAAGTAGGCACTGCATTGTTTTAGCGCAGAGTACCGTCGTTCATATCTGAACTAACTGCCTAAATTAAACGCTTTGCGAAGAAAAAAACCCATCTGCCGCGTCGCGGCAGCGCTTTTAAGCCTCAAACGGCCACTCCCCCGCTGCAAGCTCCTCAATGGCGGCGGCAACCGCCTCGTCCTCGCACCGGCCAATATGCCAGCGCGCCGCGGCGGCCGCCTCGGGCGTGGCGTTGGCCACGGCGACGGCATGGTCAACCACCTCAAACATGGTGAGGTCGTTGCCCGCGTCACCAAAGACCACCACCTCATCAAGCCCAATATGCAAGTGGTCGCACAAGCGTCGAACAGCCGAACCCTTATTCCAACCAGCCGGCATGATGTTGAGATACCCCGGAAGCGGAATATCAAAATCCAGCTCCGGCACCGCACGCAACAGGCGCACACAAAGCTCCTCAGTGGTGAGGGCATCGCCACCCATGAACACGTTCGCCTTGACAACCTGCCCCGAAGGCAACGCATCCACCTCGTCGCAAGCAGCGGCATAGGACGGCATGCGCTCGGCCAAGTCGGCCCGTTCGCCGGCAACCAGGAGCGGGTGGGCCCCATCAAAGCAGATGAGGCCAGCCCGCGGGATGTTAGCAAGCGCGGCAAGGGTCGCCTCGAGCGCGGTGCACTCCAGCGGCTGCACACAAATGCGCACGCCGTCGTGGTACACCTCGAGCCCGTTTGTGGCAATTGCCGTGGAATAGCAGGCGATATCATTGGCAAAGAACGGCGCGATCTGAGCAAAGCCGCGCCCACTCGCAGGGCCAATCACAATGCCAGCCTCGCGCGCCGCATGAAACGCCGCGCGCGTGCGGGGCGACACCTGCGCCTGGCCCGCCGGCAAAATGGTGCTGTCGATATCGCTCAAAATGAGCTTTACCCGAGGCATATTGCTCCTCCCCTTACGCCGTCAGACATTACCCGGTGTTCTGGAGACCAGCCGACACACCTGTTACCGTAGAAAGAATGAGTGCGAGATAGGCCGCCTTGGCCTCGGCCGAGAGCTCGTCCTGCTGGGCACGCACCACACGCAGTGCGCGCACCTGTGCAAGCGAGAGTGCATCCACATAGGGGTTGCGCACGCGCACGGCGCGGCCAAGCACGCGACGGTGCTCAAGCGGCCAGGCGTCCTGAACAATCGCAAGCACCCACGAGCGCGTGAGCTGCATCTCGCGGTACACGTCCTCGGCAAGGTCGGCGCGGTCGCCCAGCGCCAGGTACATCTTGGCGATGCGGCCATCGGTCTTGGCGATCGACATCTCGATGTTGTCGATAAACGTGCTGAACAGCGGCCACTCGCGATACGCCTGACGCAGCAGCTCCACATCGCCCAGCGCCTCGCACGCGCTGCCCAGGCCATACCACGCAGCCAAATTGATGCGCGCCTGCGACCACGAGAACACCCACGGAATAGTACGCAGATCGTCGAGCGACTGTGCACCCAAACCGCGTTTGGCAGGACGCGAGCCAATGGGCAGCAGGCCCACCTCGGTGAGCGGCGTCACTGTCGAGAACCACGGGGCAAAATCGGTCGTATTGAGCAAGTGCAGGTAGCGATCGTGCGAAACGGCATTCAGGCGCTCAGCCATCTCTGCAAACCGCTCGGTAGACTCGGTGTTACGACGCTCCACCGAAGGCGCCGAGTTGAGCAACGTAGCCGCAGCAACGCTCTCCACGTGACGCATAGCAAGCGCGGGGTTGCCGTAACGGGCAAAGATAATCTCGCCCTGCTCGGTCACCTTAAAGAAGCAGCGCACCGATCCCGCCGGCTGCGCAAGCACGGCACGGTTGGCGGGGCCACCGCCGCGGCCCACGGCGCCACCGCGGCCATGCATGAGCACCAGGTCGATGTCGTGAGCATCGGCCCAGCGCGCAATGCGCTCTTGCGCCGAATGCAACGCCAGCGTGGCGGTGGTGGGACCGGCGTCCTTCGAGGAGTCCGAGTAACCCAGCATCACCTCAAGCTTGCGGCCTGTTTGGGCAAGGCGGCGCTTGACCGCCGGCAGCTCGATCATCTGGTCGAGCACGTCAATGCAGCCCTCAAGGTCTTCCAGCTGCTCAAAGAGCGGAATCACATCGAGCGCAGGCACATCCTCGGCATGCGCAAAGGCCAGGCTTGCCAGCTCGTAAACGTCAGCCACGTGCTGAGCGCTCTTGGTAAACGAGATGATGTAGCGACGCGCCATCTTCTCGCCATAGCGCTTCTGAATGGAGCCGATGGCGCGGAAGGTATCGAGCACCTCGCGGGTCATAGGGGCAAGGTCACCGTGAATGCCGTGCTCGCGGATGTCGGCAAGGGCACGCGAGTGCACCACCGAATGCTGACGGAACTCCATCTCCACCATGTGGAAACCGAACGACTCCACCTGCCAGATGAGCGTCTGCACCGGGCCATACGCAGCGCGCACGGCACCAGCCTGGGCAAGCGAGCGCTGCACAACGCGCAGATCGGCCAGCAAGTCGTCGGCCGAGCGATACATGGTATCGGCGTTGCGACGCTTCGTGGCGTCCAGGCGCGCAGCCATCACCAGCATCACAGCGCGATGCGGCTCGCCGCCCGACGTCTCGCGGGCACGGGTGGTGAGAATCTCGCTCATCTCCACCTGATGGTTCCACAGGTTGAGCAGCTCCGGCGACGGTTTGGTGTGCTCGGACTCCAAGGTGAGATTGCGCCCCACGCGACGGCACTTATCGGCCAGCTTCTCGACCATATGCGTGGCGAACTTGGCCGCCACCTGGCGCGAAACCTTAGCCGTAACATTGGGATTGCCGTCGCGGTCAGAGCCGATCCAGCTACCGGGATGAAAAAACGCCGGGCATACGGGCTCCACGCTACCAGCCAGATCGCCCATAACCCAGTCGTCAAAACGGCGGTAGACCATGGGCACCATGTCAAAGAGGGTGTTGTCGAAGATATCGATGATGGTGTCGGCCTCTTCAAGCGGCGTAGGCTTTTTGGCCGCCGTAGGCGAGGTGCGCACCAGGGCGTCGATCTCCTGCAGCATGTGGCGCTCGTTTTCCACCAGCGCCGACCCGCCCAGATGCGGATGCTCGTCCAGAAGCTGAGCGATGCGGCGGATTTTGCCCTCAACCGCTTTGCGCCGCGCCTCGGTGGGATGCGCGGTGAACACCGGGTGGAACTCGAGCTTACGCAGCAGGGCGTTGGCCTCCTCGGGGCCAACCTCTTGAAGCAGCTGGTGGTAGGCCACGGTGAGCTCGTTGGTAGGGTCTACCGTAGCGTTCATGGGCACCGCGCACTCGCGCTCGCGGAGCGTTTGCACGCGGTAGTTTTCTTCAGTGAGATTGGCCAGGTGGAAGAATGACGTGAAGGCACGAACCACAACCTGCGCCTGGTCGATGCTCAGGGAGTCGATAAGCTCTACGGCATGCCTAAACGCTGCGGCACCCGGCTCGGAACCCAGCGGCACGCCCTCAACGTCGGTGGGCTCACCCGCCGCCTCTTTGCCCGGGTCACCCTCGTTAGCATGGATGACGCTGTTGAGCAGCTGATCGAAAATGGCGCAGATTGCCGAATCGTACTCCTTGAGCACGCGGCGCTCAAGGCGCAGAAAGAGCGCCAGGTTATCGCGCAGCGGCTCCGGGATATCAATCTCGGTGATGGCCTCGATAGCGCTATCGGTATCGGCGGCACCCAGGTGACGGTCGAGCGGTGCGGCGGGAACCACAGCGCTCGCCGGAAGGTTACCAACCGTAGCGGCCGCGTTCGACATAGTCTCAGTGGATGTGGACACGCTGTCTCTCCTATCGTTGTAGGTGCGCAAACCATTATCACAACACATAGCCGCCGCACGCTGTGCAGATCCCGCGCGGCCAGCGGTTGCCATTATACGCAGATGCCGCGACAAGTTGTGTGCGCTTTATCAAAGTAAAGCAGTTTTCGCAATAATAACTGGGTATGCGGGGCAAAAAAATCGGCCGGTGGACTATACCACCGGCCCTAGCAAGTTTCTACTGAGCGGATGGAGCGACAAGCGGGCGGCAAAACGGCTCGCAGAAGCCGCGATGCAACCGCATGCGCGCAGCGCCGCGCTACAGGCGATCCTTCACCGCTTGTGCCATCTCGTCCCATGCCACGAGCTCTTCCTCGTGCGTGCGCATGTTGCGAATGCGCACTTTGCCCTCGGCAAGCTCGTCTCCACCCAGCACGACCACCAGGCACGCACCAAGCTTGTCTGCCTGCTTGAACTGGCTCTTGAGCGAACGCCCCTGGTAATCGGCCTCGGTGCGTACGCCAGCGCCGCGCAGCACCTGTGTGGCGCTGAACACCTTATCGCGCAGCTCGGCTCCCGCGTTTGCCACATAAACCACCGGCTCGGCGTCGCCACCCAAGGTCACGCCCTGCGCTTCGAGGGCAAGCTGGATGCGCTCAAAGCCCACAGCAAAGCCCACGCCGGGCGTGGGCTTACCGCCCTCAAGCTCCACCAAGCCGTCGTAACGGCCACCGCCGCCAATAGACCCCACGCCGGCACCGGGCGCCTCCACCTCAAACACGGTGCGGGTGTAGTAATCCAGGCCACGCACGAGCGTCGGATCTTCCACATAGGCCACGCCGGCCTCATCAAGGTAGCGCTTTACCTGCTCATAGTGGGTGCGGCACTCATCGCACAGGTTGTCGGGCGCAAGCGGGGCGTCGCGCATGACCTCACGGCAGTGATCGTTTTTGCAGTCGAAGGCGCGCAGCGGGTTGAGCTCGGCGCGCTCGCGACATTCATCGCACATCTCGTCGGCATGGTCCAAGATGAAGGCACGCACCTTGTCGCGATAGGCAGGGCGACACGCCGGATCGCCCATGGAGTTGATGAGCAGGCGCAGCTTGGAAAGGTCAAAGCCCAGGCGGCGGTAGAACTCCATGAGCATGATGATGCACTCCGCGTCGGCCGCCGGATCGGGCGCGCCCAGCCACTCGATGCCTACCTGGTGGAACTGGCGCAGGCGACCCTTCTGGGGGCGCTCACCGCGAAACATCGTCTCGGCGTAGTACACCTTCACGGGGCTTGCGCCCTGCGGCACGAGGTTGTTCTCCACCACAGCACGCACCACGCCCGCTGTGCCCTCCGGGCGCAGGGCAAGGCGCTGCTTGGCCTTGAGCTTGGCGTCGGTGCCCTCGCTCAGAGCGCGCTCAAGGTTGGCGCCCGAAAACACGCGGAACATCTCCTTGCGCACCACGTCCGTGGACTGGCCGATGCCGTGCACAAACACGTCCACCTGCTCGATGGCGGGCGTCTCGATAGGTTCAAAACCGTAGACGCCAAACACCTCCGCCGCAACCTCTTGCATCTGCTGCCACGCGCGCATATCGCGTCCGATCAGGTCTTTGGTGCCCTCGGCTTTCTGTGCCTGCATGCTTGTGCCTTTCTGACGCATCGGCGCCGGAAGGTGGGCGCCGCCATAGTTCTCGAATGCGTCCCATTATACCGAGCACGCGCACAGGGGCGAACGAGGGTTGCTGCAGACATCTTTTGTAACGAGCGCGCGGGCAGCCTGGACGCGGGCCCGAGCGAGAAACCCCAGGGTGCCGCCAGGCACGCTCAGGTGCTCCGCGCCGCTCGCGTTCGCGTAAGCACTGTGGCGCTCGCACATTGCCCGCTCCCTGCCCTCGCGCGGTATCATCATCACATCTCATCCCCAGCATTTCCGGAGGCATCCATGCATCAGTTTCGTAACGATTACAGCGAGGGCGCGGCGCCCGCAATCCTCGAGGCGCTTGTGCGCACCAATGCCGAGCAGTGCCTGGGCTATGGCGCCGACAAGCATTGCGCGCACGCCGCCGAGCTCATCCGCGCAGAAATAGGACAGCCCGATGCCGTGGTGACCTTTGTCCCGGGAGGCACGCCGGCCAACATTCTTGCCATCACCAGCCTTACTGAAGCCTACGAAGGCCCCCTCTGCGCAGCCGATGCGCACCCCACCATTCACGAAACCGGTGCTATCGAGGCCCAGGGGCGCCGCCTGCTTGCCACGCACGACCCGCTGGGCGCCCTCACGCCGGAAGGTATGGAACCCCTTTGGGAGGCCGCCCGCGCCAATGGAGCTGCAACTACGCAGCCCGGCATGCTCTACTTCTCGCACACAAGCGAGCTGGGCTATGTGTATAGCCGCGCCGAGTTCAACGCGCTCTGCGATTGGGCGGAGGAGCGTGACCTGGCGGTGTATGTGGATGGTGCACGCATGGCAAGCGGCATCATGGCAAATGGTGCCGACCTTTCCATTCAGGAGATTGCCGCGCGTGCCGACATCTTTACCCTGGGTGGCACCAAAAACGGCATGCTCTTTGGCGAGGCCCTTGTGGTGAGCCCGCGCACCGCGCGTGGTCGGCGCGCCATCGAGCGCCTGCCCTATCTCACCAAGCGCGCCGGCCAGCTCACAGCAAAGGGTCGCGTGATGGGTGTAATGTATGAGGCCGCCTTTGACCCCACCAGCGCCGACGAAACGGGCGCAACGCTTTACTGGCAGCTCGCACGCCAAGCCAACGAGCGCGCGGCCGAGCTTGCCCGCGGTTTAGTCGCAGCGGGCTTTGAGCCGTATCTCTCCACCACAGGCAACCAGCAGTTTTTCTGGATGACGCCCGAAGAAGGCCGCGCCTTCAACGAAGCTTGTGGTGCCGAGCTGCAGGTGCAGCCCGATCCCACGGGCGCCGGGCGCATCGTGGCACGCTTTGTTACCAGCTGGGCTACCCAGCCAGAGCATGTGGAGGAACTTCTGGCGTACGCCGCAACCCTGCACGCCTAGGCCCCGCACGTGCAAGCTGCCCCCGCGGCGAGAGGGCACCGCCACCGCCCGCGCCTTCTCCCGAGCACGTCCCCTTCACGTATGAAAAAAGGCGCCGGAGCCAATAGCCCCGGCGCCAGCGCGTGCGTTACACCTGCGCCACGTACACCACGTTGGTAGAAACCTGGCTATCGGGCAGCACCACCGAGGTGCCGGGGTCGCCGCCCGTGATCACCACGATGTCACCGTCCTTCACTATGCCCGATTCCTCCGCCTCGGCAACGGCGTTATGTACGATATAGGAGATATCGCGCACGTTGCGTCCGCCCAAGCGCGGCTCAACGCCCCAGTACACCGTCATCTTGCGCACCGCCCAGTCGTTGGGCGTCACCGCCTGAATGGGCAGCACGGGCCTGAAGTTCGACACCAAGCGCGCCGAACGACCGGTGGATGTAGGCGTAAGGATGGCCTTAGCGTTCACATTGAAGGCGGTCGTCACGGCGGCAAGGCCCACCGCGCCGTTGATCACGTTCACGCCTGGGTCGATGGAATCAAAATCAAACGGCTTGTGCTCCGGCATGGTGGCCTCAGCGATGAGGGCGATATCCGCCATCATCTTCACCGCCTCCACCGGGTACTTACCAGCCGCCGTCTCGCCCGAGAGCATCGTGGCGTCGGTGCCGTCGGAAATGGCGTTCGAAACGTCCGTGACCTCGGCGCGCGTGGGGCGTGGGTTGCGAATCATGGAGTCGAGCATCTGCGTAGCCGTGATGACCGGCTTGCAGGCCGCGTTGCACTTCTGGATGATCTCTTTCTGGATGACGGGGCACACCTCGGGCGCCACCTCAACACCCAGGTCGCCGCGCGCAACCATGATGCCATCGGCAACCTTCAGGATCTCGTCGAAGTTATAGACGGCAAGCGCGCACTCAATCTTGGGGAAGACGCCAATGTGCGTGCCGCGATTCTCGTCCAAGAGCTTGCGGATCTCGCGCACGCCTTCGGCATCGCGGATGAACGACGCCGCCACAAAGTCGATGCCCTCATCAATGCCAAAAAGGATGTCGGAGCGGTCCTGCTCGGTAAGCGTAGGCAGCGAAAGGTGCGCGTTGGGCACGTTCACGCCCTTGCGTTCGCCCAGCTCACCGCCGTTTTGCACGCGGCACACCATATCCTGGCCGTCGATTTCCTCAACGGTAAGGCCGATGAGGCCGTCATCGATCAAAATCGTGCTGCCCGCATGCACCTCGCGCGGCAGCTCCAGGTGATCCAGATAGAAATGTTCAGAAGTTCCCAGACGCTCCTCCGAGGTCTCCGCCGCGGTAACCACCACACGCGCGTCCTCCTCAAGCGTCACCTTGGCGTGACCCTCAAGCAGGCCCGTGCGAATCTCGGGACCCTTGGTGTCGAGCAAAATGCCCAGCGGCTGCCCCAACTCGCGCGCCACCTTCTTCACGCGCTCCATGCGCACATGGTGCTCTTCGTGGCTGCCGTGCGAGAAATTGAAGCGCGCGACGTTCATACCCGCGAGAATCATCTGGCGCAGCGTCTCCTCATCGTCGCAAGCGGGACCCATTGTGCAGACGATCTTGGTGCGTTTATTCATGGTTACCTCCTCATTGGGCGGAATTGCGGCGCAAGCACCGCACATGATCAACCAAGCCGCTCAAAGGCGGCTTGGACCAGGAAGTTGCTTAGTAGGTTGGGCGCGCGACCTTGCCCTCGGGACGTACCTCAGACACAAAGACGACGTTTGTGGAGTACAGGCCATCGGGCAAAAGCACCGAGGTGCGCGGGTCACCCACGGTGATGACGGCGATATCCCCCTCTTTGATAACGCCCGTGCGCTCAGCCACCGCCACTGCGTTCTCGACCGTGGGGGTAACCCACTTGCTCGAGAAGTCATCGAGCACCGGGTCGACGCCCCAGTACACCGTCATGCGGCGCTGTGCCCAGTCGTTGTGGGTAACGGCCTGAATGGGCAACGAGGGGCGGAAGTTCGACACCAGGCGCGCCGAGCGGCCCGACGAGGTAGGCGTGAGGATGGCGCGGGCACCCACGCTGTAGGCGGTGGTCACAGCCGCCAGGCCCACGGCGTTGTTGATGACGTTGGCGCCCTTCTCGTCGGTATGGATGTCGAGGCGCGCGTGCTCGGGCATGATGGCCTCGGCAATGAGGGCCACGTTGGCCATCATCTGCACGGCACGCAGCGGGTACTTGCCGGCAGCCGTCTCGCCCGAGAGCATCGTGGCGTCGGTGCCGTCGGTGATGGCATTCGCCACGTCTGTGACCTCGGCGCGCGTGGGACGCGGGTTGCGGATCATGGAGTCGAGCATCTGCGTCGCGGTGATGACCGGCTTATACGCGGCATTGCACTTCTGAATGATCTCTTTCTGGATGGTGGGGCACACCTCGGGCGCCACCTCAACACCCAAGTCGCCACGAGCAATCATGATGCCGTCGGATACCGCGAGGATGTTATCGAAGTGATAAACGGCCGTGGCGCACTCAATCTTGGGGAAGATGCACACGTGCTCGCCACCGTTTTCGTCACAGAGTTGGCGAATCTCCAGCACGCCTTCGGGGTCACGAATGAAGGAGGCCGCAATAAAGTCGATGCCCTCTTCAAGCCCAAAGAGGATGTCGGCGCGGTCTTGCTCAGTGATGGCGGGCAGCGAAAGGTGCGCGTTGGGCACGTTCACACCCTTCTTCTCGCCCAGCTCGCCGCCGTTTTGCACGGTGCAGTGAATATCCTGGCCGTCGACGGAATCGACCGTAAGACCAATAAGGCCGTCGTCGATAAGAATCGTGCCGCCCACATGCACCTCGCGCGGCAGCTCCAGGTGGTCGAGGTAGAAGCGCTCGGAGGTGCCCAGACGCTCCTCCGAGGTCTCGGCAGCCGTGACGATAACCTTGGCGCCAGGCTCGAGCGTCACCTTGGCATGGCCCTCAAGAAAGCCCGTGCGGATCTCGGGGCCCTTGGTGTCGAGCAAGATTCCCACGGGGATGCCCAGCTCGTGCGAGACGCGCTTCACGCGCTCCATGCGCACGTGGTGCTCCTCATGGCTTCCGTGGGAAAAATTGAAGCGGGCGACGTTCATGCCCGCAAGGATCATCTGGCGCAGCGTCTCTTCGTCATCACAGGCCGGACCCATGGTGCATACGATCTTGGTTCGTTTGCTCATACGATCTCCTTTGTGCGCGTACGTACATCGTGTCTAGGATACGGGATTCTTTATTAATACCGCTTCAGTAGGTCAGACGCACAAAATACCCCGGCAGGCGGCATGGGTTTTGTATCTCTGAACAGGAATATGACGTGTTCTTTACCCTGATGCGTGCTAACTCAGCGCCGTGCAAGCGCTATCAAGAACGGGATACTGACCCTTGTTAAACCGCGTCGCTCAGAGCTATGCAAGCCCTTCAAGAAAGTGGATTGCACGCACCGGCCAGCCTTCGGCATCAGTGTCGCGTCCATCGCCAAAACCATGGCCAGCCGTCTCGGCAACCTCCACGCGATGCGGCACGCCATGTTCTTCAAGCGCTCGAGCAAACTCTACGGAATTCTTCACCGGCACCGATGCATCGCGCGCGCCAAAGAGGAGGTACGTGGGTGGATAGCTCGCGTTCACATGCGCTGGAACATCGTAGGGTGCGTAGGTTTCCTCCGTTGCATCCGGACCAAACATAATGTCGGCGATATAAGCAGGACCGCAGCGCCATGGCGAAAGGGACGGATAGATGGAAAAGATTGCACGCGGAGCTGGGATGCCGAAGCGTTCATAACCCACGGACGCCACGCCCCACTCACTCACCAAGCTTCCACCTGCGGAAAAGCCACACACCACATACGATGTGCCCTCAAGTCCAAGCTGCTCTTTGCGTGCAAGCGCCGCTCGATAGGTTGCCGCTACGTCCTCGAGCGGCTTGGGCATCACATGCTCCATACCAACACGGTAATTCGGAATCACTACGTCGTAGCCAAGCGCGTTCAGACGCGCAGCGACCGGAATGGACTCAATCATGGTGCACACGCACTTGTAGGCACCACCCGCGCACGCAATGATAAAGGGGGCACCAGGCACCTTACGCTTGGGATCAGCCGGGAAAAACCAAAAGCGAACATCGGCCTTCTCCGGGTCATCCGTGCATGCCGCCTTGTCATACACCGGATACCACACCGGACCGGCCTCGGCGAGCTCGAGCAAACGGTCAAGACCACAAAGTATCGACTCTTCATTAAAGACAGAATGCTCCGCAAGCTCCCCAAAGGTCCAATCCTCTGCCGGACGGTCGGCAATGATGGAACGGTACATGAGATAGCCCGCAAAGGGCCTGAGTCCCTCAACCGTTGATGTCGTATCGTCGCGGGTAACGCGGTGTACCATGAGACGTCCTTCCCTCACAATTCCCCTAAAACAAAACGCCCGGCGCAGGGGCAGCGCGCGAATTTGACGCTCGCTACCAACCCACACCGGGCGTACTCCACATGTGCTCAAGCCTGCGTTACGCGCGGCCCACCGAGCCCAGGTTCTCCATGCGAATCTTCACGATGTTCGTGATCTCGGCCATACCCAACTTGGCAGGCTTCTTGGGATCGAAGCAGCCCGGGTTCTCAGCCATGTAGCCCATGAAGCCCTTGGTGTAGGCCTGGCGAAGCTCGGTTGCATAGTTAACCTTGCAGATGCCGTTCTTCACAGCCTCGGCCACCTGCTCATCGGGCACGCCGGAGGTGCCGTGCAGCACGAGCGGCACATCCACAGCGGCGCGGATAGCCTTCACAACATCCTGCTCGATGTGCGGGGTCTCGGTGTACACGCCGTGCGCGGTGCCCACGCCAATGGCAAGCGAGGTGCAGCCGGTGCGCTCAACAAACTCGCGCGCCTCCTCCGGATCGGTGTAGGGGTTCTCGCCCTCCACGGCCGGGCCGTCATCCTCTTTGCCGCCAACCTTACCAAGCTCGGCCTCCACGGGCACACCCATAGCAGCGCCCACGCGTGCCACGCTCGCCGTAAGGGCGATGTTGTCCTCGAAGCTCTCGTGGCTGCCGTCGATCATGACGGAGGTGTAGCCCACACGCAGTGCCTGCATGCAGCGGTCAAAACCGTCGCCATGATCGAGATGGAGCGCCACCGGCACGCTTGCACGCTCGGCTGCAGCCTTCACCATGCCATAGAAGTAATCGAGACCGGCCGACTTCACCGTGCCCGGGGTGGTCTGCATGATAACGGGAGACTTGGTCTCCTCGGCGGCTGCGAGCACCGCCATAACAAACTCGAGATTCTCGATGTTGAACGCACCGACGGCATAGTGATTCTTCTGCGCGTCGAGCAGCATCTCCTTAGTGGTTACAAGCATTGCGTCTCCTCTCGTCTCTCCGCATCATGCGGTAATCGTTTGCATTCATTCTAGGCTATGCACACCATGCCAACTGGCCCAAAATGAGGGTACCAGCAGCGCAACTGTGCAGCGTCGGCCGTGCGATGGCCCCGTTTTCTCAGCCTGGGTCGCTCCGCTGCGGCGCAGCTCCTACAACTGCGTCACGGTAATGCCGTTATACACCTCGTCCCAGTGCTCCATGGTTAGATGCCCTGTCTGCGGATCCATCGCATTGAGCTTGCCGCAGGTGTTTCCGCAGCGCAGCACCGTCTCGTCATCGGCACCCTGGGCGATGGCGTGCGCGAAGCCCGCCACCGTGGAGTCGCCGGAGCCCGTGGCATTGACCGCCTCAATGGCAGGCGTGGTCACGCGGTAGCGGCGTCCCTCGTGGAACGCCACGGCACCAGCAGCACCCATGGTCACAACCACCCAAGGAATACCCTGGAAGCGTGCGTCGGCCGCCACCGCATCACCCAGCTCATCGGCCTGCTCGGTTGTGAACGCAGTGCCCAGAAGCGCGTTGATCTCGGTAAGGTTGGGCTTAATAAGCGTCGGCTTAGCGGCCGCCTCCAGCGCTGCGTCAAGCGCCACACCCGAGGTGTCAAGAAGCACCGGCTTACCCGCGGCTACGGCCGCAGCGACCATCTGGGCATAGCAGGTAGCCGGCACGCCCTTGGGCAAGCTGCCCGAAATGGTGATGCAGGAGGCCCCTGCCAAAAGGTCCTCGTAGTTTGCCAAAAAGGCCTCAAGCTCCTCGGCCGAAACCGTGGGGCCGCTCTCCAGAAGCTCAGTCTGGTTGCCGTCGTGCAGAAGGGCAATGCAGGTGCGCGACTCGCCCGCAATGGGCGTGAAACGGTGCGGGATGTGATCTTCGTCCATGAGGTTCCCCAGGTATGCGCCGGCGTGGCCACCCAGAAGGCCCGTAGCGAGAACGTCGTCGCCGAGCTGCACCAGCACGCGGCTCACGTTCAGCCCCTTACCGCCAGCGGTTTTGTGCGGGGTCACACGGTTCACGTCGTCGATGACGAGATGATCCACCTCATAGCGCGTATCAATCGACGGATTCATAGTGACGGTCAGAATCATGGGGCCTCCTCGTTGCACCTAAACGCACGCCTGAAATCAAATCTCCGAGCTGTGCAGCGGGACAAGAACGCCATTTGTTCTTGCCCCGCGCACCATAACGTATCTAAACCGTAACCTGCCTTATGCCTCTACGAGGGCGCCGCCCACATAGGTGGCAGCAAGCGTCATGTCAGCGCTGAAGATGGTGAGGTCCGCCTTGCGGCCCGGTTTGATGGCGCCGAAGCGGTCATCAACGTTAACCGAGCGCGCCGCAATTTCAGACGCCATACGAATGGCCTGCTCAGCAGTAACAATCTGCCAATCAACCATGTTCTTCACGCCGCGCGCAAGCGTAAGCACCGAGCCGGCGATGCTGCCCGTGGTGCCATCCTCTTTCTTGATGTAGCAGAGGTTGTCCTTCATCACCACCGGCATACCGCCCGAGACATACTCACCCTCGGGCATGCCGCCGCAGATAAGGCAGTCGGTGATGAGCACAGTGTGCTGCCAGCCCTTGGCGTCCACCAGCGCCTTGATGGCGGCGGGAACCACATGCTTGCCGTCGCAAATGACCTCGGCATAGGTGCTGGGAGTCACCATGGCGGTTCCTGTCACGCCGGGGTCGCGATGATGCAAGCCGCGCTGACCGTTATAGGTGTGCACAAAGCACGACGCACCAGCGTTCACTGCGGCAAGCGCCTCATCATAGGTGGCGTCGGAGTGGCCAATCGCAGTGACCACACCTTCGGCATCGAGCGCAGAGATGTACTCAAACGCACCAGGCTTCTCGGCGGCAAGGGCGCTCTTTACAATGCGGCCACCTGCCTTCTCCTGCCAGCCGTGGAACACGTCCACGTCGGGCTCGATGAGAAAATCGGGGTTTTGGGCGCCCACATGGGCTGTGGTGAAGAACGGGCCCTCCAAGAAGATGCCCGCAATACGGGCGCCCATAAAGTCATCCCCACGATGCTCATCGGCCTCGGCGATGGCGGCACACGCACGTCCGATGTCATCAATCGACTCGGTGAACGTGGTGGGAACCCACGCGGTGGTGCCTGCCTGCGCGAGCGCGATGCTCGAATCATCAATTGCCGCCGGATCGCAGTCGGTGGTTGCATGGTTGTGGAAGCCGTGAATGTGCGTATCCACCAAACCAGGACCCACGATGCATCCGGTGTAGTCCTTAACCTCAACGCCCTCGGGCGCCTCGGCACTCCAGCTGCCAAAGACATCGTCTACTACGGTAAGGTAACCACCCTGCATAGTGGCGCCGGGCAGCACAAACTTATCAGCCTTGATAGCAAACGTGCTCATACGAGCCTCCTCATGAAACAGGAGTTGAATAAAGGGTCGAGAATTACGAACGTCATCCCGACCGAGTAGACGGCATACGGGTTTTCCAGGTGCCCGAGGTTGCCCCGAAAGAGGAGCGATGCGTACTTAGGTACGCGAGCGACGGCTTGAGGGGCAAGATCGGGTGCCTGGGAAAGCCGCTTAGGTTCGTTAGCCTTCGAAAGGATGGATAGTAACACCCTTCACCACGCGGTTCACGGTGCCGGTGGGGCTCGGCGTGTCGGGCGTGTTGCCCACGCGCACCGAGTTCAAAAGCGACACAGTCTGAGCGACCATGACAAACGGGAGCGCAAGGTAGCCCTCGGGAAGCGCCTCGCCGCCCGCGAAGGTGAAAGACTCGCCTGCAAAGGCAGGAGCAATGTCTTGCTGCACGGCGATGGTCTTCTGCGCAATCTCGTCACCGGCAATCTCGTTCAGAATGTCGAGGTCGTACTGACGGGTGTAGGGATCGTTGTTCATGAACACAAAGACGAGCGTCTTGTCGTCCACGAAGCTCTTCGGCCCGTGGCGATATCCCATGCAGCTGTCCCACGAAGTGGCAACAAGGCCATGGGCAAGCTCGAGAATCTTGAGCTGAGCCTCTTGAGCAAGACCCACAAAGGCACCCGAGCCGAGGTACGTCACGCGGTTGAAGTCGCCCGCCAGGAAGTCTGCAACCTCAGACTCGCGCGCCACAACGGCACGGCCCATCTCGGCGGCCTGCTTGACCCAGCTGAGCTTCTGCTCGTCAGAGGCGGTGTCAAAGATAAGGATGGAGAGCAGCTCCATGCACGAATAGCTGCCCGTCATGGCAAAGCCCTTGTCGTTGGCGCGCGGAATGAGCAGGGTGAGCGCATTGGGGTCATCGGCGCTCTCAACAGCCAGACGACCCTCGGGGGCGCAGGTGATGTTCAAGAACTTGATGTTCTTCACAACCTTGCGAGCCACCTCTACCGCAGCGAGACTCTCGGGGCTGTTGCCCGAACGCGCGAACGAAACGAGCAGCGTCGGGTCGTCGGCACGCAGGAAGTCCAACGGAGCGGAAACGATATCGGTCGTGGCGATGGGCTTGAAATCATACACATCGGTATCGCCCACACGACGCAGATACGGAGCCACCGTGTCACCCACATAGTCAGAGGTGCCGGCACCGGTGAACACCACCGAAAGGCGACCCTCGCCCATAGCACGGGCAGAAGCGAGGAGCTCCTCGATCGCCTGCTTGTTGTCGGTATAGATCTGATAGGTGTCCTCCCAGAGCTCAGGCTGTTGCTTGATCTCGGCCGTGGTGATGTCGGCACCGAGTGCCTTCAGCTCCTCAACGTCTTTCTCAAACATGGGCGAATCCCTTTCTTTGTATCTCATGCCCGCCGGGTGCTCGGCGAGGCTCCCTGCGCGTCTTGTGACGCAATCCATCAAACGGCCGCACAAGGCGGCCGATCAATAGCTATATCCGTTGATGGAAGACCTTGTACTTAAACTGGTCCCCACGGGCAACCGACAAGGTGTACTCCACAATCTCATTGCCGATGTTGTAGGTGGTACGTACCAAATCAAGCACCGGCGCATTCTCGCCAATGCTCAAAAGATGCGCATCTGCCGGGCGGGCAATGCTTGCGAAAAACTCCTCCTCGGCAACGCGAATCTTCTCGTGATAATCGTTCTCGATAATCTCGTAGAGCGATTTACTCTCCAGCAGCGGGCGCTTGAGCGACATGAACTTGCGCACGGGCAAGTACGTACGCTCCACCATGAGGGGCATACCATCGGCCGAGCGCAGGCGCTTAAGCTTGAAGATGCGGTCGCCAATCTTGGTACCCATGTGCTCGGCGAGGTTTTTATCGGCCTCTATCTCGGCAAACTCCAAGATAGTGGTCTCGGGCACACGGCCAAGCTCGCACATCTGCTCGGTGAAGCTATAGGTCTGCATGAGGTTGGTGGTCTGCGCCGAGCGGTCGGCAACAAAGGTGCCGCGCCCATGCTGGCGCACCACCAAGCCCAGACGCTCAAGCTCTTGCAAGGCGAGACGCACCGTCGTGCGCGAGAGCCCATAGCGCTCGGAAAGCTCGCGCTCAGAAGGCATAAGGTCGCCCGGACGATATTCGTGCTCAATCTTTTCGGTGAGGATATCGACCAGCTGGTCGTACAACGGCTGCTTACGCACTCCGTATGCCATGGCGCCCGCCTCCTTACCCATATTCGAAACGACGGTGACATGCAGGGTGGGCTCGTTTGTCCGTTGTAGCAACTTGGCAGCGCAACGAACCCAGCTTGAATGTCACAAGGCCGCGTCCCCGCCATGCGGGAGACGCGGCCTAAAATCAGGTCTCACACGATGGGGCGCACGACCGCGTGGCGCACGCCCCACCTGCAACCGGCATTACCAAAGGCCGGTGTACCAAGACATGAACGGGAACCACTCGCCCAGCGGAAGCGCTCCCACGATGCCGATGATGAGGAGCAGGATGATGCCCTTGATCGGCGTGAAGTTCTTCTTCGCGAAGAGGAAGTAAAGGAGCATAACCATCGCGAGCGGGACGAGCTTCGGCAGCACGGAGTCAAGCGTGGAGGCCACGGAGTAGGAAACCGGGGACTCGGTGACAGTGCCGTAGGTGACGGAGCTCATGCCGTTGCCCAGGTCGACGATGCCGGTCTCAACTGCGTTGCCATCGGCGTCAGCAGCAGTGAGCGGATTGCCATCCATATCGGTGACGCCCATGGCGCCTGCATCGGCGGTCTCGGTGTCGATGGCGAGGTCGGCGAAGTTCTCGGCCTCCTCGTTGGACACAACGATCGTCTGAGCAGAAAGGCCACGCGTGGTGCCGTTGGGGATGGTGAGGTTGATCTGGGTGGTGCCCATGGTCACAGTGAGGGCGCCCACGACGAACACGCCGAGGATGGAGGCTGCACGAGTGAAGGCCTGCATGTTAGCGGTCAGTGCGTCGATAGCGGCGGTACCCACACGATAGGACCAGTTCATGAGGCCGAAGCGCAGAGCGAACTGGCACACGTTGAAGATGAGCAGGAAGATGATCGGGGCAGCAAGGTTGCCGTCGATAGCCATGTTGGAGGTGATGCCGGCCGTGATGGGCACGAGCGTCAACCAGAACAGGGCGTCGCCGATGCCGCCGAGCGGCGAAGCCGCAGAGATGCGGACGGCGCGGATGGTCTGGGTATCAACCTTGTTCTGCTCGAGAGCAAGGACGATGCCCATAACGAAGGTCACCAGGAAGGGGTGCGTGTTGATGAAGTCCAGGTTGTGGTACATCGACGCAGCAAGGTCCTTCTTGTTGGTGTGGACCTTCTCAAGGCCGGGGATCATAGCGAAAAGCCAACCACCGGACTGCATGGTCTCGTAGTTGAACGAAGACTGGAGCCAGCACGAACGCAGGGCCATGCGGTTGAGGGTCTTCTGATCAACATTCGGAGCTGGGGTAAGATCCTCATACTGCGCGGGGACCTCGAACTCAGTCTT
>DHKFC23501__coassemble_1066_pt1 | contig 51872 bp, 50 predicted proteins | sample DHKFC23501__metabat2_high_PE_052 | metagenome-assembled genome bin DHKFC23501 | reverse complement strand
CGGCCCGTTCGTGCGGTTAGGCGCTATGGATAGATGGGGACGGGGTCGTTTCATCCTGGGCTACGACCTGATGGCCGAGCACGCTGCCTACATCGCAAACCGGTGGAGCGAGTTGGGCGAGAGCGGGCTCACCGCAGCCCGGTAAGCATGGCGCGCGCCGCTGACTGAGACAAAAAGATAACCAAAACTAACTTTTTATGGAAAGCCGTCGGCAGTTCTGGTAAGTTAAACAAGACTAACTCTTACGGCCAAAGGGGATGCCGTGGAACTGCCGATATCGCTTCGATCGTTTGAGGCCGCAATGGTTCGGTCGTGCGCACCCGTGCTTTTCAGGGTGAAGCCTGCCAACCTTTTCACCTTTCGAGGGCGCTTCGTCTCGGATTGTCCCGCGTGTTCGAAAGAACGGTGTCGGACGCTCGATGCCCCGGCGGAGCAGGCCGATCCGTGCGCCTCTCGTCGCCGCGCGCTTTCGCAGGTGGTGGAGCGGTTCGACAACCTGCTATCCGGCGAAGGCATGCGTTGCCGCGTCATCGCGTGGCGACCGTTCGGCGCGCTCGTGTACGCCTATCGACCTTCGCTTGTCGAGCGCCATATGGGAGATCCCGCCATCACGCGAGACCTCGCGCAGCTTGGGTATCCCGTGCACGCGGGGAGACGGCGCGCCGACGGGGGCGATTCCGCGCGGTCCCATTCCGACCCGTTTGGTCAAATCCTTGATGAAGAGCGCGTCTCCATCTGCATAGAGCATCTTGCAAGGCGGTTCGATGAGCAAGCCGTTCCGCATGAGGTGGGCTATTTCCTGGGATATCCCGCCGCCGACGTGCAGGGTTTCATCGCGCACGAGGGACGCGCGTTTCTCTGCTGCGGCTGCTGGAAGGTGTATAGCGACGTGCGTGGGGCGCAGTACCGGTTTGCGCGGTACAAGCGCTGCACGCGCCGGGCGCGGGCGCTCTACGACGCCGGCGCGTCCCTGCTTGACTTGGCGCGCGATCCGGTTGGCAACAGGGTGGCGTAGTCCTCTGTCTTTTGGTACCCCAGGCCGGCAGCGGGCCGGCCTTCAACAGAAAGGATAAACATATGAGCAGGATAGCGGTGGTGTACTGGAGCGGCACCGGCAACACCGAAGCCATGGCGGAGCTTGTCGCCGAGGGTGCGCGCGACGCGGGTGCCGAGGCGGATGTGATCGTCTGCGCGGATTTCTCCACGTCCGCGCTCGGGGATTACGACGCGTTCGCCTTCGGGTGCCCTGCGATGGGGTCCGAGGAGTTGGAGAGTGAAGAGTTCGAACCCATGTGGGATGAGGTCGAGCCCGAGCTTCCGGGGCGCAAGGTCGCGTTGTTCGGCAGCTACGATTGGGCTGACGGCGAGTGGATGGATCTTTGGCGCGATCGTGCCGAGATGGCGGGCATCACGGTAGCCGAGACGGTTATCGCCAAGGACTACCCCGACGAGGAGGCTTCGGCCGCCTGCAAGTCGCTCGGCGCGTCGCTTGTGTGACGCGGCGTCAAGCATTCGACTACAGGCGTGTAGAGGGCAGACGGCACCGAGGTGGAGGATTTTTGCCGCTGGTGCTGCGAGAGCAGTGGCTACACCGAGGATGTCTCCATAGACAGGTGGTTGGGGGTTGCGCGTCGCGCACGGCGGCGTGCATGGGCTGTGCCGTGGGTGGGCACGCGTCGCTGCTCGGTGCCGTGCTGCCTGCGCTCCTTTGCTCCTGCGCTGGCGCGCATAGCGTATTCGGGAGGCGCATCGACTCGTTTCCTGCCGCCAGGCGTTATCATCGGTGCAGGAGGCGATGCAGATGGGTCAAGCTTGGCATGTTGCGAACAGATGTCTTGCTCCAGGCGCGCTGGACGGTGCGGCCGTGGTTGTTGTGGTGCACGACGCTTCACATTCTCCCGAGCTAACATCAGAGCAACGCGCTGTATTTTCCCAGCTGGAGCACACGACGATCCCCTTTGCGGAACGCGACGCTTCAGGCGTGGCGGGGCTTGTTGCTGCCCCCGCTGGTGGGTGGCGTTTCGGGTTTGTACTGGGCTCCAATCGCCTGCTGCTTGTTGACGAGGGCAAGGCGTGCGCGGCCGCGCTTAATCGGGCGGTTGAGGACGAGGTTCCCGTTGATGGGCCGGCGGGTGTGCTGTGCGCCGTGCTGCGGGAATTGCTGCGGGATCATCCGGCTGCACTTTCGCGCGTGCATGAGGACTTTGAGCTGTTCGAAGAGCAGATTCTGGAGGGGCGTGTGCGCATCGACCGCGGCAAGATGATGGGTGATACGCGCAAGCTGCTTGGTCTCGACACGTTCTACCAGGGGATGTCCGACCTTACCGAGGAGCTCGCCGACGAAGGCCTTCCTTTTGTGGCGCCAGCCGATCGCGCACGGCTCCGGGCCCTCGCGCGCCAGCTCAGCAGGCTCGCCACACGGCTCGAATCGGTGCAGGACTATGGGTTGCAGGTGCACAGCCTGTATCAAGAGAGCATCGATGTGCGGCAGAACAACGTGATGCAATGGCTCACGGTCGTGACCACTATCGCCATGCCGCTCACGTTTATCACGGGATGGTATGGCATGAATTTCCCGCACATGGGGCTTATCGACAGCCCGTGGGGTTATCCGATCGTGGTTGTGGCGTGCCTGGTTATTGCTGCCTGCGAGATTATCTTCTTCCGCCGGAATGGATGGTTGAGCTTCGGTGGCTCGCGCCGCAGGCGTGGCAAGCGCCGGCGGTAGCAAGAAACAGCCCGTTCGCTCCCGATGAGCCAACAAAGGTGGCGCCGCTTCGATATAGTACATAGATTGATGTCGGTCGACACGAATGCGTCAGCGGGAGGGGAGCGGCATGAGCGGAGCTTCGACTGAGTTTGCATGGGTCAAGGCGCTATGTCTGCAGAGTGAATCTACGTGCCCCTCGGAGGTGCTGGAAGAGCTGATGGCAGCACCGGAGTGCCCGGCATTTGGCCCTGTGCATCACATGCTCACGGGTGCGGCGCTGCTCGCTTCCGCTGCAAACGCGGGGTTTGAGATGGATCTGGGGTCGCAGCTCGACGAGTTGGCGGAGCGGGCGTCCTGTGTTCCTGGCGGCTCGTGCGCACGTTGGGGCGTGTGTGGGGCCGCGGCATCGTGCGGTATGGCGCTCGCGATCGTCCAGGGCAACGCTCCGCTCAAACCCGAGGGCTGGAGCGAAACACAGCTCATGGTGGCAGATCTGCTTGAGAAGATCGCTCATGCCGGCGCTCCGCGCTGTTGCAAGCGCGATGCGCGCATTGCCGTGCGCGAAGCGACGCCGTGGTTCTCGCGGGCGCTTGGCGTGGAGCTCCCGCTAGCCGATTCAGATTCTGTCTGTGTGATCTCTGGGCAGAACACGGCATGCATAGGCGGCGCTTGCCCGTATCATCCCTGAGCCTATCTAAGGTGTTGTGTGGCGTGCCTAAAGGGCGATGCCTGGCGCGCAGAAAGATTGACGCCCGCCGCCCATGGCATTCATTTCATGCCCGATGTGCCCGTGCCAAGCGTTTTGGCAGCATTGCCAAGGGGATTTGCTGGCTTGTGTCTCCTCGTGCTGCGACAATGAGAGCGAGGTTGACGCCGCCAGCGTTGTTGTGCGGCAGTCCAACGTTCTTGTGGAGGAGGGCCTATGCTCAACGAGAAGCTTGCGGCGCTTCGCCGAGGTGCAGGTATGAGCCAGCAGGAAGTTGCTACGGCTATTGGCGTGGCGCGCCAGACGGTTAGCAACTGGGAGCTTGGGCAAGGCTCGCCCGCGCTCGACAAAGCGGCAGAACTTGCTCGTCTTTACGGCGTGACGCTCGATGACTTGGTGAGCAACGAGGTGGGCGTGGTGAGCTCCGGGCGCGGTGCGCGCCCGCGCGACCTGCATGTACTACGGGCGCTCGTGGGCAAGAAGGGCACGATCGAGCATGCGGATCAGATGATGCCCGATGCAACAATCCTTGACGTGACCGAGGGGTGGCTTCGTGTGTCGTGCACGGTCAAGACTGCCACGCTCGGCAAGCCCAAGGTTACGTCTGCGCAGACGATCCAGCTCATCGACCTGGCGGACGTTTGCGCCATATCGGTTGATGGGGAGGCGTGAGCCATGGATGTGTACGATGCCTTTAGCATGGTCACGTTCGTGCTCGTCATATACATCATGGCCGCCATGCCTACCAAGAAGGAGATACGCCGTCTTGCGCGGCCTGAGGCGGAAGGACGTCGACAAAAAGGCCTGCGCGACCTCCTGCGCGAGCGTGTGGGTACGCCGTGTACCCTCAACCTGGCTGATGCCCATGCGGTCGTGAACGAGCTGGGCGGCAACGTTGTGGAGCTTGCCGGCACGGTGGTCGACGTGGATGACGAGTGGGTGCTTATGGAGGCAACCACCAAGAAAGGCCGTCGCCGGCTCATAGCGATGCGCCTCGACCAGGTGGCTGGCATCAACGAGTAGCGCGGTGCCTTTGGCTGATGAAGGTTCCGCTATCGGCAAACTAAACTGGATTATCTAGAGATAAAAAATCGATTTATTTTGCCGATACCGGAAGGTGGTGTGCTTTGGCTTTTACGGTTGCCGAGATGGCGCGACTCTGGGGAGTTTCCGAGCGAACGGCTCGCAATTACTGTGCGGAAGGGCGCGTTCCTGGTGCCGAGTTGATTGGCAAGACCTGGGTTATTCCCGAGAATGCTGGATGATTGGGGATGGGTTCATTTCATCCGCTCTTTTTACTGACGCCGCGCTTGTAGGGGGTTACCATGGTGGCAAGTTGACGGATAGTCGCTTTTGCCACATGGGGCGGAAAGGGATGGTGGGGGAATGAACAAACGTATCAACCCGGCAAAGAATCCTTCCGAGGAGCACGTCGACATCAGCGCGCGCGAGGCTGGATACAAGCGCCGCTTCGGGCGCATTTTTGTTACGGGTGCCGCGTTGGTGGCAGCGGTTGCCGGCTCTGTGGCGCTGGTTGGCTGCGATCAGGCAGGCTCGACTGGTACGGATGCACCCAGTGCTGAGGCTTCCGCTCCCAACAGCGCTGCCGACGAGACCACTGCCACCACGTCGACCGACCCAGACACCGATAAGATCCAGGCGTACGAGGACGCAGAGGCATATACGGACGGCCTGTCTGTGAGCGAGTTCGCCAACTCGTGCGGCTTCGATACCCTGTCTGAGGCATATGCTTATTGGGAGGATGATATCCCTAGTCGCTTGCAGTACGAAATGAGCAAAATGGGGTATCACACCAACGGGTATGAGATGGTTACTAACCCGCAAGGTGAGCTATTCGCCTCAATTGCCGCATCGTTCACCCCCGATAACGGCATTGCCAAATTAGTTGGTGTTGGCGTTGAAGCGTATATTGATAGAAATGCATTTACAATTCGAATCCATGGTGTGCCCAACAATGACGTGAGAACAGAATATGATACGGACACCATTCCAACTCCAGACGAGGCTGCTCAGATTTTGGCTGATAACTCCTGATGCGAGCAATTGGATGATTGGGGACGGGTCCGTCTCATCTTTGACGAGTTGTGCCGGGGCAGGATCCGCGCTGAGTCCCGTGCGGAGTTCCTGTGCATCGTCGATGACCTAGCAGCCCGCGGGCCACAGGGTGTCATTCTTGGCTGCACGGAGATTGGGCTCCTCGTCCATCCCGAGGACACCAAGGTGCCGCTCTTCGATACGACGCTCATTCATGCCCGCGGCGCTGCGCTTGCAGCGTTCGCAGGCTGACGGAGATACGAGCTTGTGGTTGCCGGGTTCCCTAAGCGCGTGACGCGCGCGATTGTCATGCCGCGTTAGTCGATTTGGCGCGGTCCGAGAAAAAAATGCGTCATTTCAGTACCATGTTCCCAACATCCTGAAGTAGCCCCCTGATTTCATCAGCAAAAGCCCAGTTGGCGATTGGCTGAAAACGGGGTCTACACACCGTCCTTCGATTTAGGTACTGAAATGAGATAGTTTTTTCTCACCGCTGCCCTCGATGCTCCTTCGACGGCGGCCAGATGGCGATTTTCTTGGACAACGGAAGAGGGCGGGCTCGCTATACCCCATATAAGCAACGTCGCTTTTTGCGCCGTTGAGCGTACGCTCGCCGAGATGAGGGGAGATGCGATTATGAGTGATGCCGAGAAGTTTGAAAGCCTCAAGCGCAAGACCGTTGAGGACAACGAGCGCCGTTATGGCGCCGAGGCGCGCGAGCGTTACGGAGACCGCGCGGTGGATGAGAGTAACCGGAAGATGCTGGGTATGAGCGAGGAGGATTTTGCTGCATGGCAGCAACTTGAGATAAAGATTCGCGAGATGTTGGAGGCTGCTGTGCGCACGGCTGTCGACCCAGGCGGCCCGGAGGGCGAGCGCGTCTGCGATCTACACCGCCGTTGGCTTAGTTACACCTGGCCTTCTTACTCGGCGGAGGCTCATCGCGCGCTTTCTGAGGCATACGTGGCGGACGAACGCTTTGCGGCTTACTACGACCGCAATGTTCCCGGCTGTGCCGCTTGGCTGCGCGATGCCATCCTTTTTCACGCTTAGTAACTGGTTCTTTGAGGCGATGTGGCCTAAGCCGATTCACGGTTGTGCCAACGTGCGGCGAGGGCTAGTGAACGCTTTCGTACTGCGTCCACATGCGGACGACCTTGACGGTTCCCTCATACTGCACACCAGCCTGCTCGGCGGGAGTTGCATCGACAGAGTAGACAAAGCGGTGCTGTAGATTGATGCGCCGGGAGTACAGCTCCGCGAGACTTCCAACAAGGCCCTCATACGCTGGGGGAGTGCCGAAGGGGTCGGCGCGCACGACTTCGATGAGCCGCTTGGCTTTCCCGTCCAAACCGGCGGCTTTAAGCTTCGTGGCGTCTTTTGCAGCCTGCTTGGTGAAGATAACGCGCCACACATCTACCACTCCAGCTCGGACTCATCGACGCAATCCTCGGTAGGAGTGTCGCGTCCCTCGATGAGTGACTCAGCCATACCGGGTATCCCCATGAGATAGAGTGTCTCCTCAATGGCGGCCCACTCGTCCTCGCCGACAAGCACAGCGCCTCTGCCGCGGGTGTTGGTGATGGCGACGGGAATGCAGTTTTCGTTTACCTGCGCGATGATGTTATACAGGTTCTTTCGCAGAGCGGTTGCGCTAATAGATGTCATATTTGCCTCCAACGTACGTTGTTGCGTACGTATATGATATCGTACGCAACAACGTACATCAATGAGAGGTGGTAGCTTTCACTTGGGCTCACGCGTGTCTCGGCTGTGGGGGGGGGTATCTCAGCGAGGTGGCTGCTGTGGCGCTGTTTGCCTTCACTGCTGTGCCGGTAAGCGGTTTCGCATCGAGTATGATCTGACTCGTTGTACCGACCACGTCTTTCGGCTCAAACGTGTCAAGCTCGTCCGTGAGCGATGACGCACGCCCCCGGCGTCCTGCGATGGGTTGTTTGGGGACGGGGTCGTTTGAACCATCACCGCTCCTAAGTTTTTCTTGCAGCTTGTCTACTCTGCTTGGCGTAGGGTACACGCGCATCAACGTGTTGTTCATTCCCTGTAGGAGTGATGATTTATGAAGACGGGCGCGCGCCGTACAGGTGAAGCTGCTGGCACGGATCAAGGAACGTCTACGTCCAAGCGGCAAACGGTGCCGTTTGGGAGCAAGGTAAAGGGAGTAGTTCAGATGGCCGCTGGTGGCGTGCTTGCGATAGCGGGCGTGGCCATGTGCATCCTGCCCGGACCGGGTGTAGCGGCAATTGCAGGAGGCGTTGCCCTTATGAGCCGAGGGCAGCGCACTTTTTCTGGTCGCAAACCGCTGCATATCGAGAAGCGCTTGGACGCAGCAGCTTCAAAAATGGCACGTGCTGCCAAACGGCAGATTACGCGTGCCGCGCAATCTGCCGCACAGCACAAAAGGGCGCGCACACCCCAAACATAGGTGAGCTTTTTGCGGATGGATGGGACAGACCGATGGATAGGGATGATGCCATTTCGCCTCATCTATCCCAGCGTTGCGATGTCGATAAGCTCGCTGTCTGAACACTCGAACGGCGGGCCCTGCGTCTTTTCTTACACGAGCGGCTTGCCGATGTTCCAGGCGCCGCCAACCTCTTCACCCACCACGCGGTAGGTCATGTGAGAAGCGTCGTATACGAGCGGCTTGAACTTGCCAAAATCCACCTTGCCGTTGGCGTCGAGGATGTTTTCATCAACAAGCACATTCACGATCTTGCCCACAATGCGCGCACCGTGCTCGTCGCCATCGATTTCGCTGACCTTGCACTCCATAGTGAGCGGATACTCCTCAATCACCGGTGCATCCACATGCTCGGAGCGGGTGAAGGTGAGTCCGCTCTTCTCAGCCTTGTTGACACGCTTGCCCGTGGCGATGCCGAAGTAATCGGCCGTGACCACGTTGGCCGCATCGGCTGGTGCTACGGTGAAGGCGCCGCGTTTGACGATGTTCTCGGTGGTCTTGTGATCACCGATGTTGAAGCAGATTTCGTGGCGGGTGCATTCGCCTGCCCAGGCGGCGTTCATGGCGTTGGGCGTGTCGTCCTCGCCGTAGCTCGCGATGATGAACACCGACTGCGGGAACAGTTCACCAGTGTTGCCCAAGCTTTTCTTCATGATTGCCCCTCTCGGTATAGTGTTTGTCCTTGCACCTAAGTATTCTGTATAGTCGTAGGAGATACTAGTACCCACTTTAAAGTCAGGTACTTACAATTAAGTAAGCGCTCTTCATGAGCATGAAGGGGCAAGGCATGCCAACGAATATTGCGGACGCGCGGTACGGCGACACTGGGTACAGCTATACCATGTCCCTCATCCAGGGTAAGCACAAGGCGGCCATCCTCTATTGCCTCATGGAATACGAGCCGGTGCGCTTCAACGAGATGCGCCGCTATCTAGGCGGCATCGCGGACAAAACACTCTCGGCAAATCTGCGCGAACTCGAGCGTGACGGCCTGGTTGTTCGTTGCGAATATCCTCAGATTCCGCCTAAGGTCGAGTACTCTTTGACGGAATTGGGGGCTTCTCTCATGCGGGTGCTCGATCAGCTTTGTTTGTGGGGCGAGGAGCATCGGCCGCAATAACTGGGATGGATGGCGACAGGTTCATCTCATTCACCATGGTTTATGAGGAGGATGTGCTTCGTACAGGCAAAGCTTCCGGCACGGATCAAAGAACATCCGCATCTACACGGCAATGGGACCTTCAATGTCGTTGGCGTTCTGGTCAAGACTCTTGGTTTGGTTGCTAGGGCTGTTTCAGAGGGCTTCTATCATGGTAACGTGACAAATTCTGTTGCAGAGCCTGTACGGCTGATCGCGTTTTTGGGCGGATTTGGCATGGTCCGGGAAAATAATAGTGCCATTTCAGAACCATGTTCCCAACATCCTGAAGTAGACCCCTCATTTCATCAGCAAAAGCCCAGTTGGCGATCGGCTGAAAGCGGGGTCTACGTGTCGTATCGTGATTTAGGTACTGAAATTAGATAGTTTTTTCGCGGCGCGTCACACCTCGACTCCGTTTTTCCATCGGCGGCGGGTTGGATGGCAATCCCCCGGGCAATGGAAGAGGGCAGGTTCGCTCTATCTCCTACAAGTAACGTGGCTTTTTGCAATTTAGTATGCAGTGCTGTATTGACCAATGTTCAATACAGCACTATGATCCTGCCATGGAGGTGACATGTATGCCGAGGACCGTGAAAGACCCCGAGGAGCGCCGGCGCGAGCTCTTGGCCTGCGCCATGCGGCTCTTTGCCGAGGAAGGCTACGACAATGTGTCCGTCCGCGCGGTGGCGCGTGCGGCGCATGTGGCTCCGGGGCTGGCGTACCACTATTTCGACTCCAAGGAGCGGATGTTCGCGGAGGCTATCGAGGACTATGCGCGCCGCTGCGCCGAAGGCGTGTGCGAGGTGCTTGACGAGCGCGGCGTGCCACTGGACGAAAAGATCGAGCGTGCACTTGAGACGGGTGCACGTCATGGCGGCTATCCCTATGCGGAGTTCTTCCACGCGCAGGGACACGGTGCGCTGCACGATCGGCTTTCGCTTGCTATGTGCGAGGTGGTACGTCCGCACCTGCAGGAGGCGTTGGAGGCAGATGCCGCCGTGCGGGGAACAACGGCCGCGGACACCGATGAGCTTGCGGCCATCATGGTGTACGGCTGCGTTGGCCTGGTCTCGGGTCCAGGCATGCCAGACGATCGTGCCCTCGCGGCGGCGCGTCGCTACCTCCGTGCATTGCTTGCCGAGTTCCGCTCGGGGGAGGCGCTGCCGTAAACATTTCGCCCCGGTTGTTGCCGGGGCTCTTTTCAAGCAAGAGTATTGAACATTGCTCAACAGAAAGGAACAGGTATGGGCAAGACGAACGAAGAATTGTTGAAGGAGCGCTCGCGTCAGACGTTTGACGTGCAGGCGGCAACGTACGACAAGGGGATAGAGGGGGAGCACGCACGGAAGCTCTACCCTTACGTCGTGTACGAGGTGGCCGCGGCCATTGTGGACGTTGCCGCACCGCGTCTGCTCGACCTCGGCTGTGGAACAGGTGCGCTGGCCGAACAGGTGTTTGATGAGGTGCCTGACGCACGCCTCACCTGCGTCGACCTGTCCCCGCGTATGGTTGCTGCAGCCCAGAACCGTCTAGGGAATCGCGCCGAGGTGGTTCTCAGCGACGTCGAGCGTCTTCCGTTCCGAGATTCAAGCTTCGATGCGGCGTGGTGCAACGATTCGTTCCACCACTACCCCGATCCCGAGCGTGCAACGTTTCAAATGTGGCGCGTGTTGGCGCCAGGTGGCACGCTCGTCATCGGAGATGCATGGCAGCCGGCTCCGGCGCGCGCCATCATGAACGCGTGGATGCCACATTCTCATGAGGGCGACGTGCGCATCTACTCGGAGGCTGAGCTGCGGGCAATCCTCGGCATGTGGTTCACCGAGGTGAGCTGGCACCGCGTGGGCACGACCGCCTGCATTGCCGTGGCGCGCAAAGGGCGGTAGCTCGCCAGAGGGGTAGGGAAAGGTCTTTTTCACTCCAATCTCGTCATGTAGAAAAACGCAGGTCATGCACACTGTAAACCACTTTATACTGCATCTTGGCACCCCCCCCTTGTTACGTTGAAGGTGACCAAAGAGAAGCGTGAGACGGGAGTGGCATGAACATCGGCAACCAGATAAAAGAGCATCGTCGTCGGTTGGGTCTTTCACAGGAGGAGCTCGCCCAGCACCTCTATGTGAGTCGCGTCACGGTTAGTCACTGGGAGACTTCCAAGACCCTGCCGGATGTCCAGAGCATGCTTCTGCTCGCAAGCCTCTTTGGCACCACAATCGACGAACTGGTGAAAGGGGACGTGGACGAGATGCGCGAGATGGTGGAGAAGGACGAGCAGCGGACCAAGGTTTTTGCCGTTGTGTTGGCTACGGTTGAGGTGGTCGTGATTACGGCGCTCGCCATTACGGCGGTGGTGGGACGCGAATATTTAGAGCCGGTGCTGCGTTTGCTGCTTGCGGTCCTTGTACTGGCCTCGTCGCTTGTTGCGGTTGTGGCGCGGCGAACTCAGGGCGACCGGGAGGCTAAGAGCGCGGCGGAGCTCCTTGGTGCGGCGACCGGTGCGCCTGTTGAGGCGGCGCGCGAGAGCGGCGCTGCCCTTGGGATGCGCCTTGTGTTACAGGTGTTTGCGGGACTTGCTGTTGGCATCGGCGTGCTTGTAGTGGGCGATATTCTACTTGACCGCAAGGCATTTATCGGCCTTGCGGTTGTAGTTGGGGTGGTCGTGGCGTTCGCGGCTTCGCGTGCGTTGGGGCGCCACACCGAGTCGGTGTGGACAGCGGCGATCCTACCGGGCCTTTGGGTTGTGGGAGCTACGGCTCTCGGTGTTGCGACGGACGCATTTGCCTCTCCGCGAGGCTGGTTTGCCGTAGTGGGAGGTGCGGTCACCCTGCTCATCTTCTGGCTCAATGGCCGTAAACATCGTCTCTGAATGTCGATAATCCAGCGCTCGCCGCGCAATGCCTCCGTAAGACGCTCGTCGAATTCAGCTTGCGTGACGTTGGTGCCATCCGGCTTGTGCCAAATCATGTCAAGGTATACCAGCGGCAGCGCAAGCGTGTCGCGCAGCCTGCGGGCGAGCGTGCTCTTACCAGCACCGGGACTCCCGATGACGAGCATGCGCTCCAGAGCGGGGGAGGGTGCGTCGAGGCGGTTGGTCATGGCCTCTCCAATTTGGTTGTATTGTGCTCGCTGCATCCTAAGGTGGCATCTCGGATACACCTCGGACATGTCCAGAAAAGTATGCAGTGTATAACCCTCATGATACTATCATTTCGCTTGTAATCTACGTGGCTACCTGCAGCGGGGGATATTGTGGACGGTGTGGTGCTTATCAATACGGGGTCTCCAGTGGCGCCTACTGCCGAAGCGGTGCGCAGTTATCTCACCACGTTTCTCATGGATAAACATATTCGCCCACTGCCGGAGCCGCTTTGGCGCATGATTGTGACGCACGCTATTGTTCCTCGTCGGGCGGAGGTATCGGCCGCACGTTACCACTCTATTTGGAGCAGCGAAGGCTCTCCTCTGGTGGCGGGGTGCACTCGCCTGGCAGAGCGTGTCGCCGCCTGCTGCGCCGAGATGCGACCAGCATATACGCCTTGCGTTCGTGCGGCGATGGTGTTTGGTGAACCCTCGTTGACGACGGTACTTGCGGAGCTACGCGATGCGGGCTGCACACGCGTGATCGCAATTCCGCTCTATCCACAAACGGCATATTCGACCACGGGTGTTGCTGCAGATGCACTCGACCAGGCGTATGACCTGCTGCGCTGGCATCCAACCAGCAAGATGTTGACATCGGGATATGGTGACGAGCCGGCATATCAGGCCGCTGTGGCTAGTGCTGTGCACGCGAGCGGATTCAATCCCGCGAAGGACCATCTGCTGCTGTCATTTCATGCGATTCCGCAGGCTCATGTGCGGCGTGGTGATACCTATGTTGAGCAGGTCAAACGTTCGGCGCACGGCATTGCCCAAGCGCTGCGGCTGCCCAGAGATGCCTGGAGCCTCTCTTTCCAGTCGCGTTTTGAAGATGGCAGGAAATGGACAGGTCCTTTCACGGCGCCGCGCGTTGAGGAGCTTGCACGCACCAGCATGAAGCGCCTTGTCGTTTGTTGCCCCGGGTTTTCGGTCGACTGTTTAGAGACGCTCTTCGATGTGGGGCACGAACTACATGTGCTATATATGCGCACGCGTCCGGATGCGGATGAAACAACGTTTGGGTATGTGCCCTGTCTGAATGATGCACTCCCTCATGCCCAGCTCATCGCCCAGCTTATTGCGCGCATCGGCTCATAGTTTGGCGGCGCCGTGTTCCTGATGCTCGCTTCCACCAGGGGTTACAAGGTTACGCCAGGCGGTGGGGGAGCATCCGTGCGCCCGCTCGAAGGCAACCGTGAAGCTTGACGTGCGGGAATATCCCACTGCATCTGCGACTTCGGTGATACTGCAGAGAGGACAGCGAAGCAACTCACGCGCCCGCCTCATGCGTGCCTCCCGAATATAGGAGCCGATGCTTTCGCCCGTCTCCTGCCGAAAGGCGGCGCAAAGGCGCGTGCGGCTTGTGAACAGGTCATGCGCAAGGCCGTCGATCGTGAGCGCATCGCCGAGATGGAGGGCGATTGCTCGCCGCGCCGCACGAACAAGGCGCGTTTGCACAAGCGTGCCGGCTTCCTGCTCTGCGCGCTCGCGCTCCACATGCCAGGTTGCCACGTTGGAGGCGATGCGGTCGACACACTGTGCGGCAGCACCACTGCTCAGAAGCTTCCCACCAAAGAGCGGACTCATGCCGTGCAGCGTTGTATCGAGCCAGGTGGCCAAATCGCCTGGACACGCTTCTGCGACGGTTTCCATGATGATATGGGCGGTGCGCACGCCCTTCGAATCCCAATGATTAAACCATTCGGGTAGCAGGGTGATAGACGTTGCATTTTGGATGCTGCCCGCACGCAGCGGCGTGGTGAGCTCGCGCGTGTCTTGTCCAAAGATCGCCACGTTACCTGCTGGACGCGCGCGTGTGGGCTGGTCGATGGGGCAGAGCGCCAAGCTATCGGCCGAAAGCGATGCTACGCTGAGCCCTGGGAGAGCGTGCTCGCAAAAGAGCATATCCCGCTTGACGAGGATGCGATGCGAGGTCACAACCCCAAAATCGCCAATGCGATATACGCAGACCGCAGCATCGGCGCGCTCGTTGGAAACGCTCCCCATAAGTGCGTCGCCGTGCTGTTCGAGCCTCACGCCAAACTGCTCGACCTGTGGCATATAGAGCTCAGAGAGGTGCGCTGTTTTTCGAATTCGTCCCAATTCTGCTCCAAAGGCATGGGGTCCAACCGCATCCATAGTAAGTTAGACCATGCTAACAAACAAGGAATCGGACGAGGAGGAATCTATGTCCAACCAACAGGGAGCGGTTTCCCGGTTGCTCGCTTTTGCGGGTCCGCGGCGCGCGCTTACCTACCTGGGCTGTGTGCTTTCAGCGGTTTCCATGCTTGTGAGCTTTGGTCCGTACGTGTGTATCTGGTTTGCCGCGCGCGACCTTATCGCTGTGGCACCCCATTGGGCTGCAGCTACCGATATCGCGGCATACGGCTGGTGGGCGCTTGGCTTTGCGGTCGCAAGCATTGCGCTGTACTTCGCAGGGCTTATGTGCACACATCTCGCAGCCTTTCGTTGCGCCTCGAACATGCGCAAGCAAACCACGGAGCACCTCATGCATGCGAGCTTGGGATACTTCGACACGCATGCGTCGGGAGCGCTGCGCCGCGTGGTGGACGGTTGCGCGGCCGAGACGGAAGGCCTGCTTGCCCACAAGTTGCCCGATACGGCGGGATCTGTCGCCATGATCGCAGGCATGCTCGCGCTGTTCTTCGTGTTCGACTGGCGTCTAGGTGCGGCGTGCCTGGTACCGGTCGCCGTGAGCCTCGCCTGCATGTTTTACATGATGGGTGGCCGTGGCATGGATTTCATGACGCGCTACATGGAATCGCTTGTGAAGATGAACAAGACGGGCACCGAGTATGTGCGCGGAATTCCCGTAGTCAAAGTGTTCCAGCAGACGGTGTACTCGTTCCGAGCTTTTCATGATGCCATTGAGGAGTTTACGCGTCTTGCTCAGGATTACGCCGTGAAATGGTGCCAAACGCCCCAATCGCTCTCGTTAACGTTTATCAGCGCGGCGGCGGTGTTTCTTGTGCCGGTGCTCGTGTGCATCGTGCCCGGGGAGCCAGATATTGCGCGGCTCGCAACGAATTTTGCTTTCTACGCCATCTTCTCAGCTGTGATTCCCACAGCCATGACGCGCGTGATGTTTATGTCCGAGGCGTTCCAGTCGGCGGCGGATGCGGTGCATCGCGTGGAGGACGTGTTGGCTGCTCCGGTGATTGAGGCGCCTGCCGCGCCCGCGCATCTTCAGGGTAACGCCGTGGTGTTTGATGACGTGAGCTTTACCTACGAAGGGGCAGAGGCTCCTGCACTCAATCATGTGAGCTTTACCGTGCCAGCTGGCTCCACCGTAGCGCTTGTGGGGCCTTCGAGAGGCGGTAAAACCACTGTGGCTTCTCTTGTGCCACGCTTTTGGGACGTGGATGCTGGGTGCGTGACCGTGGGTGGCGTGGATGTGCGCGCCATGGATCCGCACGACCTGATGGAGCGCGTGGCTTTTGTGTTTCAAGCTAACCGCCTCTTCTCGCAGACCATTCTGGAAAACGTGCGTGCGGCGCGACCGCTTGCGAGCCGTGCCGAAGTGCTGGCGGCGCTTTCCGCTGCTCAGTGCGACGACATTCTTGTCAAACTCCCCGATGGCGTGGATACCGTGTACGGAACTGCGGGCGTGCATCTCTCCGGCGGCGAGGTGCAGCGGCTCATGCTTGCCCGCGCCATTCTCAAGGATGCGCCCATCGTCGTGCTCGATGAGGCTACAGCCTTTGCTGATCCCGAGAACGAGGTCAAGATTCAAACCGCCTTCAAACGCCTTGCACGCGGACGGGATGGCGCGCCCCGTACCGTGCTCATGGTGGCGCATCGTCTTTCTACCGTGCGAAATGCCGACAAGATTGTGGTGCTTGATCAAGGACATGTGGTGGAACAGGGCACGCACGACGAGCTCGTGGCGGCGGGCGGTTTGTACGCGCGCATGTGGGCCGACTACGAGCAGGCTGTGACCTGGAGAATCTCGAGCGTCGAAGGGGGCGTGGCATAGATGTCCATCAAGGAGAAATATGCCCTTACGGATGAGGGCGTGAGAAATGTCAAGCTGGGTGCCATATGGACCACGGTCACGAACCTTGTGGTCTTTGCCGGCGTGGGCTTCGTGTTCGCAGCCATGAGCGCGCTCGTAGCACGGCTCACGGGGGATGCGATTGAGCTGGGGTCATGGGGTACGCTCGGCTTCGATCCGCTCGACGTGCCCCTTGCGGGTTGGGTGATAGCGCTCGCCGCGTACCTTGTCGTGCTGTTTGTGTGCGAGCGATTCCAGTACTACTACCAGTATGGTGTCATCTATAAGGAGAGCGGACGTCAGCGCATCGCGCTCGCCGAGCGTCTGCGCAGGCTTCCTCTTTCGTTCTTTGGCCGGCGCGACCTTGCCGACCTCACCGAGACGCTCATGACCGATGTCAAGACCACCGAGCATGCCTACAGCCACGTGTTGCCCGAGCTTTACGGTGCCTATGCCACTATGGCCATTGCCTTCGTGTGCCTGCTGCTGTTTGACGCACGGTTGGCTGTGGCATCGATGTGGTCGGGCCCGGTGGCATTGCTGCTGCTGTTTGGCGTACGTTCCAAACTCCAGCCGCTCATGCGCGCAACACGCATGGCGGGGCTCAAAACCTCCGAGTTGGTGCAGGAGGCGCTTGAGTGCGTGCGTGAGGTGCGCGCCACCAATCAGGAGGACCGTTATCTCGATCGTGTGTACAAAAGCGTTGACGCTGCTGAGCGCTCCGCCATCCGCAGCGAGTTGGCGTGTGGCATCTGCGTAAATGGAGCACAGGTGGTGTTGCGCTTGGGATTTGCCACCACGCTGCTGGCTGGCGCAGCTCTCGTGCTCGAAGGCTCATGCGATTTTCTCACCCTTTTCTGTTTCCTGCTCGTGGTGAGCCGTATCTATGCACCCTTTGACCAGGCGCTCATGCTTATCGCCGAGCTTTTCTCAGCACGCACGGCTGCTTCTCGCATGAAGCGTTTCTTCGAGGAGCCGCTGGCTGCCGGTTGCGAGGAGTACGCGCCGTCGGGACACAACGTGGTGTTTGATCACGTGGGCTTTGCTTATGAGCAGGGCGGGGAGCAGGTGCTCCGCGATGTTTCGTTCACGGCGCGTACGGGTGAGGTCACGGCGCTTGTGGGGCCGAGCGGGTCGGGCAAATCCACCTGCGCGCGCCTCGCCTGCCGGCTCTGGGACGCCAGCGTCGGTCGCGTGACAGTGGGTGGCGTGGACGTGGCGAGCGTGGACCCCGAGGTGTTGTTGCGTGACTTTTCGGTGGTCTTCCAGGACGTGACGCTTTTCGACGACACCGTGATGGAGAACATCCGCCTGGGACGGCGTGGGGCTTCCGACGAGGAGGTGTTGACGGCGGCACGTGCAGCCAACTGCGATGAGTTTGTTGCGCGGATGTCCGAAGGCTATGCCACGATGATTGGTGAGAACGGTACGCGTCTCTCGGGTGGCGAGCGCCAGCGTATCTCGATTGCCCGGGCCCTATTGAAGAATGCGCCAATTGTGCTTCTGGATGAGGCCACGGCGAGCCTGGACGTAGAGAACGAGACGCGCGTACAAGAGGCGCTTTCACGGCTCCTCGCTGGCAGGACGGTTATTGTGATTGCACACCGCATGCGCACCGTTATGGCAGCCGATAAGGTCGTGGTGCTAGAAGCGGGCCGCGTGGCCGAGCAGGGTGCGCCGGACGAGCTCTTGGCAGCAGGCGGCCTCTTCGCCCGTATGGTGCGACTTCAAACCGAAAGCGCCGCATGGACCCTGTAGAGACGTGAGGTTGGTCGTTTGCTGGCGAACCCTGCGTCGCGTCGGTATGCGCATCTTCGATGTTGAAGGCGCGCGGCTCTGCGTGCCCGAGCGGTTTCGTTGCGGGTCTTTCGTGGGCTTTGTGGCCGCCCGCGGCCTCGCCCTGGGCCTGAAGAGGCTCTGGGGTCAGAGGCCCTGCAACTGGCTGGGCGATTCAATCGAGCGACATGGTGGTGCTTGCTTATAGCCGCTCGTCAATCCAGATGCGTAGGTGGCCGTCCATTTGGTTCATGAGGAAGCGTGTTTCGGGCGTGGCGAATGGCTCCTCGATGCCAAAAGGACGCTCGAAGGGTTGGAACAGGAAACCTTGTTCCAAGCCAATCTCCAAGCTCGTGGGGTACACGAGTTCATAGGTAAAACAGGCAAGGCTTACTAGGTAATCCGCCGGTGTTTTGCGCTCCGCCCGTGCAACGGTACGATGGGCGAAAAATGCATCCTCAACGGCGGGGGAGACCGTGCTTTCCAGCAGCTCATCTTCGCTTACGCCCAGTACGGTTTCTACGGTGTCGGTGCAGGTGACGCGCAGGATATCCAGTTTGTCGGCGTCGCGCACCACGTCACAGATGGCGTGCGTGCGCACGTCGAGCGCTTCGGGCAGACGGAAGTCGCTGTGATGAGCGACGGCTGCACGAATCATGTCATCGAGCGCGGAGTCGTCGCAAAACGCGCGGATGGATCCCGCGGTGCGATTATGACGTGAAAAGAAATCGTCGTCAGACTCCGCTGTTGCGAAAGCGACAGAGCTCTCACCGAACAGGATGTTGGCGCCGAGAGTCGCGTGATTCACTGAGTCTCCGTCGTTGAACGTGTCCCAGCGCCGGAGCTGCTCGAAACGCCCCAGGTCATGAAGGAGGCCGCAGAGCCAGGCGACGTCTCGCCCCGCCTCGGTGAATCCGCTGCCAGCTGCAATACGGTCGGCAAGTTCTGCCACGCGCAGCGTATGCTCGACCTTGAGCGCGATGCGGGGATTGTTCGCATCGTAGGGCTCAACATAGTGATGAAATGCCTCGAGCGCATGCGCGCGGTCAATAACGGCGGTCTCTCCCATGGTCTCTCCTGGTTCTTTTATTCTCTGCGTCCCGTATTGTACGCCGGTTTTACCCACCCCCGATAGGTTGCTTGCCGTTGGCTGACGACGGTCGTTAGGCAGCGCGGGGGTTCGATGACCAGGGGGACGGTCGGCTGCCAACAGGGCGCGGCATTGCAAGCCGAAGGCCGGAAGTGGTTGTCTTCGCCAATTTGGGAACCCGGATGCAAATGAACGCGGTTATCCGACGTTTTGACCCGACGCTTCAAATAGATTGACCTTTATCAGCAAAGAAAGCCCAGGTAGAAGAGGTGTCACATTTGCTGCTGTTTTGAAGCTGTCCGTAAAACGTCGGATAACCGCGTTCATTTTTTTCTGGATGCCGTTTTGCGGGTCTTGGTGCCGTACATGTCCTTGCACGGCCTAGGGCGCATGCCAATCTTGGCACCTATTCTAACGATTTTGAAGTGCCAGTTGCTTTGTGCTCCGCATGGTGAACGAAACGCGAGTATAAGGGTATACCAAATCCTACGCCGGCAGATGAGAGCTGGGTTGATGCGTGCGCGATGGGGTCGGCGGTTGCTCCCCGCCGCGCAGCGAGCGGGGCCCGAGTGCGATATGTGCTTCAAGGAGCCTGTTATGGTTGTCATCTGCGGCATTTCCGCGTGGTATCTCCACGCTACGCCTCCGGCTATTCGTGATTTGTCCACGTTGGAGGAGGCCTTATCTCATGAACACGGCATAGTGACGTTTCCGCGTAGCAACGCGAATGAAGGCGCACGGGCAATTGCTATACGGCTTGCAACTGATTTAAAGGGTATTCCGGTTCCCGTTCATCTTATGGGGGATAGTTTGAGGTCAGCCCGAGCTTCGAAGCTCATCGTGCCACATCCTCTACCAAGCGATCTGTCCCCTGCGGACCTTATTGATCTGGGTAACGGGCTGTTTGTGCTCTCCATTGAGCGCACGCTGCTCGACCTGGCACGTACCGAGACGTTTGTCCGGCTGGTGCAGCGTTGCCTCGAGGCATGCGGCATCTACGCTGTTTCTGCAAAAACGGAACGCGCGAAAGCCGCAACGTCCGCTCTGGTGCAAAGCTACTTGATGTCGTTATCCAGACCGTTTCCTATCACCGCGTATAGTGATGATGCCGGGCGTCCGCTTCCTTTGGGCGACGCCTGGAGTGACGCCTCCACGTGGTCTCCCTGTGTGGATCGCAGTGGGGTGTTCGACGGTCTCTGGAAGCGGCCACCCCTCACCAGCTGCGAGAAACTTTCTGCTTTCTGCGCTCGCAAGGAGGGGGTCGCTGGAATCAGGCTGTTGCGTCGTGCGGTGCTCAGCGCGCATGATGGCTCGGGTTCTCCGCTCGAAAGTCAGTTCTATCTGTTCTATGGGCTGAGCGCACGCCTGGGAGGCGAGGGATGGCCGCGGCCCTTCCTCAATCGGCGCGTCGCGCTTTCCGAGCCCGCGCGCCGCATTGCCGGGCAGCAGTCCTGTGTTGCCGACGCGCTCTTTCCCGAGCAACGCGGGGTGATTGAGGTCCAAGGCAAGCGTTTTCATGCTGACCGCATGGGTTTTGAGGAGCGCAACGGCAGGATGGCCGGCCTTGAGGCCATGGGATTCCAGGTGTTTGAGGTGACCCATGAGCACATGGCGCGGCTTGAGAGCCTTGAGTTGAGGTTGGAATCCATCGCACGAAAGCTGGGCCTGCCGCTTGCGAGGAGGACGGCGGCGTTTATTCGACGCCGTCGCGAGCTCTTTTTGGAGGTGTTTCCGCACGGCGTGGCGTAAGCGAAGCCGGACCGCTTGCATCTTAATCTGCTAGACTTATCGCTGACCCAAGAGGTCTCTGACGAGGGCAGCCGTACCAGGATCGCAAAGACGGCGCGCTGGTTACGAAATCGCGTACAGACAGGGTCGGGACCGCAGCAGCGCGCGCTGTCCGTCTGCACCGTCGGGGACGACAGCGTTGCGCCCATCGGCGCGCTCCGCGATAAGGTGCGCAATGAGCTTTGCGCGCATTTCGTCATTGTTCATGGAGCCGAGCCTTCCTTCGATCGCTGTGCACCTCGGTGTCCGGTTGTGGCGAGGCACCGAGGTACAACAGCAAGGTGGTTCGCATTACTTGCTTACAACCGAAGGATGAATGGGGACGGGGTCGTTTCATCCACCTGGATGACAATCCAAGGAGCGGCAGAACATGGCGTAGCCACGCCGGCAGTGGATGGGTTGGATGGGGACGGGTCCCATCCAACCCATCCGGCGGCTCATATTGCGTGTGCCGGGCGTTGCGGCGGGTGTCTAGAAGTTGCTGCCGTTCCAGCCAAAGTTGGGCGTTGAGCTGTAGCTTATGTAGATGCGTGCCGGGTCGATACCGAGCGTTTCGGCCACCACGGGCGTGAGCTCTTCGGTCATGGCCTGCCAAGCGCTCGCGGGTACCTCGCCCTGTGCAAAAGCGCTCACCTCGATAAGCGCGCTTGGCTCGGAATCGTTGCCGCCCATGTAGATGGGGGCGTCGCCGTCAAAGACACACATGAGCCACTGCTCGGATTTGCCGGGCACATGGGCGATAGCCTTACCGTAGGCCGCCTTGAGGATGCGGCGTGCGTCTTCGGAGATGGCCACGGAGGCATGGGTTTTAATGGTGGGCATAATGAACTCCTTTGCGGTTGTGAGTTAGATGTCCTTCTTGTACCCCACAGGACAGCCGCTACCTATACGATGAGCGCCTTTCAGGCTTGCCTCATGGATGCTGCGGCGCCCATACATCCTGTGTTGCCTTCCAGCGTCATGGTCTGTCGCTGCGCTCCTCCTGTCATTGTGCTTCGCCCGATGCATAGATGCGGGGTGTTTGGGGGTATAACCTGCCCAATGACCGCCACCAGTGCCTACGCGCTGGCGACCATGAGGGAGTTACCATGAAGTGCCCGGTATGCAAAGACGTCACACTGCTCATGAGCGAGAAGAATGGCGTGGAGATTGATTATTGCCCCGAGTGCCGCGGAATTTGGCTTGACCGCGGCGAGCTCGACAAGATTGTGGAGCGTGCGCGAGACGCGCGGGATGGCTACCGCGACGATGATCGCCACCGCGACGATGATTTCCGCCCCGACGACAGGTATCGTCGCGAGGAGAAGTATCGCAAGGACTACAAGAAAAAGAAGAGCCCCATGTCGGCCTTGGGCGACATCATGGAGATCTTTGGCGGCGAGTAGTTCCCCGGGTTCACCTCAAGCCCCGTCTGTGCGGCGCCTGTGCGCGGCTCAGGCGGGGCTCTGCTTTACCTACATGACCGTGTAGCTTTCCTGCCGCTGGGCACATTTTTCGGCAAAAGCGGTGCGTGCCGCGGTAAGCGCGTCACCGCCAGAGATGCTGCGTGCCCCCACCGGGCAGGCGGCGATGCAGCGCATGCACGAAATGCAGCGCTCGATATCGGTGGTGCTCGGTGCGGCGGGGTCGATTGCCCGCACGGGGCATTGCGCAGCACAGGCTCCGCAGCTGACGCACACATCGGCTGCCGTCTCGGGATGGAAGGGAACGCCGCCGAAGGCGCGGTACGGCCGGTTGCCAGGAATCGTGCCAAGCTCAGCGTCGCGCACGGTTGCAGCGGCGCCCAGTCGCTCCACCACGCCGGCAGCGCAGGCGTCGAGCACAGCAAGGTCATCGGCGTCGGGCCGTCCTTCGGCAACGTTAACCATGAGCGAATGGTGTGCCACCACGGCGCAGCCTGCCACAGGGATACATCCCCGCTCGCTCACGGCATCGGCAAGCTCGATGAGCGTGTCATCAATCGCGCGGTTGCCATAGGTTACCAAAAGCACGGCAGGCGTGTTGTCTCCAGAGATGCGGCTGATGCGCTCGGCCATGGGCGCCGGTATACGTCCGCCGTAGGAGGGCACGGCAAATACAGCAAGGTCGTGCGCGGTGCACGTGGGCACTTCCGCACCGAAGGGCGTGACATCAAAAAGATCTGCCGGCAGGCCGCAGGCCTGAACAAACCGCTCTGTTACCTGCTTGGTTGTGCCTGCACCCGTAAAATAGAGCGCCTTTACGTTTGTGATGTCCATGCTGGGCCCCTCTCGACGTTGCGTGATCGATGCCGCTCGCGTACCGCTCCATGCATCCTTTATCACCTTACAAAACCGTAACCGCATCGTAAGCCAAATCGATGGCTACGCGCTCCCACACACGCGAGAATGAGGCTCGTGTTCGGCTTGATATGCCGCATAAATCTGTTGGGAGGGCCTCATGCTTGTTAAGCTCGCTTTGGGCAATGTGCGTCGTAGCCTGCGCGATTTCTCGGTCTATTTTCTTACGCTTGCCTTTGCCGCGTGCCTGCTTTATTCCTTTTTGGCATCAAACAGCTACCTGCTGGCGCTCGATCTAACCGAGATGCAGCGCCTGGCATTTGCCAAGGCGGGTGGTGTCCTTCAGGCGTTTGCCGTGTTCATCGATGTGATCTTTGTCTTTTTGCTAGGGTATGCCAACGCTTTTTTGTTGCGCCGCCGCAAGCGCGAGTTCGGCATGTATCTGCTGCTTGGCCTGCGTCCACGGCATGTGTCATGGGTGCTTGCGCTTGAGAGCGCCGTAGTGGGTGTGGTCGCGCTGGTGGCCGGCCTTGCGCTGGGGCTGGTGCTTTCGCCTGCCTTTGGGCTGGTGGCCGCCTTTGTGTTTGGTGTAGCCTGGCAGCCGGTGTTTACGTTTTCAACATCTGCGGCAACCACCTGCGCCATCTCGTTTGCCGTCATCACGTTTATCGCAGCTGTAGTATCGGTAAGGGGTATATGGAAGCGGCCTCTTATTGAGCTCATGCAGGCCGATCGTGCGCCAGAACGGCGTTTGCTCGCCGGCGCACGTTCGATGCGCATCCAAGGAATAGCCGCGGCAATCTTGTTGGCGTTTGTGTGGGGAACATGCCTGTTGGGGCCGGGCTACTTCATTGTGTTCATCATTCCTATGGGCTTCATTGCGCTCGGAGGTACTTACTTCTTGTTTCGCGTACTTTCGGTGCGTGTGCCTGAGCGTTTGCGCCGGCGTGCCGCGCGTTACTGGACGGGGCTTATGCCGTTTACCGTGCGCAGCGTTGAAGCGCGCGCCGAGAGCGGATGCATGGCGCTTGCGGCCGAATGTGTACTTCTTGCCGCATCGATGTGCATGACGGTTGCCGGCCTGGCGTTTAGTGTGGGCCTGCGCACCGGAACCGATACGGCTGGAGCAGATGCCCTGGCATCCATAGCCTTTGCCTGCGTGTTCTATGGGGCAGCATTTTTGATTGCAGCGGCGGCCATTTTGGCTCTGCAGCAGCTTTCGCAGGCGTCAGATGCCATTCACGGATACCGCACGCTTGCCGTTCTGGGCACGCCCGTGCGCCTCATGCGCGGCTCGCTGCGTATTCAGGTAGGCGCAAGTTTTGCTACGCCCACCCTTATGGCGTGTGTGCACTGCATCTTTGGATTTTCACTCATTGGCCTGTTGTCATTGTTGATGGGCGCGGCTGATTTCGCCCTCTTTGCGGGAGGTACCGTTGCGTTCACGCTTATCGTGCTAGGGCTGTACTATCTGGTGACAATCGCGGTGTGCGAGCGCACGCTCGTGAGTGCCTCGTAGGCCGCTCAGGGTCAAACCTTGAGCTCCTGGAACCGAGCTTTCTGCTCTGGCGTGATGCGCCTGCTCTCGCGCGCTTTTTGAAGTGCCTTGTTATGCGTCCAGGCATCAAGTGCGCAGGGCCTGCGTTCAAATAGCGGCAAGGTAGCTTCGGGCTGTTTGATGAGGGCGAACGAGAAATACCAGGCACGTGCCATATTGATGTAGTACTCCGGCCGAGTGATGCGCGCCACCATCTCGAGCTGCTCGGGCGCAAACGCGTCGTCCAAGAAGAGCGTCATGAGCTGTACCACGCCAAAGCGCACCATGTATTCCGGATCAGACGTTATCCAGCCCTGAATGTGCTCGAGCACGAGGTCTAGGTTGCGTCTAAAGGCGGGTACGCGTATAAGGTCGCAGGTTGCCCAGTTGTCGACATGCGGCAAAAAGGCATCGAGGAGCTCAAAGGCTTCCTCTGGCGTGGCTGCCACGCGCCCGATGAGCTCACCGTGGAGATTGTTCTCGTCGTACGTTTCATGGGGAAGGGTGCTCAGAAACGCGCGGGCGTCATCCGGGCGCTCCCGCACGAGCGTTTTGGCATAGGCTCGGAGTGCCGGCGTGCGCACGCCCAGGATGCGCTCGGGGTCAACAGTGGGCACGAGTTTTGCCTGGAAGCTGCGGTAAGAGGGGTCGGCAAGCGCCTCAAGCTCGTGACGAATGCACACTGGTACGTTTTGCATGGCCTCTCCTCAGTGCACCTCAAAGGGCGAGCTCTCCCCGTGGTCAAACGCCAAGAGCGCACCCGTGCTGCTGCGCACCATGTGCTCCACGTCCTCCTCTGTGTAAAACGCCATATGGGGCGACACGATCACGTTGGGGAGTGCCATGAGCACTGCGCGGTCGCGGTTGGCAAGCACATCACGGCTGCGGTCGAGGTAATAAAGGCCCACCTCGTTTTCGATGGTGTCAAGCGCGGCGCCGCCCAGATGGCCCGACTCAAGCGCGTCCACCAGGGCTGCGGTGTCTACCAGGGCGCCGCGTGCCGCGTTCACCAAGATGGCACCTGGCCGCATGCGGGCAAGGCGGTCGGCATCAATCATGTGGTGGTTCTCGGGCAGGCCGGGGGCATGGAGCGTCACCACGTCGGACGTTGCAAGCAGCGTATCGAGGTCAACATAGTCCACGCTCGTGAGCAGGTTCTCGTTAGGGTAGGGGTCGTAGGCAAGGATGTGGCAGCCAAAGCCTGCCAGCTCGCGCACCACGCACGAGCCAATGGCGCCCGTTCCCACCACGCCTACCGTGCACGATGCAAGCGACCGGCCCAGCTTGCCCTCAAGGCTAAAGTCCTGGCAGGCGGCATGCTTGAACACCAGTTTGGTGCGGCGGAGCGCCATGAGCATAAGCATAATCGTGTAATCGGCAACGCCTTCGGGTGGATAGGCGGCGTGCGCAATGCGTATGTCACGTGCGGCGGCGTGGGCGATGTCGATATGGTCGTAGCCAATGGACCGGGTGGCAATGGACTTGATACCCATGGCGTAGTAGCAGTCGAGAAGCTCGGGCGTCATGGGGTTGGTGATGATGCTCAGGGCGTCCGCGCCTTCGGCGAGGTGGGCGTTTTCGAGGGTGGGGTACTCGTCGGTCCACGCAAAGGTGAATCCCTCGTCGCGGCTCATGGCCTCGAGCGCGGGCAACTCATCAAAGGGGCGGAGGGCAAACGCAAAGAGCTTCATGGAAGGCCTCTCAGAAGGGGTGTTGGTTGGGCAAGGTGGAAGGTCGATGGCGGGCAGGTTCGCTCGAAGCACGGGGATGTGCACTAAGCGCGGAGGCCTGCATGCTCCGGATGGCGGTCGAACCACGTGGCAGCGTAGGAGCAGCTTGTATGAGCGTGCAGGTTGCGTTCTTGCAGCGCCTCCACGGTGCGCCGCATAAGCTCGCCCGCAATGCCCTGGCCGCGAAGTGAGGGGTCAACAAAGGTATGGTTGATATCCACTACGCCCTCTGCACAGGCAGGGAAGGTTACCTCGGCAAGTACGGTGCCTTGGTCGTCGACATACTGAATGGCGTCGTCACACACGATATAGCGAGTTGAGTCCATGGTCGCTCCTTTTGTTTTGCATCTCTACAAGCTTCGCTTGGTTGCCGCTACGCGGGCAGCTTGCATACATCCACCCACGTGCAGGGGGCGCAGAGCTCTTCGAGCTCGGCAAGGGTGAGTCCAATAGCACTGTTGGAACTTCCACATGCGGGATATACGAGGTCAAAGCGCTTCAGTGATGCGTCAAGGTATACGTCGCAGCCATCGTTGACGGCAAAGGGGCAAACGCCGCCCACCGCATGTCCAATAAGCGGTTCTGCGTCCTCGGCCTTGAGCATCTTCGCCTTGGTGTGGAATTGTGCCTTGAACTTGGGATTGTCGATGCGTGCGTCGCCCGCGGCAACAATGAGCGCCACGCGGTCGCCTACATAAAACGAAAGGGTTTTTGCGATGTGCTCGGGTTCGCAGCCCACTGCCTGGGCAGCAAGTTCCACCGTTGCGCTCGATACGTCAAACTCCAGCACGCGACCTTCAAAGCCGCGCTCACGCAAAAATGTGCGAACCTTTTCTATTGCCATAGCGCCTCCGTTCGTGCGCGGTGCGCGCAATGCGCCTCCGCGCAGATGCCTGTTCTTTGCGGTGAATTGTGCCCCATTGTCGCACATCAAAACAGGCGACCGGCACGTGCGGCTTGCCGGGTGATAACCGTTTACCAACGGTGGCGTGAAGCTATGCGATGCCTCATGCTATCTGCTTGCGCCACGGCATGGCGCATGTGCCCCGTGCCTGCTCACAGATGGCACGGGGCACATGCGAAATAGCGTTGGCAAGATCCTAGCGCTCGGTCTTGCGCACCACGTCAATTGAGGGGTTGACGTGCTGGGCAAATGTCTCGGCATCTGCTGCGGTGCCCACAAGGCATCCAAAGTGGATGGGAACGGCCACCTGCGGCTTCAGGTCGTTGACAAACGCTGCCGCCTGCAGGGCATCCATGGTGTAGGTGCCTCCAATAGGCACCAGGGCAACATCGCATGCTACCCGGGAGTTTTCGGGTCCTTGATCGGTATCTCCTGCAACGTAGTACCGGATGCCGTCGAGCGTTACCACATACCCCAGCCAGCCATTGGATTGCGGGTGTTTCCCCAGGCGGCTGGGGTCGGTGTTGTAAGCGGGCGCCGCCTCGATGGTGAGCGGGCCCAGCTGGAGCGTCTGCTCGGGTTCAACGAGATGCACGCCCTCGCCAATGCAGGCGCGCGCCACATCGCCTGCCATGCTGGCGGGTGCCACTAGCGTGGTGGTGCTGTTTTTCACGGCGTCGATGTCTTCGGGTGAGAAATGGTCGAAGTGCGCATGGGTGATAAGCACGAAGGTGGCATCGTGCGGGGTGTCTTCCGCACGATAGGGGTCAACATAGATCACCGTTCCATCGGACCCCTCAAGGCGAATGAAGCTGTGCGTTATAACGCGAAGCTGGGGAAGAGAAGTGTCGAGTGTCATGTTTGCCTCCCAAACGCACTTTCAGAATTGAGTAAGGTATTCCCCGAACTTGCGTGCAAAACCAGGTAAGCAGGTGAAGAGCCAAGAATGCAAGGTGGACGGTTAGTTATTAACGGGGAGTGGGCAGCGAGGCGGGCGTGTGCCCGTGGATGGGCATGCGCGGCATTGCCATGAAACGTATTGCTTACAGAGCGAGGGCGCGTCGGGCGGTTTTTGAACTCCGCTCGCGTTTGAGGTGGCACATTGCGCCGTTCTGCCTGCATTCGGCAGGCTACACTGATGCATAAGAATTTGAGGGAGCCCACATAGCTTGATGAGGGGAGGGGCCGTGCCGCAGGTGTCGCAGCATCCTACGTTTCGGCGGGCACCCCGTATGGGGCGTCGTGCCGATAGCTCCCGTGCGGCTTCGAGCGCGGCGGCAGCTCGGTATCGGCCTGCTCATAGGGCTACGTTGGAAGCTTCGCCTCGGCCATACCAGCCGGTGGGCACACGGTTCAACCCGCCTCAGATTACGCAACCCCTGCCACGCGTTGAGTCACCGCACCGTGAGCAGCTTCATGAAGGGGGAGCTCCCGTCTCCAGAGGAGTGCGCGCATCTGCCGCTCGTCCGGGTGGCTCCCGTGCAACCCGGGGACGGGGGGCGCATACTTCCGCGGCGCCAAGGCCACACGTCCGCGATACGCGCGTTGAGGAGCGTCATTCTCGTGGCGGCGCGGCGCAGGTCCATAGGCCACATGAGGCACGCGCCGCAGCATTGCACGCGCGGGTGCAGCAGGAAACCGCACGTCCGGAGGCGGCCAATTCCACACCTCGTGTGCCACGCCCGCGCGAGCTTGCTCTGTTTGCGCTGGCAGCTTTGGCGGTGCTTTCCTTCGCTTTTGAGGTGTTGCCGCTGGGTGGAACGACGCTTGGTACGGTGGCCAACACCTCTTATGCATGGATCATGCCTGCAGGGTACACCATGATTGCCTGGGTTGTGGTGGTGCTTTTGTGGGCAGTGTGGCTGGTAGTGCCAAGGCCCAGCATGCCGTCTCGCCAGCACGCGGGCCCTACCCAGGGCAGCATATATACCTGGTTTGTGACGCTTATTGCTGCCACTGCAACGTGGATGGTTGCGTGGCATCTGCAGGCATTAGTGCCCGCTTTGATTGCCATGGTGGTGGCGCTCGTGGCCGCAGGAGCGCTTTTTGTGGCTGAGCGCATGGCGGCATCTCCTACACGTTCATTGCCGTTTTCGTTTGCGGCAGGCTGGTTTGTGGTGCTTGTTCTGGCAGCCTTGAGTGCTCTGGTGGGGCCAGCAGCTGAGCATGAAGCGCTGGTGCCGGGCGTGTTTACCATCGCTGTCATAGGCTTCTTGTTCTGCTTGACGTTCATCGCACGGCGTCTTTTTGACGATGTGGCGTTTGGCATAGCTGTGGTATGGGGAGCAATTGGCATGGGCGTGCATGTTGCGGAGCGTTCTGCCTTGGTGGCTGCGTTTGTGTTTGCTGCAGTTGCCGTGGGGTGTATGGGTGCGTTTGTTCCCTGGGAGGCGCTTTCGCACGAGCGCCAGCACACGTCGCGTCCGCGGGTACGCGGCGGGGCAGCGGCAACACACCAGGCAGATGTGCGCCCACGCGGCCGGGCTGGTGCGCCACCAGCAACGCGTGTGGCAACGCCGGTGGCACCTCGGCCTACCCGGACGCGCACCCGTGGCTTGAGCTCCGCAAGCCGTATTGCGCCCCGCCATTGATTGCGGAACAAACCGGTCTGACGCGATTGCCCCATCCACTCGCTATCGCTAAGACGCAAACGGGCATAAAAGACGGATGGACGGTAGGGGCAAGCGGATAACGGGAGGAATCCGGCCGCTCGCCGGGAGCCCGTTTATGTGTCCGGGGTGGCGCGTATAATACAGGGCGAACAACATCTCGGCCCGCCGCAGCGGGCATCATTACAAGGACGTTCGCCATGAAACGCGTATTCCGTATGCGCGGTTGCCCTGTTGGCAGCCGCGGCGCCACATTGTATCGCACGCCCGAGAAAGCACACACGTGCATCTCGTTTGCTGCTCCTACGCTCTGCGGAGGGCTTGCAAAGGGGGTGCGCCATGTCGTCGCTTAAGACCACGCGCCGTTGGGCGATGGCGCCGCAAAACCCCGCGCTCGCCGATGAGCTTGCCCAGGACCTGGGGGTCAAACCGCTTGTGGCGCGCATTATGGTGGCACATGGCATCGGCTCGGTTGCGGATGGTCGCCGGTTTCTTACGCCCTCTCTTGAGCGCGATTGGTGCGACCCTCTCGACATCCCTGGCATGCGTGAAGTTGCCGATCGTATAGAGGCGGCGCTTGTGCATGGCGAAACCATTGCTGTTTTTGGTGACTTCGACGTGGACGGCATCACCTCTACGTGTTTGCTCACCGAGGCGCTTCGTGCGTTGGGAGCGCAGGTGCACCCCTTTATTCCGCACCGCTTTGAAGAGGGGTACGGCCTTTCTGAGCCGGCGCTCAATCGCGTGGTGGAGGCGTGTGCGCCTACGCTCGTGATTACCGTCGACAACGGCATAGCTGCTCGTGATGAGGTTGCCTACCTGCGCGAGCGAGGTATTGATCTTGTGGTGACCGACCATCATGAGCCTTCGGACATGGTGCCCCAGGGGGTGCCGCTCACCGATCCCAAGCTGGTTACATCGGGCCCCTCGCATGAGCTTGCAGGCGCTGGCGTGGCGCTCAAGCTGGTGCACGAGCTAGGACGGCGCAGGGGCATGCCCGCGCTTTGGCGCTCGTACACCGAGGTTGCAGCGCTCGGCACGGTGAGCGACATGATGCCGCTTACGCCCGAAAACCGTGCGCTTGTGGCCGACGGCATTGCCCAGATGCGTGCCACCACACGCCCTGGATATGTGGCGCTTGCGGCGATGACCAAAACAGATCTGGCCTCTATCACTGCTGACGCGCTCTCGTTCTCGCTCATTCCTCGTCTTAACGCGGCGGGCCGCATGGCCGATCCTACGCTGGCGCTCGATTTGCTTCTAGCGCGGGATCCCGTTGAGGCAGGCCGCCTTGCAGCTCAGTTGGAAGAGATTAACCAGGAGCGTCGCGACATTGAGGCGGCGCTTACCGATGATGCCATGGCGCGCGTTGAGCAAACCTACACCGGTGGCCGCGTGATTGTGGTGGGTGGCGAAGGCTGGCATGAGGGTGTCAAGGGAATTGTGGCAAGCCGGCTTGTCAATCGCTTCCACGTGCCGTGCCTGCTCTTTTCTATAGAAGATGGTGTTGCGCGTGGCTCAGGCCGCTCCGTGGGTTCGGTGAATCTGTTCGATGCGGTTGAGCGTTGCTCGGATTTGCTTACACGGTTTGGCGGCCACGCGGGCGCGGTTGGCGTGACGCTCCCGGCCGATAGGCTCGATGCACTGCGTGAACGCCTAGACCATGTGCTTTCTGATTTGCCAGCCGATGCGTTTGAAGATACGGGCGAGGTTGCCTCCACCGTTTCGCTTTCTGAGCTTGATATCGACACCATTCAAGAGATCTCTCTGCTTGAGCCCTTTGGCCAGGGGAACAAAGTGCCCCTGCTGGCGGCTACCGGCGTGACCATGCAAGATCGCGCATGCGTGGGGCGCACGGGCGACCATATGCGCTTTACGGCGACGGATGGCGTGGCAAGTGTGGCCGCGATTATGTTCCGCGCGCCGCACATAGATGAGCTGTGTGCATGCGATAGCGTGGTTGACCTGGTGTTTGAGGCGGTTGCCGAGCACTGGCAGGGCCGCGTGAAGCCCAAGCTCATGGTCAAGGATATCCTGCGGCGCACGTGCGAAGATGGCGCCGCCGGCACTGCCGCGTCTGACGCTGCGGCATCCGACGCCGTTACGCCTGCAGCGGCACAGGCTCCTGCGCTCGTGCAGGCCGTCGCAAGCCCCGAGGAGGTGCAGCTTGCGGCAGAGCAGGCCGCGGCATCCGTTGCACCCGAGGCGTCTACTTCAGAAACAGACCGTGCGGCGGGGGCCCGGCGTCGCGTCCTTTTGGCGGCATGCTCTTACGACGAGCTTACGCGCTCGCTCTTGCACACCTTTATTGGTGCGGCTGAGCCGCATCCGGCGCAGTGCCAGGCGCTTGATGCGCTTGCGCAGGGCGAGAGTGTGCTTGCTGTTATGGGCACGGGCCGCGGCAAATCGCTTATTTTCCAGGTGCATGCGCTGCGCGAGGCCATTCTTCATGGGCGTGCAAGCGTGTTTGTATATCCCTTGCGTGCGCTCGTTGCCGATCAAGCGCATCATCTCATGGCATCTTGCGCCAAGCTGGGCGTGCGTGCCGCCGTGCTTACGGGTGATACGCCCGAGGCGGTGCGTCGCACCACGTTTGCTCGGCTCGCCGATGGTAGCCTTGATATTGTGCTTACCACGCCTGAGTTTCTTGCTATCCATCGCGCGCGCTTTGCGCGTACGGGGCGCATGGGCTTTCTCGTGGTGGACGAGGCGCATCATGCAGCCGCCGCTGCGGGTGAACGCAGCGCCTACCTCGAGCTTCCTCAGGTTATCCAGGAGCTCGGAAGGCTCCAGGTGCTTGCCGTCACCGCGACGGCCGATGCTGGTGTAACCAACGCCATCTGCCAGCTTTGTGGCATTACGCGCACCGTGGTTGACGAGACGGTCCGTGAGAATCTGCGCATTGAGGACGACCGCGATATCGCCAGCCGCGAGAACCGTCTTGTATCCATTGTCGCCACGGGCGAAAAATGCGTGGTGTACGTTAATTCTCGCGACCAGTCCCTTCAGCTTGTTCGCACGCTGCGCAAGCGCGTGCCCGAGCTTGCAGGGGCGATCGCGTTTTACCACGCGGGTATCAACCGTGTGCAGCGGGCGCTTGTAGAGGAGGGGTTCCGTCAAGGTCGCCTCACCTGCATTGTGTCAACCTCCGCATTTGGTGAGGGTGTCAATCTGCCCGATATCCGCCATGTGGTGCTCTACCACATGCCCTTCTCGTCCACCGAGTTCAACCAAATGAGCGGACGTGCGGGTCGTGACGGCAATACAGCTTGGATTCACCTGCTCTATTGCACGCGCGATGCTCGTATTAATGAGCGCCTGCTCGATGTCGCAGCTCCAGAGCGCGGAGAGCTGGTGATTATGTATCGTGCGCTCCAAACCATGTGGCGTGCGCACCATAGCAAAACGGGGGAGCAGGGCTTTCCGGCGAGTAACATCGACATCGCAAACATGTGCCTTGCCATCGATGCACGCACGCCGGTGGACGAGCGGAGCGTGGACGCGGGCCTTGCCATCTTTGAGGAGCTGGGTTTTGCGCGGGTGCGTGGCATAGACGATGCGCGTCGCATCGAGATGGTCGACCATCCTGGTCACATGGCGCTCACGGCATCGATTCGCTATCTCGAAGGCCTGCATGCGCGGAGCGCCTTCGATACGTTTAGGCGCTGGGCGCTCGAAGCGCCCGCCCGTGATATGCTTGCACGAGTAAACCGCCCGATTGTTCCCCGGGCGCAATCACAGGAGTAAGGGGGCACACATGGACGCAGCAACCCGCGCGGCGCACGACGCGTCGCTTCAGCCATTCGACAAGATGGCACACTACACCCGGGCTGATGATGTGCCTCCCGAAATTCAGGCCGACAACTACGACAAGCTCGCGCAGCTGTGCGAGAAGTATATGAGCGAGACCGATGACGCCAAGATGGAGCATGCCTATTGCTTTGCCGCTGAGAAGCACTCCAACCAGCGGCGCCGCTCGGGCGAGCCCTACATCAACCATCCGGTTGAGGTTGCCATCATTTTGGCGGAGCTCAAGATGGATTGCGATGTGGTGTGTGCAGCACTTTTGCATGACACCGTCGAGGACACCGAGGTATCGCTCGCCGACGTGCGCACACTTTTTGGCGAGACGGTATCTGAGCTGGTAGATGGCGTGACCAAGCTCACCAATATCGAAGTTGACAGCATGGATGAGAAGCAGGCGCTCAACCTGCGCAAGATGTTCCTCGCCATGTCAAAAGACATTCGCGTGATCATCGTCAAGCTGGCAGACCGCCTGCACAACATGCGCACGCTTGCGGCGCTCCGCGAGGACCGCCGGCTGTTCAAGGCGCGCGAAACCATGGACGTGTATGCCCCGCTTGCCGACCGTTTGGGTATGTCGTCCATCAAGTGGGAGCTCGAAGACCTCTCGTTCTTTTACTTGGAGCCCGAGGCATACCAGCGCATCGCGCGTATGGTGGCCGAGTCGCGCAAAGAGCGCGAGCGCTTTCTCTCCGAGACCATCAAGACCCTCACCGATGAGTTGCACCGGGTGGGTATGACCGATTTTCAGATCAACGGGCGCTGCAAGCACTATTGGTCGATTTACCAAAAGATGAAGCGCAAGGGCAAGGAGTTCTCCCAGATCTACGACCTGGTGGCGCTTCGCATCATCACCCGCACGGTGGGCGATTGCTACTCGGCGCTGGGCGCGGTGCACTCGCTGTGGCACCCCATGCCGGGCCGCTTCAAAGACTATATCGCTATGCCCAAGCTCAACAACTACCAGTCGCTCCACACCACGGTCATCGGCACCATGGCGCGACCACTGGAGATTCAGATTCGCACCTACGAGATGCATGAGCAGGCCGAATACGGCATTGCAGCGCACTGGCTGTACAAAACGTCGGGCGGCTCCTCGGCAACCAAGACGCGCGAGGCGCAGCGGCTGGACGACCAGATCAACATGCTCAAGCATTCGCTTGACTGGGTCGCCTCCGACGATATCGACGACCCCAAGGAGTTTTTGCATTCGCTGAAGGTCGATCTCTACGATCAAGAGATCTTTGTGTTTACGCCCAAGGGCGAGGTTATGAGCCTGCGTGCTGGTGCCACGCCGCTTGATTTTGCTTATGCGGTTCACACCGAGGTGGGCAACCATTGCGTTGGCGCCAAGGTCAATGGCGTTGTGGCGCCGCTTACGCACGAGCTGGTGACGGGTGACCGCGTGGAGATTCTCACCAACAAGAACTCCAAGCCGTCGCGCGACTGGCTAAATATCGTGCGCACGCCTTCGGCAAAGTCGAAGATTCGCCGCTACTTTGCCGCGGCCACCAAAGACGAAGACGCCGCCGCTGGTCGCGAAATTTTGGCAAAAGACCTGCGCAAACGTGGTTATGGTATCTCCACGCCGCGCTCCACGCGTGCGCTCAACGCGGTGTGCGAGCAGCTTAACTATCGCCAGCTTGAAGACCTGTTTGCCGCCATCGGCTCGGGCAAGGTGGCGCCGCGTCTGGTGGGTAACAAGGTGGCTCACATCCTTGATCCCAAACCAGATGTGCCCAAGCTGGAGCTGGCGCAGGAGCAGCCACAGCGTGGAAGCCGTCGCCCGCCCCGTACCCCGCGCAAAAGCTCGTCGGGCGTTCGCGTAAAGGGAACCGAGGATACTGGCCTGCTGGTGCGTCTGGCACATTGCTGCAATCCGGTGGCCGGGGATGACATCGTGGGATTCATCACCCGCGGCCGTGGCGTCTCGGTGCACCGTGCCAGCTGCCCCAACGTCAAAGGCCTCATGGAGCATTCCGAGCGCATGATAGAGGTTGAGTGGGATAACGCGGCCGATGTGAACTTCCAGGTGGAGATTGTGGTTGAGTGCCTTGACCGCATGGGCCTTTTGAAGGACGTGACCATCGCCATTGGCGACGCCGGGGCCAACATTCTTTCTGCTGCGACCTCCACGAGCCGTGACGGCACGGCAGTGTTGCGCTTCTTGGTGGAGATTTCTGACGCCAGCGGACTCGATCCACTCTTGGCAGCCATCAGCAGGGTAGACAGCGTATACGACGCCCGCCGGTTGATGCCGGGTGAGGGCGGTGCTCAGATGAAGCGACGCGGGTAAGCCTGCACGAAGACGGTAAGGGCGCGGCTGATGCCCGGCGCTTTTGGTGCTGCCAACCCGCCAGAAAGGAATCTCATGGAAACTTCGACCCCTACGTTCACGCCCGATTGGACGCCGCGCGGGCATATGACCATCAGCGTGTATGTGAACGGGCCCATTGAGACCAACACGTACGTGGCGGTTTCGGGCGACGAGGCCGTGGTGATCGATCCCGCTTGGGACGGTGAGGCCTTGGCGGAACGGCTGCGCTCGGAGCACCCGGATGTGAAGCTCAAGGGCATCATCTGCACGCATGGGCATGCGGACCACGTGGGAGGCGTCGCAGGTATGCGCCGGGCGTTTCCGAGCGTACCCTTCTATTTGAGCGAACCCGACGTGCCTATGGTTGATGCCAATATCGCTCACCAGCGAAGCTCGTGGGGCATCGACACGCCGAGCCCCGGGGCGCCCGATTGCCCTTTGGCCGAGGGGGACGTTATCGCGGTGGGCGACGTGCAGCTTCAGGCCTTGGCGACGCCGGGCCATACGCCGGGTGGCATGACCCTTTTCGCTGCGACTGAAGAGGGGCCGGTTGCCTTTGTGGGCGACACGCTGTTCCCGGGTAGCCATGGCCGCACCGACTTGGTAGGCGGCGATGACGTGGCCATTGTGCGCTCGCTGGCCAAGCTGGGCACAGCCCTGCCGCCAGCAACCCTGTGCCTGGTAGGTCATGGTTCGAGCACCACTATCGGCCAGGAGTTGGCCACCAATCCGTTCATGCAGGTTGGTTTATAGAAGTAGGTAAAAGGCGTTTGAGATAAAGGTACTCCGTACGGCTATGAGGGGCGCTTGTGGGCAGCGCTGATGTTTTCAAGCCGTTTCACATTCGTTAGCTTTGCAAGCCTTATCCGTGAACGATATCTATTTCAACGCCAATGTGCATATTTGCTCAATCAAGTACCAACACGCCGCTTGTCGAGTTTTTCCTACCGTTCATGGGTGAGCTTGTATTTCCAGAAAGTGCCGAGCTCTCCTACATGCCGTTCCGTGTGGCGCGCGGCGCTTGCCGCGCACGTTCACACGCATATCTTCTCTCTCTATAAAACAACCGTCTGAGCAGCGCATTCTCTTTCTTTTGGAAACAATGGAGAAATCGTTCGCTGTTTCATCTGGGTCACTTCCAGCTAAGTTGGAACTAGGCGTTGTGGAACTTAAAAAGGGTCGCCCTTAAGGTGGAATCACAAGCTGAACACAACTCGTGGACACCAACAAGAGAGGGGGAGAGGACGTGCTTGGTTCGCAAGAACGCGATCTGGTCGAATATATTCAGGCACATCCCGATGCCCTTCCCCAGGTGATCGCCTCTTATTTTCAGGTGAGTGACCGCACCATCCGTACCTACGTGCATCGTGCGAACGATGCCCTTGAGGGGGCGGCTTACATTGTCAAGCAGCGTGGAGGCGGATACCAGGTTGTTGTGGAAGATGCAGACAGGTTTGCCGCGTTCATGCAGATGGACGACGGCATCTCGAAGCGGAGCATTCCCTCGACACCCGAGGAGCGCGTCGACTACCTGCTTTCCGACCTGCTGTCGCGCTCATCTTGGATCACCATCGATGACCTTGCGAGCATCCTGTTCGTGTCGCGCAACGCCATCTCCAACGACCTTAAGCGTGTGGAGGAGAAGCTTGGTCGGTTTGGGCTCACGCTCGAGCGTCGCCCGCACTACGGCATTCGTGTGGCGGGACCTGAGATGTCGCGTCGTCTATGCTTGGCGAACCTCACGCTCGATCAGCTGCTCGATTCCAGCTCGTCGAACAACCGCGCGATGCTCGACGTGGTCGCTCGCTGTGTGAACGATGCCATCAACGCCGAGTCGTTCCAGATCAACTCGGCCGCCTATCAGAACCTCGTGGTGCATATCGCCGTCGCGGTGGCACGCATCAAAGAGGGCTGCCTTGTCCCCATGGAGCCCGAGCAACTCGACCAGCTGCGTTCCTCGCGGTGCTACGAGGTGGCGGAGAAGATCGCCACCGCCGTCGAGCATGAGCTCGCCATCGACCTCCCTGACGAGGAGATCGGTTACATCTCTATCCATCTCGCTGGAAAGCGCTCGCTGTACGAGACGCCCTCCGGCGACGACACGGGCCTGGTCATCTCAGACGAGGTGTGGGGTGTGGTTTCTGAGATGCTCGAGGTGGTGTGGAGCGCCTACCACTTCGATTTGCGCAACGACCTCGAGCTTCGCATGAACCTGGCACGTCACATCGTGCCGCTCTCCGTGCGCCTCAAATACAGCATGAGCATCGAGAACCCCTTGCTTTCCGATATCAAGAAGCGGTTCCCGCTTGCGTACGCCATGGCGCTCGACAGCTCAGCGGTCCTCTCCAAGCACTATGGCAGCACCCCCTCTGAGGACGAGATGGGTTACATCGCGCTCGCCTTCGCGCTCGCGATCGAACGCCAGAAAACCGAGATGCCGCGTAAGAACATCTTGGTGGTGTGCGCCTCGGGGCAGGGGAGCGCCCGCTTGCTCGAGTGGCGCTATCGCCAGGAGTTTGGCGCGCTTGTGGGGACCATCCAAACCTGTGACGTTTCGCATATCGATAAGGTCGACTTCACCAGCATCGACTATGTGTTCACCACGGTGCCCATTGACCGCAAGCTTCCGGTTCCCGTGCGGCAGGTCGAGTTCTTCCTGGGCGACAGCGATGTCCGCACCGTTCGAACGATCCTCACCGACTCGGCATCCGATGCCTTGAGGCGTTATTTCGACCCCGACCTGTTCGTGCCTCATATCCAGGCTATGGACAAATCCGAGGTCATCGATGTCCTGTGCGACCAGGTGCATATCCACCGCCAGGTTCCGGCGAACTTCCGTGCCCTGGTCGACCAGCGCGAACGCGCTGCGCAAACCTCCTTCGGCAACATGGTCGCCATGCCGCACCCCGCCGAAGCAGTCACCGACGACACCTTCGTGTGCGTTGGCCTGCTCGACCGCCCCGTCGAGTGGAACAGCCAGCCTGTGCGAGCGGTGTTCCTCATATCCATTTCCAAGAGCAAGAACAAAGACCTCGACTCGTTTTATCGGGGCATGGTCGGTCTGCTCACCAGCCAGGAAGCTATCCAGGAGCTTGTTGACCACCAGGACTGGGAAACGCTTTTGGTGTTGCTGCAAGAATACGGTTCGCCAACAGAAAGGGAGTAGAGATGGACGAATCCAAGTATGAGAATGCGCTGCAGATTATTCTGCATGCGGGCAACGCCAAATCTTCGGCGCTCATGGCTATCGATGCCGCGCACGATGGCAACTTCGATGAGGCCGACAAGCTGCTCTCCGAGGCGCAGAGCGAGATGACGGCGGCTCACAAGTTTCAGTTTGAGCTCACGCAGGCCGAGGCGAACGGCCAGCCTGTCGATATCAACATCATCCTTCTGCATGCCGAGGACCACCTCACTATGGCCATCATGGCCAGCGACCTTGCGGAGCGCTTCATCGAGCTCTACCGCGACCAGGCCGCTGCGAAGTAATTCAACCAAATGGCGCAGTAGGGCGCCCGAGGAAAGGAGTAGGTTATGAACATTCTTCTCTGCTGCTGCGCAGGCATGAGCACCTCGCTCGTGGTGAGCAAGATGGAGGAGGCTGCCAAGGAACAGGGCAAGGACTACAAGATCTGGGCCGTCGAGCAGGGCGAAGTCGCCAACGAGATCGGTCAGTTCGACGTTCTGCTGCTGGGTCCGCAGGTCCGCCATCTGCAGCGCAAGCTCACCAAGACGGTCAACGGCACCGCCCCTGTTGCTGTCATCGAGCCCACGGCGTACGGCAGCTGCAACGGTCCGGCCGTCTTGAAGCAGGCCGAGGACCTCTACGCCGATTTCCATAAGTAAGGTGCGTTTACGTGATGAGGCGCCCTGCAAGACGCCTCATCGCAAGTCGCCGCATCGTGGATACGCCAAGGCACGATGTGGAACATGGGTTGTTCCGTCCCATGTATAAACTCGCGTTCACTATACCCTCAAGGAGGTTGACATGGCTTCATTTGGCGAAAAATTCGAAGACACCATGATGACCGTCTCCGAAGTTATCGGTGACAACAAATACCTGACGGCCATCAAGGATGCCTTCACGGCGTTCATGCCCTTTATCATCATCGGCTCCATGGGCACCCTGCTCAAGACCCTCATCTCCTCCACCACGACGGGTCTGGGTATTTGGATCCCGCAGCTCGCCGCCCTGGATCCGGCCTTCACGGCCATCAACTTCTGCACCATGTCGTTCATGACGATCCCCATCGTGTTCCTGATCGCCATGAACCTCGCCAAGCAGAAGGGCGGCCCCGAGCACGCCACGGGCGTCGTGGCTGTAGCCGCCTTCATCTCGATGGTTCCCTCCAGCGTGAGCGTCGAGGGTCTTGAGTCTGCCATCGCAGCTATGGATAACACCATCTTTGGTGCCCAGGGCCTCTTCATCGGCATGCTCACCGCGCTTATCTTCGGCTCGTTCTTCATCTGGCTGACCTCCATCGACGCCATCAAGATCAAGATGCCGCCGAGCGTGCCCGCGGGCATCGCCGGCTCCTTCAACATCATGATCCCGGTGTTCATCACCCTGGCTGTGTCCTCCATCTTCGGCGTGGTGTTCCACCTCGCCACGGGTGACTACATCAACAACTGGATCTACGACGTGCTCCAGGCCCCGCTCGAGGTCATCTTCAACTCGCCGATGGGCGTGCTGGCCATGGTCTTCGTGTCGAACCTCTTCTGGGTCCTCGGCATCCACGGCGGCCTCATGATCACCCCGATCCGCAACGCCATGTTCGCGGCCGCCATCGCCGCCAACACCGCTGCTGCTGCCGCCGGTGCGGCTCCCGACCAGGTCTTCACCATGGGCTTCTGGTGCGCCTTCGCCACCGTCGGTGGCGCCGGAGGCACGCTCTGCCTCATCTTCGCAACGTTCATCTTCTCCAAGCGTGATGACCACCGCGCCATCGCCAAGCTCGCGCTGCTCCCGGGCATCTGCGGCATCTCCGAGCCCGTCGTCTTCGGTTATCCGCTGGTTCTCAACCCGACCTTCGCTATTCCGTTCCTGTTCTGCAGCCCGATCATGACCGCCATCGCGCTTTTCGCGACGAACGTTGGCTTCATGCCCTGCAACACAGTCGACGTGCCTTTCGGTATCCCGATTATCCTGAACGCGATTGTCGGTCACGGTTGGCAGGGTGCTGTGATCCAGGTCATCATGCTCGTCGTGGGCACCCTTGTCTGGATTCCGTTTGTCATGGTTGCCAACCGTCAGTGGGATAAAGAGCAGGCTGCCGCTGCCGCGTAGGCCCGCGCAAATCAGACGCTGCACGTTTCCACACATATCCCTGTTGGCATAACAGCTGGATAGCACTTTGAAAAAGCGGGGGCGCTGGTCGATTCCGGCCGGTGTCCCCGCTTGCGCATCACTGCACCGCGTACAAGAAAGGAGTTGCGCCATGACCGATACCGCTTCCCGGTTTCCCGAGGGGTTTTTGTGGGGTGGCGCCGTTGCGGCCAACCAGTGTGAAGGAGCCTACCTGGAGGACGGCAAGGGCCTCTCGTGTGCCGATGTCGTGAAGGTGGGCGCCGATCGGTTCGCATCTGTCAAATACCTGGACGATCCGCTCGAGATTGACCCAGACGCCTACTATCCCAGCCATGAGGCCATCGACTTCTACCACCACTACAAGGAGGACATCGCGTTCTTCAAAGAGATGGGGTTCAAGGTGTTCCGCACCTCCATCAACTGGACGCGCCTCTATCCCACGGGCGAGGAGGAGAGGCCCAATCCGGCGGGTGTGCAGTTCTACCACGACCTCTTCGATGAGCTGAAGGCTGCCGGCATCGAGCCGCTCGTGACCCTCTCGCACTACGAGAGCCCGCTTGAGCTCACCAAGAAATACAATGCCTGGGCCGACCGCCGTCTCATCGATCTCTTTGAGCGCTTCGCCGCCACCTGCTTCAGGGAGTACGGCTCAAAGGTGAAATACTGGCTCACCTTCAATGAGGTTAACAACGTGCTGCGTCTGCCCTACCTTGCCGCGGGCATCTTAGTGCCGCATGAGCATCCCGAGCAGGTGATGTACCAGGCTATGCACAATCTCTTCGTATCCAACGCCAAGACCGTCCAGCTCGCCCACGAGATGATGCCCGACGCACTCATCGGCTGCATGCTCTCGCTTTCCAACACCTATCCGGGAACCTGCAAGCCCGAGGACGTGTTCGACACCTATGAGCTGCGCCGCCGCTCGCTCCTGTTTGGCGATGTCATGTTCCGCGGCGAGTATCCCGGTTACGCCTGGCGCATGATGAAAGACGCGGGCGTGACCCTCGAGATGGGCCCGGGCGACCTTGAGCTCATCCGTAAGAACACCTGCGATTACCTTGGTTTCAGCTACTACCGCACCATGGCCTTCTCGCGCGGGGATGCCACCGGCTCCGATACCGGCGGCGGTTTGGGTCACGAGAACCCCTACCTCAAGAGCAGCTCGTGGGGCTGGCCCATCGATCCGTTAGGCTTCCGCTTCACTTGCAACGAGCTTTGGGACCGTTGGCAGAAGCCCCTCTTCGTGGTGGAGAACGGCTTAGGCATGGTCGACACTGTCGAGGATGACGGTTCCATCCACGATCCTGAGCGTATGGAGTACCTGCACGACCATGTGCTCGCCCTGGCCGACGCCATCGAGGACGGCTGCCAGATCATGGGCTACACCTGGTGGGGGCCCATCGACATCGTCTCGGCGGGCACGGGCGAGATGAGAAAGCGCTACGGATTCGTGTACGTCGACCGTGACAACGACGGCAACGGCACCATGAGGCGCAGCAAGAAGGACTCGTTCGACTACTACAAGAAAATCATCGCCACGAACGGCGCCGACGTGGAGCTATAGCACCCAAGGGGTGCCGTGCACCTCCACCACCGTGCATGGCTCCCGCGGACGGGCGCACCTGCTCCTCGCCAGCTCTAACTCTGAATCGCAACATGTGCGCGAGCGACAGCATCTTATAGGAAACGGTTTCAAAGAACGGTTATCGATATCTTCGAGAGAGGAGACAACATGTCCGACACCACCTACGTGTTCCCCAAGGGGTTCCTTTGGGGCGGTGCCACGGCGGGCAACCAGTTCGAGGGAGGCTGGAAGGAGGGCGGCAAAGGCCTTTCGGTGGCAGACTGCACCACCTATAAGCCTAAGGTCGACGTGAAGGACTACAAGGCCCAGCACGGCATCACGAGCGAGCAGATTGCAGCCGCCGAGGCCTCGGATGACGAGCGCATGTACCCCAAGCGCCATGGTATTGACTTCTACCATCACTACAAGGAGGACATCGCGCTCTTCAAGGAGATGGGCTTCAAGACCTTCCGCATGTCCATCCAGTGGACCCGCTTGTTCCCCACGGGCACCGAGGAGGAACCGCTCCAGGCGGGCATCGATTTCTACCGCGATGTGCTCAAGACGCTCAAGGAAGCCGGTATCGAGCCGCTCGTGACGCTCCATCACTACGAGATGCCGCTCTACCTCGCCAACCATTACGACGGTTGGTACAAGCGCGAGGTCATCGACTTCTTCCTGCGCTTCTGCAAGGTGTGCTTCGAGGAGTTCGGCGAGTATGTGCGCTACTGGCTTACCTTCAACGAGATTGACTCCGTATTCCGCCATCCCTGGACGACGATTGGCATCTGTGAGGACCGCTACCCCAAGGATAAGTGCGAGGAGGTTATCTACCAATGCGTGCATAACCAGTTTGTGGCAAGTGCCCTTGCTACCAAGATGCTGCATGAAATGGTTCCGGGCGCCCTCATGGGCTGCATGGTGACGCGCACCACCACCTATCCCGAGAACTGCAACCCCAAGAACATGCTGCTTGCCCAGAAGGACAACCGCGACAACTACTTCTACAGCGACGTCCAGGTGTTCGGCGAGTATCCGCAGCATGTGCTCAACTACTGGAAGCGCGCCGGCATCCATGTTGAGTTTGGCATGGGTGATGAGGCCATCCTCAAGACGTACCCGGTCGATTTCGTCTCGTTCTCGTATTACATGTCGATGGTCGATTCCATCGACGCCGCAAAGCGCGAGAAGGTGGGCGGCAATCTGGCTACAGGCGTGAAGAACCCCTATCTGCCTGTTTCCGATTGGGGTTGGCAGGTTGACCCGGACGGCCTCACCTATTCGCTCATCGACATGTACGACCGCTACCGCAAGCCGCTCTTCATCGTCGAGAACGGCCTGGGTGCCTTCGATACGGTCAACCCCGACGGCACCATCGATGACGACTACCGCATCGACTACTTCCGCAACCACATCAGGGCAATCGGCGCCGCCATCGAGGAGGGCGTGGATGTTATGGGCTACACCCCTTGGGGTTGCATCGACCTGGTGTCGATGTCCACCTGCCAGATGACGAAGCGATATGGCTTTATCTACGTCGACCTGGACGACGAGGGCCGGGGCACCTACGCCCGCTCCAAGAAGAAGAGCTTCGATTGGTACAAGAAGGTCATCGCCACCAACGGAGCCGACCTGGACTAATGCATCTCCCGGTGTCCCGACGCGGGTTCGCCCGCGTCGGGACCGCTCAACGGCGAACGTGCAGCAGCGTATAGAAAGGGAATTATCCATGGCAGTCTTTCCGGAAGGATTCTTGTGGGGCGGCGCCACGGCCGCAAACCAGTTCGAGGGCGCGTGGGACGTCGACGGCAAGGGTCCGAGCACGATCGACCATTGCACGAACGGCAACCATCATCATCCGCGCATCATCGACGTGGAGTTCGACCCCAATCACCTCTACCCCTCCCATGACGGCGTGGACTTCTACCATCACTACAAGGAGGACATCGCCCTGTTGGCCGAGATGGGGTTCAAAACGTTCAGGTTCTCGGTGAACTGGCCGCGCATCTATCCCACGGGATTTGAAACCGAACCCAACGAGTTGGGTCTCGAGTTCTACGAGAACGTGGTCGACGAGTGCCTGAAGTACGGCATCCAGCCGCTCATCACCCTCTCGCACTACGAGATCCCCTGGGAGATAACCATGCGCAACGACGGTTGGGCGTCGCGCGAGACGATCGATCTCTACATGCGCTATGCGACCACGCTGTTCGAGCGCCTCAAGGGCAAGGTCCACTACTGGCTCACCTTCAACGAGATCAACTGCGGCATGCTCCCCATGGGCAACTTCATGAGTCTTGGCATCTTGAATGAGGGCGCCACCGACATGAAGCACCAGCCCGATGATCCTCAGAAGCGCTTCCAGGCGCTTCATCATCAGTTCGTGGCGAGTGCGCTGGCCGTTCAGGCGGCCCATGCGATCGACCCCGACAACAAAGTGGGGTGCATGATCGCCTACATGCTCGCCTATCCCCTCACTCCCAACCCCGCCGATGTGGAGCTCGCGCGCGAGCGCAACCAGTACCGCAATTACTATTGCTCCGACGTTCAGGTGCGCGGCGCATACCCGTATTTCGCCCAGCGCATTTGGGATGAGGCGGGCGTGAAGCTTGAAATCACCGACGAGGATCGGGAGATCCTGAAGAACGGCACCGTCGACTTCTACACGCATAGCTACTACCAAAGCCAGTGTGCAAGCACAGACCCCGCAGAAGAGACAAGCGGAAATTTGCTCGGTGGCGCCAAGAATCCCTATCTCAAAGAGACCGCCTGGGAATGGCCAATTGACCCCACCGGCTTGCGCATCATGCTCAACCAGGTGTATGAGCGTTACCAGATTCCCATCATGGTCGTCGAGAACGGTCTGGGCACCAACGATGTGCTGAAAGAGGACGGCACGGTCGATGACGATTACCGTATCGACTACCTGCGCGACCATATCGAGGCCATGGCCGAGGCCATCAAAGATGGTGTCGAGGTGTGGGGCTACACGCCGTGGGGCTGCATCGACTTGGTGAGCAATGCGGACGGCGAGATGGCCAAGCGGTACGGTTTCGTGTACGTAGACAAATACGATGACGGTACAGGCACGCTCGCCCGCTCCAAGAAGAAGAGCTTCTACTGGTACAAGAAGGTCATCGCCACCAACGGTGCAGACCTCGCATAGAGCCAAAAACTCCTGCGCCCGGCGTCTGTGATTGATGCCGGGCGCGGCTGTGGGGGAAGGGTAGACGAGAACGGGAAGGCAAGGCAGTGAGCGAATCAACCATCGTGCTCATCAATCAGATCATCATGATGTTCATCGTTATGATCTTGGGCTTGGTGCTATATAAGGCCAAGTGGATCGATGCGAGGGGAGCTTCGCAGATGGCCGATGTGGTCATTTACGTATCGACGCCCTGCCTCACCGTGCAATCGCTTTTCGTGGCGTTCGAGCCCGAAGTGCTCGTCAACGCTCTGTTCTGCTTTTTGGTGACATTCATCATCATGCTCGCGTCCATCGCGCTCGCGCACGGGGTGTTCCGCAAGCCCGAAAGCGGGCTCGCGCGCTACGGGGTGGTGTTCTCCAACTGCGGCTTCATCGGCATTCCGCTGGTGAGAAGCGTGCTTGGCCCCGAGATGGTGTTCCAGCTCACCGCCTCCAACCTGGCGTCCACCATTCTCGTGTGGACATATGGCGTGCTGCAGATCTCGGGTGACAAGAGCCAGGTCTCGGTTAAGAACATCCTGCTCAACCCTGCGATCTTCTCGCTTTTCATAGGCCTCGCCTGCTTCTTGACTGGGTTTCGGTTCCCCGAGCCCGTCACCATGGCCATCGAGAGTCTCGGCGATGTCAACACCGGCCTGGTGATGCTTGTGCTGGGCACCTATTTGGGCCAGGTTGATTTTCAGAGGCTCATCGTGCAGCCGCGCATGTACCAGGTGAGTTTCTTGAGGCTCGTGGTGATACCGCTCGCCACCGTCGGGTTCATGCTGCTTTTTCCCACGGTGGCGGCAGACGTCCGCCTTACGGTGATCATCGCCATCGCCGCTCCCGCGGCGGCGCTCACAGCGGTGTTCGCCAAGAAATATGGTAAAGACTCCGAGTTGGGCGTGGGGCTCGTCGCATTCACCACGCTCTTAAGCATGGTGAGCATGCCGCTCGTCTTGGGCTTGGCGCTGGCGGTCATATAGCGGCATGTGCATGTTCCGGTGGGGCTGGCGGGGTGCCTCTCGGGCTCTGCCGGCGGGCGCCGGCAGAGGAGGGCCATGGGGTCGCGATAACTAGGATACCCGCGCCGCGCCCATGGCGGCCGCATGTACTCACCAGGGGATGTTTCGAGACGCAAATCACATGGTGCGGAGCCGGCAAGGAATCGCTGCTCGCCCGTGCTGGCGTGGTACACTTATGAAGTCACTGGACACCTTGTTTTGGGAGGTTCTACATGCTCGTTAACGCAGCAGAGATGCTCAAGAAGGCTGAGGCCGGCCACTACGCGCTCGGCGCCTTCAACACCAACAACCTCGAGTGGACGCTTGCCATCCTGCAGGCCGCCGAGGAGGCCCAGAGCCCGCTCATCATGCAGTGCACCGGCGGTGCTGCCAAGTGGATGGGCAGCTACAAGGTTTGCGCCGATATGGTCAAGGCCGCTGTCGAGGCCCTGAACATCACGGTTCCCGTTGCTCTGCACCTCGACCACGGTTCGTATGAGGACTGCTTCAAGTGCATCGAGGCTGGCTTCACCTCCATCATGTACGACGGCTCCCACGAGGAGACCTTCCAGATCAACCTCGACCGCACCAAGGAGCTCGTGGAGCTCGCCCATTCCAAGGGTCTCTCCATCGAGGCCGAGGTAGGCGGCATCGGCGGCGTCGAGGACGGCGTTGCCTCCAACGGCGAGCTCGCCGACCCGGCTGAGTGCAAGCAGATTGCCGACCTGGGCGTTGACTTCCTTGCTTGCGGCATTGGCAACATCCACGGCGTGTATCCGGCCGACTGGGCTGGCCTTTCCTTCGACCGCCTGGCCGAGATCAAGGCTGAGGTGGGCGACCTTCCGCTCGTTCTGCATGGTGGCACCGGCATCCCGGTGGATCAGATTCAGAAGGCCATCTCCATGGGCGTTGCCAAGATTAACGTGAACACCGACCTCCAGCTTGCTTTTGCTGCTGGCACGCGTTCCTACATCGAGGCTGGCAAGGATCAGCAGGGCAAGGGCTACGATCCCCGCAAGCTCCTCAAGCCCGGCCGCGACGCCATCGTGCAGCGCACCAAGGAGCTCATGGAGGAGTTTGGCTCCGTCAACAAGGCGTAAGGCCTGACTGAAACTTCCACCTGGAATCCCCCGGGAGTTCCCATGCGGATGTCCTCGGCCTAGTGCCTGCGGGATATGCGCGCGGTATCCTCCCGGGGGATTCCGGCGTTTTGGCGATTTGCTATGGGGACTGGCACACAGGGCGGGACATGTGGCATGCGCCATCTGTGCCTGTTCCCATGGTAAATCGAGAGTGGCAATGAGAGAAGGGGGACGCTTCTATGGAGGTTAAGACGGAGTATCCGGCGGCGGACGAGCTGGTTATGGCTGGCCCGGTGGGCTGCACCGACGTTGTTACGAACGACGACTATCGGCATCTTGCCCAGGGGCTGCCGCCCGAGATTGCGCGCCTTAAAGCGGCGGGCAGGCTTAAGGAGGCGTGCGCTGCCTGTGACCGTGCGCTCGCAAGCGACCCTGAGCCAGCGTTTGCTGCCTGTTTGCGTGCTGAGCGGCACCGCATGGGGCGCCTCGCGCGGCAGTTTTGCGTAACTCGTGCCCAGGCACTCTCGCTCATCCGGGCCGAATGGCCAAGCTTTACCGAGGATATGCTCGATGAGCTGATAGCGCGCAATCGCATCGATTGGCGGTATGTGGAAGGTGAGCAGCGCTTCCTGGACAACTTCCTCGACTCGCTGCGTAAGTACCCCAACGAGGTGCCTGGCTTGCTGCCCGATGCACCCGACGACACCGCAGCGCGCGATGCAATGCTGGAGCAGATGCACAAGACCGGCACGGCAGCATACGATATAACGCTCCGTGCAACCATCGAGGTGCCCGGAGCGCTTCCGGGCGAAGTGGTGCATGCGTGGTTGCCGCTTCCTGCGGCATGCGCTCAGCAGAGTGCCATCGAGGTGCTTGAGGCTACGCCGGGCGTGGAGATAGCTCCTGAGACGGCTTTGGCTCGAACGGCATTTTGGTCTTCGAGCGAGAAGCGAAAGTTCTCAGTTACCTATCGCTACCGCAGTTCGGCAACATATTTCGATCTGAGCTCGGCTGGAGCGGCGGCGTGCGACGAAGCGTCCGGTGCCGCCTCGTTTGATGCAGATGATCTAGCTGAAGATGCTCCTCACATCATGTTTACGCCCTATGTGCGCGCGGTGACCGAGCAGGTTGTTGCTCAGGCCACCACTCCGCTTGAGCGCGCACGTGCTATCTACGAGTTCATCACCGGCACGGTTGATTACCGCTTCCAGCCGGCATATGCGCAACTCGATGCCATTGCAGACTCGTGTCTCAAATCGCGCCGTGGCGACTGCGGGGTATTTGCCCTTACGTTTATCACCATGTGCCGGTGTGCGGGCATTCCAGCTCGCTGGCAGAGCGGTCTCTACGTTTCGCCCGATTACGTGGGTCCGCATGACTGGGCACAGTTCTATGTCGATGGCTTGGGATGGCGCTGGGCAGACTGCTCCTTTGGCTCATCCGCGCGCCGGCTGGGCGAGGAGAAGCGTCGGCAGCACTACTTCGGCAACCTTGATCCCTGGCGCATGGTTGCCAACAGCCGCTTTGAGGCCGAGCTGACGCCACCGTGTGATGGCGTGCGCTGGGATCCGTTTGATAATCAGATGGGGGAGGCAAGCGTTGCAGGGCGCGGCTGCGACGATAACGAAACGCGCCGCACCATCGAGCTCGTTGAAATCCGTGCGCTGCAATAGCCGCGGCATATGCTACCATGTACCCCGTGCCGTGCCCGAGTGGCGGAATTGGCAGACGCAGCAGACTCAAAATCTGCCGTTGGCAACAACGTGTGAGTTCGAGTCTCACCTCGGGCACCATCATTATCATGCCTGCTGGGGGCATCTTTGTTCCTATGAGCAACCTTCTCCGTGAAGATTGCTTGATGGTGTGAGGAGAGACGGCACGCTGTGCTACTATGTGGCACGCATCGCTCGGCGATGTCTTTACGAAGCGGGGCATATGCCCCCACCTTTCGGCGCCTTGAGGTAGCTGTCTGGTTCTACAACACAGATGATGCAAGCGTTTACGTTTGTGTGATGTGCGTATGTGACCCGGATGCCTCCTGGCTCCGGGTCATTTCATTTGAGGGAGGTAAGAAAAATAGCTAAGCACGATGACACGCGTATCAACGACGAGATCACCGCAAGCAGGTGTCGCCTGATTGGTGTCGACGGCTCCCAGCTGGGCCTCTTCGGCATCCGCGATGCGCAGCGTGTCGCTGATGAGCAGGGTCTCGACCTCGTCGAGATTGCGCCCAATGCGGATCCTCCGGTCTGCAGGGTCATGGACTATGGTAAGTACAAGTACCAGCAGGCCATGAAAGCCAAGGCGGCTCGTAAGAACCAGTCTCGCGTCGAGGTCAAGGAGATGAAGTTCCGTCCCAAGATCGACGTGGGCGATTACGAGACCAAGAAGGGCCACGTTCTGCGCTTCCTGAAAAAGGGCGCTCGGGTGAAGATCACCATCATGTTCCGTGGCCGCGAGATGGCACATCCGGAGCAGGGTCTGAACGTGCTCGAGCGTCTCGCCGACGATTTGAAGCCGTACGCTACGGTTGAGTCGGCCCCGAAGCTGGAAGGTCGAAATATGCTCATGCTGCTCGCGCCCATCAAGGGAGCCTTCGATGAGAAGGCAGCTAAGAGCGACGAGAAGTAGGTTCAGAGAAGCAATAAAGGAGAGTTTCATGCCTAAGATGAAGTCCCACAGCGGCACCAAGAAGCGCTTCCGCGTCACCGGTACCGGCAAGCTCGTTCGCGGCAAGGCGTTCAAGAGCCACATCCTCACCAAGAAGACCACCAAGCGTAAGCGTGGCTTCCGTCAGGAGACCGTCGTTTCCTCCGCCGACCGCAAGACGGTCGTTTCGCGTCTTGCCTAACGCGATCTGTTATTCATCCGTTCGAACTCACAAGGAGTTGATGAGAAATGGCACGCGTTAAGCGAGCAGTCTCCGCCAAGAAGAAGCGCCGTACCGTAATGGCTCGTGCGAAGGGTTACTATGGTGCCGCTTCGCGTACGTATAAGCATGCTAAAGAGCAGGTCCAGCATTCGCTGCAGTATCAGTATCGCGACCGTCGCAACAAGAAGCGCGAGATTCGCAGCCTCTGGATCACCCGTATCAACGCCGCTGCGCGCCTGAACGGCCTTTCCTATTCGCAGTTCATGCACGGCCTGAAGCTTGCCGGCATCGAGCTCGACCGCAAGGTTCTCTCGCAGATGGCCTACGAGGACACCGAGTCCTTCAACGAGCTTGCTGCGATCGCCAAGAAGGCGCTCGAGGCCTAAAGCTCCGTTACGTAAGCGCGTCCTCAAGGAACAAGTAACGCGCAGACGCATATAGCACCACAGCTTGTATAAAGCGGGTCGTCCCCTGGCGGCCCGCTTTTGTTCTATAGAGGCGAAGCAATACTTTGAATATGTGGGGCAGAGCATTGGATAGAGAAGGTGCCCGTCTCGTAAGAATTGAGAAGGATTCACGCGCGATTCACTCGCTATAGAGAAGAATGGCAACCATGTACAGATTGAGCGCAATTTGCGCGCCATAGAGAAGAGCCTTCTTGATTGAGATGAAAATGCCTGGTCAAATGCCAAAAGGTGGGCAGACAGGAAGAAAAGGACGCGCAAGAGAAGCCTGCCGATTTGTGTGCACATTGTGGAGGCCCCGATTCCCGCCCCCGCGGCCGCCGGGGTCTGG
>DHKFC23501__coassemble_1063_pt1 | contig 54153 bp, 49 predicted proteins | sample DHKFC23501__metabat2_high_PE_052 | metagenome-assembled genome bin DHKFC23501 | reverse complement strand
GGAGAGCGCTGCCTCAACGATGTGTTCCATGAGCGCACGGGGCGCTGGTTTTTCCACAACGTGCACTCGGTACGTGTACTCGACGTTCTCTACGGCCGCAACCTTACGCTCCAGGTGCTCGACGGCGCGCTTTGCCATAACGGCGAATACGAGCAGCGCGTGTTTGAGCTTTCTGACCTCTCCTCCTTCGACGAGCTTGATGCGGTGGTGGAGCGCTGTTATACGCAGGGCGACATCGCCATTGGGCACTTGCGCCCCATGACGCTCGAGGGGTGCGTGGTGCGCATCTCGGACATCATTGCCTACGTAGGCCGCGACCGGCAAGACGCTATAGCGGCGGGCCTTCTGGATGAGGACGCCTTTGAAGATGGTTTGGGCGGTGCCTATAACTCATGGGTGCTGAGCCATGCCTCCGTGGACATCATCGAGCACAGCTATGGCAAAAACCGTATTGAGATGAGCGAAGACCTGTTTGCCGAGATCCGTCGTGCCAAGGCCGAAAACTATGCCAAAATCTATCGGTCGAGCGGCATTGAGGGAGAATCAGCTGAGGTGCTGGCGCGAGCCTTCGAGCTTATGTACGACCGCTTTAGGTCTGACCTTGCCGAGCGCGACACCTCAAGCTATATCTTTAAGCACCATATCGCCCGCATCGAGCAGCATCTTGCGCATTACGGCCGTACGTATGCGTGGGAGGACGACCTCGATCAGACGGTGGTGGACTATATCGCAAGTATGAGTGACGGGTACTTTGCCGAACTTGCCACAAAGCTCTTCCCGCAGGTTCATTTCCCACGGCGCACCTACATCAACGAATGCTGAGCCATAACAACGAAAGGGTCCTCGACTTCATGGAGACGCTGTTCTCGCAGATTGATACCGTCAAAACGTTGAAAAACGCGCCACTTGCTGTGCGTATGCGGCCTACCAGCCTGGATGACTACGTTGGTCAGAAAAAGGCTGTGGGCCCGGGTTCGTGGCTGCGCTCGGCTATTGAGCACGACGTGCTTTCGAGCGTTATTCTCTATGGGCCTGCCGGTACCGGCAAAACAACGCTTGCTCACATCATCGCCGCGCATACGCGGAGCGAGTTTGTTGAGGTCTCGGCGGTTACCGGTACGGTGAAGGATCTTCGCCACGAGATTGATGCCGCCACGCGCCGCCTTATGGCGTACGACCGTCGCACGATCCTGTTCATCGACGAGATTCATCGGTTCTCAAAGTCGCAGCAAGATGCCCTGCTCCATGCGGTTGAAAACCGCACCGTGGTGCTGGTGGGGGCAACGACCGAGAATCCCTACTTTGAGGTGAACTCCGCCTTGCTTTCCCGTTCGCGCGTGGTGGAGCTCGAGCACCTTTCGAACGATGACATCGCGGTGCTTGTGCGCCGGGCGCTTACCAGGCCAGAGGGGTTGGGTGGCCGCGTTGCGGCATCCGATGAGGTCGTGGCGCAGATTTGCACGCTTGCGGCAGGTGACGCTCGCGCTGCGCTTACCACGCTTGAGCTCGCAAGTGAGATTGCCCTGACAAGGGAGCCGACGGACGGAATGGCCGCAGCCGATGGAGCGGCGACAGGCGCCGCAGCTTCTCGGGACGCGAACGCAGGAACAGCGCCCGTAGAGCTCACCATGGACGATGTTCGCATGGCCAACCCGCGCCGTGGTTTAAGCTACGATAAGTCGGGCGACATGCACTACGACATCATCTCGGCTTTTATCAAGTCGATGCGCGGCAGCGACCCCGACGCCGCGGTGTACTGGCTTGCGCGTATGATTGATGCAGGTGAAGACCCTAAATTCATTGCGCGCCGCATCCTTATTGCAGCTTCCGAGGACGTTGGCAATGCCGATCCGCAGGCCATTCTCGTCGCGCACGCTGCGTTCAAAGCGGCCGAGGTGATCGGCTATCCGGAGTGTCGCATCAACCTGGCGCAGGCAGCCATCTACCTTGCGCTGGCGCCTAAGTCCAACGCCTGTGAGGCGGCTATCGACGCCGCGCTTGCCGATGTGCGTGCAAGCGGCATGCGCGAGGTGCCCTCGCATCTGCGCGACCGCCATCGACCCGGTTCCGATCAATACGGTACGTATAAGTATCCGCACGACTATTCCGAGGGTTGGGTGGAACAGCAGTATCTTCCTGAGGGTCTTGAGCGCGGGGCCTTTTGGCATCCGGCGGGACGCGGCTGGGAGGAATGGCGCTATGAGATGGGTGCCCGTCGCAGTCAGCCGGGCACAAACACGTCTCAGCCAGAGTCGTAGCCGTGCGGCCTCTATGGGCAGCGTCGGCGCGATGCTCGCCACCTAAACGTTACGGTGATGAGCAGTAAGGGATGAAACGCAGCCAATGGGGTAGTATAGGCCTAGTTATGTTGATGCTGCGGCGTGTGTTTGCATGTCGCGAGATGCTGGAGGCGTTATGGATCCCCTGCAGATCATCTTAATGGTGCTTGCCCTGGTAGCCATCTGGGCCGTGGTGGAGTGCGCGCTGGTGATGCGCCGCGCCCGGGGCGCTGTAGACCATCTGGATAAAACGGTGGACGAGCTTTCGGACACTATTGAAGAAGCTCGCCCTGTAATCACGAAGCTCGATGGCGTAGTTGATGACCTGGCACCTGCGGCAAAGCAGGTGGAGCCGCTGCTTGAGTCGGTCACGGTTGCAGTAGACGCGCTCTCCGCAAACCTGGTTGAGGTTGAGGGCGTGGTGCGCGACGTGTCTGCAGTAACAGGCGCCGCGGCAAACGCGAGCAACGCTGTCTCGGGCATCACTGGCACGGCTTCTGAGGCGGTGCAGCGCCTCTTCTCCAAGCACAAGAATCAAACGCCTGCCCTGGATAAACCTGCTGCGCAGACGCCCGCACCCGAGGCCCCCGCGTCCGAGTCATCGGCTTCCAAATCTTCCAAGGAGGAGGAGCCGGCTCCTGCGGAGCACAAGTATTTCACCTACGACACCGATTCTCCGGCTGCATCTGCTCACGAGGCGACAGACGCCATCGCCGCTACAAAGGAGTAACCATGGCACAAACGTCCCCCTCGTGCGCCACGCTCACCGTTTCTGCTGAGCCGCGGTTCGCGCGTCTTGTCCGCATGACGGCTGCCAATATCGCCACACTCTCGTCTATGTCGTACGACCGCGTTGAAGATATCCGCATGGCCGCTGAGGAAGCCTTTATTTTCGCTTGCTCTGTAGAGCCGGAGACTTCGGTCGAGTTTGCCTTCGACGTGGATGATGACCAGGTTACGATCGATGTCAACCTGGGTAACGTCAACCTCGATGAGCTTGATCTTCCCGAGGCCACCTACGCTGATCTTATCCTCACGGCGGTTTGCGATACTTACACCAAGTCTTCGGAACCCACTACGCTTCACCTCAACCTCAAGGCGGATTTGAACCATGCCTGATACAACCCGGTCTACAAAATCGGCCTGGGACAAGGAAAAAACGCGCGAGCTCTTCCGCAGGTACAAGGAAGAGGGCGACAAGGATGCACGCGAGAAGCTCGTTATGTCGCACCTTAACCTTGTGCGGTTCCTGGCCAACAAGTTCAAAAACAGGGGAGAACCCCTGGACGACCTCATGCAGGTAGGCTACCTGGGCCTCCTCAAGGCAATCGACCGCTTTGATCCCAGCCGTGGCCTTGAGTTCACCACCTATGCCACGCCTACCATCCTGGGTGAGATTAAGCGTCACTTTCGCGATAAGGGCTGGAGTGTCCGCGTGCCGCGTCGCCTTCAGGAGCTTTCTGCCAAGGTCAACCAGGCAACCGATGAGCTCACCACAAAGCTGCAGCGCTCGCCTACCGTGCAGGAGATTGCTGATCACCTTGACGCCACCGTGGACGAGGTACTTGAGGCCATGGAGTCTTCCTCGGCCTACTCTTCGGTGCCGCTTGAGGGCACGAGTTCGCAAGAGGGTGACGAGGCCCCCTCTATTCTCGACCGCTATGCATCAGAGGACAACGCGCTTGCCTTCACCGACGACCGCTTGGTTATCGAGGATGTTTTGCAGTCGTTCTCGCCGCGTGAGCGCGAGGTTATTGAGCTGCGCTTCTTGCAGGGTATGACGCAGATTGAGATTGCCGAGCGCTTGGGTGTCTCCCAGGTACAGGTGTCGCGTTTGCTGCGCCGTACCCTTAAGAAGATTCAGGACAAGATTGATCCGGAGGGGGTCATGAGTCGCGCATGACAACGAGGCCCACACAAACAACGGCGTCGTCTTCGGCAAAAACCGCTTCGCTTGCACGAGGTGCCCTCCGCGTATGGATCGTGGTGGGCGCCATAATCATCGCGAGCGCCTTCTTCAATGTGCTCGGAGTTCTTGCTCCTGTGATTGAGTTTCTTGCCGTGGGCTCGCTTGTTGCCTTTGTGGCATCGCCTGTGGTGAACATGCTCGAGCACCACGGCTGCCCGCGCGGTGTTGGCGCGCTTATTGGCCTTTTTGTCGTGATCGCCGTTATAGCGTTTCTGCTGACGCTGCTGTTGCCTACGCTCACAGATCAGGTTACCGACATGCTTTATCAGATGCCGCGCTACCTTGATGCCTTTCAGGCGTGGGCGACCGACATCATTGATCGTATTCGGGAGCTTACCTCCAGCAATGCTTTTAGCGGCCTCGACGATTTGCTCATGTCGCTGCAGGATACCGCTACGCGCTTTGTGACCGATCTGGCGAGCGACCTTGGTCGTGGCGTGGTGCCGGTTATCGGCGGGTTTGCCAATACGCTCTTCACGGCGTTCTTGGGTTTGGTGCTGGCATACTGGCTTGCGCGCGATTACCCCAAGATCCACCGCGAGATTGGCCTTGCCCTGGGCGAGGAGAAGGATGATGACTACCGCTTTATCGTGGCGATTCTTTCGCGCTCGGTGGGCGGCTATATGCGCAGCATGATCATCACCTCCGTCATCAACGGCGTGCTGGTGTTTTTGGGGCTCACCATCTGCCATCATCCGTACGCGGGCCTCATGGGTATGCTCACGGCGCTCTTCCACCTTATCCCGGTGGTCGGCCCTGTGTTCTCATCTGCTATTGCGGTTGTTGTGGCCTTTTTCTACGGCCCGGCTCTTGCCTTTTGGACGCTCGTGATCACGGTGGTCGCACAAAACATCACCGATAACGTGATCTCGCCCAAGGTGATGCAGTCCACCGTTCAGGTGCACCCCGCCATGAGCTTGGCCGCCATTGTCATCGGCTCGGCTCTCATGGGCCCGCTTGGTATGGTGGTGGCAATTCCGCTCTGTGCAGCGCTGAAGGGCCTCTTTATCTTCTACTACGAGAAGTCCACGAAGCGCCAGCTTGTGGATTATGACGGTGCCATCTTCCAGGGAACGCCGTTCCGCGATGAAGAGGGGCATCCCGTTCCCGCCTTCGATGCTCTGGGTGATGACAAGTTTGTATCCGAGTCCGAGATTCTTACCGAAGACGTGGTGCCCGAGGCGGCGCCCGTGCCTAAGCCGGAGCTTGATAACCCCTGGCAAAAGCTTTCGAGCTTACAGCCGGGTGCTACCGGCGTATTCCGCATGCCGTTTATCTCGTCGGATGACGAGAAGGGCTTGCAGGAGGGTAAAGCGGACGCCGATCATCGCGCGGACGATGCAAACGACTCCTCGGATGACGGGCGCTAGGCCAAACACTTGGCTCACAAGCAGCATTTGCTATAACCGAATCTCCATGTAAACGCGGTCTGCGCATACCATGCACAGGCCGCTTTACGTGCGCAGGTGCCCATCAGTCTGGTATTCTAGGGACGTTTTAGCTCGTATAGTGTGTTTGGATCAGGAGATCTCTCATGTGTGCAGATGTTCCAACCATGACAACCGCTGAGATTCGCTCCGCCTTTCTGAACTTTTTTGAACAGAAGGGCTGCAAGCTCTATCCCAGTTCGTCGCTTATTCCCGATGACCCCTCGCTCCTTTTGGCCAACGCTGGCATGAACCAGTTCAAGGAGTATTACCAGGGTAAGAAGACCATGCACGAGATTGGCGCCACGTCGTGCCAGAAGTGCGTGCGTACCAACGATATCGACATCATCGGTTCCGATGGTCGTCATGCGTCGTTCTTCGAGATGCTTGGTAACTTCTCGTTTGGCGGCGTCTCCAAGCGTCAGGCCTGCTCGTGGGCACTTGAGCTCTCGGTGAACGTGTTCCACCTTCCCATGGATCGCCTGTACTTCACCGTGTTCACCGACGACGATGAGACCTTCGACATTTGGCGTTCGCTGGGCGTTGAGGAGAGCCATATCTCGCGTCTGGGTGAGGACGATAACTTCTGGGCAGCAGGCCCCACCGGCCCCTGCGGTCCTTGCTCTGAGATTTATTACGACATGGGCGAGGACGTGGGCTGTGGTCGTCCGGACTGCGCGCCTGGCTGCGACTGCGACCGCTTCCTGGAGTACTGGAACCTCGTGTTCACGCAGTTTGACCGCCAGGAGGACGGCTCCATGCCGGAGCTTCCGCACCGCAATCTCGACACGGGCATGGGCCTGGAGCGCATGAGCGCCATCATGCAGGGCAAGACCTCCTTTTTTGATAGCGACATCATGCAGGGGCTCATCAAGCTTGGCGAGGAGATTTCGGGCGCCACGTATGTAAGCGACGATTACGCCGGCGCAAGCCGCTCGCTCCGCATCATTGCCGATCACGCGCGTTCCGTTGACTTCATGATTGCGGACGGCATTCTGCCGGGCAACGAGGGCCGCGGTTACGTGCTCCGCCGTCTGCTCCGCCGCGCCGTTTTCCACGGCCGCCTGCTTGGTGTGGAGGGCCCCTTCCTCGTGAAGTTCATCGAGAAGGTGAACGAGCTCATGGGCGAGGCCTATCCCAACCTGGTGAGCGAGGCCAAGCTCGTAAAGGGCATTGTGAGTGCCGAGGAGGAGCGCTTCTCCCAGACGCTCGATAACGGCCGCGTGTATCTGGATAACGCGCTTGCCAAGCTGGGCGAGGGCGAGGTGCTTGATGGCGCTTCTGCCTTCATGCTGCACGACACCTTCGGCTTCCCCATCGATCTTACGGTTGAGATTGCTGGCGCCGCAGGCCACGAGGTTGACCTTGAGGGCTTCAACCGCGAGATGGAGGCCCAGCGCGAGCGTGCCCGCGCCAATGTGAAGGGCGACGCGTGGGGCTCGTTCAACGACGTGTGGGTGGAGCTTTCCGACGTGCTGCCCGCGACGGAGTTCTGCGGCTACGAGAACGACGTGCTTGAGGGTGCGCATGTGCTGGGCGTGGTGCGCGAGGGCGAGCGCGTGGCTAACGCGCACGAGGGTGCCCGCGTTGAGGTTGTGCTTGATCGCACGCCTTTCTATGGCGAGATGGGCGGCCAGATGGGCGACGCTGGCGAGCTGCACCTGGGCGATACCGTGGTTACGATTGAGGACACCAAGGTGCACAACGGCCTGTATGCCCACGTTGGTGTGGTAACAGCCGGCACGGTGGCCGAGGGCCAGGAGTGCACGGCCACGATCGATCATCATCGTCGCGAACTTCTGCGCCGCAACCACACGGCAACGCACTTGCTCGATGCTGCTCTTAAGGAGGTGCTGGGCGACCATGTGAACCAGGCAGGTTCGCTCGTGGCGCCGGAGCATCTGCGCTTTGACTTCACGCACTTCGAGGCGCTTTCCACCGAACAACTGAAGCGTATTGAGGAGCTTGTGAACCGCGAGATCTTTGCTGCAAAGCCGGTGGTCACCCGCGTGATGGGCATTGAGGATGCTAAGGCGTCCGGCGCGGTGGCGCTCTTTGGTGAGAAGTACAGCGACGTGGTGCGCGTTGTTTCCGTGGGCGAGGAGGAGCACCCGTTCTCCCGCGAGCTCTGCGGCGGTACCCATGCTCGCAACACGGCGGAGATTGGCCTCTTCAAGATCGTGTCTGAGTCGTCCACCGGCTCCAATGTGCGCCGTATCGAGGCGGTTACGAGCGAAGGCGCCATCGCTTACCTGGAGGAGCGCGCACGCGTTCTTGCCGAGGTTGCAGCCGGCCTCAAGTGCCGTGTTGACGAGGTTCCTGCTCGCGTTGCTGGCCTGCAGAAGGATTTGCGCGAGGCCAATCAGAAGCTCAAGGCTGCGCTTACCGGCGGCTCGTCTGATGCCATTGGCGCTGCTATTGATGGCGCCGTCGACGCAAACGGTTACAAGGTGGTCATTGCCCAGCTGAATGGCCTTGAGGGTGCCGAGCTCCGCAATGTGTGGGACACCATTCGCCAGAAGGTTGCGGGTCCTGTGGCCTGCGTGCTTGCTACGGTTACTGAAAAGGGTACGCCGGCGCTGCTCGCCGCTGCCACCGATGAGGCCGTTTCTGCCGGGTTCCGTGCGGGTGACGTTATCAAGGCTATCGCCCCCTGTGTGGATGGCCGCGGTGGTGGCCGTCCCACTATGGCGCAGGCCGGTGGTAAAAACGCTGAGGGCATTGCGGCTGCACTCGATGCGGCTCGTGCCCAGCTTGGTCTCTAAGCCATGATTGCACTGGCGCTCGACATTGGTGAGGTCCGCGTGGGCATCGCCGTTTCCGACGCCACGGGGCGCATTGCCATGCCGGTTAAGGTGCTTCCGGCAGCTGAAGTTGCCGGCATGGCGCGCCCGTTTCGCCTGCTGCTTGAAGACTACGAGCCCGATGTGCTCGTGTGCGGGCGTCCAGAAACCCTGGGAGGGGAGGATGGCCCGCAGGCCGAGCGCGTTATGAAGGTGGCACGCTCGGTGGCCGACGCCACTGGTCTTCCGTTGGAGTTTGTAGACGAGCGCCTCTCGTCGCGCGAGGCTAAACGCATCCTGCGCGAGCAGGGCCTTTCTGAGCGCGAGATGCGTGGCAAAGTGGATAGCGTGGCTGCGAGCCTGTTTCTCCAAACCTGGCTCGATCAACAACAATGAGTGACTGTTCAGGGGTACTCCGCGAAGGATGTACCAGCGGGTGCCCCTGCACGTCGTTTGCGTTTCGCCAACTTGCCCCGGTTTCCGGGGCTTTTTCATTTCGATACGCTCAAGCGATGAACGCAAATTGCATCCAACTTCTTCTGCGAACGGTATAAACAAAGCGGCAAACGGTAGAAACGTGGCTTTCATCGCTAAACATACACATCTAGCACATCGTGTAAAGACCGTTTACCGAATCGTCTCTACCTGCGAAAACTACCGTTCACGGGATAAAATAGCCCGATATACACATATTCTCTATACTGTTTAAGGCTCTATGCGCGTTAGCCCTTAGGGAATGGGTTAAGGCGCAAAGAGTCAGATTGTAACCTCTCTAGCTAAGGAGGTAGGTATGGTAGGTATTGTCCTTGCAAGTCATGGCGACCTTGCTGCGGGCATCAAGCAAACGGCCTCGATGGTCTTCGGCGATCAGCCGGACGTCGTGACCGTGAGCTTGCAGCCGAGCATGGGGCCCGATGACCTGAGGGCCGAGATCGAGAAGGAGGTGGCAACACTTTCGGATCCCGAGCAGGTGCTGTTCCTTGTTGACCTGTGGGGCGGTACGCCCTTCAACCAGATCAACGGGCTGCTCGACGCCCATCCTACGTGGGTGGCGGTCACCGGCATGAACTTGCCGATGGTCATCACAGCGTACTCAGGTCGTTTTGACGCCAACGCCACGGCTCAGGACATCGCCAAGTCGCTCCTCAAGGAGTCCCGTGACGGCGTGCGCATCAAGCCGGAAGACTTGGAGCCCGAAGAGGCTACCACGGCCGCTGCGGCGCCCGCGCACCCCACCGGTGCAATTCCTGAGGGCACCGTCCTCGGCGATGGTCACATCAAGTTCGTGATGTGCCGCGTCGACACCCGTCTGCTGCATGGCCAGGTGGCAACCACGTGGACCAAGCAGACCAATCCCGACCGCATCATCGTCGTTTCGGATGCCGTCGCTCATGACGACCTCCGTAAGACCATGATCCAGCAGGCTGCTCCTCCGGGAGTCAAGGCTCACGTCATCCCCATCAAGAAGATGATTGAGGTCTCCAAGGATCCGCGCTTCGGCGCCACCAAGGCGATGCTGCTCTTCGAGACCCCGCAGGATCTGCTTGCGTGCGTTGAGGGCGGCGTTGACATCAAGGAGGTCAACCTCGGCTCGATGGCCCACTCCGTGGGCAAGGTCGTTGTGACCAACGCTATCGCCATGGATCAGGCCGATGTCGAATGCCTTGAGAAGCTCGCCGCTAAGGGCATCAAGTTTGATGTCCGTAAGGTTCCGGCGGACTCGCCCGAGAACTTCGACAACATGATGAAGAAGGCTAAGTCCGAGCTGGCGGCTCAGGCGTAACGGTAAGGAGGGAAACATGTCGGTAATTACAATCGTCCTGATTGTCATCGTTGCCTTCCTCGCCGGCATGGAAGGCGTCCTCGACCAGTGGCAGTTCCATCAGCCCCTGGTTGCGTGCACGCTCATTGGTTTGGTGAGCGGCTACTTCGAGGCGGGCATCATCCTGGGCGGTACGCTCCAGATGATGGCTCTTGGCTGGGCTAACGTCGGCGCTGCTGTGGCGCCTGACGCGGCACTCGCATCAGTTGCTTCGGCAATTCTTATGGTTATCGCCATGATTGGTGGCTCTGATCAGAATACGGCCATCACGACGGCCATCGCTGTGGCTGTGCCGCTTTCCGTGGCTGGCCTCTTCCTGACCATGATCGTCCGTACCATCGCTATCCCCATCGTCCACATCATGGACGGCGCGGCGGCGCGCGGCGACTTCTTCGCCATCGACGTGTGGTCCATCGTGGCCATCTGCCTCCAGGGCATCCGTATCGCCATCCCGGCTGCAGCCCTGTGCTTCATCCCGTCTGATGCCGTTATGGGCGTTCTTAACATGATGCCCGCATGGCTCAACGAGGGCATGACCATCGGCGGCGGCATGGTTGCTGCTGTTGGTTACGCCATGGTCATCAACATGATGGCCACCAAGGAGGTCTGGCCGTTCTTCGCGCTGGGCTTCTGCCTCGCTGCCATCTCTCAGCTCACGCTGATCGCTCTCGGCGTTATTGGCATCTGCCTTGCCCTTATCTACCTTGGTCTCAAGGAGATTGGCCAGTCCGGCTCCGGTGCTGGCGGCTCGGGTGACCCGCTGGGCGACATTCTGGACGACTACGAGTAGGAAGGGAGGAGACAACAATGGCAGAGAACAAGATCACGCTTTCTAAGAGCGACCGTCTTAAGGTTTGGTTCCGTCACCAGTATCTCCAGGGCTCCTGGAACTACGAGCGTATGCAGAACGGCGGTTGGTGCTTCTCGATGATCCCCGCGATCAAGAGGCTGTACACCAACAAGGATGACCAGATTGCCGCGCTCAAGCGCCACATGGAGTTCTACAACACGCACCCCTATGTGTCGTCTCCCGTCATCGGCGTCACCCTCGCTCTTGAGGAGGATCGCGCCAACGGTGCGCCCGTTGAGGATGCTGCCATCCAGGGCGTTAAGGTTGGTATGATGGGTCCGCTCGCTGGCGTTGGTGACCCTGTCTTCTGGTTCACCCTTCGCCCGCTGCTCGGCGCACTGGGCGCTGGCCTTGCTATGAGCGGCAACATCATGGGCCCGATTCTCTTCTTCGTGGCCTGGAACGTCATCCGTCTTGCCTTTGAGTGGTACACGCAGGAGTTCGGCTACAAGCTGGGCACCTCCATCACCAAGGACCTTGGTGGCGGCCTCATGGGCAAGATCACCGAGGGTGCTTCGATCCTTGGTATGTTCGTTATCGGCGGCCTCGTCCAGCGCTGGGTGTCCATCTCTTTCGCTCCGACGGTCTCCGAGGTCACGCAGTCTGATGGCGCGTTCATCGACTGGTCTGCTATCGCCGACACCGCCAACAATGGTGGTCAGGGTGTTGCCGATGCTATCCACAGCGCACTTTCGCAGTACGCTTCGCTCGGTTCCACCGGCCTTGAGCAGATCAAGGTTACTACGCTTCAGCAGAACCTCGACCAGCTCATTCCTGGTCTTGCGGCTGTGTGCGTGACGCTTCTGTGCTGCTGGTTGCTCAAGAAGAAGGTTTCCCCGATCGTTATCATCATCGGCATGTTCGCTGTTGGTATCATCGGTCACCTCGTTGGCCTGCTCTAAGATCTGGCCTTTGTCTTGAGCGCGTGCGCGCAAGGCATATCCTATGGGGTCGCGGGCGCTTGCTCGCGGCCCCATTGTTTGTAGAAGGGAAGGGTCACCAATGGCGACCTCGCAAAACACCACCGTCGACCTCACCATCCCCGGTACCTCGTTTATGGGGCTTACTACCTATGGCAACGTAATGGTGGGGGACCGCGCTTTTGAGTTCTACAACGAGCACAACCCCGAGGACTTTATCCAGATTCCTTGGGATGAGGTGGACTATGTTGCTGCGTCGGTGATGTTTGGGGGCAGGGTCATCCCGCGCTTTGCCATCTTCACCAAGTCGAATGGCCATTTCGCGTTCTCTACACGCGACAACAAGCGTACGCTCCGCGCTATTCGCACCTATGTTCCCGCCGACCATCTGGTGCGCTCGCTCACGTTTTTTGACGTCATAAAAAAGGGCTTGGGCCGCATCTTCCATCGTTCCTAACACAGGCTCATGAATCACCTTCAAGGTTCGATGAAAACTTTAAGGTTTACCCTCACCTGAGGTACACTTAACGAGCTGTATCGTTAACCGTATGAAGTGAGGGGAACTTCGTGGCAAACGACATGAATCGCCGTCAGGTTCAAGGGACGGGTGCGGCTCGTACCCCGCAGGCGCGTCCAGCGGGCAAGCGCTTTAAGAAACCTGCACAGGCAGCGCCTACCGCTCGTTCACAGCGTCCGCAAACTGCCGCCTCCTCACAACGCTCCGCGCATCGGGGAGGTGCGCGCACGGCAACTCCGACGCGCGCGGTTCGTCCAGCGGCATCTCGTAGTACGGGTGGATATAGCAGCTATGCCTCAGCCCATAAAGGCCCTGCTCCTTGGACGGTGGTAGTGGCCATTCTTGCTGCTATTGCCTTTGTGGCCGTTATGGCGCTCGTGGTCGTTCCCCGCGTGACCGATCTTTTTATGGCTGAGCAAACACCTTCCGTCGAAGCGGGCATCGAGGTTCAGCTCAACATTCCCGAGGGCTCTTCGGGCGACCAGATTGCCCAGATTCTCTCGGAGAATCATGTGATCGAAAATCCCAAGGAGTATTACGCCGCCGTGCGTCAGCTTGGTGCCGACACCTCCATTAAACCGGGTGACTATCTCTTCACCACGGGTCAAGATCCCATCGACGTGGTGCAGCAGCTCGTTGACGGGCCTAACGTTGAGGGCATTCGCCTTACTATTCAGGAGGGTCTCACGGTAAACCAGACGGCGGCGCGTGTGGAAGAGGTGTTTGGTATCTCGGCCGACGACTTCTTGGCTCAGGCGAAGGCTTCCAATTACGTGGCCGATTACCCGTTCCTGGAAGGCGCGTATAACGATTCACTTGAGGGCTATCTCTACCCCAAGACCTATAGCTTTACGCAAACGCCTACGGTAGACGAGATTATTCGTGCCCTACTCGATCAATTTGTGAAAGAGACGCAAGACCTCTCGCTTGAGGATGGGGCTCATGGTCTTACGGAGCAGGAGATTATCTCCATGGCTTCGCTCATCGAGCGCGAGAGCGCCGTTGCCGATGAACGTCCCCAGATTGCGAGTGTTATCTACAATCGTCTGGATGCCCAGATGCCGCTTCAGATTGACGCGGCTATTGTGTATGCGCGCGGTGGCGGTTCTCAGACGGTTACCTATGATGATCTTGAAATTGACTCGCCGTACAACGTCTACAAGAACACAGGCCTCACGCCTGGCCCCATTTGCTCGCCGAGCATTTCTTCCATTGAGGCCGCGCTCCACCCAGCCGATACAGATTATCTGTATTACGTGCTCTCAAGCGCTAATGACGGCACCCACAAGTTCAGTGAGACGTATGATGAGTTTTTGCAAAACCGTCAAGAGTATGTGGATTCCCGTTCATGAGTTTGTTTTCACCCATGCGTTATGTGGCATCAGTTGACCGTATCGACCTTGAGGAGCTGTGGAGCCAGGGCAAGCGCGCTCTGCTGCTCGATCGCGACAACACCTTGGTTCCGCGTGACCGCACCTCGGCTCCCGATTCGGTTGCTACGTGGCTGGCAGCGGCACACGCACGAGGCTTCAAGATTTCTCTTGTCTCTAACAATTGGCACCGCGATCACGTAGAGCGTTCGGCGCGTGAGCTAGGGGTGGAGGCTATCGGCTTTGCCTTGAAACCGCTGCCTTTTGCGCTTTCGCGCGCGTGCCGTATGCTCAATGTGGCGCCGAGCGAAGCCGTGATGATTGGCGACCAGCTCTATACCGATGTGTGGGCGGGCAAGCTCGCTGGCATCGACACTATTCTCGTAAAGCCTCAGACCACGGTGGATTTGTGGTACACGCACATCTTCCGAATTTTTGAGCGCCGTGCCCTGCGCGGCATGGAGTGCGAGGAGTAACGCCCATGCCTCCCTCGGTTAAGCATGGGTGCGACCATGTCTTCTTCATAGGCTTCTTGGGTGCAGGCAAGTCTACGCTGGCGCGCAATCTGGGCACCATGTTCAACCGTCGGTTTGTAGATACCGATCGCATGGTGGAGCGGCGCCAGGGCATGTCGTTGGGCAAGCTCTTTCGTCTGCGGGGCGAGGCGCAGTTTCGCACGCTTGAAACCGAGGCGCTGCGATCGCTGCAAGGTGAGCGGAGCCTGCTGGTGTCTTGTGGCGGCGGCATTGTGGAGCGCTCGGTGAATATCGAACTCATCCATGCAATGGGTTTTTGCGTGTACCTTGAGGGGGACCTGGCCGACTCGCTGCGTCAGATTCGCTCATTTGCTGCGCGGCCCGATTTTAAATCGCCCGAACATGCACGCCGTTTGCTTGAGCATCGTCGGCCGCTCTATGAGCAAGCGGCCGATCTCACCATTGATATTCGCGGTCGTTCGTTTAAAGACGTATCGTATGAGTGTGCCGAGAGGCTATTGGAGCGTGGTTTGATATGACAGTCCGCAGGCATGTGCTTAACCTGGGCGGTAAAACGGTTGATGTGCGCATTGGCGTAGAGGCCCTGGAAGAGCTGCCGCGTATGCTCAAGGGTGTGGTGGGCGCTCCGCGTCGTGCCGCGTTGGTGCATGCTGCGGCGCTTGACGAGGCCATCCTCACCACCGTCCGTCGTGCTCTTATTGACGTCGGCTTCAAGATTGAGGATGTGGCTCTTGCTCCAGAGGTGGATGTCTCACGTGCCGAAGCCGCGCTTACGGTTTGGTCGCAGATGACGGCCTGCGGTCTTACGAAGGACGATCTCTTGGTTGGTGTGGGCGATGCTCCGCTCTGCTCGCTTGTCGCTTTCTGTGCGCATGTGTGGTGCGGCGGTATGTCGTCTGCGCTCATTCCGCTTACGCTTGATGCCATGGTGACTGCCGCTACCGCGATGCGGCCACTCTCGGTGGGTGCGGGCCCTGCGGTGATCGAGACAACCCCCATGCCTACGCTCGTGGTGTCTGATGTATCGCTTTTGGATGCGGCCCCGGTAGACGATCTTCGTTTGGGCTATGTGACCCTGATGGGCACGATGCTTGCTGATTCTCGTAAGAACTGGGATGCCTTTGGCGCCCTTATCCCGCGGCTTAACCAGCGTGATGCTCTTGCTACGATTGAGGCCATCAGCATCGCCCAGCTTGGCCGCCGCGGTGTGTTGATGTCAGCTGTTCCTGCTGCGCGTAACGCTCTCACCTATGGTGTGGAGACGGCGCGGGCGTTGCGTTCGTGTCTTGGTGACAACATTCCTTGGTATGCGCTTCTGGCTGAAGGCATGCGCTTTGAGGCGCGTCTGGCAGTGGATGCGGCCAAGCTCAACCCCGATATTGTGTTTGAGCAGGACGACCGCTTTGAAGACTTGGGCATTGAAGAGCTCAGCTTCACGCTTGATGCCGAGGCACTCATTCAGACTCTCAAAGCCGTGATGGCTGAGCGTTCGAATCGCTTCATGCTGGCGCTTCCTAAGATTCCAGGAACCATCCGCCTCACCTCGGTGCCGGACGATGTGCTTGAACGCCACGCTCAGGCTTACGTTGCATCGCGCCGCGAGGCATAAGCGTATCTGCTAGGAGCAAGCGAGATTTCGTAAACACATGCGTATCGTCTGCGCATGGCGGTTGTTAGCGCTATTCTTATCCCGGCACAAATTCCTTTGAAAGGGGTCATTATGGCTGAGCTTATTGCGGGCCCTGCGGCACGCATTGCGCGCGTGCGCGCCCTCATGCAGGAGCGCGATTATGATGCGATGGTTATTCGCGACGAGGCCAATCTGCGCTGGCTCACGGGCGCTGAGGGCGTTTTCGACTTTACGGGCGAGCTGCCCCACGCCACGTTCATCACGCACGATGCCTGCTACCTGCATACCGATTCGCGCTATTTCAACAGTTTCCAGGAGCACCTGCCTAGTGATTCTCCCTGGACGCTCGATATGGAGGTCACGAGCATTCCGGCATGGGTGGCTGCGCGTGCCCGCGACACGAAGACCCATGTGGTGGCTATCGAGGACACCATGGAGCTTTCGTTCTACACGGCGCTTATGCGGAGCTTTGAAGACAACTCCTATGCATACGCCTTGCCCCAGATGCATGGTGACCTGCGTCGCATGCGCGCCATCAAGGATGCTGAGGAGCTCGAGCTCATGCGCAAGGCTCAGGCCATCACCGATGCCGCGTTTACTCACATGCTTGGGCAGATTCGTCTCGGCCGCACCGAGAAGGAGCTTCGCCTTGAGCTAGAGAACTTCATGTATGCGCACGGTGCTGACGGCCTTGCGTTCTCGTCCATTGTTTGCTCGGGTCCCAACACCGCAAATCCGCACGCCATCCCCTCCGACCGTGTGGTCGAGAAGGGCGACTTCGTGCTGATGGATTATGGTGCGAGCTATCACGATTATTGCAGCGACATGACTCGCACCGTATGCGTGGGCGAGCCGAGCGCCAAGCAGCGCGAGATCTACGATCTGGTGCGCCATACCCACGAGGAGTGCGTGAAGGCCATTCATGCAGGTGTGGACGGGCATGACATCCATGTCCTCTCGACCAAGATCATCGGTGACGCCGGCTACGGCGATTACTACGGCCATGGCCTTGGCCATGGCGTGGGCATTGAGATCCACGAGCTGCCCAACTTTGGCCGTGTGAGCAACATCGTGGAGGCCGGTGCGGTCATCACCGTCGAGCCGGGTGTGTACCTGCCGGGCGTGGGCGGTGTTCGCCTGGAGGATTACGGCGTGGTCACCAAGGATGGCTACGAGCCCTTCACCACGAGCACGCATGAGCTTCAGGTTATCGACTACTAGTCTGGGTGTTTTGTGCGGGTTGCGCAAACGCGCCCCAACATCATGGATTATCTACCGTGGACGTGCATCTATGCGCGTCCACGCGCGTTTGAGAGTATACTAAGAGCGATTGTAACCAGAGGACGAAGCTATCGTCCTTACGCAACGAATGAGAAAGGTCATCATGGCAAGCATCACCACTGCTGATTTTAAGAACGGTATTGGCCTGCGTATTAAGGACAAGGTCTGCACCATCGTTGAGTTCCAGCATGTTAAGCCGGGCAAGGGCGGCGCGTTTGTGCGCTACAAGACCAAGGACCTCAAGACGGGCCGTGTGGTTGAGCAGACCTGCAACGCTGGCACCAAGTTTGAGAGCGTGACCCTCACCACCACCGAGATGCAGTATCTCTACAACGATGGTGATAACTACTACTTCATGAACATGGAGACCTACGATCAGGTGCCCGTGCCGGTGGATTTCATTGGCGACAACGCAAAGTGGCTCAAGGAGAACGACGTTTGCCAGCTCCTCTACGCCGACGATGAGCTCATGGGTGTCAATCCTCCCATGTTCATCGAGGTTGCCATCACCCAGACCGATCCCGGCTTCAAGGGTGATACGGTTCAGGGTTCCACCAAGCCCGCTACCATTGAGACCGGCGCTGTCATCCAGGTGCCGATGTATCTCAACGAGGGCGAGATGATCAAGGTCGACACGCGCGACGGTAAGTTTGTTTCTCGCGTCTAACGTTAGCTGCGAGAGGGAATGAGGTAGCTCATGTCTCAAGAGATTTATATCGACGGTATCGGTATCTCCCCGGATGTTCTCGCCGCCATCGTGGTTCGCTCTGCCGAGCAGGTTGAAGGCGTGGCATCGGTGGGCATCAAAGATTTGGCGACAAACCTTGTCTCTATGTTCTCCACCCGCTCTCAGCCCACGGCTCCCGCAGTTGAGGCGTCTGTTGAGGATGACCAGCTGCTGCTTTGCGTGCACGTGGTGGTGTTCTTTGGCTACCCGTTCAAGAAACTCGCTGAGGTCATTCGCGAGGCCGTGCTGCGCGGAATCGACGCTCAGGTGGGTGTTACCGTGAAGCGTATCGATGTGTGCATCGACGGTCTCGTGTTCCCCAAGGAGTAACACGTGAACCTTAAAGTAAATCGCGGCCGTACGCTTGCGCGTAGCCAGGCGCTTCAGATTCTGTTTCAGGCGGAAGCGCTTGGCGTTTCGGTCGATTCGGTTCTGGCAGGGGATTTCCTTATCTCCAAAGGACCGCTCGATCCATATGCCGAGGAGCTGGCGCGTGGCAGCTATGCGCACCTTATGCAAATTGATGCTGCGCTGCGCGCCGTATCGGAGAACTGGGCCCTTGAGCGCATGCCAGGAGCAGACCGCAACTTGCTTCGCATTGCCGTGTACGAGCTGCGTTTGGCTCCCGAGAAACTCGACGATGCCGTTATCATCAACGAGGCGGTTGAAATTGCCAAGGCTTATGGCACCGATGAGTCTGCAAGCTTTGTAAACGGCGTGCTCGGCCGCATCGCGCGCGATACGAGTTTGCCGTATTTTGCAACGTCGTCTGACGATGATGTAGAGGTTGGTGCAGACACGTCTTCTGCTGTTGAGGTTGAAGGCTAGGCGGCATGGCAGAGTCTACGATTCATACCTTTGACGACATCACGGAGCGCCTTGATCAGATTATCGCTCAGGTGCGCTCGAAGGATACGTCACTTGAGCGGAGTCTTGACCTCTTTGATGAGGCTATTGCTTTGGGTTCCAAGGCGGTTGATTTGGTCGACAGCTTTGATTTGAGCCCTCGTGAAGCGGAAGCGCTCGAGCAGGGCGCTGCTACTGCGGAGGCTACCGTCGATGGGGATGCATCGCAAGCTTCTGCGGCACCAGAAGAGTCGTAGGCGTAGCCGTGGCGGAAGGCAAGCGATGAAGCGCGTTCGACTTGATGATGAGCTTGTTCAGCAGGGCATCTGCACTGATCGTGCGGATGCCCTTCGCACCTTGATGGCAGGTTTGGTTTCCTCGGGAGGGGAGCGCCTGACCTCGCCAGGCATGTTGGTGCGTCCAGGGCTTGAGCTTCATGTGAAGGGTCGCCTCCCGTATGTGGGCAGGGGAGGCCTTAAGCTTGAAGGCGCGCTCAGCGCGTTAGGTGTTGATCCGCAAGATTGCGCGTGCCTGGATGTGGGTTGCTCCACCGGCGGGTTTACCGATTGCCTTTTGCAGCGCGGTGCTGCCTCGGTGGTAGCGGTTGATGTGGGCAGGGCGCAGTTTGACTGGTCGCTTCGTCAGGATGAGCGGGTAACACTGCTTGAGCGCACGAATATCGTGGATGTTCCCGCATTGGGTTACGCCGAAGCGTTTGACCTCGCGGTTTCCGACGTCTCGTTTACGAGTATCGCCCATATCATCGATGCCGTGGTTGCGCTTCTAAAGCCCGGTGCCCGTTTTCTCACGCTGGTGAAGCCACAGTTTGAGGCTAAGGCGCACGAGGTGGATGAGGGTGGTATTGTGCACGACCCTTCCGTCCGCCGGCGTGTGCTTCTTGAGGCCATTGATTTGTTTTGTTCGCGTGGTTTTATGCCCGAGGGCGTGTGTGCCTCTCCCATTACGGGTGCTAAGGGCAACCACGAGTATTTCTTGCTGGGAACGCTCACGCCGGACGCAGGTGGCAATTCCTGTGACGAGCGCGTTGAGGCGGTTCGTAAGGTGGCGATGACACTATGAAGATAGTCCTCGTAACCAATGGGTATAAGCGTGAAGCCGTTGAGAGCGCGCTTACACTTGAACTCTGGCTTACGCGTCATGGCTATGAGGTGGTGTGGGCGCCTGATAATACAGGCGGCGCGTCGGACAAGTTTTTGCCTGAGTGCGATGTTGATGGCGCCGAGCTTGTGGTCTCGCTGGGAGGCGACGGTACGCTTCTGCGCGCGGCGCACCTGGTGGGCACGCGCGAGACTCCCATTTTGGGAATCTCCTATGGGCATCTGGGCTTTCTTACCGCTACGAGCCCCGAGGAGCGCAATATCCTTGAGGTACTTGAAGATGCGCTTGCAGGCGAGCTTCATGTGAGCCGGCGTGCCACCCTTTCATGTGAGATTGTAAGCGTCCTTCCTGATGGCTCTGAGTCCACGCTCTCCTCATTTGGTTTGAACGATATGGCCCTTGCACGTGGCCCGCTTTCAGACATGGTTGAGTTTGATATCACGGTATCGGGCCATCATATCGACCGTCTTCGCGGTGACGGCGTGGTGGTGTCTACCGCTACGGGCTCCACCGGTTACGCTCTTTCGGCAGGTGGTCCCATCGTGAGCCCTGATTACACCGGCATGGTGTGCGTGCCCATCGCACCGCATACCATTCAAGCGCGCGCGTTTTTAACTTCGCCGTCCGATGTGGTGGAGATCTCAATGTCGCACGATAGACCCTCGGTGCCTGCCATTGCCGTAGACGGGCAGTTTCTGCAGCCGGAGGGCACGGTTGAGCGCGTGCTCGTAAGCCGTGGTGCCGCGGATTGCCTGCTGCTTGATTACGGTCCCGAGAGCTTCTACAACTCGGTTTCACGCGTGTTCTATGGAGTGCGCCATGATTGATGCCATCCACGTAGAGAATCTTGCGCTTATCCGCTCGGCTGATTTGGAGCCGGCGCCCGGCTTGACGGTACTTACCGGTGAGACGGGTGCGGGTAAGACGGCGCTGCTTTCAGCGCTGAAGCTTCTTATGGGCGAGCGCGCTGATTCTTCTCAGGTGCGCGAGGGTACCGACGCGGCCCAGGTGACGGGGCGCCTTTTTCGCGACGCTCATGATACCGAAGGCGTGGTGGTCGAGCGTCGCCTGGGTGCTGATGGGCGAAGCCGGATCAAGATTGACGGAAGCCTTGCGAGCGTAAAGGAACTACGTACCCTGGTCTCGCCGCTTGTGGATTTGTGCGGCCAGCATGAACATCAGCGTTTGTTGGATGCTGAATCTCACGTAGCCATGATTGATGCATGGGGAGCGAGCACTATCGGTCCGCTGTTGAGCACCTACCGCGTCGCACTTCATGAAGCGACGGGCGCGGCACAGGAACTGGCGCGTGTGGAAGAGGCCTCTCAAACACGGGGTGCTCGCCTGGAAGAGGCACGCTATACGCTTGAGCGCATCGATGAGGTTAATCCTGTGCCTGGCGAGTATGAGGAGCTTGAAGAGCGCCTGCCGCGTGCCACCCATGCCGAGAGCTTGGCGCGCGCTGCGCATGATGCTGCAGAGGCGCTCTCTGGTGAGGGTGGTGCCCTGGATGCGCTCAATTCGGCCATTGTTGAGCTCTCACGCATGGGCTCGGTGGATGCCGAGCTGTCCCAGTTTGCCGACACCCTTACGAATGCGGCCATCGTGCTGGAAGATAGCGTGCGCGACCTGCACACCTACCGCGATCGCGTGGACTTTGATCCGGATGCGCTTGCGCGTGCACAGGCGCGTTTCTCGGAGCTGAAAGGGTTGATGCGTCGCTTTGGCCCCACCATGGACGAGGTCTTGCAGGCGCGTGACGAGGCGCGCGAACTCTTGAGCATGGTTGACGATGCCGAGCGTGCCCTTGAGCGGGCGCAACGCGCTCTTGATGAGGCGGAGGAGCGCTTGCAGGATGCTGCCCGTGCTCTCAGCCGGGCGCGTGCGCATATTGCCCCACGGTTTTGCCGTGAAGTGGTTAAACAGATGGCGCGCCTGCAGATGGGTAGGGCAGAGCTCGTATGGGATGCGCGTTCGCTTCCCCGGGCACGCTGGACTAAGCAGGGGCCTGAAGCCGCGGAGCTGCTGTACAAGGGCGGCCCGGGGCTTACGCCGCGTCCGCTTAAGCGCATCGCGTCGGGTGGTGAGCTTTCGCGCGTCATGCTTGCGTGCACGGTGGTGCTCGGTGAGGCCGATGGGGTGGATACGCTCGTATTTGACGAGGTAGATGCCGGTGTAGGCGGTGCTGTGGCGCGCTCGCTCGCGGCGGTGCTTGCTGACCTTGCCCAAACGCACCAGGTGATTGTGGTCACCCATGTGGCGCAGGTTGCCGTGATGGCGACTAAGCACTATGTGGTTACTAAGCTTGAGGGCGATATCCCTGAGACCACCCTGAGCGAGGTAACGGGTGAAGACCGCGTGCGCGAGATTGCCCGTATTCTTTCGGGCGATGTGTCCGAAGTGTCGTGCGCCCATGCGCGCCAGATGCTTGAAGAGGCCGGGCAGCTGGGGAAGTCCTGATTACAGGTTCTTGTGCCGTAGGGACGCAATGCCTTAGTTGGCGTCCCTACGGGCGACGGTCATAAGGCTACTGTTCCTCCAGGTGCTCTTTGAGTAGCTGGAGTGCATGGCGATAGCCGGCAAGTCCTTCGCCGGTTATTGTGGCAAAACAGGCCATGCCAGCGTATGAAATCTGGCGGAAGGGCTCACGATCCTCGACGGCAGAGATGTGAATCTCTACAGCCGGGATGCTTACCGCCTTAAGGGCATCGAGGATAGCGACGCTTGTGTGCGTGTAGGCAGCCGGGTTGATTACGATGCCGTCGTAGACGCCGTAGGCCTCTTGAATGGCGTCCACAATCGCCCCTTCGTGGTTGGACTGGAAGGTGTCCACGGTATCAAAGCCCAGCTCACGACCGGCTTCTACACAGAGCTTGACCAAGGTGTCATAGGTTTCGCGACCATAGATGTCGGGTTCGCGAATACCCAGGAAGTTGATATTAGGTCCGTTGATTACAAGCGCTTTCATGAGGTTCTCCTCGTCTTAGCAGGTAGATGCGGTGGCGGTATCGTTGAGCTCTAGATGCTCCACAATGCCCCGCGCGGTAGCCTCGGCCGTACTTTGCGAAGGCATGATCATATCTGCCCAAGCGCGGTAGAGGGGTATGCGTGCTTGTGCCAGCGCTTCAACGCCATCTCGCTCAGAAAGGGGGCGTCCTTTGCTGGAGAGCTCTTCAAGCTTACGGTCAAGAAGGACAATAATGCCATTTTGATGCATGAGGTCGTAGTTCTCGGGGCGGGTGACGCAGCCACCTCCGCACGAGATCACGAGGCCGCTTCGCGCCCCGAGCGAGCGCAGCGTGGCAGTTTCCTCAACACGAAAAGCCTCTTCACCGTGTGTGGTGATGAACTCGCTGCACGTGGTGTCGAGGCGCTTCTCAAGCTCCCAATCGGCATCTACGTGTGCACGTTCGAGCACGCGTGCAATCTGCTGTCCCACACGCGTTTTGCCAGCTCCCGGCATACCAATTAGAACAATGTTTTGCTCGCGCTGCGCAATGCGTTGGCACACCGATGCAATGTCGTCGAGCGAGAAGCTAGTTCCACAGAAGCGTGTCTGAGCTGCCGCAGCCTGGCCAACCAGCATGGCGAGGCCAGATACGGCGGGAATGCCAAGGCGCTCGGCTTGCAGAAGAAGCCCCGTGCGCATGGGGTTATAGACAATGTCCACCACAGCAGCAAGGTTGTTGAAGCGCGCAAGGTCTACGGGAGCTGCGGGGCAGGCGGGTGCCATGCCCACAGGTGTGGCATTAACCACCAGGTCAACATCGCAATACTGGTGAAGGTCATCATAGGTGACAGGGCCCGAGCGCGAGATGGCCTGCGCCTCCACGCCGCGGTCAGCAAGAACGGCCATGCAGGTGGTGCCTGCACCACCGTGTCCGCCCAGAACCACAGCACTACGTCCCATAAGGTCAATGCCCAATGTGTCGAGCAGAAGCGAGAAGCCCGCGTAGTCGGTGTTATCACCCAGCAGCGTACCGTCTGTTTGACGTACCACTGTGTTCACGCTGCCCAAGCGTTCCGCCACAGGCGACACCTCATCAACAAGGGCAGTAACCGTTTTTTTGTAGGGGATGGTGACGTTAAGGCCATCCCAGGTGTCGCCCGCAAGAAACGGAGCCACATCCTCAGGCTCGAGCTCCACCAAGTCATAGTCTAAGCCCGAAAGCAGCTTATGGATGAGCGGCGAGTAGCTATGTCCCAGCGTGCGGCCAATGAGGCCGTAGCGCGCAGCCATTACATGACCTCAGTGTAGCTGCCGAAGTACGTATAGTGGTCGCACACATCGTCAAGCGCATCGAGGAGCGTATCGAGCGAGGTGGAACCCACGGGGCAGTCCAGGTCAAAGTAGAACATGAACTCAAAGTCGCGACCAGCGATGGGACGGCTCTCCAGCTTGACGAGGTTGATGTCAAGCGCGTAGAAGCGCTCGAGCACACGATAGAGCGAACCCGGCTCGTGGGGGAGCGTCAGCATGAGCGAGGTGCGGGTAGCACCGGGGTAGATCTTGGGCTCTGCCGAGATCACCACAAAGCGCGTGTAGTTGTTGTCGGAGTCCTGAACGTCCTCAGCGAGCACGTTGAGGTCGTACAGCGGCGCACAGCTGCGCGAGCAAAGTGCGGCAAGGTCGGTGCGGTCAGATTGCGCAACATAGGCGGCAGCCTCGGCAGTGTTTTCAAAGACCGTCACCTTCACGCCAAGCGTATCAAGGTAGTCGGCACATTGGGCAACTGCCTGCTCGTGCGAGATAACCTCGCGCACATCCTCCAGCTTCACACCGGGGCGGGCAAGCAGGTTGTGGTCAATCTTCAAACGAAGCGAACGTACGATGGTGAAGCGATACTCCGCCAGAAGGTCGTAAACGGCATTAACCGAGCCGGCTGTGGAGTTCTCGATGGGGAGCACACCAAAGTCGCAGAAGCCATCGCGGACCGCGCGGAATACGCCCTCAAAGGTGTTGAAGTACGAGATGCCCGGTACATGGAAAAGCTTAGTGGCGGCAATTTGGCTGTAGGCGCCTTCAACGCCCTGGCATGCCACCATAGCCTCCGCCGGGAACGGCTCGTCAACGGGCTGCAGGGCAGCGCGGGCAACCTTCGAGGTGCTCGCGGGGTCGTCGGCATGGATGATGCGCTGCTGCTCCGCCTTGTTCATGCTCATAAGGAGCGAGAAGAGTGATACTGCCTGGGGCTTCAGGTGCTCAGGGGCCGCGGTGGCAATGTTGAGTAGCTTGGTGCGTTCACGGGCCGGGTCAAAAATGGCCTTGCCCTGGGCCTGCTTGGCCTGAGCGATATCGCCTGCAAGTTCGAGGCGCTTGCAGAAGAGGTCGAGCAACTGCGTGTCGATCGTGTCGATAGTTTCGCGAATGGTATCGAGTTCCATGGGTGCTCCTTGGATGAGGTCGGTGAGCGGCGAGGGATACGGTATGAAGTAGGGCGTGCGCCACGATGGGAAGGGCGTCACGCCTCGCTAAATCGCAGTTCGCGGGCGGCGGGCATCTCGAATCTGCCATCTTCGAGCAGAGCGTCGAGAACGGCAAGGGCGCAGGCAGCTTCTGCTACCGGTACTGCTCGAGGAACGATACACGGGTCATGACGGCCGCGAACAACAAGCTCGGCATTGCAGCCGCGCGCGAGGTCAACGCTCTGTTGCTTTTGTCCGATTGAGGGTGTGGGCTTCACCGCCATGCGCCAGATGATGGGCATGCCGGTTGTAATGCCGCCCAAAATACCGCCGGCGTTATTGCTGGTGGGGCACACTTCGCCTTCCTGCATGCGGTAGGGGTCGTTGTTCTCGCTGCCACGCAGGCGTGCCACGCCAAAGCCCGCGCCAAACTCCACGCCCTTTACGGCGGGGATTCCAAAGGCAAGGCGGGCGATGCGGTTTTCGATGCCGTCAAACATGGGGTCGCCGACGCCTGCGGGTACGCCGTAGGCAGCACATTCAACAATACCGCCAAGACTATCAAGCTCGTTTTTTGCCTCTATGATGGCGGCATACATGGCGGCTGCGGCGCCTTCGTCAATACAGGGGAGCTGGTGTTCCAGGATGGCGCGTGTCTGCGCCTCGTCCCAGCTGTGATCATTCAGGCGCGAGTCAACGTAGGGCTGGGGGCCAAGCTCGGCAATATGGGCCGCGATATGGATGCCCATTCCCTCCAGCGCTTGAAGCGCAATGCCGCCGACAATGCAGAGTGGGGCGGTGAGCCGGCCCGAGAAGTGTCCGCCGCCCGCAACATCATGCCAGTTGCGGTACTTAATCCAAGCGGGATAGTCGGCGTGCCCCGGACGCGGAATGCGGCGTAGCTCGTCATAGTCCTGGCTGCGCGTGTCGCCATTTTCAATCATGGCTGCAAAGGGTGCACCATTGGTGTGGCCATCGGTTATGCCGGCGATAATGCGGGGCGTGTCCGCTTCGCGGCGCATCGTTGCCGTCTTGCTCCTACCAGGAGCGCGGCGCTCCAAGAACCGCTCGAGCTGTGCAATATCAATAGGTATGCCCGCCGGTAGCCCATCAAGCGAGCAGCCGATGGCGGGGGAGTGCGATTGTCCGAAAATGCTTAAGCGCAACACACTGCCAACGGTCGAGGCCATGCTATACCTCCTCAAGGTATACGCTGCCGCCCAGGGTGCGCAGGTCATTAAAGAAGAGCGGATAGGATTTCCTCACCGCTTGAGCTCCGGTGATAACCACATCGTCCGCACAGCGCATGGCAACAATTGAGGCCATCATGGCAATGCGATGATCGTTGCAGGCGTCCACCGTGCCTCCGGCGAGCTCTGGCTGTCCGTCAATGACGAGGTCATCGCCCTTGATGGCGACATGGGCTCCCAGCTGTACGAGGGTACTGGTGACCGTTTCAAGCCGATCGGATTCTTTGAGGCGCAGGCGCGCGCAGTCTTCAATGACCGAGCGCCCTTCTGCCACCGAAGCAACAGCGGCGATGATGGGCACCAGGTCTGGGATATCGTGCGCACTCATGGTAAAGCCCACAAGTTTGTCGGGCTGGACGGTTGCCGACGAGGTGGTGCGCTTGATGCGTGCGCCAAAGCGCGAGAGTGCGCCCAAAATGTTACGGTCGCCCTGTGAGGATGAGAGCGAAAGCCCGGTGACCGTGATGGGGGAGCGACCCATGGCGCCAGCACAGAGCCAGAACGCGGCGTTCGACCAATCGCCTTCCACGGCAACAGTATGGGGTGATTTGTAACCAGAGCCTTCGATGGTATAGACGGTCATGCGTTCAGTACCGTCGGTGGATGTTTGCTCAGAGACCTTCACACCAAAAGCCTTGAGCGCATCAACCGTGATATTGACATACGGTTTGCTCTCGATGCGCCCATGAACACGAATGACCGTCGTGCGGCCCATGAAGGGGGCGGCGAGCATGATGCCTGAGATATATTGCGAGCTCACATTGCCGGGAAGCTCAAACACACCGGGACGAAGCGTGCCGTGGGTGCGGAGGGGGAAGGTGCCAATGCCTTCGAAATCGCAGCCGGCCACGTAGAGCTCATCGGTAAGCGGGGTGATGGGGCGCTCGGCAAGACGCGTGGCGCCCGTGAAGGTAGCCTCCGAGCCGAGTGCGCACGCAACGGGAAGCATGAAGCGGAAGGTGGAACCCGATTCACCACAATCAAGCACCGGCGTTGCAGGGAGTGCGTCACGGTTGATTGGCGTCACCATAAAGCCGTCGTGGATGGCCTCCACGCGAGCCCCCAGCGCCTCAAGGCAGCGTGCTGTTGCTTCGATGTCATCGCAGGTGGTGTTGCAGATAACATGCGTGGGCGCGTCTGCCAGGGCGGATGCGATGATTAAGCGGTGCGCGACCGATTTTGAAGCGATGGCGCCTACGGTGCCCCCAAGAGCGCGGGGGGATACGCGTGCGATCATTTACCCTCACCTCGCTGGGCAGCAATGCCTTCGGCAATAATGGCGTGGAAGTCATCAAGATCGGTGGGAACGATGGAACAGGCACCAATCTCTGCGGGGATGACGAGGTCGATAGCAGAGCCACTGCGCTTCTTATCGTGCAGGGCAACCTGATAGAGCACGTCGGCTTCGTGGGTGCAGCGCGTTTCAAGTCCATGGAGCTTGCACAGCTCCTCAATACGTGTGGGCACCTTGGGGTTGCACATGCCTCTGTCTGCTGCGGCATGCGCGATGAGGCTCATGCCCATGGCAACGCAGGTGCCGTGACCCGTTTGGTAGTTATCACAGGCCTCAATGGCATGGCCGATGCTGTGGCCAAAGTTGAGCAGCTTGCGGGCGCTTGTTTCGCGCTCGTCCATCTGAACCACGTTGCGCTTGATCTGCACATTCCGCGCAATGATGGGCTCCACGGCTGCGGGATATGTCATCAGAAGGTCATAGGTGAGGGGCGTCTCTTCCAAATAGGAGAAGAGTTCGGGGTCGGCAATAACGCCGTGCTTGATAACCTCTCCGCAACCATCGGCAAACTGCTCGGGCGTGAGCGTGGCCAAGCAGCCAATGTCGGCAAGCACCAGGCTGGGCTGCCAGAAGGCGCCGGCAAGGTTCTTACCGCCGGCAAGGTCAATGGCGGTTTTCCCGCCCACCGAGGAGTCCACCATCGCAAGAAGGCTCGTGGGCATCTGCACGAGAGCGCATCCGCGCATGTAGGTAGCCGCGGCAAAGCCGGCAACATCGCCCACTACGCCGCCGCCGAGCGCCACCACTACGTCGCTTCGGCTCATCTCGTGCGCCGCGAGCGCCTCCAGGATGGCCAAGTAGGCCTCTGCACGCTTGTGCTCCTCGCCGGCTTCAAACCAGAAGGTGTCTGCGTCGTATCCAGCGGCACGCAGGCTCTCAACAACAATCTGGGCATAGAGTGGTCCCACGTTGGTGTCCGAGACCACCATGGCTTTCGTGCCGCCACACACCGAGCGAATCTGCTCGCCCGACGCCTCAAGGAGGCGCGTGCCTATGATCACATCATAGGGCTTGCCCGTGGCAACGTGGATTGTTTGCATGGTCAAACTCCTTTAGTGCCTAGTTGCTCGATGCGTCGTCAAGAGCACGCTTGATGCGGTCACCCTCTGCCAAAAGCGCGCGCAAGCGGTCTCGATCGTGTGCTGCAAGGGCGTCACGATAGGCTCCGAGGGCGTCGCGCAGGTGATCAATTTCGGCTACCAGGGCGTCGGCGTTGGCATCCATAAGCTCGCTCCACATCACGGGATTAAGGTGCGCCACGCGTGTAAGGTCGCGATAGCTCCCTGCCGAGAAGCCGTGATGCTGGCGTGCGGTAGGGCTCTTAACGTAGGCGTTGGACACAATATGCGCGAGCTGGCTCGTGAAGGCGATAACGCGGTCGTGCTCCTCGGGTGTTGTGGTGCTAAACGAGGCAAAGCCAAGCGGCTCAAGCAGCGTATAGGCGCGGTCGAGCAAGGTCAGGCGTTCTATATCCGAGACCGCAGGCGGTACCAGCACCATGGGGGCTCCCACAAAGAGGTCGGCACGGGCGTGCGCATAGCCCGAGTGTTCGGTTCCCGCCATGGGGTGCGACCCCACAAACGCAAAGCCGTGCTCGCGCGCAAGCTCAAACGCGCGGCTACAGATGCCTTGCTTAATGCCGGCTGTATCAATGACCAGAGGACCGGGCGCCTGGGAGGAGGCGATAGCGCCCAAGGTCGCGGCGTTATCTTCAAGCCAGCCCAGTGAAGCCTCAGGATAGGCTGCAAGTACAATGAGGTCGCAGGTGGCAAGAGTCTCGGTGGTAAGCGGCCCCGCCACCGTATCGACGCGAGCGGCATCGAGGACGTCTTCATTGATGTCGTAGGCATACACCGTCACGCCCGCTGCGTGATAGCCACGGGCGAAGCTGCCACCGATGAGGCCGAGGCCTACAATGCCCACGGTTCTCGGCCCTGAGGTGTTGGGCTGTGTAGCATGAGCTTCCTGCTTGGAGGGCGCTGCTTGCTCTGGCGTTTCTGCGCTAGCCACCGCTACTCCTCACCGTTTGCAGGCTCAATGGCTTCACGGATGAGTGCGATGCGCCTCATGAGGTCGTCAAACATGTCGGGCGTGAGCGCCTGGGCGCCGTCCGACCAAGCGTGGCTCGGGTCGTCGTGAACCTCGATCTCCAGCGCGTCTGCGCCAGCAGCGGTGGCTGCAAGCGCCATGGGGGCCACGTAGCGGGTGTAGCCGGTGGCATGGCTGGGGTCGGCAACAACGGGCAGGTGCGAAAGGTAGTGGAGCACCGGAACCGCATTGAGGTCGAAGGTGTTGCGGGTGCGCGTTTCAAAGGTGCGGATGCCGCGCTCGCAGAGCAGCACGTTATTGTTGCCCTCGCTCATGATGTACTCGGCTGCCATGAGGAGCTCGTCAATGGTGCCTGCCATGCCGCGCTTGAGCAACACCGGAATCTGCGTCTTGCCCACCTCTTTCAGAAGCGAAAAGTTCTGCGCGTTGCGGGCGCCAATCTGCATGACGTCGATCTTCTTGTCGATGAAGACGGGGATGTCGCGTGGGTCCATAATCTCGGTGACGATGGGCATCGAGAGCTCTGCGCGGGCCTCGCACAAAAGATCAAGGCCGGCCGGGCCCATGCCCTGATAAGCGTAGGGGCTGGTGCGCGGCTTGTAGGCGCCGCCGCGCAACATAGTGGCGCCTGCTGCCTTCACGCGGCGCGCAATGCGGATGAGATTCTCGCCCTCAACCGAGCACGGACCAGCGATAACCTGGAAGTTGCCGCCACCGATCTTGATGCCGTTGCCAAAATCGATCACGCTGTCAGCGGGATGGAACTTTCGGTTGGCCTTTTTGAAAGGCTCGGACACGCGTTGAACGCGCTCGACGATATCCATCGATTCCAAGAGGAACGGGTCGATTTTGGTGGTGTCGCCTACGAGGCCGATCACAATCTCGTTTTCACCGCGCGAAACGTGGGTCTGCAGCCCTTTTTTCTCGATCCACGAGATCAGGTGGTTAACTGCCTGATCGGAGGCAGTGTTCCTCAGGATGGCGATCATAGTTCCTCCCCGTGCGGCAAGCCGCTCTCGGTGTTGGTACAGAGTCAAGTGGAATGAGTTTAGCGTAGAGCGCCCCGTGCGCACAGGGCACACCTATCTTTTAACGTTTTGAGTTCAAGGCATGGGGCCTACTGTGAGGTGCAGCATTGAGACGTGCGTTGGCTTGTAGCTCTCCGCTGACATCATCCTTATCGCCTTGGCGTCTCTTCTTCCACACGCTTTCAGCTGGTAGAGGCATGAGTAGCAATCACCCAAGATTTGAGTATAATGTGGAACAGTCGCGTCCCATTAGCTCAGTGGATCAGAGCGTCTGCCTCCGGAGCAGAAGGTCACAGGTTCGAATCCTGCATGGGACACCAGCGCCGTATTCCAAGCCCTGCAGTGCCCCTGCGGGGCTTGGTGCTATCTCAGCTACCTTGCTCAACGCGCTTTGGTCTATCACAGAAAACCAATCCATCATCGATGCACTACGTTATTTCGGTCACTTTGAGGCGAATTATCGCCGAAACGTAGTGCATCGGCGCACGTGTTCGCATTGGTTTGCAGCGCAGGGGAGCGCTCCATCCATGAAAGCTCAATGTGCACTGCATCAGTTGCGACTGAGGGGGGCATACTATACCCGTTGTATAACGGGAGGGAGTATCGATGCCGTCGATGGATGAAGACGCCAAGCAAGAATCACCAGATATGGCTTCTGCTGGTGCCGAGACTACAACCTCACGGCCTGGTGTGCCTGCGGCCCGTGCGCTCACTGGCCTTACTACCGAAGAGGTGGCCGAGCGTATCGCACAGGGTCACGTCAACGTCAACATGGAGCTCAAGACCAAGTCCGTGCGTGAGCTTGTGCTCGAAAACCTCCTGACGTTGTTCAACCTCATCAATCTTATCCTGGCCATTTTGGTTATCCTGGCGGGTTCGTGGAAGAACCTCACCTTCCTCGCCATCGTGGTGCTCAACACACTCATCGGCGTGGTGCAGGCGCTCCGCTCAAAGCGCATGGTTGATAAGCTCACGCTCCTTGCCACCAAAAAGGCGGTGTGCGTGCGCGATGGCGTTGAGGTTGAGCTGGATTTGGATCAGATTGTTCTTGACGACATCGTCAAGCTCGGGCGCGGAGACCAGATTCCCGCTGACGCTACGGTGGTGTCGGGCGAGGCCCAGGTAAACGAGAGCCTCCTCACGGGCGAGAGCGACCTCATCCGCAAGGCTCCGGGGTCCGAGATCATGAGCGGCAGCTTTGTTGATTCTGGCCTTATCTATGCGCGGGTTATCCATGTGGGTGCCGACAACTATGTGGCAAAGATCAACAACGAGGCAAAGTACGTTAAGAAGGTCAACTCCGAGATCATGCACTCGCTCAACGCCATCGTGCGCTTTGCGAGTGTGATCATGGTGCCTCTTGGCCTGGCGCTCTTCTATGCCAGCGTGCATCAGAGCTATGAGGTCTGGGCGCAGACGGCGACTGGTACGACCTCGTTTATGGGGTGGCTTTTCTCCGGACAGGCTGAGTGGTCGAGCATCGCGGCCTCCATCCTGACAACAGTTGGTGCCCTTTTGGGCATGATTCCGCAGGGGCTCGTGCTGCTCACTTCGTCGGTTTTGGCAATCGCCACCATTCGTCTCGCGCGCAGGCGCGTGCTCGCTCAGCAGCTGTATTGCATCGAGACGCTTGCCCGTGTGGATGTGCTCTGTCTCGATAAAACGGGAACTATCACCTCTGGCCGTATGGAGGTTGAGGGTACCTATCCTCTTCCCATGGAGGGCGGTGACGCCCGCCGTGTGAAAGGCGTGCCTCAGGATGTCTCGGCGCTCGACTTCGCTCTTGCCAATATCGCCGCTGCGACCTCAGCCGATGCAAACGAAACCTGTAAGGCGCTTCTCGACCACTACGGGCCGACCGAGATCCCCCTTGCAGAGCCGCGCGTGGTGGTGCCGTTCTCCTCTGCCAAAAAGTGGAGTGGCGCCTCGTTTGATCAGGGCTCGTTTGTGATGGGCGCCGCGCAGTTTGTGCTTGATGCTCCCACCTTTGCTACGGTGGAAAACACCGTGGCGCGCCTGGCGGATACCTGCCGCGTGCTCGTGGTGGCCGAGGTTGAGGGCTTCACCGAAGACGGGGACATGGTGGGCCAGGCTCAGCCCATTGGCTTTGTGACTATCCGGGACGAGATTCGCACCTCAGCCGCCGAGACCATCGGTTACTTCAACGAGCAAGGTGTGACGCTGAACGTTATCTCGGGCGATGATCCGCGCACGGTGGCCTCTATCGCGCGTGTGGTGGGTGTGCCGGGCGCAGACGCCTACGTGGACGCTACAACCCTCACGACACCTGCCAAGCTCGATGCGGCGGTTGACCGCTATCACGTGTTTGGCCGTGTCACCCCGCAGCAGAAGCGCGAGCTTGTGCAAGCGCTGCAGCGCCGCGGTCACACCGTTGCTATGACAGGCGACGGCGTAAACGACGTGCTCGCCCTCAAAGAGGCGGATTGCTCGGTTGCCATGGCTGCCGGCTCAGATGCGGCACGCAACGTGGCCGAGATTGTGCTTATCGACAACGACTTTGCGGCGATGCCTTCGGTTGTGGCTGAGGGCAGGCGCTCCATCAACAATCTTCAGCGCTCCGCCGCTCTCTTCCTTACGAAGACGCTCTTCTCGATGGGGCTTGCCGCCATCTGTATCGCGTTCCCGCCTTATCCCTTCCAGCCCATCCAGATGACGCTCATCAACTTTTTCTGCATCGGGTTTCCGGGCTTTGTGCTCGGCCTTGAGGCCAATCGTGCACGTGTTGAAGGCAGTTTCCTCGTCAATGTTGTCAAACGGGCACTCCCTGCTTCCCTCGCCGTGTGCATCGCTGCCTGCCTGAATATGCTGGGCGCCGGGTTGTTCTCCTTCACCACCCAGGAGCTTTCCACGATGTGTCTCATTACCACGAGTGTCATTGGTTGCTGCCTCATCTGGCGTATTTCGCAGCCGTTGACACCGGTGCGCGTGGCGCTCTTTGTTGCGATTATTGTGGGTCTGGCCACGGGTATCCTTGGCTTTGCTGACTTCTTCTCCATTGCGCGTCCAACCGTTGGCATCCTCGCCTGGCTTACGTTGTCGCTTCTTATAGGATGCTTGGTGTTCTTCCTTACCGCTTCTATGTTTGAGCGCTATGAGCCGCGTTCGACCCGTTTGGCTACGGGTTTTGGCCGCGGCGTGAGTGTGCGCACCGGTAAGCGCGGCACCAAGAAGGTGGCCTCAACGGGGTCTGCACCGCGTCGGCTAGTTTATCGGTTGCGCGACGGTCTTAAATCGCGGCGTGAACGCGCCAAGGTTGCTCAAAGTGTCGAGCATGCCGAACGCGCGCTTGCCTCAACCAAGCGTTCCCGTCGTAATCGTCCCTCTGTTACAAAATCCGCTCAGGGCATCAAAGTGTCTATGAAGTCTCGCAAACGCGATAGCATGCACTCGTGAGCCTTTGAGCGAAGGGATGACCATGACCAATCTTGACTGCGGGGCGCTCGAGCCAACAACACTCAACGTCTCAGGTTCCTCATACACGATTTTTCCCGTCACGAGCATCCCAGGCGTTGAGCAGCTTCCCGTGAGTCTGCGCATCCTGCTTGAAAACGTATTGCGCCGCGTCAAAGATCCTGAGCGCAAGCGCATGTACGTGGAGCGCATACTTACCGCGGGCCATGCTGGTACGGCAGGCGAAGAGATAGAGTTCATGCCTTCGCGCGTGCTCTTTCAGGATTTCACAGGCGTCCCGGTGTTTGTGGACTTTGCAGCCATGCGCGATGAAGCTATTCGGCGGAGTGGTGACCCGGCGTCCATCAATCCCCAGGTACCTTGTGTGCTGGTGGTTGACCACTCGGTAACGGCCGACGTTGTTTCCTGCGAGCGTGCGGCGGCGGAGAACGCGCGCATTGAAGCGGAGCGCAACGCCGAGCGCTTTGCCTTCCTCAAGTGGTCGTCTGAGCACTTTGATAACGTGGAGATTGTTCCGCCGGGCGTGGGCATTTGCCACCAGCTCAATATTGAGCGCTTCTGCGACATTGTGGTTGAGCGTGAGGATGATGCTCATGGTTCTGTGCTCTGCTTTGACTCCCTCGTGGGAACCGATTCCCACACGCCCACGGCTAATGGCATGGGCGTGCTGGGCTGGGGTGTAGGCGGCATTGAGGCCGAGGCTGCTGCGCTGGGGCAGCCCGTTACCATGACGGTGCCACCAGTGGTGGGTATGCACATGGTGGGCAAGCCCGCGCCTGGCGTATATGCCATGGATATCGCCCTCACGTTTGCGCAAGTGCTTCGCGCCGAGGGCGTGGTGGGCTCGCTTGTGGAGTGCTTTGGCCCCGGTGTGGCTGAGCTCTCGGTCACCCAACGCTCGACCATTGCCAATATGTCGCCCGAATATGGCTGTACGGCAACACTGTTCCCGCCCGACGCGGAGGCGATCGCACAGCTCGATGCGTTTGGGCGTCCGGCAAAAACGCGCCAACTTGCTGAGGCGTATCTCAAGGCACAGGGTTTGTTGGACGTGGATTCGCAGGCCATCACCTACGCGCGTGTTCTTGAGTTTGATCTGGGCGCGGTGAAGCCCTCGCTTGCCGGCCCTTCGCGCCCGCATGATCGCTTGAACGTGCATGAGCTTGGTGAGCGCTTCCGCGCCACGCTCAAAGAGCATGGGCGCGATGCAGACGAGACCTTTACCGTTACGCTTGATGACGAGACCTATAGCCTGTCGCATGGCACGATTGCCATTGCCGCTATCACAAGCTGCACCACTGCGACCGACCCCTCCATGATGCTTGCGGCAGGTCTGGTGGCTCAGCGTGCCTGCGAGCTCGGATGTCGCCCGCGTCCATGGGTGAAGCGCATCTTCGCGCCGGGTTCTCATGCCACCTCTTCGCTTCTCAAGGCGGCTAACCTGCTTGATCCGCTTGAGCAACTGGGCTTTTCCGTTTGTGGCTGGGGCTGCATGAGTTGCATTGGCAACTCGGGCCCTTTGCCGCCTGCGATGCATGACCTGGCTTCCTCCTGCGAGTTTGCGAGCGTGCTTTCGGGCAACCGCAACTTCGAGGGGCGCATTTCGCCCGATGTGGCACAAAACTACCTCTGTGCGCCGGCCTTGGTGGTTGCGCTTTCGCTGGCGGGAACGGTTGATATCGACCTTGAGCATGATCCCGTGTGCGAGGGAGTCGCGGGGCCGGTGTATCTTGCCGACCTTCTGCCTTCCCAGGACGAGGTTGACGCGACGCTCGCCCGGGTGGTTACGCGCGACGCCTATGTTCAGGCACGGAGCGAGGCCTCTAAGAGTGCCGCTTGGGATGCTCTGCCGGTTCAGGCGGGCGATGTCTTTCTCTGGGACGATGCCTCCACCTATGTGCGCCGCCCCACCTTCTTGGAAGATGCCCGGGCAGGTGCCACGGTCAATATCCATGGGGCAAAGGCTCTGCTCAGCCTGGGTGACTTTATTACCACCGACCACATTTCTCCTGCAGGTTCCATCGCGCCCGATTCTCCCGCCGCCCGCTACCTCATCGAGCATGGTGTTCGTGAGGATGCATTTAACTCGTATGGAGCTCGGCGTGGCAACCACGAGGTGATGATGCGGGGCACCTTTGGCAACATCCGCCTGCAGAATCTCTTGACGCCCGAGAAGCAGGGAGGTTGGACGGTTGACCCGGTGAGTGGGAAGACCACAACGGTCTATGAAGCTGCTTGCTCGGCGCGTAAAGCGCGGCTGCCTCTTATCGTGCTTGCCAAGAAGATGTATGGCTCAGGCTCCTCGCGCGACTGGGCAGCTAAGGGCCCTGCGCTTCTGGGTGTGCGCGCGGTTGTTGCGGAAAGCTTCGAGCGTATTCATCGTTCCAACCTCATTGGCATGGGTATTGTGCCCTTGGAGTTCGAGGTGGGGGAGAGTGCGGAGTCGCTCGGGCTTACCGGGTTCGAGACTTACGATATTGAGCCCATCGATTTTTCAAAGGGTGTGCCTGTTCCTACTCATGCGCGCGTTTGCGCCCGTAACGCGGACGGTCATGAAATCCACTTCCGGGTGAAGGTGCGTGTGGACACGGCTACCGAGGGCGCGTACCTTGAGCATGGTGGTATCCTTAACTACGTTCTGGATGATCTTTTGTCATGATCGCGTGCTGCGCGGGAATGGAGCCCAGTGATCTGCCCACATTGCCTTGAGACAATCGACGACGGCAGCTATGTGTGTCCTAAATGCGGCGGCTACACCGGCGCAGGTTCACACTCAGATTTCATCTTTTGTGAGGGGTGCGGTGCGCGCCTCTCGCCGCACGACCGCACCTGCCCTAAGTGCGGGCGACCCGCTCCGGGCATTCTCTCCACGAGTGCGTCCGCGTCCGACCTTGCGGCAGGTAAAACGGCTAGTTTCCCTAAGCTGACCTCAGAGATGATCGAAACGGAGCGCGCCCAGGCATCCGCGCAGTCTGTGCTTTCCGATTCGCTCGACCCCAGCGCCACCAATATTCTCAACACGGGCACGGATCCTCAAGAAGACCCCTTCCACCGAAAGCGCAAAGTGCCTCGTGGCATTATCGCCGCCGTGGTGACGGTGCTCGTTATTGGAGCTGCGGCGTTTTGCGTGGTGGAAGATCCCTTTGGCGTGATGCCAGGCTTCTATAGCTGGCTGCGCGAGGCGGCAAGCGAGGCGTTCCCCAGCCGTCAGATTGCTGAGTCTGCTCAGGACGACGAAGGAGACGCGAACGCTACCGACGAAGGCGCCGACACAACCGAGGGCGAGAGCGTGCTCTCTGATGCGGAGCTGAGCGACGATGAGGCCTTTACGCGTCTGAACGGGCTCTATGAACGCATTGTCGCGTTCACCGATGAAGATCAGCTGGGCATGGTGATCGACGATTTCAACGGAGCCTACCTGCTTGCTGATAAGAGCGTACGTGAGGATACGGCCCGTGGCGCATACGCGCTTCGCGACCGTGTGCAGGCGGTGATTGACGAGCTTGAAGGCCTTAAACTCACCTCTTCCTCGGTGTACGAGGAAGACCGGGAGCACCTCATCCAGCTTGCTACGTGGATGTATGAGCGCGTTGACGTGATTTGCCAGTCGTGGGATATCTCGCTCGCGGTGCCTGAAGGGGAGTCGATGACGGCGCATCAGACGGAGATTCTTCAACCGCTGCGTGAGGCAGGTTCCTCGGCGCGCGAATCGTTCGATGCCAATGTATCGTCGTGGAGGCCGCGTCAGAAGTAAGCTCGTGCATGTGCTGTCCTAGCAACGGGGCCATCATCGCATGTCAGCTTGGTGAGGTGGCATTTTCTTGCTAAACTTGATGCGATTGATTGTTCCCAAAGGAGGGATGAGCATGTTCGGTTTGGGCAGAGAGCTCTACACGCCTACCTACACCGTTGTGGGCGATGAGGTTGCGCGCATTGAAACATCGAAGGGCACCATTGTGGTGAAGCTCGATGGTGCTGGGGCTCCCATTCACGTTGCCAACTTCTGTGAGCTTGCCGAGACAGAGTTTTACGACGGGACCAAGTTCCATCGCTATGTGCCGGGCTTTGTGATTCAGGGTGGCGATCCCAACACGCGCGACATGGATCCTGCGGACGTTGCTGCAGGCAAGCCCGGTCCGAACGGTCGCCCCGGTACGGGTGGTCCTGGTTACTGCATCAAGGCCGAGTTTGCCACCAATCCCAACAATAGCCATGTGGACGGCGCCCTTGCCATGGCCCGTTCGCAGCATCCCGATTCGGCTGGCTCGCAGTTCTATTTCTGCCTGGGCCCGCAGCATAATCTTGATTCGGGTTACACCGTTTTTGGTACCACCATCGAGGGTATGGACGTTATTAGCCAGCTGCGCGCTGGTGACGAGATTGTGCACGTCACGATCGAACATGAGGCTTAACCGTAGTAGGAGGTCACGTGAACACGCAACTTATTGATCAGGCTCGTGCTGCCTACCGTGCGGGCGATTTCTCTGCCGCGGCACAGATGTTTGCTGCCGCCAAGGATACCAGCGAGATTGCGGGCGAGGTTGACCACCTGCGCGGCAATGCGCTCATGCGCCTGGGCCTGTGGAACGATGCTGTTCAGGCATATTCGCTGGCGCTCCAGGATGCTTCGTATGGCAAGCGTGGCGCGCTCTGCACCAATATGGGCAAGGCGTATGCCGCGGCGGGTGACAACGCCTCGGCTGTTCAGAGCTTTAGCGAAGCGGTGAAAGACACCACCTATGCCACGCCGTACAAGGCCTATCTGGGCATGGGTTCGGCGCTTCTGGCGCAGGGCGATGTGGCTCAGGCGGGCACGGCATTTCGTCAGGCTGCCATCGACGGCGCCAACCCCGCTCCGGCAGGTGCCTTGGCGCAGCTGGCTGCTTGCTTCATCAAGCTCGACCGTCCGGGCGATGCCATTGAGTCGTATCGCACGGCGCTTGATTTCGCCACGCCGCGCGATGATACCCGTGCGATCCAGGCGGGGTTGGGCGAGGCCTATTGTGCGGCAAACCGCTGGACCGAAGCGGTAGACGCCTTTACCTCCGCTACGGCAGACGGCATCTACCAGCTTACCGACGAGCAGCGGGAGGCCAACGCCAAAGCCCAGGATGCCCTCGACGCCATTTCTGCGCAGCGCGCTATGACGTCTACGGCTGCGACCTCTGCGACCAACCAGGCTCCGGTTGACCCCTTGGATCCCATGGGCAAGTCTGGCTCGCTCATGCCCGATCCCTCCGATACGGGCTTCTTCACGCTCACCGAGTCCGAGATGGTTCAGCAGGATAAGCGTGAGATGAAGGTGAGGCGCCGCCACCGTCACCTGGGCCTCAAGATTTTCCTCGTTATCTTCGTGTTGCTCCTCATTGCCGCTGGCGTGCTGGGCTTCTTCTACACGCGCGGTCTGGGCTTCCCCTCGCAGCAGGACACCATCACGGGTCTTTTCCAGGCGGTAACGAATGGTGAGGACACCGATCAGTACTTTGCCTCCGCGCTTTCTCAGGATTCGAAGGACATCATTGTGTCTACCATCCCGGAAAATGCTACGCCCACGATTGAGGCTATGGATCAGTCGATGACAGAGTCCACCGCCCAGGTTTCGGTCACGCTTTCCATGGGTGGTGAGCAAACCTATGAGGTTTCCTTCGTGCGTTCCGATAACCACATCGGTTGGGTGGTAAGCGGCCTTCAGATTGACTTTAATGCCGACGCTCCTACGGCCAATGATGCCGAGGCCACCTCGGGCACGAGCGGACTCTCCGCGGACGATGAAGGCACCGACAGTACCCAGGACGATTCCGACATGACCGCCTCAGACGGCTCGCTCGATGAGGATTCGACCGATCTTTCGTCCACGGATGACAATTCCTCAAGCGCTAACCAGGACGACGCCCCTGATTCTGCTGAGGATAACGCTTAGCGCATATGTAATTTGCAGCAAGTACGTGATGAACAGGCGTGTGATGCGCCTGTTCATCTACACTTGTAGCAAAGATCACGACACGTGAGGTTACGACCACCTGGGAGCTACCTTGTTTTCTTTGATGGATATGCTGTTCGGCCAGTACGATGGCGACCTTGCCATCGACTTGGGCACAGCGAACACGCTTGTCTCGGTCCGCGGCAAGGGTATCGTTATCCGCGAGCCTTCCGTTGTTGCCATCGATAAAAACGATGAGCGCATTCTGGCTGTTGGTATTGAGGCTAAGCGCATGCTCGGACGTACGCCGGGCAACATCGTTGCGGTTCGCCCGCTCAAAGATGGCGTCATCGCTGACTTTGATGTTACCGAGGCCATGCTGCGTTACTTCATCGATAAGGCGTCTGAGAAGCGCTATCCTTGGACGCCGCGTCCGCGCGTGGTGGTGTGCGTACCCTCGGGCGTAACGTCGGTGGAGAAGCGTGCCGTCTTTGAGGCTACCATCCAGGCCGGCGCTCGCCAGGCATACCTCATTGAGGAGCCCATGGCGGCTGCCATCGGCGCAGACCTCCCGGTAGAGGAGCCCACGGGTTCCATGGTGATCGACATTGGTGGCGGCACCACCGAGGTTGCCGTTATTGCTATGGGCGGCATCGTGGTCTCGCGTTCCATCCGCGTCGCTGGTGATGAGTTTGACCAGGCGATTCTCTCGCACGTGCGTGATGCTTATAACCTTGCCATCGGCGAGCGCACGGCCGAGGACATCAAGATCAAGGTGGGCTCTGCGGTTCCGCTCAAAGATGAGCTTGATGTAGAGGTCAATGGTCGCGACGTTATCACGGGCCTGCCCAAGACGGTGCGTATCGAGAGCGAAGAGATTCGTCGCGCGCTGCAAAAGCCGCTTGACGAGATGACCAAGGCGGTCAAGGACGCGCTCGATGCCACGCCGCCCGATCTTGCTTCCGACCTCATGTACTACGGCATCCTGCTTACCGGCGGCGGTGCTCTGTTGCGCGGTCTAGACGTACGCTTGCGCGATGAAACGGGCGTCTCGGTTAACGTGAGCCCCACGGCGCTTGATAACGTGGTCAATGGATGTGCGCGTGTGCTTGAGGCAAACGCTTTTGACGGTGGTTTTGTTCAGAGTAACGCGTAAGGAGGGTCGAAGCCGTTTTGCCTCGCACCCAAAAGTATTCCTCAAAATACAACACGAAGACGCAATCAACGGGTTTCCGCCCGTTGATTGTTTTATCGATTGTCTCGGTGCTTTTGCTCACCTTTTACATTCGTGAGGGAGACACGGGACCCATCCATGCTGTGCGCGCGGGTGTTGCCACCATTACCTCGCCGGTGCGCTCGCTGGGTTCGGTTATCGCGTCGCCGTTCAATGGTCTTGGCAACATCTTTGCCAACCTCACGGCATCGCAGGAAACCCTCGATGAACTGCGTGAACAAAATAAGGAGCTCACGGCACAGGTGGCTGAGCTTAGCGAGGCGCAGGAAACCGCTACGCGGCTGGAAGGCCTTCTGGAGCTTAAGAGCACCTACAACCTGCAATCAACAGCCGCGCGTATCGTGGGTTCATCTACCGATGCGTGGTCGCGTACGGTGACGATCGACAAGGGTTCGCTCGATGGCTTGGCGATCAACATGCCGGTTACCGATTCGTCGGGCGTTATTGGCCAGATTATCGAGGTGGCTCCCACCTCCGCGGTGGTGCGCCTCATTACCGACGAGGCGTCCGGTGTTTCTGCCATGGTGCAGAGCACGCGTGCCCAGGGCATTTTGCAGGGCCAGCCTGATGGAACGCTGCGCCTGGAGTATGTCTCTGTTGATGCAGACGTGAAAGAGGGAGACATCATTGTTACCTCGGGCATTGGCGGCATTTATCCCAAGGGCCTGCCCTTGGGCACGGTGGCATCGGTTGAACGTGAGCCTAACGCGCTCTACTACACCGTGGTGGTGAATGTGACCTCCACGACCGAGAACAACGAGGAGGTCCTTGTTATCACCTCGCTCACCGAGGAGCAGTCTGCCTCTGATGAGGAGGTGGCCTCTGCCAATAGCACTCCGCAGGGTGGCTCGCGCAATGAGTCGGGCGACGCTGATGGTTCTGATGACACCCAGGGGTCCGACACCGATGGCTCCACCGATACGGAAGCGTGATAGGTTCTCCATGGATCTTAGAGATGCAACACATTCCAATACCGCGCTTGTGGTGGTGACGGTCATTGCCGTTCTGCTCCACGTGGGCATTGGGCCACAGATCAGCATTTTTGGCGGGCGCATCAACTTTATGCTTGTCCTTGCCATTGTGTACGCGTTTAGCGGCAACACGCGCAGCGCCGTTATTGCTGGCTTTGCGTGTGGCCTGTTCTATGACCTTACGGCTTCGGTGCCCGTGGGGCTTATGTCGCTTCTGCTTACCATTGGTGGATTTGTGCTCTCCAACACGCCAAGCGCAAGAGTGGGCTCCAGCCTTGCTGATGCATCCCGTTTATCGTTTGTGTATGCCTTTGTTATCTGCATCGTTTATTCACTCTTGCTTCTTATCATGGGCGTTCGAAGTGATGTGATGGCAACGGTCTTTGGTCATGGGCTCACCTCTGCCATCATCACAGGGCTCGTCACCATTCCGGCCCTTATGTTCTCGGGTGTGCTTGACGGGCAGCACCATAGCTTCTCGTCGCGGGGTAAAGGATCGCGCTTCAAGGGGATTAAATAAGGGGGTACCTGGTGAACGCACAGCTTGTTGTTGTCATCGCAGGTGCCATTCTTGTTGCGGCCATCTTGGGCTCCCTGCTCTTTTTGCGCGGCTATTCTAGTCGCTTTACCTTCGACACCAAAAATGGCACAAAGCCGCGCGCGGCAGAAGGGGAGGGCTCCACACCGGGCGTTGCCTTCAAAGGCCGCTTTACTCTTTTGACCGTCGGTATTGCCGCGATGTTCTCGGCGCTTGCGGCAAAGCTCTGGAGCATGCAGATGGTGAGTGCCGACTATTACGAAGATCTGGCGCAAACCAACCAAACGCGTACGGTTACCACGCCGGCGCCGCGCGGCCGCATTCTTGATCGCAACGGTACGCCGCTCGTCACCAATCGTGCTTCGCTTGCGGTTACCGCCTATCGCGACCTTGCTGACGATACGGTGCTCGTACGCCATCTTTCCAACGTGCTCGGCATGCCCTATGTGGCGGTGCGCCGCAACATTCAAGACAATACCGAGGGCGCCCAGGCGCAGCACACCATTGCAACCGACGTGCGGCGCTCAACGGTGGCCTATATCCAAGAGCACGCGGGGGAGTTTCCGGGCGTCACCATCGATGAACGCTCGGAGCGCCAGTACCCCTACGGTACGCTTGCCTGCCACGTGCTGGGCTATACCGGCACCATCACGCAGGAGCAGCTCGATGCCCAAAGCGACGCCGACCCGTCTTCGGGCGATATCGTGTACCAGTCGGGCGATATTGTGGGCCAGGCCGGCGTAGAGATTCAGTACGAGCAGCTTCTGCAGGGTATTCGCGGCGAGCAAACGGTAACGGTAGACGCGCAGGGCAATGTGACGGGCCAGGCTGGTGCCGTGCCGCCGCGTGCGGGGTCCGATATCAAGCTCACACTTGACCTCAACATTCAGAAGGCCTGCGAAGATGGCCTGCAGCATGCGATTGACCTTGCAAAGCAGGAGGGCTATGAAAACGCTGGCAACGGCGCCTGCATCTGCCTTGACTGCACCAATGGCGAGATTCTGGGTATGGCAAGTGCACCCACCTTCGATCCGTCGGTTTTTGTGGGCGGCATCTCTTCGGACGACTGGTCGGTTTTGAACAGCGAGGAGAGCGGACGGCCGCTTCTCAACCGTGCCGTTAGCGGCCAGTACATGTCCGCTTCCACCATCAAGGTGCTCTCCGCCCTTGCCGGTTTGGAATATGGCACCTATACCTCAACGCAAACAACGATTTGCACTGGTTACTGGACGGGTAACGGCGAGGAGTGGGGCAAGCATTGCTGGCTGCATTCTGGTCACGGCACAATGAATCTACGCTCCGGTATTGCCAACTCCTGCGACCCGGTGTTTTACGACATCGGCAATGCGTTTTACTTCGATAAGGAAAACCCCGAAGGCCTGCAGGAGATGTTCCGCCGTTGGGGTCTTGGTAGCAAAACGGGCGTTGACCTGCCGAGCGAGGGCGAGGGCCGCGTGCCCGATGCCGAATGGAAAGAGAATTACTTCAAGGATTGGACAGACGCCGAGCGCTCTTGGAACCCGGGCGATATGACCAACATGGTCATTGGCCAGGGCGACCTGCTTGTGACGCCGCTCCAGATGGGCGTGGTCTACTGCGGCGTTGCCATGGGCGGCCTTGAGTACACGCCTCATATTCTGTACTCGGCTGTGGCACGTGATGGCGAGGGCGATGCCTGGCGCTATAACGAGTCGGGCAGCAAGGAGCGCCTTACGGCAAAGGTTCACTCAGACGCTGATCTGGCGTTGGTCAAAGGTGGTCTTCACGACATGATCTATTCCACCAGTGCTGATACCGCCTCGCATTTTGTGAACCTTCCCGTGGAAGTCGCGGGCAAGTCGGGCACGGGCGAGAAGTCGGGCGAAGATGAGTATTCCTGGTTCTGCGCATATGCGCCCGCCGATGATCCGAAGTATGTTGTGGTATCGCTGCTCGAACAGGGCGGCGGCGGTTCTGCCGTGGCCCTTCGCGCCGTGCGCGATGTGCTGGGCGTGATCTACAACAGTCCCGACGGCTCTACCGCCGTTGATAACAATACGCGCTAGGGGAGAAGTTATGGCACCATCTACCGCGCGCGCCGCTTCTGCCAAAAGCTTAAAGCGCGTCAACAAAAAGATGACATCCTCGCAGGGTGGAATCAGGGATATGTTCCACCTGGGCGTGATGTTTGCCTGGATCGCCTTGTTGGCCTATGGCACCCTTATCATCTGGGCCGCCTCGCAGTCCATCGCGGATGCTTCGTTTTCGCGTCATCTTCTGGGCATTGGTATCGGCGTCGTCCTCATGGTCATCGCTTGGCGGTGCGACCTGCGCGAGCTTGCCAACATGTCCACCGCCCTTTTGGTGATTGACCTCGTGCTCATCTTTTTGCCTAATGTTCCCGGTCTTTCGGTTACGGCAAAAGGCATGACCGGCTGGATTCGCGTTCCCCTCATCGGGCTCAACTTTCAGCCCGTTGAACTGGTGAAACTGGTAACCATCTTCTTTATCTCGGCGCTCGGCGCGCAGTACAACGGTCGCATTGATACCGTGCGCGACTACATCAAACTCTGCGCCATGCTCGCCGTGCCGTTTCTTGCCGTAGTGGTTCAGGGCGACTTGGGCTCAGGCCTGGTGGTCTTCTTCTCGGGCGCGGTCATTATCATGATGAGCGGTGCGCGCAAGGAATGGGTGCTTTCCACCATCGCCATCATTATTGGATTGGTTTCGCTCATCCTGGCAACCGATTCGCTCATCGATAGTGTTCTGGGCGACGGCGCGTCCATCATCAAGAGCTACCAGATGAACCGCCTGCTTGTATTCATCGATCCCACATCGGATACGTCGGAGACGGGCTATCAGCTTCAGCAATCGCTCATTGCGGTGGGCTCGGGCGGCTTCTTTGGCAAGGGCATCGGTAACGCTACGCAGTCAACCTCGGGCTTTCTACCCGAGGCACATACCGACTTTGTGTTTGCCTTCGTGTCCGAGACCTTTGGCTTTGTTGGAGCTTTCTTGCTTCTGGTGCTTTTTGTGCTGCTCATGATTTCAACCGTGCGTGTTGCCATCAAACAAGACTCACTCTTTTTAAAGCTGGCGGCCGTGGGCATTGTTGGCATGTGGATGTTCCAGATTTTTGAGAATATCGGCATGTGCATTGGCATGATGCCGATTACCGGTATTCCGTTGCCGTTTATCAGTTTCGGATCGTCCTCAATGATCATCCAATGCTTGGCGATTGGAATCGTGCAGTCCATTTGGTATCACCGAACAAAAGCGGCGTAATTCAAAAGGAGGAACCTCCATGCGTGTTCCCTTTGACATGTTGTTAGGGGCTCTTAAGCAGAGCGCTGGTGCACGGCGAGATGCCGCCGCTTCTATTCGCGTCGCCGTGTATGTTGATGCCGGTGCGTCATCCTTTTTGATTGAGACGGTGCGCGACGCGTTTGTTCCGCAAACCACCAACGGGCTGGTGCGTGTGGCACCGCTTGAGATGCGTCCCACGCAGCCAAAGGCAGATACCGACATTATCCTGGTGGTAACCTCGGGGTCCGACATTGTGCAAGCAGCCGTTCAGGAGCTTGTTATCTCGGGAGCGCCGGTGGTGGTGCTGGCCGAGTCGAGCGTGGAGGTACCATTCATTGAGCGCGATACGCCCATGCTTGGCCTTATTTGCGCTACCGAGGCTGATCATCTTCTCGATTCGCTTGCGAGCTGGATTTTGAGCCGCACCGAGAAGGCCGATGCCTTTGCGGCCAACTTCACCTTTATGCGCTCGGCAGTGACGAACGAGATCGTGCGTTCTGCAGCGGTTACAAACGCCGTTACGGGCGCGTTTATGTTTATCCCTGGAGCCAATTATCCCGTGATGACCGTTGCCCAAGCCGGCATGGCGCTGCGTTTGGCATCTATTCATGGCTATAAGATTGCGCCTGAGCGCGTCTACGAGGTGGCTGGCGTGGCTGTTGCCGGACTTGTGTTTCGTGGTGCGGCACGCGCTATGACGCAACGCCTTCCAAAGTGTGCGTTTCTCATCAGGGGTGGCGTTGGTGGCCTGGGAACGCTTGCCATGGGTGTTGCCTTGAACGCTGCTTACGAGCGCGGCATAGATTATGCGCCCCTCAATCAATGGGTGGGGTCAGTGGCCAGTAAGCTAAAAGGTGCTACCGCTGCGTCTGCGCAGTAGGAATAGAACGTATAAAGGAGACTACGTGCGAACTATCTACCAGAATCGTTTTTCTGAGCTTGAGCCTTTGCTCGAGCAGGTAGAGAAGCCAAGCCGCTATCTCAACCACGAGTGGGGCGCCTGCCATAAGCCCGACGCCGCCTACCATGTGTGCCTCATTTATCCAGATGTGTATGAGGTGGGCCTGCCCAACCAAGGCATTGCTATTTTGTACGCTGCCCTCAATAAGGTCGAGGGTATTGCGTGCGAGCGCTCGTACGTGCCCTGGGTCGATATGGCTGATGCCATGCGTACACACAAGGTGCCCTTGCTGTCTCTTGAGGGGGCGGCCCCCGTCTCGTCTTTTGATATCGTGGGTATCCATATTCCTCACGAGATGGCTTGTACCAACTATCTTGAGGCGCTCGACCTCGCCGGTATTCCGCTCTTGGCGGCGGACCGTGACGAAGATGATCCCATCGTTATCGGCGGTGGCCCTTCGGTCTATAACCCTGAGCCGTTCTGCGAGTTCTTTGATGCCCTGCTCATTGGCGAGGGCGAGGAGCATATTGTAGAGGTGTGCGAGGAGCATCGCCGCCTGCGCGATGCCGGCGCCACCCGCGCACAGATTCTCGAGGCGCTTTCTCGCATTCCGGGTACCTATGTTCCCTCGTACTACAAGGTCTCCTTCGATGAGTCCTGCACCGTCCATGGTTACACCACGCCGAAGGCGGGACGCGACGTTCCTGCTGTTGTAAACAAGCGCGTGGTTGAGCACTTCGGAGATACGGACCCGCTCACGCAGACCATTGTGCCTTTTGCCCAGCTCGTGCACGACCGTCTCTCCATTGAGGTGCTCCGCGGGTGCGCCCGCGGGTGCCGGTTCTGCCAGGCGGGCATCACGTATCGACCGGTGCGTGAGCGCACGCCCGACCAGGTGGTCTCGGCCGTCATGCGTGGTCTTGAGCGTACGGGATACGACGAGGTCTCGCTAACCTCACTTTCTACCACCGACCACTCCTGCTGCGGCTCTATTCTCACGCGGCTCAATCGGCGTCTTGAAGATACCGGTATCTCGGTGTCCATCCCTTCTCAGCGTCTTGATTCCTTTGGTGTTGATATGGCGCTTGAGGTGGCGGGGGAGAAAAAGGGTGGTCTTACCTTCGCTCCCGAGGCGGGCAGCCAGCGCCTGCGCGACGTGATTAATAAAAACGTCACGGAGGATGATCTTGACCGTGCGGCTCGTGCAGCTTTTGCCGCCGGTTGGCGACGCATGAAGCTCTACTTTATGATGGGCCTTCCTACCGAGACGGACGAGGATATTGTGGCCATTGCACGCCTGGCCGACCACGTGGTTGCTTTAGGCCAGGAGATTGTGCCCAAATCTCAGCGCGGCTCGGTCTCGGTCTCTATTTCGGTTTCGGTGTTCATCCCCAAGGCACACACCCCGTTCCAGTGGTGTGGCCAGCTTCCCGATGATGAGGTTCGCCGTCGTCAGCAGTTGCTTATCCACAGCGTCACCTCGCGTCAGGTTCGCGTGCACTATCATGATGCATCCACCTCGCTCATTGAGGCCGTGCTTTCGCGCGGAGGGCGCGACCTTATGCCCGTTATCTTGGGGGCATGGCAGCGCGGGGCACGCTTTGATGCGTGGACGGAGCAGTTTGACCTTAAGCGCTGGGAGGATGCTGCTGAGGAGGCGGGCATCGACCTTCGTGCGGTTGCTCAAGAGATTTTTGATGTTGATGAACATCTTCCCTGGGAGCATGTAAGTCCTGGCGTGACGCCCGGTTTTCTTAAGCGCGAGTGGCGCCGTGCCTTGGAGGGCGTTACCACGAGTGACTGTACGCGCACGTCGTGCACCGGCTGCGGTATTTGCCCCACGCTGGGTGTCGAGAATGAATTGGTAGGTGAGCGTGCATGATCGAGCCTCAGCTGTTCAAGCTGCGCGTGCGCTATGTAAAAGAGGGGCGTCTGCGCTACCTGGCCCATCTTGAAGTGTTGCGCACGGTGGAGCGCATCGTACGTCGTGCGGGTTTGCCGTATGCGGTGACGCAGGGCTTCTCTCCCCATATGCGTGCTGGTTTTTCCTCCGCGCTTCCCGTGGGAACGGGTTCTACCTGCGAATGGTTTGACCTGGTGCTTACCGATTACATACCTGCAGACCGCGCACTTGCTGCACTTGCCGATGCAGCGCCTGCCGACCTGAAGCCGGTGGAGGCAGGATATATAGACATGCGCTCGGACGCGCTTACTGCCGCCATCACGCGCGTGGCGTATGAACTCGCCATGCAACCTACAGGTGCGTGCACACGTGAGGAACTCCAGGCTTCAATGGATAAGGTGATCCGGCAAGGATCGTTGAGCTATCGGCGTGGAGCGAAGACAAAAACGCTTGATATCGCGGGGACGCTCGTCTCGTACACGCTTTCTGAGGCAGACGGCTCGTGGTTGCTTGCGCTTGACACGCGTATTAGCAACGAGGGCGCTATGCGGCCGGAGCTTTTGCTTGCTGCGGCCGATGCGTTGTGCGCACAGCCTGGGCAGGAGCCTGAGCTTGCCATTGGACCTCAGCACTATACGTGCGTTGCGCAGGTACGCATTTGTCGTGTGGCGCAATGGTGTGAGCTCAAAGACGGTACGCTTGTGTCTCCACTTGCGCGGGCCTAGAGTCCACGCGTGGGTGCGGACGCATCCAAGGAGGCTCCACGGTACGCCTCCACAGACTCGGTATGTTATGAACTTGTGGATGTGACCTGCACGTTAGGATTCTTTTCATTGACGTGCCAGATTCAGCCTGCTACTATATTCGGCTGTTGCACTACCATATGCATGAAGGGTTACAGAATGTACGCAATCGTTTCCACAGGCGGCAAGCAGTATAAAGTCGCCGCCGACGACGTGATCAACGTCGAGAAGATCGAGGGCGAGATCGGCGATAAGGTCGAGCTTCCCGTTATCTTCCTCAATGATGGCAAGAAGATCATCACCGATGCCGCTAAGCTTGCTAAGGCCAAGGTTACGGCTGAGATTGTTGATCAGTTCAAGGGCGAGAAGCAGCTTGTCTTCAAGTTCAAGAAGCGTAAGCGCTATCGTCGCCTCAAGGGTCATCGTCAGCAGCTCACGCGCCTGAAGATCACCAAGGTGCAGGCTACGTCGCGTGCTGCCAAGAAGACCGCCACCGATGCTGAGGCTGCGGCCCCGGCTGCCACCGAGTAGCGACCATACGCGACACGAAAGAGCAGGTATAAGACATGGCACACAAAAAAGGACTCGGTTCCTCCCGTAATGGTCGCGACTCCCGCGGCCAGCGCCTGGGCTGCAAGCGCTTCGCCGGCCAGACCGTGACGACGGGCACCATTCTCGTTCGTCAGCACGGCACGCACATCCACCCCGGCGTAAACGTGGGCCGCGGCAAGGATGATACGCTGTTCGCCCTTGTTGATGGCACCGTTGAGTATACGCGTGGCATCAAGCATAGGGTCAACGTCCGTCCCTTCGCGAACGCGTAACGCAACCCTTCATAGAGCGTATATTCGGGAGGCTCTCACACCGTGAGGGTCTCCCTTTTTAGAAAGGAGGGAACATGGCGCAGTTCACCGATATGTGCAGGATCAACGTTAAAGGCGGCGATGGCGGCGCTGGCTGCATGTCGTTTAGGCGCGAGGCATACGTCCCCAAGGGCGGTCCCGACGGCGGCGATGGCGGACGAGGTGGCAATGTCATCCTTAAAGCCGACGCACAGCTCTCTTCGCTCATCGACTACCGTTTTAAGCATCACTTCCGTGCTGAGCGCGGCACGCATGGCAAGGGCGGCCGCAAAGACGGTAAAAGCGGTGAAGACCTGGTGCTCCGCGTACCGGTGGGTACCGTGGTGCGCGAGCTCGATCCCGAGACGCAGGAAGTGCTTTACGAAATCGCCGACCTTACCCAAGACGGCGAGCAGGTTGTTGTTGCTCCGGGTGGCGCCGGCGGTCTGGGCAATACGCACTTTGTAACCTCGGTGCGTCGTGCTCCCGCCTTTGCGCAGCTGGGAGAGCCGGCCGACGAGCACTGGATTGAGCTTGAGATGAAGCTCATGGCCGATGCTGCGCTCGTGGGTATGCCGAGCGTAGGCAAGTCGTCTCTCATCGCGCGCATGAGTGCTGCCCGTCCTAAAATTGCCGACTACCCCTTTACCACCCTCGTGCCTAACCTGGGTGTGGTGCGTGCAGGGGAGTACTCATACGTTGTGGCCGACGTTCCGGGCCTTATTGAAGGCGCGAGCGAAGGCAAAGGTTTGGGCCACCAGTTCCTGCGTCACATCGAACGCACGGCACTGATTATGCACGTGGTTGACATCACAGGCGGCTTTGAGGGCCGTGACCCGGTTGAGGACTACCACATCATCAATGATGAGCTTAAGCGCTATGCGTCTGAGCTTGCTGACCGTCCTCAGATTGTGGTCGCAAACAAGTGCGACGTTTCCGGCACGACCGAGCGCGTGGAGGAGCTTAAGGCGGCAGCGCTTGCCGATGGCCACCTCTTCTTTGCGGTATCGGCGGTGACGGGCGCAGGCCTTAAGACCCTCATGATGGTCTGTGGCGAGCAGGTGTCTCAGCTTCGTCGTGAGCTTGCGAGCGCCGAGGAGCCGCGTGCCCTCGATGCCGTGTGGGAGCGGAAGCGCCAGGTGCGCGAGGAACGCTTCCACGTGGTCCAGGAAGAGCCCGGTGCCTATCGTGTGGTGGGCAAACAGGTGGAGCGCCTGGTGGTGCAGACCGACTGGGAAAACGAAGAGGCGGTCATCTACCTGCAGCATCGCTTTACTCGCATGGGCGTAGATGATGCACTGGAGGCGGCTGGCTGCAAGCCGGGCGACGAGGTTCGCATTGTGGGCCGCGCCTTTGAGTACGAGGGTGCCGACACGTACGAAGATGAACCCGAGGCCGAGCCTGAGACCGAAGGCCCCCAGACCGATATCACAGGTGCTGATGGTATGCTTGATGCAAGCGATGTTTCAGAGGCATCTGCGGATCTTCAGCCGTAAGAGGTGAGCAATATGGATGGGAACGAGCGGCAGAGCCTGCCCACAATTGAAGCTCGCGCGGGGAAACCTCGCCGCCTGGGCATCATGGGCGGCACCTTCGATCCCATCCATTACGGTCATCTGGTCACGGCCGAGCAGGCTCGCGAGGCGCTCGACCTCGACCTCGTACTCTTTATGCCGTCGGGCAATCCCGCCTTTAAGCAAGATCAGGAGGTTTCAAGTCCTGAGGATCGTTATGCCATGACGGTGCTTGCTACGGCGGCAAATCCTGCCTTCTATGCGAGTCGCTTTGAGATCGATCGCCCGGGCATCACCTATACCGTAGATACGCTGCGCGCCTTGCGTGCTGCCTATGACGACGATGTGGAGCTCTATTTCATCACGGGTGCCGATGCCATCATGGATATCCTCACCTGGCACAACGCCCAGGAGATGGCGTCTCTTGCCACCTTTATTGCGGCAACGCGCCCGGGGTATGACATCAACAAGGCCTGCCTGCGCATCGAGAGCTCGGGATATCCCTTCGACGTGCGCTATATCGAGATTCCTGCGCTTGCCATCTCGTCCACCAACATTCGCACACGTGTGGCTGAGGGCAAGAGCGTTCGCTATCTTACGAGCGAGTCGGTCATTGGCTACATCAATAAAAACGACCTGTACACTCACGCCAACGCGTGATGCGGGGAGGGGATTGCATGGGTTTTGGTAAGGTTCGTCCAGTCTCTGAGCTTGAGGTGTTTTCCGCCGAGGAGCGCGAGCGCTTGAGCGATGTTGAGGCTAAGCTCGCCGTGCGCATGAAGGAAGCTAAGAAGCGCCATGTGCATACGCTTGGCGTTGCCGCCTGTGCTACCGAGATGGCCAAGGTCTACGGGGTGGATCAGTACGAGGCGGCACTTGCTGGCCTTTTGCACGACTGGGACAAGGTCATCCCTGACGATGAGCTGGTGGCTCGCGCCTTGCATTATGGGGTGCCCATTGTGGGCGCACCCGCTCTCGCCGCGCCGCTTCTGCATGGGCCGGTTGCCGCCTATGAGTTGCCACAGCTCCTCCCAGATCTTCCTCAGACGGTTCTTCAGGCTATCTCCCGGCATACGGTGGGTGCGTGTGACATGACTCCTCTCGATATGGTGGTTTTTGTTGCCGATGCCATAGAGCCTGGCCGTCGGGGCGACTATGCCGATCGCCTGCGTGAGCAGGTGGGTACCATTACCCTAGACGAGCTCTTCTTCCAGTGCTTTGCACAAGGGCTCGTGTACGTTATCAACACCGGGCGCTACCTTTATCCCACTGCGCTCGACATTTATAATCATTACGCCTGTTTGCGCGACAACAAGAAAGGTCTTGCATGACAACAGAACCCATCGATTCCGAGATTATCGCCAACGACATGGTTGACGAGGCTATCGTTGCCGAAGACGAGCTTGATGAGGCTCGCAACAAAAGCTTTGCCACGCGTGACGACCGCCAGGCGGCTTCGCTTTCCACCTCGGGCGTGGCGGCCGAGACGGTGGCCCGCGCTGCCGCCCAGGCTGCATACGATAAGAAGGCCGAGGACATTTGCGTTCTTGACCTGACGCAGCTCTCCGACGTCTGCGATTACTTTGTAATTGCGACGGGTGCCAACGCCCGCCTTGCCGACACTATTGTGGACGAGGTGGAGGAGAAGGTTGCCAAGAGTTGCGGCGAGCATCCGTTCTCCATTGAGGGGCGCGACGAACGCTCTTGGATCCTTATGGACTACGGCTCGGTGATTGTGCACGTATTCAAACCCGAGGCGCGCGATTACTACCGCCTCGAGAAGCTCTGGGGCGACGCCCCCAAGCT
>DHKFC23501__coassemble_1061_pt1 | contig 54526 bp, 50 predicted proteins | sample DHKFC23501__metabat2_high_PE_052 | metagenome-assembled genome bin DHKFC23501 | reverse complement strand
GCACTTTAATCTGCAACTAATCGAAAAGTTTTTGGTTGGGTATGCGCCGAGGTGGTCCCGTCGTCCCCGGCGGCTTCTTGCGTCGCGTTTCGTAACAGTATCTCTTGCTTTCTACGGGATGCATGACGCACCAAAGCGTGAGACAAGCTAAGGGCAAGTCTACCGGGAACGTCCTCGCAATGCTATCGACGCATTCTTCGTAGCGGCGTGCGCATCGCAGCCGACGTGGAATGCCTCAGTCCTAACTAAGGAACGTGGCAGGTCAGACGTGGTGAAATGTATTGTCTGCTTCTGTATGCTGCCGTCGACTGCATGATGTCGCGAACGACTCTGTTGTCCGGCGCATTCTGATTTTTCTTCTTATGCCCGAATCGAATCCATTCCGATCCTAGCCTGAACGGGGTCATATGGGACATTTTGGGCCGGGGTCGTACAAGACCGCGTTCACTCCAGACACCAACACGGCTTGAGGGCATAATCGCTCGCCACGGAACTGCTGGGAGCGGGTTACTCTGGCCAATGCTTCCCTAGCTCAACCGCTCCACGAAGAAATCGGCCATGGCAAGCAAAAGCTTGCGACATGTGGCATCAAGCTCAACATGAGCGAGCGTGTTCTTGGCGCGCGTGACGAGCGTACACGCGTAGTTGTGAGCAAAGGCGAGCGACCCTGTTTGCTCAAAAAGCTCAAGCGTGCGGGCGAGTTGTGCGGGGTCGCTTGTGTGAGCGCCCAGCAGCCGCTCGACCTCGTCGTGTACCGCAGGGTTTTCAAGGGCATGTACCGCTACAAGCGTGCGCTTACCCTCGGTGATGTCGCTCAGGTGATCTTTATCGTGGGCGTCTCCCACCAGATTGAGCAGGTCGTCTTGGATCTGGAATGCCAGGCCGCAGTCGAGGCCAAACGAGCGCAGGGCTTCAATCTGCTCCTCGCTACCACCGCCTGCAATGGCGCCACAGACAAGCGGCACTGCCCCCGAGTAGTGGGCAGTCTTGAGCGTGGCCATGGCAAGATAATCGTTAACCGTGATGTCAAAGCGCCTGTCGCGCGCCCAGCCCAGATCAAGCGCTTGACCCTCCACGGTGCGCTGCATCATGGCAACCAGCTCAGAGAGTATACGCAGCTTGCGGGCATCATCGAGCGTGGCGTCGTCCAGCACGGCGGAGGTGACCAGGGTGAGTGCATAGTCGCCACAGTTAATTGCGGGCCCCACCGTCTCGGTTATGTGCAGACAGGGCTTACCGCGGCGCAGCTTGCCGTTGTCGGCAATGTCGTCGTGGATAAGCGCTGCGGACTGAAAGTGCTCAATCGCCGCCGCGGCACTTCGGGCTTGTTCTGCCGATCCGCCTACCGCACGCGCAGCCAGGAGGCATATGAGCGGCCGGTGGCGCTTGCCGCCATTGCTGGAGAAGGCCCGGAGCGGTGCATAGAGGTAGCTCTCAAGGTCGTCTCGGTCGGTTTTCTCACGGAAAAACGAGTCCAGATACTCCTCAAGGTCACCATGATGTTCGGCAAGATACGCGGCAAAAAGATTGGCCACAATAGTCCTTTCATAAGCAGCTGCGGGGCTTGCCGCTCGGTACGGCATTGCCCCGCAGTAATCGTAGCGTATGTGTTGCTGCGTTGTGCCAAACGCACGAATGTCACGCGAACATCGCAGGCAGCAGCGGCTATGCTACAACACCCAAGCGTTATGCATCGGCGCTCGTGTCTACAGCTTCTTCCTCATGGGCGGTGGCGAAGCCGTCCGGGTTCATGGACTGCCAGTTCCACGAGTCACGGCACATGTCTTCGATGGTGTACTCTGCAGTCCAGCCCATCTCTTCATGGGCCTTGGTGGCATCGCACCAGTTGGCCGCAATGTCACCGTCGCGGCGCGGACAAATCTTATACGGCAGCTCGTGGCCGCAGGCGCGTTCGAAAGCGTGGATCACGTCAAGCACTGAGGAGCCCGTGCCGGTGCCCAGGTTAAAGATGCCTACCTCTTCACGGCCGTTCATCCATTCAAGCGCCGAAACATGGCCGCGCGCCAGGTCGACAACATGGATGTAGTCGCGCACGCCTGTGCCATCGGGGGTGGGGTAGTCGTCGCCATACACGCTCACAAACGGGCGCTTGCCCACGGCCACCTGCGCCACATAGGGCACGAGATTGTTGGGGATACCCTTGGGGTCTTCGCCAATCAGGCCCGAAGGATGGGCACCGATGGGGTTGAAGTAGCGCAGCAGCACAACGTTCCACGACGGGTCGGCCGTGTGCAGGTCCATAAGAATCTGCTCGATCATCCACTTGGTCCAGCCATACGGATTGGTGGCGGGCTTTTTGGGATCTTGCTCCGTTACAGGCGGATGGTCCGGGTCGCCGTACACGGTTGAGGAGCTCGAGAAGATGATCGAGGTGCAACCGTGCTCGCGCATAACGTCGCAGAGCGTGAGGGTGCTGCCGATGTTGTTGTGGTAATACTCGAGCGGTTTGTGCACGCTTTCACCCACGGCCTTAAAGCCGGCGAAGTGAATCACGCGGTCGATGTGGTGAGCATCAAAAATGCGCTCAAGGGCAGGGCGGTCGAGGATATTGGCCTCGTAGAAGGTGAGGTTGCGTGCTGCCTCATCGCCCACAATAAGCTTGATGCGGTCAATGGCGACGGGGCTCGAGTTTGAGAGGTCGTCTACCACAACAACTTGGTAGCCGCGGCTGAGCAGCTCAACTACGGTGTGAGAGCCAATAAAGCCGGCACCGCCGGTAACAAGTACGCAGGTTTCACTAGGGGAAAGTGCTTGTGACATAAGAGCTCCTTTCGGGAGGTTGAATCGCGACAAGTATAGCGCACGGGTTTTTTGGCCCAGGGGTGCTTCCCTGGAAGGTAACAGACGGCGGAGCAACGGCGGGAAGTGCTGGTTTTAGCCCGACCGAACCGTTTAGGGGCGCTTGGATCACGCTGGCATGTTGTTGTGGACGCGGCCTGGCGCTTGCTGCGCTTCAAATGATGCGTGCAAACCGATGTGGAAAATACGCCATGCGGCGTGAACTACGCTATTCTTATATCAACGACAGTCGGGCGACGACATATAACCACACACTAAACGGAGCCATGTATGTCTCACACCACACCGCGGCATTCAGCCGAAGCCCCTCAGCATACGCAGGGCACTTCTTCGCGTCAGCAGGATACCGTGCTGAGCGCACTGCACCAGATGGAACTTACTCGCCGAGATGCTCTTAAGGCGCTGTTCGCAGCCGTGGGCGCGGCCACGCTGTTTGGCAGCCCCATTGCGGCGCTTGCCGAGCCGCAGGCAACGCAGGAGACCCTGAATGCCCTGAGCGATGCTCAGGCCAAATACGACGAGGTCAAGCAGCAGCTTGACGATATCGCCGCTCAGTACCAAGAGCTGAGCAAAAAGCAGAGCGAGACGCTGAGCCAGATCGAAGACGTTCAGGACAAGATCGACGAGAAGCAAGAGCAGATCGACGATACCCAGGAAGAGATTGAGGCAAAGCAAGAGGAGCTTGAGGAGAAGCAAGAGTACCTTGCTGCGCGCGTGGCCTCAAACTACAAGGCGGGTGGCACGAGCGCGCTGTCGCTTTTGCTCTCGTCCACGTCGTTCAACGAGCTCATCTCTAATGCGTACTATCTCGATAAGATCAACGAGAGCGATCAGCGTGCCATCGAGGAAGTTCATCGCATCCAGGAGGAGCTGGCCGAGGAGAAGCGTGCGCTCGAAGATCAAAAGGCCGAGCTTGAGCAGCAGAAGTCGCAGCTTGAGACGCTGAAAGACCAGCAAGCTCAGCAGCTTTCGGACATGCAAGACAAGCAGGCCGAGGTCCAAGAAGTGCTGAACGGCCTTGATCAGGACGTGAAAGACCTCATGGCACAGCGCGATGCCGAGATTTTGGCAGCCGCCCAGGCAGAGGCTGAAGCGGCACGTGAGCGCGAGGAAGCGGCAAAGAAGCAGCAACAAACGGGCGGCGGTGCAACCAACATCCCCGAGGTGGGAAGCGGCCAGGATTACAACGCGGCAAGTGCTGCCCAGAAGAAGATCGTGAATTCGTGCTACTACACCCCCTCGCCGGGTGCTAACTACTGCGCCGCGTGGGTGAGCCACGTGTTCCGCAATGCTGGTTTTGGCCGTGTGTACGGCAACGCGAACGATATGTACAACAATTGGTGCACCAGCTCGCGTAAGGCAGACCTGCAGGTGGGCATGATCATTGCTGTGTCCACATACAGCAAAAACTACGCCGGGCGCGTGTGGGGCCATGTGGGCATCTACATTGGCGACAACAAGATCATGGAGAACATCGGCTTCATCAACACGAACAACCTGGATTCGTGGATTCGCTACTACGGTGATACCGTGTCTCCGCGTTGGGGCTGGGCAAACGGCATCAACCTAGCAAGTCAGTAGCGGGCGACGCTGCTGGAATCATCTCACTTGAGGGTGAGCGGCGGGGTTGTTGAGTTGCGATGAGGCTGTTCCACGGTAGCGTTTGAGTAGTCGCTCGCGTTAGCCCATGATGGTAAGCGCCGCGAGCAGCACCAGGTAGAGCACGAGCGCGGCGATGAATATGCCGTCGTGGCGCGGATTGATGCGCAGCACATGATAGTGGGTTCGGCCGGTGCCTCCGGTGTAGCAGCGCGCATCCATGGCGCGCCCAAGATGTTCGGCATGACGTAGGGCGCTTGCGAACAGCGGGACAAGAAGCGGCACGCAGGCGCGTGCGTAGGCAATCGCACCCTTTTGTTCTAGGCGAGCTCCGCGTGCCGTTTGAGCAGCAATAATATTGTGCGCCTCCTGAGAAAGCGTGGGCACAAACCTGAGCGCTATCGAAAGAATGAGGGTTACCTGGCTCACGGGGGCGCCGAGGCGCTCGAGCGGAGAGAGCAGCTTCTCGGCGGCATCGGTAAGCGCCATGGGCTGCGTGGTGAGCATAAGAAGCGACCCGCCAACCAACAGCAGGAAGAAGCGAACCGTGTAGAGAATGGCCGCTTCAATGCCGCCCGTGTGTATGGTTATGGGCCCAAGATTAACGATGGCGCTGCCGGTTTGTACAAAGAACAGGTTGATGACCGAAGTTATCACCAAAAAGAGCACGATGGGGCGGATCTGTGCCAGCAAACGCCCCAGGGGTACGCGAGCGCACAGCACGGCGGCGAACACCGCCACGGCGGCAAGGCCGAGCGTGGGCAGGCTGGATACAAAAAAGCAGCTCACCATATACACGATGGTGGCAATGAGCTTTACGCGGGCGTCAAGTGAGTGGATGGGCGAGGTTGCCGAGTAATACTGGCCAATGCTAACGCGTAGCGTCATCGCGCACCTCCTCTACGAGGTCGGCAAGGGTAAGCGGGTCGTGCTGGAGGGGAGCGCCGTGTGCGGTTAGACGGCGCGCGAAGTCGAGCGCAGCGGGTGCGCCTGGAGCATGGCAGGGTGTGCGGTCAAACACCTCGGCGGGCGTGCCAGCGTCGGCGAGCGCACCCTTGTCGAGCACGACAACCTGGTCGGCAAGTTCGGCGACATCCTCCATGGCATGGGTTACCAACAAAAGTGTGGTGCCATTTTGTTTAAGCTGAGCGATGAGCGCACGCATGCGTGTGCGACCCTGGGGGTCCAAGCCCGCCATGGGCTCATCCAGCACCAAAACAGGTGTATTCATAGCAAGGATGCCCGCAATAGCAACGCTGCGCTGTTGCCCGCCCGAGAGGGCAAACGGCGAGCGCGTCAACAGGTCGCTCGTTGGCTCAAGCCCGGCCTCTCTGAGGGCGGCAAGTACGCGGCGCTTTACTTCGGCCTCATCAAGTTCGAGGTTGCGCGGGCCAAACGCCACATCGTCATAAACGGTTTCGGCGAACAGCTGGTGTTCGGGCAGTTGCGATACGTAGCCTACGCGCGAACGCAGCTCCAGGCGACGATTGATGTCGGTGGTGTCGATGCCGTCCACAAGAACACGTCCGCTTGTAGGCATTTTGAGGGCACAGGCGAGCTCTACCGTGGTTGACTTGCCTGAACCCGTGCAGCCAACGAGGGCAGTAAGCGTGCCATGCGGGCATGAGAAGCTGAGATTTTGCACGGCAAACGGCACGGAGCGCATGCGCTTGCCGCGCTTGAAGAAGCGCCGCTTGCGAGGAGTAGCGTCTGCGGCGTAGGAGAACGAAACCCGCTCGAATGCAATGGCGGCGTTTCTTTGTGCAGTGACCATGTTGCCGGCACGCTTTTGACCGTGTGCGTCTGTGGAGATGCGGACGTCTGCCGTACGGTCCGATTTTGCCTCGTTGTTCGCGCTCGGGATCGTGCCCTTCTGCACCTCCGAGTCTGCTTTGCCGTCTTTGCGCGCAAGCTTCGCAGCGAGCTCGCGTGCGGCTTCATCGATGTCGGCAGTAAGGGGAAGCCCGGGCAGAGTATCGTCCAAGGCATCTGCTAGTTGCACAGTAAAGGGCAGCTCCAGTCCCAGGCGGGCCACCGTATCGCGATGACGAAAGACCTCCAGGGGCGTTCCCTCAAGGGCGATGCGCCCATGGTCCAGCACGATAACGCGCTGAGCTCGCAAAGCGTCGTCCATAAAATGGGTCACATGTACGATGGTGATGCCGCGGGCAACCAGGCGGTCGATGATGGCTTGAATGGCCTGGCGCCCGCTAACATCAAGCATGGCAGATGGCTCGTCGAGCAGAAGAACTTCGGGATGCATGGCTAGGGCGCCAGCAATGGCGACGCGCTGTCGCTGGCCGCCCGAGAGATCGCTGGGGTCGGCCTGTGCCCACGGCCTCATGCCAACCGCCTCGAGCGCCTCGTCAACACGGCGCACCATCTCGGGCTGAGGAACGCCTAGGTTCTCAGGACCAAACGCTACGTCATCGGCAACGATGCTGGTGACCATTTGGTCGTCGGGATGCTGGAAGACCATGGAGGCGCGTCGGCGGATTTGAGATGCCCCCTCCCATGTGCCCGCGTCAATGCCAAACACCTCAACGGTGCCCGAGCTTGCGGTGAGCAGGCCGTTCATGAGCTGGACCAGGGTTGATTTGCCCGACCCGTTACCACCGAGGATGCACACGTGTTCACCAGCATAAATATCAAGCGAGATGCCGGCGAGCGCCTCGGAAGACGCGGTCTCCTCGCTGCTCGCAGGATAGGCATAGTGAACATCACTCAGGTGGATAACAGGCCGATCGAGCTGGCTAGGGGTGGGACGCGCCGTCATTTAGACCGTGTCACCTCGACGTGTCTTGAGGGCATTCATGCACGGTGCGAGCAACACCTGGCCTGCCACCACATTGATGGCCATCTTCAAGGCGTTGAAAGGAATGAGGATGGGCACAATCATGGCCACAACATCCATCATAGAAACGGCCGTGTAGAGTGGTGTCACAAAGAGATTGAGCACGCAGGTGACGGCGATGGAAAGGATGGCCCCCACAAGCATGCCCACCGCCGATGCGGCGCGGCTTTCGTTCCCTTTAAGGTAGATGAGTGCGGCCGGGATAATAAACATGCAGGTAGATACCATGCCCATGGGTGCTCCAAAGGGATCGAGGAACACGCGCGGCAACCACGAGATGATGGCTACGGCCGCTCCGAGCTTGGGCCCAAAAGCGAGAGCGGCGATGAGGCACACAATGCCGGAGGGGTCGTACATCAGCCATGGTGCTGCCGGGAAAATGGGAATCTGGATAAAGCTCAACAGCAAGGATGCCGCCGTAAACAGCGCAGTGAGGGCGATTTTCTTAGTGTCGATAGATGCGTTCATATGAAGAAGCCTCCGTTTCTTCCATCCGGACTGTACCGTCGGCCCCGGACTCTCACCGGGTCAGCCGCTTACGCGGGTCGCGGGCTTCTGATGCCGCTGCGCCTCAGCGCGCCTGCGCACATCAGTTACCGCCGGTAGGGAATTGCACCCAACCCTGAAACTATGTTTAGTAACTATACTCCTTTTGTAGCGTGACGTGCGCGGATGTTTGCGTACGTATTGGCGGCATCGGGTATAGTGGCTTGCAAGGCGGAAGTAGTCGGGTGCGTTTGGTGCTCATCTCGCCGCTGAAAACGGGAAAGCGAATGTAGGCCGCGTTTGGTCGGCCGTTTGATACAAAGGAGTGCGCATGCACGAATTCGATGGCTTCAACGAGGACATCATCTGCGCAATCACCGAGGCGGTTGGCGAGGATAACGTTGCCCTGGTTGAACCTATGAGTGCACATACCACGTTTCATATTGGTGGTCCCGCCGACGTGCTGGTGACCCCAACCACGCCTGAGGCGATTGTGCGCACGCTCGACCTTGCGGCTATTTCGGGCACGCCGGTAACTGTGGTGGGCAACGGAAGTGACCTTTTGGTGGGCGATCGCGGCATTCGTGGCCTTGTGCTCCTGCTGCGTGAGAATTACTCGGACATCCAGGTAGAGGGCGCACGCGTTACGGCCGAGGCGGGGGCTCTGTTGGCCGATGTGGCCGAGGCAGCAGCAAATGCGGGCCTTACGGGTATGGAGCCCATCTCGGGCATCCCGGCATCGGTAGGCGGTGCCTGTTTCATGAACGCCGGCGCTTACGATGGCTCAACGGGCGAGGTCTTGGAATCGGTCGAAGTGTACGTACCAGGCGCGCTCGACGCGGACGGCACGCGCGTCAAGGGATCGGTTCGCACCATGCGGCGCGACGAGCTTGAGCTGGGGTATCGCAAGAGCCGTATTGCCGCGGAGGGGCTCGTGGTTTTGCGTGCAACCTTTGCGCTAGCACCGGGCAACAAGGCGCAGATTCGTGCCGCTATGGACGACTACCGCCGTCGCCGCGAGGAGAAGCAGCCGCTTGAGCTGCCTTCGGCAGGCTCGACCTTTAAGCGCCCAGAGGGTTATTTTGCCGGCAAGCTCATCATGGATGCGGGATTGCGCGGTGCGCGTGTGGGCGGAGCTCAGGTGTCTGAGAAACACTGCGGCTTTGTGGTGAACACCGGTGACGCCACCGCGGCCGATGTGTGCGCCCTTATCGAGCATGTGCAAGACGAGGTGCGTAAGCAGTTTGGTGTTGAGCTGGAGCCCGAAGTCCGCCGCGTAGGCGAGTTTTAGTGACTTGCCGGAAACTGCATAAAATAGCCTGTAGACTGTATAGCTTTTTCAACAAAGCGGCGGTAAATCGACGGTTTTTCTGAAGGGCTCGTTCCAGGTGGACAAAATTCCGAGAAGTCGGCGATAAATCTTGGCTTTTGGCGGTGCAAATCGCCCATCGGAGAGATTCGGGTAACGAAACCCCAGGATAGGTTTATGCACGGAGGCTTCAGACGGTTCAGAATCGCCGACTTCTCGGATTTTTGTCCACTTGAGCTCTTCGTCTTGGTTAACGTGCCGAGCCGTCCTCACTAATCAGGCCTGTTAGACGTTTCGGCAGCGTGCGGCATCAGGCTGTCGTGAAATCTGTGAGCTCCTGCCAACGAGATGTCGAAACAGTTGAGCCGTCGTTCAAGATAAAGTAGGCAGCGGTATCCGGCAGCGCGTCGACAATGCGGACGCCCTCGGCGCTTCCCGCCACAAAGAGCGTGGTCGAGAGGGCATCTGCCTCGGTGGAGGAAGGGCATGCCACTGTGACGCTTACCACATCGGTTGCCACGGGCATGCCGGTGCGCGGATCGAGAATATGCCAGTAGGTAGTGCCGTCTTGGTCAAAGGTGCGCTCATACAGGCCGCTGGTAACAAGCGAACCGCCCGCAGTTTGTGCGGTGCCCACCACCGTTGAGCCGCCTGGATCGTTAGGATCGCGAATACCTGTTGTCCAGGGGCTGCCGTCGGGCTTGCGGCCCATGTAGGCGATGTTGCCGCCGAGCGATATCGCGGCTCCGGTTGCCGTGGTTTCTTGCTCAAGTAGATCACAGAGGCGGTCGGCAATATAACCCTTGGCAATGCCGCCCAAATCAAGCTTGGCTGCAAGGTCGGTGAGGGTGATGGTGGGGCTCTCGGGGTTGGAGGCGTCTACTGAGACGCCGCGCCAGTTTACGTGAGGAAGCGCCTGGGCTACGGCCTCATCGCTGGGGCGTACGCCCTCATCGAAGTCCCACAGCGTTGACACGGCGCCGATGGTGATGTCGAAGCGGCCGTGGGCCTGTTCGCACCAGGCAAGTGCTTGGGAAACAAGATCTGCTGTGGCGGGGTCCACGGTGCAGGGCGCGCCTGCCGAAGCGTTCACGCGGGCAATGTCGCTTTCAGGGTTATACAGGTCAAAGAGGGCATCGTAGCGTGCGCAGGCTCGGGCAAGGCGAGCCGGGGCAGTATCGTCGCCATACACGCTAAAGGTGCAGTAGGTGTCGAATGCAAACGTTGAACTTGTGGCGGGCTGCGCGGAACCGCTGTTGTCATTCGAGCCGCCGAGAGCGCCTTCTCCGGAGCATCCGACAAGCGCAAAGGGGCTGCTTGCGAGGGCGGCTGCGCCCATCGCCCCCATAAGACGCAAGCTACCTGCGGCAAACGCGCGACGGCTGAGGACGATGCGCTCACTCATGGATGCCTCCTTGGGGCACGGCGGCCAACAACGCTTGCGTGAGCACGCCGGTAGCGGCTCCGCAGACAACTCCCGCCACGGCCAAAACAGGAAGGTTTACGGCTGCCACCTGCGGCGAAAGCACAAGCGCCACCGCAGCGAGCTGTCCGACATTGTGGGCAATGCCGCCTATAACAGACGTTGCGATGCAGGAGAACAGACCGCTTTTCCAAGCAAGAGCCATGAGCACCCACGAAAGTACGCCGCCTGCGAGGCTGAACACAAAAGCCTGCGGATTTGCAAAAAGAATGGTGGTGCAGGCCACCTTGGCGGCCATAAGAGCAAGGGCGGGTCGCGCCCCCAAGCGCGCTATTGCAAACAGTACAACAATGTTTCCCAATCCTAGCTTGATGCCCGGCACGGTTACCGGGAGGGGCACGAGCATCTCAACGTATCCAGCAACCAGCGCGAGCGCAGTGAGCGCCCCATAGAGGGCGACGCGCTGAGCAGGTGTGCGGGATGGCGGTGTTGGCGAGTTATTTTTCATGCGCATCAGTATAAACGAGCCGCCGCGCCTTCCGCCTCAGAGAGGCGGGAGAAGCGTGCCGCGGGAGAAAGTTCTCGTATGTGAGGCGAGTGCGGAGAGGTGGAGCGCCTGCCACATGGGCGGAGGCTTTCTGCGATCCCTCATGTAACGACTCTGCAAGCAACTTTCCGCGGGAATACTCCAGTGTGATAAAGTACACCAGATAAATGAGGCGTTAACGTGAGAACGTGTGCGGGCGCGTGCGGGGTACGGGCTCGCTGTGATGGAGGGGTTTGGCATGAAAGCTACACCGTGGGGCTTTCGAGACATCATGCCCGAAGAGGCGCAGGCACGCGAAACCATTGCCGATACGGTAAAGGCGTGTTTTCGTGCTCATGGGTACCTGCCGGTAGAAACGCCGCTCTTGGAAGACAAGGCCGCCCTTGAAGGTGGTGGCCGCGTGGCAGATACGCCTTTCACGCTCTTCGACGACGACGGACGGCTGCTGGTGGTGCGTCCTGACAACACCTTGTCCATCGTGCGCCTCGTGTCTTCGCGTCTCCGGAGCGCCGCTCTGCCGCTCCGCTTGCGCTATGAGGCGCCGGTCGTGCGCCATCAAGCCCGGTTTGCTGGTGCTAATCGTCAGTTTACGCAGCTGGGATTTGAGCTCATTGGTGCCGGGGGAGCTGCGGGCGATGTGGAGATGGTGGCGCTTGCGGCCGAGGTGCTGCGTGCGCTTAACCTTCCGGTGTGGAAGATTGTGTGCGGCAGCGCGAGACCCTTTATTGAACTGCTGAACCGCTGCGATGACGTTCGTCTTGCCCAGGACGCACTTGTGCTCATTCATGCCAACGACTTGGTGGGACTCGATGCCCGTGTGGCGGCTGCCTCGATGGTGCCCGAGGTGGCACACGCAATCTGTTTGCTGCCCCGGCTTCATGGCGGCCCCGAGGTGCTCGACCGGGTTGACGAGCTGCTTTCTGCAGCCGGTGTTGATGCCCAGGCAACCGACGAACTCAGGGCGCTTGTGGATGGTCTTACCGCGACAGACCGAGCGCTCCTGCCGGAGCTCTCCTTCGACTTCTCCATCATGAACTCGTTTGACTATTACACGGGCCTTGTCTTCAAGGCATACGCGGGCAACCTGTCTGATCCCGTTGGTTCAGGCGGCCGCTATGATGCCATTTTCGACGGAGTGTTTGACGGCGTACCGCATGTTCCGGCCGCAGGCTTTGCGTTTTCGCTTGAGCGTCTGGAGACGGCGCTCCAGGTGGCGGGGGAGCGCGCAGAAGCGTGCACGGGCGAGCCTTCGCAAACGCCTGGCGTGGAGCTGCCCGCCTCGCCTGAAAAGGCGCCCCTGCGCATCGCCGTGCCCAAGGGATCGCTTAATCCGGGCACGATTGACGTGCTCGAGCGCGCGGGCCTTGATGTCTCGGGCCTGCGCAACCCGGGCCGCCGTCTCATCATTCCCGCTCGCGACACCCATACGGGCGCTGATGCCATGGGCGACGTGGAGTTTGTTATCGTGCGCGCTACCGATGCGCCCGCCTTTGTTGCCTGCGGCGGTGCCGATTGCGGTTTCTGCGGGCGCGACTCGCTCATTGAGGCCAATCTCGACCTGCTGCAGCTGGTTGATTTGGGGTATGGTGCGTGCCGGTTTATTGAGGCGGAGCCTGCGGGCCGCGCCGATGCGACGAAGCAGGCCTATGCCCGCCGCGGTGTTTTGCGTGTTGCGACCAAGTACCCGCGCATCGCGGCGGAGTGGTACGCGCGTCGCGGCATCGTGGCCGATATTGTTGCGCTCCACGGTAACATCGAGCTGGGCCCCATTGTGGGCATGACGGACCGTATTGTGGATATTACCGCCACAGGTACCACACTTCGCGAGAACAACCTGGTCATCACGGGTGAGATTATGACCTGTACGGCGCGTTTCTTTGTGAATCCCGGGCGTGCGCGCCTTGATGGGCGTGTTCGCGAGCTGGGCGACCGCCTGTCGGCGATTGCTGCTACCTCATAGGGAAGCGCTGCGGCGAAACATACAGGACACATGCGAGTACGCCGGTTGAGGGCGCAACTTTAGCATGATAAAGTCATCTTGTGGACACGAGGGCGCACGGTGTAGGCCGTGCGCCCTTTCCTGCTGAATCCTCGCGCCTCTCGCCCGCTTGGGGGTGCGGCGCGCTTTGTGTAAGAAGGGGCCGTACCATGAAAACTATTACGCTTGCCGCGGGGGAGCGGCTGCAGGCGTCGCAGCTTACGCGCAAGGGCGTGCTGCCCGCTCGCATTGTTGAGGCCGCGCACGGCATAGTGGACACCGTTCGGGCGGAGGGTGACGCTGCGCTGCGTCGGTACTGCCACGACTTTGATGGCGTGGAGCTTGAGCAATTCCGCCTGCCTTCCGAGGTGCTCGACGGTGCGCTTGGGCGCGTGGACGATGCCTTCTTGGCGGCGCTTACCAAGGCGGCTGCGCAGATTTACTCTTTCCATGAGCGTGAGGTGCAGCAAAGTTGGTTTACCACGCGCCCCGATGGCACTATGCTTGGCGTGAAGGTCACGCCTGTGGCAGCGGCTGGAATATACGTGCCGGGCGGTCGTGCCCAGTACCCTTCCACCGTGCTCATGAATGCGATTCCTGCCAAGGTTGCTGGTGTGGAGCGTATCGTCATGGTTACCCCTCCGCAAAAGGACGCCGATCCCGAGACGGGCGGCATCTCGCCCTACACGCTTGCGGCAGCAAAGGTTGCCGGTGTGAATGAGGTGTATACCGTGGGCGGGGCGCAGGCAGTGGCGGCGCTTGCATATGGTACGGAGTCTATCCCCAAGGTGGATACAATCACTGGCCCGGGCAATGCATACGTGGCTGCGGCCAAACAGCTTGTTTCGGGTGATGTGGGCATTGACATGGTGGCGGGTCCCAGCGAGGTGTGCGTGCTTGCAGATGCCACGGCAAAGCCGCTGGTGGTTGCCGCCGACCTCATGGCCCAGGCAGAGCACGATCCACTGGCGGCGTGCTATCTGGTTACCTGCGATGCTGCTTTTGCGCGCGAGGTGGAGCAAGGCATCGAGCTTTTGCTGGCGCAAAGCCCCCGTGCAGAGATCACGGAAACATCGCTTGCCAATGAGGGGGTCATCGTGGTGGCGTCCGATATGGCCGCCGCGGTTGACGCGGTGAACACCATCGCGCCCGAGCATCTCGAGCTGCACTGCGCGGACGCCCTGGGGCTCTTGGGTTCCATCAAAAACGCTGGGGCCATCTTTGTGGGCGCTTGGAGTTCCGAACCGCTGGGAGATTATGTGGCTGGACCCAACCATACGCTGCCAACAGGCGGTACGGCCGTGTTCTCAAGCCCGCTTTCGGTGGATGACTTCATCAAGAAGTCCTCGGTTATTTGCTACACCCCGCAAGGCCTGCTTGCCGATGCCCCTGCCACCCAGACGCTCGCTCAGGGTGAGGGGCTGTGGGCCCATGCCCTTTCTGCCGGGTTGCGCCGCCGCGTGCTTACGGAAGGCGCCGAGGCGGTGACGTTCGAGGCGCTTGCCCAGGCAGATCTTACGGCTATTGCTTGGCCTGAGGATGATGCGGCTACGGTGGCAGCGGGCGCGCGGGCTATGACGGCTTCCGCGGCGGGCCCGGTGCCTTCTGTATCTGAGTAAGGGGCTTGACATGGCACAGCTTTCCGATCGTATGCGCGCGCTTGTGCAGCCGCATCTTGTAGACATCGAGCCCTACGACCCGGCTTTCACGCCCACGCGCATCAACCTCTCGGCAAACGAGAACACCTACCCCATGCCCTATGTGGTTCGCGCTGCCATCAACGATGCTTTGACGTCAACGCCGCTTAACCGCTACCCCGATCCCATGGCGAATGCCGTGCGCGATCGCTTGGCGGCGCAGCATGGCGTGTCACGCCGACAGGTATGTGTGGGCAACGGCGGAGATGAGTTGCTCTACAACTTTTTGATGGCCTTCGGCGGCAAGGGTCGCACGCTGGTTAACTGTCCGCCTGCGTTTTCGGAGTACGCGTTTTTCGCGGCGCTCACCGAAACGGCCGTGGTGGATGTGTGGCGCGACCTTACAACGTTCGAGCTTGATGTTCCACGTCTCGTTGAGGCGGCGGCCCATGCCAACTTGGTTATTGTGACCTCTCCCAACAACCCCACCGGAAACCTCGTGGATGCCGCAACGGTTGAGCAGGTGTGCGCTGCTTGTCCAGGTTTGGTGATGGTGGACGAGGCTTATAGCGAGTTTGCCGATCCGGGCACGTCCGTGGAGGCGCTCTTGGCACGCCACAGCAACCTCATTGTGCTCCGTACGCTTTCCAAGGCGTTTGGCGAGGCGGGTATACGGTGCGGCTATGTTTTGGCAGCGCCCGATGTGATTGACGTGTTCTGCGCGGTGCGTCAGATTTATTCCGTCAATGTGCTCACCCAGGCGGCGGCCGAGCTTGCGGCGCGCAACCAGGCCATGTTCCGGCCGGTGGTGGAGCAGATTCGCGAGGAGCGCGAGCGCTTGCGGAAGGGTTTGTGCGCGCTGGGCGAAGCGCTAGAGCGGGAGGACAACGAAACGTCTAAGGTGGACATGTGTCCCGAGGGGCACCCTGAGGAGCACGCTGAGACTGCTGCCAGTGCCGGTGTTCCCGCACGCCAGGTGACCGTATGGCCAAGCCAGGGGAACTTCCTCCTGGTACGCCTGCCCCATGCGGCGCGGATTCGCCAGCGCTTGCGCGACGAGTACTCCATCTTGGTGCGCGATTTCTCGCAGACCCCTGGTCTGAACGGCTGCTTGAGGATTACCGTGGGCACACCTGAGGAGAACGACGAGGTGCTCCACGCCCTCGAGATGCTGCTAAAGGAGGAGCGCTCATGACCATCTATAAAAAGCAACCTCGGACCCTTGCCGAGACCTCGGCCGCTACGGTCTCCGAAGCTTCGGCCCGCCAAAGCTCTGGTTTGACCTCGCTTTTTAAGGGGTCGACGCTTGCGGCGGATGCACCGCGCACCGCGAGCGTGCGTCGCACAACGGGCGAGACGGATGTCCTGGTAACGCTCGGCCTTGATGGCACCGGTGCCTGCGCCATCAACACGGGCGTGCCCTTCTTCGATCATATGCTTAACGCGTTTGGACGCCATGGGATGTTTGACCTCAAGGTGGAGGTCGTGGGCGATGTTGAGGTGGATGCACACCATACCGTGGAGGACACCGGCATTGTGCTTGGCCAGGCGTTTTGTCAGGCGCTGGGCGACAAACGCGGTGTGACGCGTTTTGCCAACGTGGCCGTGCCGCTTGACGAGGCACTCGTCGAGGCTGTGGTTGACCTGTCGGGCCGCGGCCAGGCCTGGTGCACCCTGCCGCTTCCCACCGAGCGCGTGGGCATGTTCGATACCGAGCTTGCGGTTGAGTTTTTCTATTCGTTTGCGCGTGACGCCCGCCTGACGCTGCATGTGCGCGAGCTCGCCGGCGCAAACTCGCATCACATCATCGAGGCGGCGTTCAAGGCAACGGGGCGTGCTATGCGCGCGGCTTGCGAGCTTGATCCGCGCGTAACGGGCATTCCCTCTACCAAGGGTACCCTCTAGTGCCACGCGCGGAGGCGGAATCGTTTCATTCATGGAGGGCGGAAGGGGCGAATATGGCCGAAACGCCGCATATTGTGGTGGTTGACTACCACAAGGGAAACTTGTCGAGCGTGGTTCGCGGACTTGCTCGTGCGGGTGCAGATGCCGTGGCGTCCGATGCGCCCGAAGATATTCTTGCGTCTGATGGCATTGTGCTCCCCGGGGTGGGGTCGTTTTTTGACGCGATAACATTCATGCGCGAGGCAGGTCAGGACCGTGCAATTATCGATGCGGTTGCTGGTGGCGCGGGCACTCCCTTCTTGGGAATCTGCCTGGGGCTCCAGCTGCTCTTTGAGCGCGGTGACGAGGGCGTGCCTGCTGCGGACGCGGCCCATGCCGTCGCCTGCGACAATGCCCGAGGTGAGGGGCTTGAGCCCGGTACGGTCTTTGAAGTAGGGGGGCAGCGCTGGGTGCGCGGCCTTGGAATCTTGCCCGGCTCGTGCACGATGCTCCCGGCGCGACGTTTGAAGGTGCCCCATGTAGGGTGGGACCAGGTGCATCTTACGCCTGAGGGGGGCGCATGCCCGCTGCTTGAGGGATTTCCCGAGGGCGCCAATGTGTACTTCACGCATTCGTATGCGCTCGATACCGATGTGCAGCCGCAGGATATCGCGGCGCTCACGCATTATGCACGGAACTTTGCCTCGGTGGTGTGGCATGGCTCTATCTTTGGCTGTCAATTTCACCCCGAGAAGTCATCTGCTCACGGTCACGAGATCCTTAAGAACTTCGTGGACGTGGCGCGCCGTTGCAAGGAGGAGGCCGCATGATTGTATTTCCTGCTATCGACCTCATTGCGGGTAAGGTGGTCCGCCTGGAACGGGGCGACCGCGCACATATGAAGATCTACTCCGACGATCCAGCGGCGCAGGCGCGGGCCTTTGCCGAGCAGGGTGCTACTTGGGTGCATGTGGTTGACCTTTCTGCTGCGCTTGAGGAGGACGAGGAGGCCTGCGCTGCCAACCGCGATGCAATCAAAGAAATCTGCGCGGTCGATGGGCTTTCGGTTGATGTGGGCGGCGGCGTGCGGTCGCTCGCGCGCATCGATGAGCTGGCTGCGCTGGGCTGCAAGCGTATCGCGCTCGGTACGGTGCTGGTGCTTGAGCCGGGTTTTGCCGAGGTGGCTGCGCAGGCCTTTGGCGATCTGCTTGTGGCCGACGTCGCGGCGCGCGACGGCATGGTCAAGGTAAACGGGTGGCGCGACGGCGTCGCAGCAAGCATCGAAGATGTGGTGGGGCAGCTCACAAGCTTGGGCTTCAAGCATTTGGTGTTTACCGACATTGCCCGCGACGGCATGCAAACGGGCATTGACGTTGAAGGCTACCGGCGGGTAGCCCGCCTGGCGGGCTTTCCCGTGGTGGCATCGGGCGGCGTCTCGTCGCTTGACGATATTCGTGCGCTTGCACAGGCCGGCCCCGACGTGATTGAAGGTTGCATTACGGGCCGCGCCTTGTACGAGGGAGCCTTTACCGTCTCCGACGCGCTTGAGGCTGCAAGGGAGGGGTCGGCATGCTGACCAAGCGGGTGATTCCATGCCTTGACGTTAAAGACGGCCGTGTGGTTAAGGGTGTCAACTTTGTCTCGCTCCGCGACGCAGGCGACCCGGTGGAGCTGGCGGCTGCCTATGATTGTGCGGGCGCGGACGAGGTTATCTTTTTGGACATCACAGCAACAAGTGATAACCGTGCAACGACGATTGATATGGCTGCGCGCGCTGCGTGCGAGCTGAGCATTCCTTACACGGTGGGCGGCGGTTTTCGCGACCTGGCGGGCATGCGGACGATGGTTGCCGCCGGGGCAGACAAGGTCTCGCTCAACTCTGCTGCCGTGCGCAATCCAGACCTTATCAGCCAGGCGGCGGCTGCGTTTGGCAGCCAGGCGGTGATTTGCGCGATCGATGCCAAGCGCGTGGGGGCACCCGGCGCGCCGGGTGCCGACGTGTGGGAGGTATACACCGCAGGAGGCCGCACGCAGACGGGTATTGACGCGGTGGCATGGGCCGAAGAGGCGGCACGCCGTGGCGCGGGCGAGATCTTGCTGACCAGCATGGACCGCGATGGCACCAAGGAGGGCTTTGACCTGGCTCTTACGCGGGCGGTTGCGCGCGCCGTGCCCATTCCTGTCATTGCGTCGGGCGGCGTGGGCACGCTTGAGCATTTCGCCGAAGGCATTATCGAGGGTGAGGCCGATGCGGTGCTCGCGGCAAGCGTGTTCCACTTTGGCACGTACTCTATTCGTCAAGTGAAAGAGTACATGGCCGCACAGGGCATCCCGGTGCGGCTGGACTTCTGAGGTGTGGGTCATTTGGGGACGTGGAGCGGTTATGGCGGTAGATATTGACATGCTGAAGTTCGATGCGCATGGGCTTATCCCGTGTGTGGTGCAGCAATACGATACGGGTGAGGTGCTCATGGTGGCCTGGATGAACGCCGAGTCGCTTGCCCTCACGTTCAAGACGGGCACCACGTGGTTTTGGAGCCGCAGCCGCCAGGAGCTATGGAATAAGGGGGCTACCAGCGGAAATATGCAGCGCGTGCATGAGCTTTTTGCCGATTGCGACGGCGATACGCTGCTGGTAAAGGTGGATTCACCTGGCCCTGCTTGCCACACGGGCAGCCGAACCTGTTTTTTCAACCAGCTGGTATGAGACGGGGAGACGGGGTCTAGCGCGACTGCCTCACACGGCGCGTGCATAAGGGCCCGTGCCGGCCGCGATTAAGGAGATTGCTATGGGAGAACGCACGGCCAACGTGCACGATGGCGATATTGGAGCCACCATCACCGGGCTTGCCGCGGTGATTCATGGCAGGAGGACGGCGGCGCCAGAGGAGAGCTACACGGCACGCCTCCTAATAGGCAAGGAGGACACGCTGCTCAAAAAAGTTACGGAGGAGGCCACCGAGGTGGTGCTCGCCTGCAAAGATCGCGATCACGATCACATTCGCTACGAAGCGGCCGACTTGGTGTATCACCTGCTGGTAACGCTTGAGCGCTACGGCGTGACCGTTGAGGAGCTTGCCGGCGAGCTCGATGCACGCCACAAGTAGGTGCGCATGCCCGCGCATGCTACAATCGCGGCGTATTCATCGGCCGAGGAGGCACCATGTCTGTGTTGTTTATTGAATATCCCAAGTGCACGACCTGCAAAAAGGCAAAGAAGTGGCTGGATGAGCACGGTGTGGTCTACACCGATCGTCATATTGTGGAAGAGAACCCCACCGCCGAGGAGCTCGCCGCATGGCAGCAGCGCTCCGGCTTGCCCGTGCGTCGCTTTTTCAACACGAGCGGCATGAAATACCGCGAGCTTGGCGTTAAGGTAAAGCTTGATGCCGGTATGACGGATGAGGAGGCGTTTGAGCTTTTGGCAACCGACGGCATGCTTGTGAAGCGCCCGCTGGTTGTAACCGACACCGCCATCCTGGTGGGATTTAAGGAGGCCGCCTGGGAGGAGACGCTGCTCTAAGGCAGAGTATTGCTGAACATGCCACGCGCTCGGGTTCTTGGGCCCGAGCGCGTTTTGCTTTCGATGAGGCAACGCGGTGCGTGTGGGCAACGCGGCGCGTGCTGGGGACACACGTGCTCGGCGTATTAGCGCATGAGTGAAATGAACTGCCCGTAGTGATAGACAATGATGGCGATGGTGATGGCGTAGAACAGCACAACGCCCGCGCCAATCACAACACCAACGACGGCCGCGGGGCGAAGGCCCTCGTGGCGCTTGAGAGCGAGTATGCCTGTCACCACGGCAGCAACGGCGGCGATGAGCGCCGGCACCCAATGAACAAACCAGCCAAGGAGAAGGCAGACGATGCCCAAAACAACCGCGGCGATGGAAAGCCGAGGTTGCTCGGGGTGGGCATTTCGCCTCATATGCGTTCCTGCCGAGACATGCGGCGCCGTCTCGTTGTGCGATGCGCTGCGCAGATGTTCTCTCATGACGACACCTTCTTTGCTCGTGTAATCGTTTAACCCTCTCTGAACGATATGACGGAAGGATAGCAGTCTTGACGCGGCAACGTAAGTCGTATGACCGTGGGGTAACGTAGCCTTGGTAAAATTACGCGGAATGAACGAGATTGCACTCGTAAGGGTGTGCTCCGTACAACATGAAAAGGGCTTCAAAAGATGCGCTGCTTGCTGTGCCCAAGGTTTTGAAAGGAAGACGCGCTATGAAATTGCTCATTGCTTCGGATATCCACGGTTCGGCTTACTGGGCGGGGCGCCTTATGGAGGCGATTGAGGCGGAGCAGCCTGACCGCATCGTGCTTACGGGCGACTTGCTCTACCACGGCCCGCGCAACGACCTCCCGCGCGATTACGCGCCCAAACAGGTTATTCCCATGCTTAACAGCCTGGCGAAAACGGGCAACTTGGTGGCCGTGCGTGGTAACTGCGAGGCGGAGGTCGACCAGATGGTGCTCGACTTCCCGTGCATGGCAGACTATGCGGTAGTGTGCGACGACGCCGGTCGCGAACTTTTTGTGACACACGGGCATGTGTTTGGTGCGGGGTTCCATAACAGCGTGGATAACCTGCCCCAGCTGCCTGCGGGTTCGGCCATAGTGTATGGCCACACGCATATGAAGGTGAACGAGCCTGTTCCGGCACGTCCCGAGGTGTGGGCCTTCAATCCGGGTAGCGTCTCTATTCCCAAGGACGGCACGCACAGCTATGGCCTGTATGAGAGTGGCCTGCCCGTGGCCGAGGCGTTTCGTCACGTGGTGCTTGGGGAGGCGTAGGCCATGGCTGAGCAGAACGAGCGCAAAGGTTCCGCCTGCCGCGACCGCTCCACCCGTGCGGATGCGCGCGAGGCCTTTGATGAGCTGACGGAGGTTATCTGGCGGCTGCGTCAGCCGGATGGGTGCCCGTGGGATCGTGTACAGACGCACGAGAGCATCGCGCAGAACATGATTGAAGAGGCGTATGAAGCGCTTGGGTGCATTGAGGAACATGACGACGCGCACCTGCGTGAGGAGCTGGGCGACGTGCTGATGCAGGTGATGCTGCATGCGCAGATTGCCGCCGACGCGCACGAGTTCACCATTGCCGATGTGGTGCGGGAGCTCTCCGCCAAGCTCATTCGCCGGCATCCGCATGTGTTTGGGGAAGATCGCGCTGCAGCCAACGCTGCAGCTGATGCGGATGCGGTTTTAGACATTTGGGACCGGGTGAAAAAGGACGAGCGCGCCCAAGCGGGGGAGAGCGCCGGCGCGCCGGTTGGCTTGCTCGACAGTGTGCCCCAGGCGTTTCCGGCGCTTATGCAGGCGCAGAAGGTATCTAAGCGTGCGGCCAAGGCGGGGTTTGAATGGGATACCGTCGAGGACGTGTGGGAGCAGGTGGCTTCCGAGCGCGCGGAGTTTTTGGCCGAAGTTCCGGGCAGTACAGAGCGCGAGCTGGAGTTTGGCGATATGTTGTTTGCGCTCGTGAACGTCGCACGCAAAGAGGGCATTGATGCCGAGCGTGCCCTGCGCGCAAGCACGGCAAAGTTTCGGCGGCGCTGGCGTGCCGTGGAGGCGGCAGCACGAGACCGTGGTGTTGCGGTTGAGGAGCTATCCACCGCAGAGCTGAATGTGCTCTGGGATGCCGTGAAGACGCAGGAACACGCGGCGATGAGCACGACGATCGCGGCGGATGCGAAGGACGCGAAGGACGCGTAGCCGCAGGTTCATCGGGTGGTTCGCACGGCCTGTTCCCCAGGCCTGCGCTGCACGGCAGATTCCTCTGAGCGAGACGGCGCTTTTGGGTTAGAAGTGTGCTCAATCGGGCATACTAAAAAAGTTTAGTAAGGCTAACCTCAAGGCGTGTTGCTATGCGTTTTGAGATGGCCGCATATGTCTCGCAGAAAGGACTAGCTGATGAGCGAGATTTTGGACGTTTATGGTCGCGAGGTATTGGATTCGCGCGGTAACCCCACCGTTGAAGTGGAAGTTGTGCTCGATGATGGTTCGTTTGGCCGCGCCATGGTGCCTTCGGGCGCGTCAACGGGCGCGTTCGAGGCGGTGGAGCTTCGCGACGGCGATAAGGACCGCTATCTGGGAAAGGGTGTTACGCGCGCCGTCGATCATGTGAACAAGGAGTGTGCCGAGGCCGTTATCGGCATGGATGCGTTTGACCAGCGCGCCGTAGACGCTGCGCTCATCGCGGCTGATGGCACGCCCAACAAGGGTAACCTTGGCGCCAATGCCATCTTGGGCGTGTCGCTTGCCGTCGCGCGTGCAGCGGCGCAGTCGGCCGACCTCGAGCTCTTTAGCTACCTGGGCGGTGTGAACGGCCATCTTCTTCCTACACCCATGATGAATATCCTCAACGGAGGCGTGCACGCCGACAACAACGTGGACTTCCAGGAGTTCATGATCATGCCGGTGGGCGCTCCTACGTTTACCGAGGGCCTGCGCTGGTGCACTGAGGTCTATCACACGCTTAAGGCTGTGCTTAAGGAGAGCGGTCACGCCACGGGCGTGGGCGATGAGGGTGGATTTGCCCCCGACCTGGCCAATAACGAGGAGCCGCTCCAATACATCATGAAGGCCATTGAGGCGGCGGGGTATACACCGGGCTCGGACTTCATGATTGCCATGGATCCCGCCACCACCGAGCTTTACGATGTCGAGCGCGGCGTGTACGCGCTCAAAGGCGAGGGGCGCGAGCTCACCACCGAGGAGATGATTGACTATTGGGCGGCGCTCGTGGAGCGTTACCCCATCATCTCTATTGAGGATGGTCTTGCCGAGGAGGACTGGGACGGTTGGGTGAAGCTCACCGAGCGCCTGGGCAAGAAGGTTCAGCTGGTGGGTGACGACCTCTTTGTCACCAATACCGAGCGGCTGGCTAAGGGCATCGAGCTGGGCGCTGCGAACGCCATCTTGGTCAAGGTGAACCAGATCGGCACGCTCACAGAATCGCTTGAGGCCATCGAGATGGCAAAACGTGCGGGTTATGCCTGCATCGTGAGCCATCGTTCGGGTGAGACGGAGGACTCCACCATTGCCGATTTTGCTGTGGCAACCAATGCGGGGCAGATCAAGACGGGAGCGCCTTGCCGTTCCGACCGCATTGCAAAGTACAACCAGCTCATCCGTATTGAAGACGGTCTGTACACCTCTGCCGAGTATGCCGGGCGCAAGGCGTTCTATAACTTGCGATAGGTAGAGAGCGCCCTGTCACGAAAGCCCATCTCGAGCACACAAGCCCGAGATGGGCTTGTGGCATAATGGGCAAAGGAACGCAATCACACCTCAACCATACAAGGCGTCCATGACTGATTTCTTGAACAACCGTCGTTCATATGCCACCGCGCGGGCGGGTGCGTATGCTTCTGCCGATGCGGGGCAAGCGGGCGGCCGCTCGGCTGCGAGACCGCGTGGCGCTTCTCGTGGAGGCCAGGGCGCCTACCGCTTTGCCCGCACCGAGCGCAGGGACGGCGGGGAGGATGCCCGCCGGCATCAAGACCGCAGGGCGACGCGTGGGAGCACGCATGCCGGGAGCAAGCGTTCGGGTGCATCCACTCGCCAAAACAGCTTTATGCGCTACGCCACCGATAACCGGGTGGTGCGCGCCATTTACGCGCTCACCACCGGACCCTACAAGGTGCTTGTTATTGCCGTTGTGGTTATTGCCGCGGCACTGAGCATCTACTTCCCTGTGCGCGACTACTATGTAGCCTACCGCACAAGCGACATCTTGGCGCGGCAGCTTGAGCTCCGTGAAGAGTACAACAAGCGGCTCGAAGCCGATGTTGATCAGCTGCTTTCCACGGAGGGCATCGAGGCGGCTGCTCGCGAGAACCTGGGGCTCGTGAAGCCGGGCGAAAAGCGTATTGACGTGGTTGGTGGCGATGAAGTCGGCGACGATGCGGAATCGGTTGATGGGACCTCGGAGGATGGGGGGACCCAGGACGGCTCTTCAAGTGATGGCACTGACGGAAGCGCCGAAGCCGAAGATGGCGACGCGGACGCAGCAGATGGTTCTTCAGGACAGGATGCCGCAGATGGGTCGAGTGAAACCGATGGTGCCGGAGATGCTGCAGCACAGGGCGTAACCACCCACGCGCCCACCAATGCCCAAGAGCTGGAGGATGCAGAGCGCGCTGTCGCGCTGGATGCTCCGTGGTATATCAATGTGCTCGATGCCGTGTTCTTTTACTCGGGCGCAGACGGTCAAACAGTTGCTTCGACAGGCGAATGAGCCTGCGAGCATAACGCAGGGAGGTTCGTCATGACGGAACAGTCGGAATGCCGAGATTGCGGCGCGCGGGTTGCCGCGATTGACCTGGGGACTGTTTCATCGCGCCTTTCCTTGGCGACCGTTGAGGGCGACCGGGTGGTTTCGTCATGCAAACACACCGAGATCACCGACCTGGGGGCGGGTGTAGATGCCACAGGGCATCTTGATGATGCCGCCGTTGAGCGTGTGCTTACGGCATGTCGAGGCTTCGTTGAAGAGATTCGCGCCTTCGATGCCGCATGTGTGTGCACGACACTTACGAGTGCTGCCCGCGATGCCGATAATGCTGCCAGCCTGCTTGACGGCTTGCGCTCCTTAGGTCTCGACCCGCAGGTGATTCCAGGAGAGCTTGAGGCGCGCTTGACGTTTTATGGGGTGGCGCGCGACTTTAAGGGCGAACGCATTGCGGTGGCGGATTCGGGCGGGGGTTCGACCGAGATTGCAGTGGGTGCGCTTACCGCGGCAGGCGCTGTTGAGCTGGAGCATGTGCAATCGCTTAACATCGGGTGCCGCAGGGTGACGGACCGCTTTTTACCCGGAGATCCACCTGCCGATGCCAGCATTCTGCATGCGGGCCGCTGGTCGCGCGAGCAGTTTGAAGCGTATTGGGACGCATTCGACGAACGTCCGGAGCGGCTTGTGGCCGTGGGCGGCACGGTGACCACGCTCGTGGCGCTAACCCATAAGTTGGAGCCTTACGACTCGTCCTTCGTGCATCTACAGACGCTTTCGGCGCTTGAGATTGAGCAGGCGATTGGCCGCATGCGAGCGCTTTCGGCTACAGAGATCGCCCGACTTCCGGGTATTCAGCCTAAACGTGCGCCCGTGATGCTCGCTGGCGCCGTGGTAATGCGCGAGCTCATGCGTACCGGTGGCTATGACGAGCTCACGGTGAGCGAAAACAGTTTGCTCGCTGGCATGGCGTCTACCATGGGTGAGGTGCTTGCCGGTAAGGCACCGGCGATTGGCTGGGCACCTGCGCTGACCCATCTGCATCGATAGTACAGGTGCCGCTTTCCGGCATGAGCCACCGCTATATCGCGTTCATTGTTGATACCGAGAGCAAATGGATGCGGTTTTCCGACGTTTAGCGATGGACCTCAAAATACCTGTCTATCCGGCACGGCTTCTACCTGGGGTTCTGTTGCCGACATAGGACCAGCTACTTGAGGGGTACGGCTAAAACGTCGGAAAACCGCATCCATTTTTCTTGAGGCATGCTGTTCGCGGCTACTGCGGAGCCTGCGGGGCTTCGGCCCCTCGCGCGCTCTGCGGCGGACGCTCGCGCGCCCGCTCCGCTCCGCGCCCTTGCGGGTTCGAGTCTGCGCGCGATGCCCGCACATGAGAAGGGCCCCAAGTCGGGGCCCGGACAATCTTGGTAGGGGCAGGGGGACTCGAACCCCCAATCCTTGCGGCCGAAGATTTTAAGTCTCCTGCGTATGCCAATTCCGCCACGCCCCCGTGGTCGTGATTCTAGCAGACCGGGCGGGCGCATGTGGGGGTTAACGGGCGCTATCGCCATCTTCTGCGCGACGGGGCTCCGCGGCGCCAGAGACGCCATAATCGTCTTTTGCTTGGCTGAGGTAAGCTTCGCTGCGTTTTCTATCGCCACGGTAGTCGTATTGCAAGGCAAGCAGAAACGCCAGTTGGCCGCGACGCATGCGGCCGGCGTGCTTCAGCTCTTCTTCCATTTCGGTAATGTGGTTTGACTTCTTGCTGATAATCACGTCGTACATCTGGTGGCACTCGAGTTGAGCGCGCTCAAAGGCTTCGTCATAGGTGTCGATTTCAGTTAGAAGCTCTTTGGCGCGTTGTTTGTTGTTGATGCCCACAAAAAAGTTGAACGCTTTGAGCACCAGATCGGTGCGCTGGCGCTTGCTCAGCTTGCGCGCAAGCAGCTTGTCGAACAACTCGGCGGCGTGTTCGTCGTCGCTGTGCATAAGATAGCCGTTAAGCTTCATATAGGTAAGGTTGTATTCCGGGAAAAGCAAGCGTGTGCTCAGCGCGTCGACAAGTTTGAGGAAAGGCCCTAGATCCTCCTGCGCGATGAGATACTCCAGGCGGCGGTAGCGCAGGCGCTTGAAGATGACGGTTGCAAGCCAGATGACGGCAAGAATGGCAACGAGGATGAGCATGCGGGTTGAAGAGTCCATGAGCGTGCCTTTGGGTAGAGTTTCTCAGTTGTTATGTAACGTATTATTGCGCAACTACAAGCGCAGCGCCAACTACGCACATGGATGTGGCGGTTAATGCTGGAGGCTGCCATGAGCATTCCAGGGCCAATGCGGTCGAAAAAGCATCCAACTTATCAGCTTACCTTTTGACGAATGCGGGCATTTTCTATTCAAACACGGGCAGTAAGGAAGTAAACTAGCAAGTACCCCATATCTCGAAAGGAGATTTTCGCCATGAAGAAAATCGTTCTGGCTTGTGGTTCCGGTATTGCCACCTCGACGGCCGTCGCTCAGAAGGTCACCGATCTGTTGAACTCCAACGGTTACACCGGTCAGTTCAACATCGTTCAGTGCGCCATTGCTGAGGCAAAGTCCCAGTGCGACGGTGCCGCGATGCTCATTTCCACGACGGTTGCTCCGAATGACCTCCCCTGCCCCTATGTGAACGGCGTTCCGTTCCTCACGGGCGTTGGCCGTCCTGCGGCAGAGCAGCAGATCTTGGACCTCATGGCTCAGTAATCATCTATAAATTGCCGCTTGCAAGATGCTCCTTGCTACGGTAAGATGAACTGCGCTTTCGGCTTTACGCCGAATAGGCACGCGGGCGTGGCGGAATTGGCAGACGCGTATGGTTCAGGTCCATATGAGCTCCGGCTCGTGAAGGTTCAAGTCCTTTCGCCCGCACCATGATTTGAAGAGGCCCCAGCGATGGGGCCTTTTTCATGTTCGGGCCCAGCGCACGGACTTGAACCTGAGAAGGCGCGGAGCGGAGCGAACGCGTGAGCGTTCGCCGCGTAGCGCGCAAGGGGCCGGAGGCCCCGCAGCGTCTGTGTTCGCGCCCGCGGACACACGCAAGTCCTTTCGCCCGCACCATGATTTGAAGAGGCTCCAGCGATGGGGCCTTTTTCATGTTCGGGCCCCGTACGCGCAACATGCTCGACCGGAATGTGCCATGTTGGGTATGCTAGGAACAACATGGCTTATGACGGCTTGCGTTGAAAGAAGGGTCATCGTGCCGTATCTCTATCTGTTGATTGTTGTGCTGGTTATTGCTGCGGTTATTTCGCTTGTTCTTTCGTTCTTCGGTATTCTGCTGGTGGGGGCGCTCAAGCTGCTGCCACTTGTGTTTGTGGTGCTCGTGCTGGCAATTGTTGTTGGCAGGCTCAAAATCACCGTGTTTCGCAAAGATAATTCTGATCGGGATGACCGCTGGCTTCAGGGCTGACGCGAGGCCCATGCCGTGACGCAGCTTCCATGGGCATGGGTTGCTCCTGTTCCTTATGGCGCTCGGAACCCTTTGTCCGTAGGGGATGGGCGTTTGGGCGAAACGCTACTGTGCGCTAAGCCAAAACCGGTTATGGTGGATAGCGTCGCTGTCCGCCAGAACAAAGGGGGCTATATGGCTTACGCATCTCTTGCACAGGCAGATCCCGAGGTGGCTTCGGCCATCAACCAGGAGCTCGCGCGGCAGCGCGACACCATTGAGCTTATTGCGTCAGAAAACATTGTTTCGCCCGCCGTGCTTGCTGCCGCGGGCAGCATTCTTACCAATAAATATGCCGAAGGGTACCCGCGTCGCCGCTACTACGGTGGGTGCGAGAAGGTTGACCTGGTGGAAGACCTTGCACGCGATCGCGCATGCCAGCTCTTTGGATGCGCCTTTGCCAATGTTCAGCCCCATTCGGGCGCAAATGCTAATCTTGCAGCATATGCCGCTCTTATCAAGCCGGGCGATACCGTGCTGGGCATGAGCCTTGACCAAGGCGGTCATCTCACCCATGGCTCACCGGTGAACTTCTCGGGCAAGCTTTATCGCTTCGTGCCGTACGGTCTTAACCCCGAAACCGAAACGATCGACTACGATGCTCTTGAGGAGCTGGCCCAACGCGAGCGTCCGGCGCTCATCGTGGGTGGCGCGTCTGCCTATCCGCGCATTATCGATTTCGAGCGACTTGCGGCGATTGCGCACGGTGTGGGCGCCCGTCTCATGATTGATATGGCGCATATTGCCGGCCTGGTGGCGACGGGGGCGCATCCCTCGCCGGTGCCCTATGCCGATGCGGTGACCTCTACAAGCCATAAAACACTACGGGGCCCGCGCGGCGGCTTTATTCTCACCAACAACGAAGAGCTTGCGCGCGCTATTGACCAGGCAGTGTTTCCGGGCACGCAGGGTGGCCCGCTCATGCATGTGATCGCGGCAAAGGCGGTGGCGTTTGGCGAAGCGCTCAAGCCCTCCTTCGCTACGTATATCGAGCAGGTGGTTGCTAATTGCCATGCGATGGGCGAGGGGCTGGTTGAGGGCGGTTTGCGTCTTGTTTCGGGCGGAACCGATAACCATCTGTGCTTGGTCGACCTGACGGCCGCCGATGTAACGGGCAAGGATGCCGAGCGCCTGCTCGATCGCGTGGGTCTCACAGTCAACAAGAACGCCATTCCGGGCGAGCCGCGCTCGCCGTTTGTAACGAGCGGTATTCGCGTGGGGTCTGCTGCGGGCACCACGCGCGGGTTTTCCGAGGAAGAGTTTTACGAGATCGGCGGCCTTGTGGCGCGCACGGTGTTCCAGGCGGATAACGAGGCAGCGCTGAAGGAAATCAGTGCACGTGTTCGGGAGCTGCTTGAGGCACACCCCCTCTATCCCGACCTGGTGTAGCACAAGGATGCGGCGGGGTGGGCGAGAGGCCTGCTCGTCTACCCCACGGCGCCATTTGGGTGCGTCCGCGCTGCCTTGCTGTCCGTTTGGCCGCATTTGACGCTTCCCTGATATGGTCCTCGCATCATTTGGGTATGCTGTTGCCATGTTCCCAACCTAAGGAGCCATCATGTTGCATGGGATTGGTCAGCTATTCGGAAGCCTACTGGGGCTCATCATTGTGGTCGTCATCGTGGTGTTTGTGCTGGCAAACAGCTTGTTTGTGGTAAAGCAGCAGCATGCGGTGATTATCGAGCGCCTGGGCAAGTTCAACCGCATCGTGGGGGCGGGCTTTCATGCAAAGATCCCCATCATCGATCGCAAGGCTGCGACGGTGTCACTGCGCACCATGAAAAACGGTTTTGACATCGATGCCAAAACCGAGGACAACGTGACCATTGGGCTTGAGGTGTCCGCGCAGTATCACGTTTCGTACGAGATGGGCTCCGGCCCCGCCGATTCGGGCGTGTATAAGAGCTACTACATGCTGCAGCAGCCGGTGGCGCAGATGCGCGACTTCATCACCGATGCCCTGCGCTCCTCGATCCCGGTCTACACCCTCGATGAGGTGTTCGCCAAAAAGGATGACATCGCCAAGGACGTTAACGCCACCGTGTCCGAGCAGATGGCCGCCTACGGCTTCACGCTCGTGTCGACGCTCATCACCCGCATTGCCTTGCCGGCCGAGGTTGAGGATTCCATGAACCAGATTAACGCCGCGCAGCGTACTAAGGCGGCGGCGCAAGACCTGGCCGAGGCCGACCGCATCCGTCGAGTGACGGAGGCCAAAGCTGAGGCGGAGGCCATGGAGAAAGCGGGCGAGGGCATCGCCAACCAGCGTAAGGCTATCGCAATTGGTATCAAAGATTCGCTCGAGACCATCCAGGAGACGGGCGTGGGCAATGACGAGGCCAACCAGCTCTTCATGTTCACGCAGTGGGCCGAGATGATGACGGAGTTTGCCAAGACGGGCAAGAGCTCCACGGTGGTGCTTCCGGCCGACTTCACACAGACGGCGTCGATGTTCGAGCAGATGGTTGCAGCCACCGAGACGCACGAACAGGCGAATGTTCCTGCGCCGCGGGCGTAAGCGGGACGAAGCCGCGCGCCAAGCTCACGCGTGCAATACGACGGGGCCGTCACAGTCAAGGCTGTGACGGCCTTCTTTCACTGCTTGTTCCTCCATAGGCCGCCACCTGGGGCTGCTTCAGGCTATCGCCGCGTGCCTACCACAGATGGAACATGCTCTGGATGTTGCTTTCCCAGTCATCCTCGTCGTGAGCGAGCTTGATGGTTGTTCCCGTGGCATCGCTGGTGCCCTGGTATTCCTGCATAAAGTAGTCGCGCGTTTCGGTTTCGGCGAGCGCGTTTTCTTCGGCTTGTGTAAGCGCCTCAGCAAGCTCGGCGCGCTGTGTCTCGTCAAAGACCATGCCGGTGCGGTAGGAGTCCGCAAAATGGTCGTAAACATACATGCTCAGTTCGTAGGCCACATCATCGACGTCAGGAACAAAAGCGTCAAAGTAGACCGAGCCGGTGAAGAAGAGGTCGTCGTAGGAGTCGGCCCACATGTTGGCGTCAGTTGCCTCGCAGTGCGTGGCGTTAAGCGCCCAACGTGCCACAGCGGTCGCATCGAGGCCGGCGTTTTCGACGCTTGTGTTGCAATAGAGGGAGAACGACTCAGAAAACTGTGCTGCCAGTCGCTGAATCATCGCGTTGTCTTCGTCGGCAAGCAACGCATCCATATCAAGTGCAAACTGGTCCATAGCTGCACCTTCAACCGCATCTTCGAGCGCATAAGCCTCTTCTGAGGTCAGACCGCTGGTGTAGGTATAGGTGTCCGAGCTATACGAATCTGAGTTTGAGAAGGAGAAATCGCCGCTATAGAACAGCTCGCTCAGGATAGAGGAGCATGATCCCAGCATGCTGAACGCGATGACAAGAAGGATGGCCACGGTAAGGCATCCGCGTCGGCTTGAGCGTCGCTCGTTGCCCTGAGTGCGCTTGGCCGCTGCTTTTGCGGCGCGCTTGGCGTTCTTGGCAGCTCGTTTGGCCTCGGCAGCAGCGTGGCGATCGCGCTCTGCGGCGACAGTTCCCGGCGTTCCGTCGGTCGAAGGGGCCTCGTAGGCGTCTGCATGCTCACGGGGCGCCTGGTAGTTATGGGAGGAAAACTGCCGCTTGGCATCGCTTTTGCGTGAGCGAGAAAACCGCTCAAGCCCACCGCCATGCATCTCGCCGGGATCCATCGTTTGCTCACCACCGGGCATAATGGGGTCGGGAGCGTTGAAGGGATCAATCTGCTTATCGGGTCGGTCACGATATGAGCTTGCCATGATGTCACCTCGTTTGGGTGGTCAAAGGCGGTGCGGCAAAGAGCGGGTGCAGGGCGCGAAAGGGCGGCGATGGCGCTGCGGCGCATTGTGCGGCATGGGCCCGAGCAGGGCGGAGGCTGCCACAGCTTGGATGCAGACTCCGCGCACCGCCCGAGCTCATGGTTTTACAAAATCCAGTCGTCCTCGTCGTCCGACTTGGCACCGCGGTCAACGTAGAGCGTGTGCGTGCGGCGCTCGAGTACGATGGCCACAATCACCGAGATAACCACGCAAAGCACGAAGAGCACGGCAAACCCGGTGCGTGTTTGGAATAAGAACGTAAAAATGTCTTCCATGATGCAACTTGTCTTCTCGAAGCGGTACGTATGGCATTAAGTATATACTGGCGAAGGAATAACGCGCTTCACCACGCGTAAAGCCTTTGCAATCATATTCATGGCACCGAGTCGCCTGAACCGGAGGCATCATGCTTGATATCAAGTTTGTTCGTGAGAACCCCGACGTCATCGACACCGCGATGGCAAATCGTCAGACCTCGTGGGACCGCGAGCGCTTCTTCGCCCTTGACGAGGAGCGCCGTGGCGTCATCACCGAGGTGGAAGAGCTCCAGGCCACACGCAACGCCGAGTCCAAAAAAATCGGCACCTTGATGCGCGAGGGAAAGCGCGAAGAGGCTGAGGCCGCGAAGGACGCCGTGCGCGTGGTAAACGAGAAGATAGAGGGCTTGGCCGGTCGTCGTAGCGCGCTTGAGGCCGAGCTTTACGACTTCATGGCGCATCTGCCTAACCTGCCTTACGAGGCCACGCCGGTGGGCAAGGATGAGTCCGAGAATCCTGAGCGCCGTCGTTGGGGCGTGCCGCGCGATTTTGCAGCTGAGGGGTTTGAGCCCAAGCCGCACTGGGATCTTGGCACGGACCTGGGCATCCTCGATTTCGAGCGCGGTAGCAAGCTTTCGGGCGGCCGTTTTACCGTACTTGCCGGTGCCGGCGCTCTGCTTGATCGCGCCCTCGAGAACTTCTTCCTAAATACGCACATCGCGCGCGGGTTCAAAGAGTTTATCCCGCCGGTGGTGGTGAACCGCGAGATCATGTTTGGCACGGGCCAGCTGCCCAAGTTTGAGGACGACGCCTACCACGTGGGCGACGACCAGTTCCTCATTCCTACGGCCGAGGTTGTGCTCACCAATCTCCATGCGGGCGAGGTGCTCGATGCCAGCAGCCTGCCGCTGCGCTACACCGCGGGCACCCCGTGCTTCCGCGAGGAGGCGGGCAGCGCCGGTCGCGACACGCGCGGCATTATTCGCCAGCACCAGTTCACCAAGGTGGAGATGGTGAAGTTTGCCACGCCGGAGACTTCCGACGACGAGCTGGAGAGCATGACGGCTGAGGCGGAGTACATCTTGCAGCAGCTGGAGCTTCCATACCGCGTGATTAGCCTGTGCACCGGCGATTTGGGCTTTTCGGCTCGTCAGACCTATGACATTGAGGTATGGCTGCCGAGCTACAACGCGTACAAGGAGATTTCTTCCTGCTCCAATTGCGGCGATTTCCAGGCACGTCGAGCCAATATCAAGTACCGTGACCCTGAGCACTTCAAGGGCACGCGCTTCGTGCACACGTTGAACGGCTCCGGTCTGCCTACCGGGCGTACGATGGCGGCGATTATGGAGAACTACCAAAACCCCGATGGTTCCATTACGGTGCCCGAAGTGCTGCGCCCCTATATGGGCGGCATGGAGGTTATCCGCTAGCCACGTCCAACACGCATTGTTAAGGTCCCCGTCACCTGCTGGTGGCGGGGACCTGTCGTATAGCGCTTAGGCGGCGACGCGCCGGAAGAACGCGAGAGCGTTGTCGTAGCAGAGCGCACGCGTTATATCATCGCCGAAGCGACGGACGAGCTGTTCTTGGAATGAGGGCATCTCGCGCGCCGTGGCGATGCAAGCTGGCGTGTCGCAGCCATCAAAGTCACTGCCCAGTGCAATTGTGTTCTCGCCGCCGAGCTCAAGCCAGTGATCGATATGGCGAGAAATGTCGTCAAAGGTGGGCTCGCCGGAATCCGAGAGGAACAAACAACAATAGTTGAGGCCCACGATGCCTCCGCGGTCGCGGATCTCGGCAAACTGAGCGTCGGTGAGGTTGCGGGGATGACCGCACACGGCGCGGCTATTGGAGTGGCTTGCAACAAAGGGGCGGCGCGCATGGCGAAGCACGTCGTCAAACGAGCGGTCGTTAAGATGCGACACGTCGAGCACCACGTGTGCGTCTTCCATGCGGCGGAGCGCCTCGATGCCTATGGGCGTAAGGCCTGCCATTTCATCATCGTGGCCACTGGCAAGAGGCCCCGGGGCGTTCCAGCTGAGGGATGCCATGAGAAGGCCCTGCTGCGCGAGGCGCTCGATGAGGCTGAGGTCGGCTGCAAAGAGGCGCGCATTCTCAATGGTTTTGATGCCCACCAGCTGGCCTGCCGCGGGTTCTTCCGGAATGTCGTTCACGTTTTGGGCTAGCGTGAAGGCATCATGACGCTCGGCCTGAGCAAGCAAATATGCCTCAACATGGGCGTGGAAGGTTGCCGCCTCGGTGGGCGAGAGGTCATCGGGGATGTAGCAAGCCAAGCACTGCACCCACGGCGTGGCCCCTATGGCGTCAAGCGAAAGATGGCCCCGGTTGCAGGCGAGGTCGCAAATATCGCTTAGATGGTCGGCGTCGCCTGGGCCGTAGGCGTCCATGCCTACGCGATTCTTTATGGCTTGCGGCAACGTTTGCCATGCAAGGCGATCGGCGGTATCGGAATGCAGGTCAAATACGGGATACGGCATACGTGCTCCTTGCAATGCGAGCCAGGCGACTATGCGCGCGTTGGCAGGACCGTTACTCATACAGCCAGTATAGATTGTCGTTCGGACACGGCACGAAACTCTCTACAGAGAGAACACGAACACATGTTCGTTTTTAAGCTATGATGGAGACAGAGAGAAAGGGGTGGCTATGAGGTGGCAACGTATGCGGGTGGTTGAGCTGTATCGGGAATGCACGGCGGACGAGGTGGTTCGCGTCTATGCGGTGGTCTACAACACCGGGGGCATGTTGGTGGTTGAGGAGCTTGCGGGTGAGCTTGCCGCATGGTGCTTTGGATATACGCCGCATTACCGTGTGCTCCCGTTGTCTCCGGGAGATGCTTCCCTGCTTGGTGCGTGCTTGGGGGTGCAGGGCACACGTCAGCTTGTGAGCGTGCTTGCGATGCAAGCGGTGGACGGCGATTGCTTTGACCAAATCGCACAGCTTGCCCAGGAAGTGGGGGCGAACATGAGCTTTGACATGTATCGTGGAGTGCGCGCGTCGTGGGCTGCAGCCGGACTGCGGAGGGGCAGACGCGAGGCTATTTCTCCGCCGCAAAAACTTTTTTAAAATCTTGCTTGACGCATAGGGTGGGGCGTGCCATTATATTCCTTGCGATGCGGCGTTACCTCAGCTGGATAGAGGGTCTGACTACGAATCAGAACGTCACAGGTTCGAATCCTGTACGCCGCACCAGTTGAATGTGAGGGCGCTCTTCGGAGCGCCTTTTTTCATATGATGCGCGTATGCCACCGCGTTCGGCGAAGCAATGCTGTTGTAGACGGAATAGTTGGCGTGCCGGCGTTAGATACCGAGCACAATAGGAGTGCGACGTCGAAGCAGGACGTGGCTCCGCTGGATTGACTTGTATGCCGAGGGGACGTGTTTCCATGGCGGAAACTTCGTTCAAATTGCCGCTGATGGCTGGAAGAAAGAAGTTGCCCCAGCTGCCGGGCCAACGTGCAGGTGTTGAGTACGGCATCATTTGGGATGCGTGCCCCATACCGGCGCACGGCTCGTGCTATGTGGTGGCTTTCGCTACAGCATCAGATGTCTCGATTTTGGGCTATATCGACACGCAGGGCGGTGTATACCGCGCGGATCGTCCTATCACCCTTCCGCCTGAAGGCACTCCCGACATCGCGGCGGTGCCCGACGCGAATGGCCACGAGGGGACTGTCTTCGTTAAGGATCAGTTTGCGACCCTGCGTCCGCGAAGCCGCTACCACGGCGCCTTCCGGGGCCTCATGCGCGAGGTGTGTGACGATGAGACCTGGAATAGCACACGGAGTCTGAGCTATCGGGTATTCATGGCATCCATGTATGTTCGGCTGTGTGTGATAGGTAACGAAGATGCTCCGCGCATGGCAGCGCCGGTTGTAGATATGACGAGTACTCCGGTGGCACATCCCTTCAATCTTGTGCGTGATCTTGCCTCGGCTCCGCTTCCTGACGCGCTTGATGCCCTTGTATTCCGTGTGGAGCATGCGAGCGGTCCGTCTGGTTTGGAGCGCTATGCGCGCCGTATCATCGCCAGCTGCGATATCAAACGGCTGCGTGAGCTTATCGCGGAGCATCCAGCATCACTTATCTATATCGAGCGTATGGATGGGTTTTACCTAGCGTTTGACCAGAAAGGGATGAGCGCAAAAGACGCTTCGGTGTTTTTGGAGCTTGAGGTTGTGGTCAACCGACTGTATGGCGTGTTGAACCAGCTGGGGTTTGGCATGAATCCGGCAACTGCCTCTCCCTCAGAAGAGGCATGTTCGGTCTTAGACCAGCGGGTGCTGCGCGATGTGACGGGTAGGGTCCAAGAGCTTGTCGACCGCGCGATTGCCCCCAACCCGTGGGCGAGCCCGGCGCAGGTAGCGTGTAAGCCGGGTGGCGAATGGGACGTGCGCACGCGTCTCGCGGCATCGCTTGAGGCGCTCAACGTGGCAGTTCGTCTTGATTATGATGTGCAGTTTTCTGCGGCGAGCGGCGAACTTGCACTGCGCATCACCGTGCCAGAGCCTGCCTCTATGCCGCGCGAGCTATTTGACCAGGCGCAAGGGGCATGGCGCACGCTTGACGATGAGGAGCGGGTACGAGCGGCAGAGGAATACGGTGCACGCTTGACGCTCGTGGTGGCAGCGGCGGCGTTCTCGGCGGGTTTTTCGGTGGCAGCGGTGACTGTAGGACGGCGCCATGTGGGCGAGGAGGCCCCTTATGCCATCGTCCGTTTTGAACGGGCGGAGTTCATGGCGCGTCTGGTGCCTCTTTCTCACCAACTCCAAGGCGCCTCTCTCATGAGCGGCGAGGCGCACGTGACGCTCGGCGCGTATCGCACAGCTGAAGAGCCGGCAGCAGCCCTGCAGGCTCAGGCATATATTCTTGCGCGCAACGACACGCGAGAGCTGCCCGACGATCTTAAGCAGATGCTCCTGGCCGATACGGCAGCGGAGCTTGAGGTTATGGAAGATGGCGAAACGCCTGAGATGCGGTGCGTTTCGGAGCTCCGCCGGCAAGAAGCAAGCGATCCGGACGGTGCGTTGAACGGTCTGGGTGAGCTTGTAGGTGAGCTTGAAGCGTCGTGCGCCGCGGCTGAGCTTATGAGCCCGCATCCACTCGTGAGCCAATTTTGCGAGAGCTATATCGGCCGGATGCTGCTGCCGCTTGCGGTGGGGGACAGCGAGCCGCGCATCTACCGCGTTCCCGATGCGTTGTTCTTCGCGCAGTATGAGCTGGCAAACATGCTCTTGCGCGCAGGCGCTCTTGAGCAGGCGCTTACGGAGGCGCGCAAGGTGCTCGACATGGCATCGACCTCCATGCAGGCGCATCTGCTCATGGTGAACATTCTTGCGCGTATGGGCGAGCATCACGAGGTGATCGAGGTGGTGAAGCATGCGCTCCGGTTTGCGTGCGATCGCGAGGCGGCGGCGTATCTGTTTTACCGTGTTGCCTATTCTCTGTGGCGCGTGGGGGAGCGCTCGGCGGCAATTGCATGCTATGCTCTCGTGCCACGGGGAGACCAGATGTATGAACTGGCTCAGCGTGAGATGCGCGCACTTCAGCAGGAAGCGGGCGGAGAAGGGGCGTTGGGGGCCGAAGAAGGCCTGACAGAGCTCGAACGCCTGGGCATTGTGGTGCCGCCCTCGCGCGGGGTTATTGAGCGACTGGTGGACGTGGCTATCCTGCTTGCCGATAACGGATTTTTCTATCTGGCAAGTCGCTGCACCTTGGGGCTATGTCATATTCTGGGTAGCGACGAGCTGGGGGTGGTGGGACGCTCGCTGGTCCCTTGGCATTCATAGTGGTCGCATATGGCATGCAGTGCGGATGATTGGGTATTGCGCGCCGCGCCGTGCGGCGAGAGCTGCATCTTTGAGGTACGATCACTGGCCCGTGACGCCCACTTTTGCCATGCTTCTGGAGACTTCATAGTCTGTGCTTGTGTTTTCTGGTGTACGTGCGGTAATATAGGTCACTGCTACGGAGAGCTGACCGAGAGGCCGAAGGTGCTCGCCTGCTAAGCGAGTATTCCCCACAAGGGAATCTGGGGTTCGAATCCCCAGCTCTCCGCCAGCCGATTATCACGCCATCTGGGTTTTCACAGCCCAGATGGCGTTTTCTTTTCCGATGGATTCCTATGACTCCCTATATTTTCTGCGAAGTCAACGCGAGCATGCGAAAAAATGCGAAAGGAAAAGGCATCGGAAAGGGGCCTTTTCGTGGGGAAACGCTGCCAGCCTGAGCGACGGGCAGGTTGCGCCCCGTGCCGCGGATGGGGCACATGTCACAGCTTTCACGCCTTAGGCCGCAGGGCCCGCGCCTTCCATGAACCGCTGAATATCAATGCATAGATTGTCGCGGTGCGCACGCACGGCGTCCCAGCTAAAGCACGCTACAAGCTCTTCGGCAGAGCGAGGGCGCGTATCGGGCGCAATGCCTGTCCAGCCGGCAAGGCGCCCCAGGAGGCGTTCGGGCGTGCCAAACGCCGAGCGCAAGGATCCCATATCAAGGTCATGATCGCGCTTGGAAAGGCGCCGACCGTCGGCGGCAAGCAAAAGTGGAATGTGGGCGTAGGCGGGTGTTGGCAGGTCCAGCAGATGCTGGAGGTACATTTGGCGCTCGGTTGAGCTGAGCAGGTCGCAGCCGCGTACCACTTCAGTCACGCCCATGGCGGCATCGTCCACCACTACGGCAAGCTGGTAGGCAAAAACCTTGTCGCTTCGCCGTACCAGAAAATCACCGCAATCGTGCGCAAGCACCTCGCATTGCGGGCCAAAAACGCGGTCGGTGAAGGCGACGGTGCCGCGCGGATCGTCTGCCGCGGGCACCTCAAGGCGCAAAGCGGGCTGACGCGTGCGCATGCGCCGCGCGACCTCGTCAGCGGGCATCCCCTTGCAGGTGCCCGCGTAGATAGGGGTGCCGTCGCTTGCATGGGGCGCGCTTGCCGCGTGCAGCTCGGCGCGCGAGCAAAAGCAGGGGTAAAGCAAGCCGGCTTGCTCCAGGGTATCGAGGGCATTCTGATAGGCCTCAAGGCGATTGTGCTGGTATAAGGGCCCCTCATCCCAGGTAAGGCCCAGCCAGCGCAGGTCGTCGATAAGGAGCTCGGCCCATGGGCCGCTCTGGGTGCGGGGGTCGAGGTCTTCAATGCGCAACACCACGCGCCCGCCTGCCTTGCGTGCCGAAAGCCAGGCAACAAGCGAGGCGAAGACATTGCCGAGGTGCATGCGCCCCGAGGGAGATGGAGCAAAGCGGCCCACCACGCCAGAGCCTGCGGTGCAGGCGGGCGCCGGGGGCTCTTCGAGATAAAACGTGTTAAGGGCGTGCTGCGTATCCATGCTCGCCAGTATACGGCGCATGCCTAAAAACGCCAAAGCAAGAAGCCCCGGGATTGCTCCCAGGGCTTCTCGGAAAAGGGGGGACGCGTATAGAGCGTGGCGGACTAGCGGCCGAGTCAAGTGCGCCAGGCCGCCCGCTCCTCATGCACTCCGCTTACAGCGGAAGGGCCGTCATCTGGGTGTAAGTGCGTGCCAGATACTCGCGATCGAGGTCGTAGAGGCCCTTCGGATCGCAACCAAAGAGCTTCATGTTGGTGATCATATCGCGGGCGTTCGTCTCCTCTTCGCCCTGCTCGCTCACAAACCAGTCGAGGAATTTCATGGTGCGCACGTCGTGCTGCTCGTGAGCAACCTCGTAGCAGTGGTGAATAAGGCTCGTCACGTACTCTTCGTGGGCAAGGCCGGCCTCAAGCGGCGCAAGATCGTTGTCAAAGGTCATGTCGGGCTGGGCAATCGCGCCCATGGTGGGCGTGAAGTCGTTGTCGAGCAGGTAGCGACGAATGGCCAGCGCGTGGTCGAGCTCCTCTTTAGCCTGAATCTCGTACCAGTTGGCAAAACCCTTAAGGCCACGATCCTCGTAGTAGTCGGCGAAAGTCAGATACAGGTAGCTAGAGAAGAACTCCTTGTTGATCTGCTCGTTCAAGACGCTGGTGACCTCGTTGGTGAGTGCCATGAATAAAACCTCTTTCCTGTGATGTGGCTGGCTGTTTGCATGCCGCCTTGTCCATGGTGAGTCTACCCATTTGAGCGGACACGTTTCCGCGGTGTGCCGCGCAGGTGTATCCCCGCGAATTCTTCACGAGTGGGCGTATGGTAATGCTCCTTGGCGGAGAAGTGGCGCAAGACGGAGGCGGGGAGACGGTGCGCAGTTCACGAGCCGCTTCGACATCCCTCCAGGCGCACGCATAAACCCTCCATTTTTCCCAAATGATGAGCTGATGCGTGCGGGGGTTTGCGCGATGCGCTACATTAGTTGAACATCCAAGTTGCGTCGAGGCGTCTGGCGCCACGGCGTATGGTTCATAAGGAGGGGTTGCATGGGTTCTGAGGTAAAGATCGCGCGCGCGTTGGTCTCGGTGACCAACAAAACGGGCGTGGTCGAATTTGCCCGCACGCTGGTGGATGAGTTTGGTGTCGAAATCATCTCCACGGGTGGCACCGCCAAGGCCATTGAGGAGGCGGGCGTGCCGGTTACGCCCATCGAGGAGTTCACCGGATTCCCCGAGATGATGGACGGCCGTGTGAAGACGTTGCATCCCAAGGTGCATGGCGGCCTGCTGGCGCGTCGCGATTCTGAGCAGCACATGGCCGAGGCTGCCGAGCACGGCATCAAGATGATCGATCTGGTGTGCGTGAACCTCTACGAGTTTGAGAAGACGGTTGCCAAGCCCGATGTAACCTTTGCCGATGCTATTGAGCACATTGACATCGGTGGCCCGAGCATGCTGCGCTCCGCCGCGAAGAACAACGATTCGGTCACAGTGGTGTGCGATCCGAACGATTACGAGAAGGTCATTGAGGAGATGCGCCTGCATCATGGCTCGACGACGCTTTCCACGCGTCGTCACCTTGCTGCCAAGGTCTACGCCACCACGGCTGCATACGATACGGCCATTTCGCTTTGGCTCAACAATTACCTCAACACCAATGTTCCGGGCTCCGATTCCGACTCCTTCGATCCGCCCGAGGAGTTCACGCTGCACCTCACCAAGGTTCAAGACTTGCGTTATGGCGAGAACCCCCATCAGCCGGCGGCTGTGTACCAGTTTGGTGGCGACTTTGCTCAGATGGGGGCGTCGGCAAATCCGCTGGTGGGCGCTACGCAGATTCAGGGCAAGCCACTCTCGTACAATAACCTGCTTGACGCCGACGCCGCGTGGAACGCGGTGCGCGAGTTTGACGAGCCTGCCTGCGTGATTTTGAAGCACCAGAATCCGTGCGGCTCGGCTGTGGCGCAAGATGTTACCACGGCGTACGACCGCGCCTTTGCCTGCGACCCCAAGAGCGCCTTTGGTGGCATCATCGCGGTCAACCGCGAGGTTCCTTACGAGCTTGTGGAGCACTTTGCCGACAAGAACAAGCAGTTTGTTGAGGTGCTCATCGCCCCGAGCTTTACTGAGGCAGCGCTCGACCGCCTGGCCAAGCGCACCAATTTGCGCGTGCTTGCCACGGGTGGTGCCGAAGGTCATGCCAAGCTTGAGGTTCGCTCGGTGGACGGTGGCATGCTGGTGCAGTGCGTGGACACCGTTGACGAAGATCCCTCGGAGTTCATCTGCCCCACAACGCGCAAGCCCACGGATCGCGAAATGGCCGACCTTATGTTTGCGTGGCGCGTGGTGAAGACCGTCAAGTCGAACGCGATTTTGGTGGCCAAGGGCCAGGCCGGTATTGGCATGGGTCCGGGACAGCCCAATCGTGTGGATTCCGCGCGCATGGCCTGCGAGCGTGCCGAGGAGGCTTGCGAGCGCATGGGTGTGCCTGCCGAGGGCTTTGTGGCGGCAAGCGACGCCTTCTTCCCCTTCCGCGACAACGTGGACGTGCTGGCAGAGCATGGTGTGACCGCTATCATCCAGCCGGGCGGCTCGGTGCGCGACGACGAGTCGATCAAGGCCTGCGACGATCACGGCATTGCCATGATTTTCACGGGCACGCGCCACTTCCGTCACTAGGTGGATCCTACGCCGTAAAGGCGTGAAAACGAGCTTGAGATTGTGCCGGGGGCGTTACTGCGTCCCCGGCACATTTGTGAGCATGTTGAGGCTGCTACAAGCGGGCATCTGCTTCCATGCGGTAAGGTGGACGGTGCTGTTTGGATGATCGAAAGGAATGTGCCCATGAGTGATGAGACGAACCTTCGGGCGGGGCAGCTGGTGCTCGTGTGCCGGTGGCGCTTGGCGCACAAAACGGTTCCGCTGCTCAACCGGCATATTCGGGCGTTGGCGCGGCGCCGGATAGACGGGGTTGCCCTGAGCATGAATCTGGTTGCTTGGGCCAAGCAACATATTGAATGGGCAGTTGCCGAAGACGCGTACCACGATCACGATGGCGTGCTCATGCTGGTGGTTGACGATGCGGGCCAGGCGGTTATGTCAACGGGTGCGTATGAGCCGCTGGCCGATGTGTCGCCCGCCGCACTTGCCGCGCGTGCGGCGGAAGCGCGCCGCGAGGCTGCGGCCACCGGCGTTGCCCCCGAGGTGTTGTGCGCGCTTGAGGGGGATGTGCTCAAGGTCGCTACGGCTCCGGGCGAGTCTGCGTCGGGCGTACTCTCGCTTGTGGAGCAGCTTGTTGCCACCAAGGGCGCGACGTGCCAGCATGTGCTTACAACACCCGAGAACGCCCCGACCGCGCCTGAGCTTCTTGAGGCGCTGGGGGAGGGCGCGCTCATGCTTGTGTCTGACGAACATGGTGTGGTCGCGTGCACAGATATGGCCGAAGCCTGCGCGGCTTTGACGCCGGCGTTTTTTGCCGACGCGTATGCGCGCTTGCTCGCGCGATAACGGCGACAGCGACGATGGCGGGAGTACCGCTTTCAATTTGGTAGGCTTCCGACGGCTGTTGCCGGGCGGCTCGGGGCATAATGGGGTCAGTGCCGCGCGAAGGCGCAGGCGGGCGACGATGCAAGCGAAGGAGTGTCCATGCCCCTTGTGTATGTGGTCGAGGACGATGCTGCCATTCGAGGCGAGCTCATCGAGGTGCTTGAGCGCAACGGTCTAGAAGCCGCTGCGTGCGAGACGTTTGACCATGTTGTCGAGGATATTCAGGCGGCGCACCCAGATGTTGTGCTCCTGGATCTTACACTTCCGGGCACAGATGGGCAGTTCATCTGTCGCGAGTTGCGCTCTGTGTCCGAGGTTCCCATCATGGTGCTCACCTCGCGCGTGACCGAAATAGATGAGGTTCTGAGCATGAATATGGGCGCGGATGATTTTATTCCCAAGCCCTATCGGGCACGCGTGCTCGTTGCGCGCATCCAGGCGCTGCTTCGCCGCGCAGCGGGCGTATCCGAACGCAAGCAGCTTGAGCACAACGGCCTAACGCTTGACCTCTCGCGTTCAACGGCAAGCGCGGGCAACAAGCAGGTGGAACTTACCAAAAACGAGATGCGCATTCTCGCACTTCTTATTTCGCGAGCGGGTACCATCGTATCGCGCGAGGCCATTATGCGCGACCTGTGGGATTCCGACGCCTTCGTGGATGACAACACGCTCACCGTTAACATCAACCGTCTGCGTTCCACGCTGGAGAAGATTGGCGTCACGGGATATCTCACTACGCACCGCGGCCGTGGGTATTCGGTGTGATGCCATGAGGTTCCCGCGTTATCTCATCAGCTCATGGCCCTACGTTGTTTGCATTTGCTGCTCGATGGCAATAGGCGCCTTTGTGCTTGCGGTGGCAGGTGTGAAGGCACCGATTATTTGGGTGGCCGTGTGTTTGGTGATAGCCGGCACGCTGCTTGCCATTTGCCTTGATTATCTGCGTAAGCGGCGGTTCTACAGCACGCTTGAGCGCTATACGGGCGAGGTGGAGCATCCCCTGTGGATCACCGAGGCGGTTGACCGGCCCGACTTTTGGGAGGGCGAGATTGCCTACGACGCACTCAGCTCGGTTGCCAAGGCCGCTAACGATGACGTGGCGGGCTACCGTCGTCAGGCAACGGATTATCGCGAATACATAGAAACATGGGTGCATGAGGCGAAGACTCCCATTGCTGCCGCTCATCTCACCCTCGACAATATTGAGGCAGAGCCAAGCGTAGCGCCGCTTTTGCATGAAAAGCTCGGGGTGCTCGATGATGAGCTCAACCGCATCGAAGGCTATGTTGAGCAGGCGCTTTTTTACGCGAGGTCTGAGGCGGTGGAACGCGACTACCTCATACGCGCCTATGACCTAAAGGCTCTGGTGACCGAGGCCATCAAGGCCAACGCGCCGGCGCTTATCGCGGCGCATATCACCCCGGTGCGCAAACAGCTCGATCGGCGCGTATTCACCGATCAAAAATGGATTGAGTTCATTTTGGGACAGGTCATTCAAAACAGTGTGAAGTATGCGTGCGCCGAACAGCCCATCATCGAGTTCTCGTCACGGCTTGTTGCGGCCGGCTCTGCCGATGAACGCGTGGAGCTCACGGTGCGCGACAATGGCTGTGGCGTCTCTGAGGCCGACCTTCCGCGCGTGTTTGAGAAGGGTTTTACCGGCGAGAATGGCCGGATGGGCAAACGTTCCACAGGTATTGGCCTCTATTTGGTCAAGCGCCTCTGCGACAAAATGGGTGTGGGCGTTTCGGCGGCTTCGCGTGAGGGCGAAGGCTTTGCCGTCACATTCTCGTTCAACACCAACAAGTTCCACTATTTCGAAGGATAGGTGGATGGATGGGGACGCGGTCGTTCCATCGGATGGATGGGGCGAGATCGTTCCATCCAGGGGGCTGTAGGTCCGTGCGCAAAAGAGGCGGGGTCTGTCCCCGCCTCCTAGCGTAATGTTGCGTTGTTGGTGCCCGTCTACTTCACCACAAGGATGTCGCACTCGCTGTTGCGGAGCAGGAAGGTCGAAATCGATCCGAGCAGGGCGTACTTAATGGACGAAAGACCGCGTGCGCCGCACATAACAAGGTCGGGATTCACCACGTCGAGCATCTCGTCTTTCAGCGTCTCACGAATGCGGCCGGCGCGGATGATGACCTCAACTTCGGCGATATCGGGGTTGGCCTGAGCCTCTTCGAGCTCGGTGGCAATCGAATCCCTAAATGCCTGCTCCAGACCGTTTACGAGGTCGACGGGGTACGAACCTGCCGACTCAAGCGCCGTGGAGTCGATCACATGGCCAATGATGAGCTTGGCGCCGTTATTCGCGGCAACCTTCATGGCGCGCCGCAATACAAAATTCTGCTGTTCAGTACCATCAAGCGCCACAAATACCTTGGCATAGCCGTCAATCATGCGTCCTCCTCAAGTTCGCACGGAGGGTCCGCGCCACCCCCGCTGGGCTGCATCTTGCCTCCGTTATACCCCGTTGCTGCCACACGGCTCCTTATTATTCTGTGAACGCACGACGAATTTTGGGGCCGGTACAGCTGGGGGGCAGATAATGGGGCTTCGATGATACGAGCGCTTGCGGTGGCTGCGTGCTGTGCCAAGTGCTGTGAACGGGACGTTGCGTCCCGGGGTAGGAGGTATCGTGGACATCGTCGAGTTGCTCAAGTCGGCGTTTTTGGGTTTGGTGGAGGGCATCACCGAGTGGCTGCCCATCTCGTCGACGGGCCACATGATTCTCGTGGACGAGTTTGTCAAACTCAACGTAACGCGCGAGTTTTGGAACATGTTTTTGGTGGTTATCCAGCTGGGTGCCATCTTGGCGGTCTGTGTGCTGTTCTTCCATCAGCTCAACCCGTTCTCGCCCAGCAAAGGCAAGGAGGGCCGGCGCGCTACCTGGAGCTTGTGGGGCAAGATTGTGATAGGCGTGATTCCTGCCGCAGTGGTGGGTATTCCGCTCGATGACTTTATGGAAGAACACCTGTATAGCCCCCAGGTGGTTGCGGCTGCACTCATTGTGTATGGCGTCGCTTTCATCGTCATTGAGCGCTGGCGTGCGCACACGCTCAAGCGCCGCGTTGCCGAGCTGGGGGTTGTCCCGGGTTCGCGCCCGGCGGGTGCTCATTTTGCACGGCCGGCTACCGCGGTAGAGCCCACGCCGCAGGGGGATTTTGGTGCCATTACTTCGGTGAACGATATCTCTGTCAAGACGGCGCTGGGCATTGGCCTCTTCCAGGTGCTCTCGCTCATACCGGGTACGTCGCGCTCGGGTTCCACCATTATCGGTGGCCTCTTGCTGGGCTGCACGCGCTCGGTGGCGGCGGAGTTCACGTTCTTCCTGGCAATTCCCGTTATGTTTGGCGCAAGTGCGCTCAAGCTCGTTAAGTATGTGGTGCTCGACGGCGGTGTATTTGGCACAAACGAGATTGCCATCATGGCGGTAGGTTGCCTGGTTGCCTTTGTGGTCTCGCTCATTGCAATCAAGTGGCTCATGAGCTTTGTGCGTCGACATTCGTTTACGGCCTTTGGCGTGTACCGCATTCTTTTGGGTGCGGCGGTGCTCGTGTACTTCTCCGGGTTGATCCCGCAGGTTATGTAAGGCGCGAAGGAATAGCACCCGAGCCGTCTGTCCCATCTAGATGCGAAGCGGCCCCCTTATGCGAGGGGGCCGCAAACAATTGCATGAGGTGAGTGCGAGGCGGCCGTCCGAGGCTGCGCCGTCTCTTTTTCTAGCTCACAGCGGCAAGAAAGCTCGTGCCCTCACCCATATCTTCCACGCCAAAATTATCGAGAATCGTAGCGCCCACGTCGGAGCATGTGGTGCGCAGCCCCAGGTCAAGCCCCGTGGCTTTCATGCTGGGCGACCACGCCAGAAGCGGCACGAGCTCGCGCGTGTGGTCGGTGCCCATATAGGTGGGGTCGTTGCCATGGTCAGCCGTGACCATGAGTAGGTCGTCTGGGCGCACGGTATCCATGACGTGCGCTAGGCGCTCGTCAAATGCTTCGAGCGCCTCTCCGTAGCCGCGGGCATTGCGGCGGTGCCCGTATACGGTGTCAAAATCCACCAGGTTGGTGAAGCAAAGCCCCTGCCAATCCTGTGCCATGACCTCGTCCACATGGTCCATGCCATCCATGTTGCTCTCGTTGTGGTAGTGAGTGTCGAAGCCCTGGCCACAGAAAAGATCCCAGGTCTTGCCCACCGAGATAACGTCAAAGCCGGCGTCGTGCAGGCGTGTGAGCGCGGTGGGGCCACAGGGCTCAAGGCCATAATCGCGGCGATTTGCCGTGCGCACAAAGTTGTCCTTGGAGGTACCCACATAGGGGCGCGCGATCACGCGGCCCATGGTGATTTCGGGTCCGTTGATGAGGGTGCGGGCGTATTCGCAAATGCGGTAGAGCTCATCCACGGGGATGATGTCTTCGTGCGCAGCAATCTGCAGCACGGAATCGCCCGAGGTGTACACAATGAGCTCGCCGGTTTCAAGCTGGCGCTCGCCGTAGTCTACGAGCACCTGCGTGCCGGAGTAGGGCTTGTTGCAGATGATGCCGCGGCCCGAGAAGTCTTCAAGCTTTTTGAGCAACTCGGGCGGAAAGCCCTCGGGGAAGTAGTCCACGTGGAAACGTGCGGGCAGACACATCATTTCCCAATGGCCGTCGAGTGAGTCGTTGCCATAGCTTGTGACCTGCATGCGACCGTGCGCGCCCAAAAGCTGTGTGGGCTCTGCAATGCCGGCGAGCCCATCGGGATGCGTGCGGGTGATGCCGAGCTTGGTGAGCGTGGGGATGGCAAGCGGGCGCCCCAGCTCGTTGACGAAATAGCTTGCCATATGGCCGAGGGTGTCGGCTCCGGCGCTTTTGTACTTCTCGGCATCGGGGGCAAAGCCTACGCCCACCGAGTCGATGACGATGGTGAGAATGCGGTTGTACCTCATGGGTGGTCCTTTCCGGCATGAAGAGAGCGGCCGCACAGGATGGCGGCTGCCCTCAAGCCAGGGGTGCGAGACGGCTGCCTCGCTTTCTGGCGATTCGCTGTGTTGATGCAGCCGCTAGGCGTACACGAGGGCGGTTTCCAGCGCCACCTCGAGCATCTGGTTAAAGCTCGTCTGGCGCTCTTCTGCCGGCAGCGCGAGCCCGCGCGACGGGATGTCGGAGATAGTGAGCAGACAGAGGGCCTTTTTGCCGGCGGCCGCGGCGTTCATATACAGCGCTGCCGATTCCATCTCGCAGGCAAGCACGCCCATGGGCTTCCAGGCAACCTCGTTGGCGCCGCCATCGTAGAACACGTCGCTCGAGAGCACGTTGCCTACGCGCACCGGAACGCCCTGGCGCTTGGCCGTCTCAACGGCAGTGGATAGCAGCTCGTAGTCGGCGATGGGGGCAAAGGTACCCGGCAGGTTGTACTGGTAGGCGTAGTTGCTGTCGGTGCAGGCGCCCATGGCAACCACCACGTCGCGCAGCTGAATGTCGTCAGCGTAGCCGCCGGCGGACCCCACGCGGATGATGGCGTCCACGTCGTAGTTGTGATAGAGCTCGTAGGAGTAGATGCCAATGGAAGGCATGCCCATGCCATGGCCCATCACCGAGAGCTCCTTGCCCTTATAGGTGCCCGTAAAGCCAAGCATATTGCGCACGCCGGTTACCTGGCGCACATCGGAGAGGTAGGTTTCGGCGATGTACTTGGCGCGCAGGGGGTCGCCTGGCATGAGGACGATCTTTGCGAAGTCGCCCTTCTGAGCGGCGTTATGGGGTGTGGGTGTGCGTGACATGGCTAACTCCTTTGCTATAGAGGCTCGCATGGTAAGCATGCCCGGGCGGGGACATCCCCTCGCTCGGATTCGTTACCTGCATTATCGTGTGCGGCACAAGGCAACTCGGTTATGTTTTCTGCCGTCTCCGTGGCAAGGGGAGCGGTCCCTACACCACTTTTCGCGACGCGACTCCACTTTTCGCGACGCGACTCCGTTGTGTGCACCTCGCGGGGGTTGTGGCTCGATATGTCCAGAATAAGGCGAAAAAAGGGGTGGAAATGGACAATAAGAGCCGTAACGCGGAGCGGAGTGCACACAAGCGGGGCCGGGCTGGCAGGAGGCGGCTTTCTAGGCAGGGAGCTCCTCGAGGATGCTTACCGCGGCAGAGACGCCAAGGCGGTTGGCCCCCGCCTCGATCATAGCAAGGGCATCGGCGAGCGTGCGGATGCCGCCCGAGGCTTTCACGCCCTTGTTGGGTCCTACGGCAGCGCGCATGAGCGCCACGTCGGCTACGGTGGCGCCTCCCGTGGAGAAGCCCGTAGAGGTTTTCACAAAGTCTGCCCCGGCCTGAACGGAAAGCTCGCAGGCGCGACGCTTCTCATCATCGGTGAGCAGGCAGGTCTCGATGATTACCTTAAGGAGGGCGCCGCCTTCATGTGCGGCTTGCGCAACAGCGGCGATATCGGCGAGTACCAGGTTGTTGTCGCCGCCTTTAAGTGCTCCCACGTTGATCACCATATCCACCTCGCCAGCACCGGCGGCCACGGCTTCACGCGCTTCGGTAACCTTGGTGGCGGTGGTGGTGGCGCCAAGGGGGAAGCCAATAACAGTGCAGGTGGTGACGTCGCTGCCAGCAAGGCCGGCGGCCACGCGCGGTACCCAACAGGGGTTAACGCACACCGAAGCGCAGCCAAAGGCGCGGGCTTCGGTCACCACGCGGTCAATGTCAGATGCGGTTGCCTCGGGTTTGAGCAGGGTGTGATCCATGAGCTTGGCAAGCTCGGCACGTGTGATGTCCATACTGGTCCTTTCAACGCAGATGTTCTGCCTCTCCCCAGGCGGCTCTATTGTGCCGCAATGGGGTACCCGGGAGTGGGCCGTTTTGGTAAACGGTGGGGGAGTGGCGGATTGTGCTGTAGTCGGCTTTTTGCGCTTACGTGTGCCGGGCAAGCGGGTTTCCGCAGCTGCCGCAGAATTTGGAATCATCCGGGTTTAGGGTGCCGCATTTGGGACAGAACATCTCTTTCTCCTTCCGCTAGGGCTATGCAGGCTGTTTAGCTGCTTGATGAGCTCAGCCTACCGGCGGTCTCGGCCGGTTCGTTGTGCAGCTTTTTTTGCCTGAGGGTCGGTGCATCCTTCCGGCGTGGTTGGAAGGGCGCTCCCACGCCAAGACGTCTTTGCGTCCACCCGCTCATGAAGGAGAGATGGGAAACACCGACGGTGTCCGCGCGGGCAGGTATACTGGTCAGGCTAAAGAACGCGCCTGCACAGATGGGCGCCTTGATGTGGGGAGACGCCAGCATGCCGCAGGAGTTGCCGTGGGAGAAGAACATGCGCGAGGCTGCGCAAACGGGGGTTGCAGGGCCGGCCGGGGCACGCCCGGCTGCCGATGCCTCGGCGCCGTCGTTTGTGGCGCCGTCCTATGAGCAGGTGCCGCTCGACGTTTACGATGCGCCGGCGCCTCGTCCCACCAAGCCTGTGGTGGATATCGATTCGCTCAACCCGGCACAAAAGGAAGCCGTGCTTACCACCGAGGGGCCGCTGCTCGTGCTTGCGGGTGCCGGCTCGGGTAAAACCCGCGTGCTTACCTTCCGCATTGCGCATATGATCGCCGACCTTGGTGTGCGTCCGTGGCAGGTGCTCGCCATCACCTTCACCAACAAAGCCGCTGCCGAGATGCGTGAGCGCCTACAGGCGCTCCTTCCCGACGGCACGCGGGGCATGTGGGTGTGCACGTTCCACGCCATGTGCGTGCGCATGCTGCGCGAGGATGCAGACCTTCTGGGCTATACCGGGCAGTTCACCATCTACGATGACGACGATTCGCGGCGCATGGTGCGCGATATCATGCAGGCGCTCGACATTGACCAGAAGCAGTTCCCCATCAACATGATTCGCTCCAAGATCTCCACGGCCAAAAATGCCATGGTGGGGCCGGACGAGCTGCTGGCGCGCGCCTCATCGCCCCAGGAGCGCAAGGCCGCTCAGGTGTATGCCGAGCTTGAGCTCCGTTTGCGTGCTGCCAACGCCATGGATTTTGACGACCTGCTCGTGCGCGCGTTGGAGCTTTTGCGCACACGCCCCGAGGTGCTTGAGCGTTATCAGGACCGCTTCCGCTACATCAGCGTGGACGAGTACCAGGACACCAACCACGTACAGTACGAGATTGCCAATCTGCTTGCCGCCAAATGGCAAAACCTTATGGTGGTGGGCGACGACGACCAGTCCATTTACTCGTGGCGCGGTGCTGACATTTCGAACATTCTCGACTTTGAGCAGGACTTTCCCTCGGCCAAGGTGGTCAAGCTGGAGCAGAATTACCGCTCGACGGGGCACATCCTCTCTGCCGCTAATGCTGTGGTGCGCCATAACTCGCAGCGCAAAGAGAAGCGCTTGTTTACCGCGTCGGGCGATGGTGAAAAGATTCAGGCCTACCAGGCTTCAGACGAGCGCGATGAAGGCCGCTGGATTGCCGCCGAGATTGAGAAGCTTCGCCTGAACGGCATGGATTACGACGACGTGGCGGTGTTTTACCGCACCAACGCGCAGTCGCGCATCCTGGAAGATATGTTCTTGCGTGCCGGTGTGCCCTATCGCATTGTGGGCGGCACGCGCTTCTTTGATCGCGCCGAGATTCGCGATGTGATGGCCTACCTCAAGATGATTGTGAATCCGGCAGACGAGATGAGCGTGAAACGCGTTATCAATACGCCGCGCCGCGGGATCGGGTCCACCTCGATTGCCAAGATTGAGGAGCTTGCACGCGAGAACCGTTGCAGCTTCTTCCAAGCATGCGAGATTGCCTGTGCCGAGACCGGGCGGTTCTCTGCCAAAGTGCGCAATGCCCTGGGCGACTTTGTACAGCTCGTGCGCGATGGACGGCGCATGGAAGGCGAGCTCAAGAACGTGGTTGAGGCCATTGTGGATAAAACGGGCCTTACGCAGGCGTTTCGTGCTGAAGGCACCATGGAAGCCGAGAGCCGCGCCGAAAACATCCAGGAATTCTTGGGCGTCGCCGCCGAATTTGAGGAGACGCACGAGGATATCGAGGGCACGCTTGAGAGCCTTGAAGAGCTTCGTGCCGCGGGTCTGCCCGATCTGCCCTTGGAGACGGGTTCATCTGATGGGGAGGTCGACGGAGACGGCGAGGTGGCCGCAGCTGGCCCGTCTACATTGCCTGGCCGAGCCGACTCGCCCAGCAATGCTGTTTCCCATGGCGGAGCAGCGGCAGTTGACGAGATTGAGCGCACTTACGGCCCCCTTGCCTGCAAGGCGCTGCCGGCACTTCTTGAGTGGCTCGCACTTCGCAGCGACCTCGACGCGCTTGCTGGTGAGTCGCGCGCCATCACCATGATGACGGTTCACTCTGCCAAGGGCCTGGAGTTTCCCGTGGTGTTTGTTGCCGGCCTTGAAGAGGGCATTTTCCCCCACGTTGCTGGCTTTTCGGACGATCCGGCCAAGCTTGAGGAAGAGCGGCGCCTTGCCTATGTTGCTATCACGCGTGCGCGCAAGCGGCTCTTTCTTACGTACGCCGCCACGCGCCGCACCTATGGTTCGGTGCAAGCCAACCCGCGCTCGCGCTTTGTGAACGAGATTCCTGAGGAGGATATCGAGTTTTCGGGCGTGGGCTCTGCGGGCTTTGAGGGTACCGGTTGGGAAAAGCGCGGTGACCGTCGTGGCACGTTTGGCTCGGGCGTGGGCTCCGACATGTACGGCGGCAACGTTTTTGGGTCGTACACGCGCTCGACGGGTGGCGTCTCGCGCCATACGGGCATCAGCCCTGATGCCGGACGTAAGCCGGCTACCTTTGGCAGTGGTGCCACTCGTGTGGCGCGTACCCCGCGCGACCACAACGGTGCGCTGGTGGAGCAGCGCCGGCCCGATGCTGCTAAGGCGGCGGAAGCCTTTGCCGTGGGCGACAAGGTGAGTCACAAGACGTTTGGCCTCGGCGAGGTCATCGGCGTGGCGGGCGACATGATTGAGGTCACCTTCGAGAAAACGGGTCAGACCAAGAAGCTCATGAAGGGCTTTGCCCCCATCGTGAAGGTGGGGTAGGGGTACGTTCACCCCCTTCGCTCAAGAAGAACATGCGGCGCACAAGGCGGAAAGCTCTGTGCGCCGCATGTCTCGAATTGCCTCCTCAGGTCTTTCTAGATACGTAGGTCGGGTGGGTAGCTGGCGAGGATTTCGGCGCGCGTGAGCTCCCATTCGGAGCGATCAATGGGAACGTACGCGGCATCCCATGAGGTGCTGCTTAACGAGTCTTGAGCGCGGACGCGTGCCATAAGCTGCGACAGGCGCTCGCCGTCAATGAGCTCTACGCCAGTTTCACGTGCATATGAGATGGCTTCACTCGAGAACGAAGATGTGGTGATGAATAGCAGACGCCGCGCTTGCTTGGTTTGGTTGGCGCCAACAAGCTTCTGTACTAGGGGACGACCCACAACATGGCCCGTTGCATAACACTTGCATTCGGCAATGCAGCTCTGGCCGTTGGAATCTGTCATGACAAGGTCAAATCCGCCATCGTTGGTTTTTGGCGTTACACTTGCCTGGTAGCCAAGGCGGCTAAACAGCGCTGCACAATACGATTCAAACTGTGTAGGATCATGGGCAAAAGCCGCCGCAACGCTTTGAGCCGTGGCGAGAGCGCGGCCTTGACGAAGTTGGCTGCGTGCCTGCGCAAGCTTCTGCTCTTCCGCAGGGCAAGGTGGAACGGATACGCCTGCCGAGCGAAGGCGCGAAACGAGCGTCATGAGGTTGAGAGGTGAGCGCGAAATCACCTTGAATCCGCTAACTCGCAGAATATTCTTCCCACGAATAACGCGGTTATTTGCGCGTCTTCGGTCGCGAGCACCGTCTTTGCGCGCGTATTGCCAGCGGGGGAATTGGAATGAGAAAGATGCGGGTTTGTTGCCAGTATATGGCCGTACGCGACAACCATGTGGTAAAGAGACGTGGTAACGGACGCGGAAGAGAGAGCGCATGATGAGGTTATATATGAGGCGAACGATAAGGTAGAGCACGAGCAGCGCGACAACGGAGAGCAGTATCAGAATCACTGTTGTGAGTATGTCGAGGAGCTCGGGTGTGAGTGCTGGAACGTTGGTTTGCGCGGCAAGTTCGCTGAGGGCAGACATAATCGTTTCGCGTGCAGAGGCAATTAGCGTATCCATAAGAGGCATCACCGTTTCGTGTGATATGTAGACCAAAATCATCTATGACGAGTATCTCACTTCGTGCGGACAGGCGATGCCGACCCCCGTGCTGTTCAGATTATGGATGGATGGCTGCAACACTCTGAGCTAGAGCACCTGGAAGTCTTCACGGTCAACGGCGTAGGTGGA
>DHKFC23501__coassemble_1056_pt1 | contig 59002 bp, 46 predicted proteins | sample DHKFC23501__metabat2_high_PE_052 | metagenome-assembled genome bin DHKFC23501 | reverse complement strand
GATGCCCTTCACGTTGATGTGCGTGTTGTCGGGCACCTCGAAGGTGATGCCCTCGGGGGCCTCATACATCACCGGGTGAGAGTAGCCCAGGGAGAGCTCGAGCGTGGTGCCCTTGAGCTGGACACGGTAACCAACGCCGGCGAGCTCAAGGCTCTTGGTGTAGCCCTCGGAAACGCCCACGACCATGTTGTGGATGAGCGCACGGGTGAGGCCATGGCGGGCGCGGGTCTCGCGCTCGTCGTCGGGACGGACGACGGTCAGGACGCCCTCCTCAACCTCAACGGTGAGCTTGTTGTAGACATCAAGCTCAAGCTGGCCCTTGGGGCCCTTGACGGTAACGTGCGAACCGTCGACTGCCACTTCGACTCCGGCGGGAATCTGGACAGGCTTCTTACCGATACGGGACACGGTGTTCTCCTTTCCTTCTACGCGCCTAGCCGCTTACCACACGAAGGCGACGACCTCGCCGCCAACGCCGAGCTTACGGGCGTCGCGGTCGGTCATAACGCCCTTGCTGGTGGACACGATGGCCGTGCCCAGGCCGCCACGGACGCGGGGAAGGTCCATAACACGGCTGTACTTGCGCAGGCCGGGCTTGGAGATGCGACGAATACCGGAAATGACCTTCTGCTTCTTCGGACCATACTTGAGGGTGATGTGGAGGGTCTTCTGGGGGGTCGTGTCCTCAACGGAGTACGACTCGATGTAGCCCTCCTCGTGCAAAACGCGAGCGATCTCGACGAGCTTCTTGGAGCTCGGCATCGAGACCGTGGCCTTGTTCGCAGCGTTTGCGTTACGGATGCGCGTAAGCATATCTGCGATCGGGTCTGTAAGGTTCATACAGATTCTCCTTCGTTCTTGATGAACTCGCACGTGTGGTTCTCGCTAACCCATAGCTAGCAAGCCAGGCACGCGCGCTCTTCCCTGTGTGCATGCGCACACACTGGTAGTGACTTACCAGCTGGCCTTCTTGATGCCAGGAAGCTCGCCCTTGAGCGCAAGCTCGCGGAAGCAGACACGGCAGATGCCGAACTTGCGGTAGACCGAATGCGGACGGCCGCAACGCTGGCAACGGGTGTAGGCGCGCGTCGAGAACTTCGGCTTGCGCTGCTGCTTGACGATCATCGATGTCTTAGCCACGTATTTCCTCCTCACATGTTGTATATGCATGCTCCAAGCCGGCGAGGACCCTTTTGTCCCCGCCGGCCGTTGTGGAGCAGACCTACCTTATTTCTTGAACGGGAAGCCGAACGCGTCGAGAAGCGCCTTGGCCTCCTCATCGGTGTTAGCGGTGGTAACGATGGTGATGTCCATACCGCGGGTGCGATCCACCGAGTCGTAGGGGATCTCGGGGAAGATGAGCTGGTCGGTCACGCCCATGGAGAAGTTGCCACGGCCGTCGAAGCTCTTGGGCGAGATGCCGCGGAAGTCGCGGATACGGGGGATCGCCACCGAGGTGAGACGGTCGAAGAACTCCCACATGCGGTCACCGCGGAGGGTGACCTTGGCGCCGATGGGCATACCGGCACGCAGGCGGAACGAAGCGATGGACTTACGAGCGCGGGTGACCATGGGCTGCTGGCCGGTGATGGCGCGGAGGTCGCGCACAGCGCCGTCGATGGCCTTGGAATCGGTAGCGGCCTCGCCGACACCCATGTTCACGACGATCTTCTCCATCTTCGGGATCATCATGACGTTCTTATAGTTGAACTTCTCCTGGAGAGCAGGCTTGACCTCGTTGAGGTACTTGGTCTTCAGGCGCGGGACATACTTCTCTTCAGCCATGTTCACTCCTTTGGGGTTTTAAGCACGGGGCTTGGCCACTCCGGACGGCGTGCCGCCCATCTGCCGGCATCCTTCCACCGGCCTGGGTTGTCCTCGTGCCTCCTGTCGTCGCGGCGCCGCTCTGGCTGAAACGGCACAACGAAACACCGACAGGAGCCGGTCAATACGAGTCGGTATGATACGCGCTTATGGGCGGAATTGCTACAAAAACTCTGCGAGCTGTGGAAATCCATAATTTCTGGGGTTGAGTGGGGCCTAGGAGCAACATGGTGCGCTGCGCGTCACGACAGCTGCACGGATGTCGGTCGTATGGGTCACGCAGCTCATCTATGATTCATAGTTACTTTCGTTACTGCCATCTCTCCTAGGAACTAGAGGGGACCTTTTATGACGTACGACTTCACCACGATTCTTGACCGCCGCGGACATGACGCCACCGCGCTCGATAGCATGGGGCTCGGCGGCGGCGCGCCCGACCTGCCCGCGCCTGGCTTTGACCCCATCCCCATGTGGGTGGCCGACATGAACTTCCCCGTGCTCCCCACCATCACCGAGGCCATCGAACGTCGCCTGCGCGAGCCGCACTTTGGGTACTTTGAGCCACGGCGGGAATACCTGGACGCCATTGTTGCCTGGCAGCGTGACCGTAACGGCGCCGAGGACCTCTCCCCCGAGCATATTGGCTACGAAAACGGCGTGCTGGGTGGCGTTGTCTCTGCCCTCGAAGCCTTTACCGCTCCGGGAGATGCCGTCCTTGTGCACAGCCCCACCTATATAGGCTTTACCAAGAGCATCGAAAACTGCGGGCGGCGCATTGTGCTCTCCCCGCTTGTGCAAGACGCTGCCGGCGTGTGGCGCATGGATTATGCCGATATGGAGCGCAAGCTTGTCGAGGAGCATATTCATGCAGCTGTGTTCTGCTCGCCCCACAATCCTGTGGGGCGCGTGTGGGAACGCGCCGAGATCGAAACCGCCATGGAACTCTTCCGTGCCCACGATTGCGTCGTTGTCTCAGACGAAATCTGGTCGGACATCATTATGCCGGGACACCGCCACGTACCCACGCAGTCGGTTTCGGCGGACGCGCGCGAGCGCACCGTGGCGCTCTATGCGCCGAGCAAAACCTTTAACCTTGCCGGCTTGGTGGGTAGCTATCACATTATCTATGGCAGCTACCTGCGCGATCGCGTGCGCACGCAAGCCTCGAAGTGCCACTACAACTCGATGAACATGCTCTCTATGTATGCCCTCATGGGCGCCTACACCCCCGAGGGCCGCGTATGGGTGGACGAACTTAGGACCGTGCTCAACGAAAACATCCAGGACGCCTGCCACATTATTGACGAACGCTTTGACGGCATCACCACGACGCATCCCGAGGGCACCTACATGCTCTTCCTCGATGCCAGCGACTGGTGCGCCAAGCACAGCTGCGACGTGGGCGAGCTTTTGCGTCGCGGCTGGCAGGTGGGCGTAGGCTGGCAGGACGGTCGCCCCTTCCACGGCCCATGCCACATCCGCATGAACCTGGCGTCACCGCATAGCCGCGTGATGGAAGCATTCCGCCGGCTTGAGGAACACCTGTTCTCGGCGTAGGCAGTGCGCCTCACGCTCAAGTGGCACCAACGCAGCAGCCTCTTCCGCCTGAAAAAGGCAGAAGAGGCTGCTTGCTTTTGGGCGCAGATCGACCGCTACGCCCCCGCCCCCTTACGCACAGCTGCGGCACGAGATTGTTCGCGCGCCGTGCGTCTTTTTGGTAGGGCTACTCGCCGCCGTGCTTCTGGACCACAGCACCCACAACGGTAAGCACGAGGGTGGCTACAAAAATGGGCGTGGCATACGCAGCCGAAAAAGGGCCCGCGATGTAGGAGCTCAAAGCGTCAAACGTAGCAAGCATGTCATCCGAAACTGCCAGAGCGCTCAGCGAGGTAAATGCAAAGATTGCAGCCAGCAAGTTGGAGCTCATAAACGTGGCACCCGAATACGCCGTTCCCCAGCGCACAAACAGATCGCACCAATGAAGCGCCCCGAGCGCACACACAATCGCCAGCACAACAATCACAATCATGCTGTAATCGGCCATCTCGGCCGGCAGAAGGATTGAAATCACAAACCCAAGCGCCGCCCCTGCGACGCAACCCATAAGAAACACGCCCACCTTGTAGGCATATTTAGAGAGCAGCGCCGCAATAACGCCCAGCGCAATTGCCAGCACCAGCGCAACGGGAGAGCCGTCGGTAACAGAGAGGCCCATGTTGAACACGCCCAAAAATACCAGGGCGCCCAGCATGAGATAAAAGAGCTTCTTACCAAAGAAGCAGGCAATGGCGCCAACGGCGATATTCACGAGTAAATACAACAAAACAAATTCCATGATGCACCTTTCGGGCGTCCAACACGTCGCACCAAGACCAAAGGGCAACATGGGCGCGGCGCAGCTTCAACCCGCGCGGCGCCACCCTTGGCCAAACGGATTTGGTAATGATAGCCGAAGCGAAGCCGTGCCGGCGATACGTTTGGGGCCATACCGGTCAGCCAAGGAAAAACTTTTCGATTTGTTGCAGTTTAGGACCGATCCCACAAATACACCGCCAATGTCCAACACTGTGACCTGCGGGTTTGTTCTGCATAAAGGCTGGTCTACTCGAAGGGTGCGCTCCAAACTGCAACAAATCGAAAAGTTTTTAGGGCAACGCATAAGACTCGCCTTCGGGAACGGGCTCAGATGGCAAAATGTGCGGGACCACCGGTAAGGCGGCAAGACTCCTCGCCGTAGCCCGTTCTGCCACCCGCGCCCGTCCTTGAAGGCGGGCATCACTTCTATAATGGTGGACACACAAACGAAGGGCGCACCGCGCTGACGGCGCCCAAACATCCCGCTCTTCTGCGGGCATATCAAGGAGATTCATCCATGGGATCATCCCCCACTTCACACGCCAACGCCACGCAACGCCCCGAGTTGCTGGCACCCGCTGGTGGCCCTGAGCCTTTTGCTGCAGCCCTCGCTGCCGGCGCCGATGCTATCTACTGCGGTATGGGATCATTCAACGCGCGCCGCAAGGCCGACAACTTTGACGACGACTCGTTTGAACAGGCGTGCCGTGCAGCGCATCTAGCCGACGCACGCGTGTATGTAACGGTGAACATCGTCATCAAAGATAACGAGATGGTAGAGGCGCTTGAGCTCATCCGTCGCTGTTCCATGCTGGGCGCCGATGCTTTCATCATCCAGGACTGGGGCCTTTTTGCTGAGGTTCGCCGCCTTATGCCGCATCTCGAAACGCACGTGTCCACGCAAGCGAACATCCACGACGCGCGCGGCGTGGCATGGTGCCGTGACGCTGGCGCTGACCGCGTAACGCTCTCGCGTGAGCTTTCGGTAGCTGAGATTGCCCATATTCATAAGTGTGTGGACATCGATCTGGAGGTCTTTGCCCACGGCTCCATCTGCTTCTCGTACTCGGGCGTCTGTCTGCTTTCGAGCTTTGCCTGCGCCGGGCGCTCCGCAAACCGCGGCATGTGCGCCCAGCCCTGTCGCCTTCCCTACGAGCTGGTAGACGAAACCGGCACGGTGCTCTCCCCCGCCGGACGCGGCCGCCCGCTCTGCCCGCGCGACACCAACACCACGAGCCTGCTGCCCGACCTTCTTGCGGCGGGCGCGCACGCTCTTAAGCTCGAAGGCCGAATGAAGGCACCGGACTATGTTTACGCCGTGACCGACGTGTACCGCCGTGAGCTGGACGATATCCTCGCCGGACGCACAACGAGCAGCGAAGAGCACAAGCTACGGGCGCGCCAGCTCAAACGCTGCTTCAACCGCGACTTCACCCATGCGTACCAGGATGGCACCGCGGGCGATGAAATGATGAGCTACGAACGCTCGAACAACCGTGGCCAAGTGGTGGGCGAGGTCGTGGACTTTACACCCCGCAAAGCCCCCACCAAAGCTCAGGCCATGCGCGACGCCGCACGCGGCGCCATGGGCCGCGCTGCTATCAAGCTTACCGAGCCCGTGGGCGCGGGCGATCTCCTTGAGCTTCGTCACGACGACGAGCCTGAGAAGTTTCTTACCGCCATTGCCCGCTCAGACGCTCCTGCCGGCACGGTTATAGAGGTGGAAACGGCGCGGCCCATGCCCGCCGGATGCCGCGTACGCCTCATTCGCAGCCAAGCAGCCCTTGACGTGGCGAGCGCCGCACTGAAAAAGCCTTATGCACGCAAGCGCGCCGTAAAGGTGCACATTCGCGCTCGCCAGGGCATGCCGTTCCAGGTAACGCTTGCCTGTGCTGACGAACCCGAGCTCATGGCCACCGCTGAGGACTTTGTGGTGGAAGCCGCCAGAACCCGTGCTGTCACACAGGACGAGCTTATTGAGCATGTGGGCCGCATGGGGTCGTCGCCCTTCGAGGCTGTTGCGTTCTCGGTGGATATGGACGAGAACGTAGGCATGGGCTTCTCGGCCGTACATAAGGTGCGTGCGGCAGCGTGCGAGGCGCTCGAGGTGGCGATTCTTGCTCCCAGCGTTACGCTTGCGGAGCAGTCGACTGCATGCGGCCCGCTTGCTGAAAAGGCATCGACGGCCGAAACGGTGACACGCATTGCTGAAGACATGACGGAGCGTGGACCTGCCCCCACATTCTGCGAAGAGGCCCCCGTTATCTGCGCGCAGGTCACGACGCTTGCGGCCGCTGAGGCGGCCCGCGCCGCTGGAGCCGAGCGCATTTACCTACCCGTTGACGCCCTGCTCGACGCCGGGCTATCGCCCCGTGATGTGCAGGAAGCACAGCTCATCCCCATCCTTGATGAGGTCTGTCGCGAGCGCGATCACGAGCGCCTTGACCCCTGGATCACCTCTGGTGCACCCGTTGCTATCGGCAACATCTCGGAGCTTGCGCTTGCGGCCGAGCGCGGCGCCCAGGCTGAAATTCGTTCATGCATTCCTGTACACAACGTAGCTTGCATGCAAGCGCTTAACTCCGCTGGCGCGCACGGCTTTTGGCTTTCCCCCGAGCTCACACTTGCCGAGATTGAACGAATTGCACCCCACGCGCCCGCACCGCTTGGCATCGCAGTCTTTGGCAAGCCGCGCGTTATGACCAGCGAGCACTGCATTCTGCAGGTGGCAAATGCCTGCATACACGACTGCGTACGCTGTCACCTTCGCAAACGCAAACTTTTCCTGCACAACATCGACGGCAAGCTTCTACCGGTTACCACCGACGTTCATGGCCGCTCGCACCTTTATGATGCCGTGCCGCTCGACCTTACACCACAGATTCCACAGCTCATGGCTGCAGGCGTTACGCGGTTCTTGGTGGATGGCACCTTGCTGGGCGAGGATGAGGTAACGGCACAGGTCACACGTGCGCGCCGTGCACTCGATGCGGCACGTGCAGGACTTCGTCCTGCCGGGCGCCAGCGTGGAGCCAGTGCTGGTTGTCTCTTTGTGGGAGTGGATTAACGTGACCGTAGCGGGGCAAAAACATCGAGAGGATTACAAACCTACTCAGGTTAGGACTCGCAGCCAAAGCGCTGGAGCGTGCCCCGAGCAACCAACCCGCAAACACGCGTCCCTCCCTACACTCGATGTGCTCTACACAAGCCGCACGCTCATCGCGGTAAACAAGCCTGCAGGCATCCTTGTGCATGGTGACGGCACCGGCACGCCCACACTCACCGATGCCGTGCGAACACTGCTCACACTGCGTGACACTTCGAATGACAGCGGCCCATGCAATGAGAATCCCCGCAACCCTGGCAACGCGCACCGCTCACATGACGCGGCCAGCTCTAGCAACACACCAGCAACTGCCCACAACATTCACCCGGCAGGAGCCCATAGATTTGAAGAAGCCCAAGCGCTGCAAAGGCTTGACCGCGACACCTCGGGTATTGTGCTGCTCTCGCTCTGTAAAGAAACACAACCGGCGTACGACCGCCTAATAGCAGAGCGCCAGATTGATAAGCATTACCTCGCCATCGTAGCTGGCAAATTCCCCGAGGGACGCGCCGTCTTCACCGGCCCCATCGGACGCGACCGTCACGACGCAAGGCGCATGCGCGTGAGCAAAACAGGCAAACCGGCCCACACCGAAGCTCAACTCATCAAGACTTGGCGCAAGGCTGGCAAGCAGTATTCCCTGCTCAAAGTGCATATCCTCACCGGTCGCAAGCACCAGATCCGCGTACACCTAAGCCATGCGGGCTTCCCCATCGTGGGAGATGCCCTCTACGGCCACCCCGATCCACGCGGCCTCATGCTCCATGCCGCACGCCTTGCCTTTACGGACCCCATTACCGGGGAAGCCGTCACCATCGAAGCCCCAATGCCGAAGCGCTTCCAAGCATGCGGGTTGATCAGCAGAGATGCTACCGCATAGGCCCAAACACAGGCATGGGAGACAAGATTGATCAACTCCTACCAGATTCGTGCGCGGCTCCGATGCCTTTACTGCCGTGTCATGACAGCCGGCTGCGCCCAGTACGCCATTTGCAATCCAGAGAAGGCTCCTATTTCCGTTTCCAATGTCGAAAAATCACCGTTTTGTACGACTAAAAATCGTTATGCATCAAAGGCCACTTCAAAGCCAGTTTTATACATGCGTTTCCGCAGGTCAGAGCAAACAGAAGCCCGCAGGCAGGCGGACATCAAAAACAACTCGTACAAAACGGTAATATTTCTACATTGAGAGAGCGCCGTTAAGCCTAAAGCCCTCAACAGCGTCGTGCAAGCATGCATACACCCGATTGTTACAACTGCGGGCATCAACTCAAAACGGAAAACGGTGTAAGAAACGGGATGCCCCCGGATAGTCAGGCCAACACACCATAAGGACGCCCAGGTTGGAAGGTCGGTCGTGGTTGATCTGTCTGGAAATCTAAGACCCTTACACTTTTTTTGGCATGAGTTTGGAATCGCTGGATGAAATAATCCCGTCCCCATCCGCCCGGTCGATGGCCAGTGCACACAACGGGCAACAGAACCACGCAGTTGATGGGACAAGGCATCGAAATCGTCGACGTATCCACCGAGCTGTCGCGCCACACGACCTCTATACACAAAAGACCCCGGAGGGATTCCGAAGCGCATCTCCCGCATCAGGTCGGGTGAACCAACCTGCGAGGAGCGCGCGAAGGAACCTTCCGGGGCCTTCACATGAGTGTCAAAAGCTCAACTTAGAACTTGTGACCGCACTTCTTGCAAACGCGAACCTTGGTGCGCTTGCCATCGAGCTCGCCCGACTCACGGCCGACGCGGGTCGCGGCACCGCACTCGGGGCAAACAAGCATGGCGTTGGAGGCGTCAATCTTGGCCTCCTGAGAAACAATGCCGCCCTGCTGGTTCTGCTGGTTGGGACGGACGGCCTTCTTGACCATCTGGATGCCCTCAACCTTGATCTTGCCCTCAGCGGGATAGGCGCGCAGAACAGTGCCCTGCTTGCCACGATCCTTGCCGGAGAGAATCTTGACGGTATCGCCCTTCTTGATGGACATAGCCATTGCGTATCTCTCCTTTCCTTACAGGGTCTCGGGTGCAAGCGAGACGATCTTCATGTACTTCTTGTCGCGAAGCTCGCGAGCGACGGGCCCGAAGATACGGGTGCCCACCGGCGAACCGTCGTTGTTAATCACAACGGCAGCGTTGTCGTCAAAGCGGATGTAGGAACCGTCCTTGCGGCGGACCTCCTTCACCGTACGCACGACGACGCACTTCACAACGTCCTTCTTCTTGATGTTGGCGCCAGGAGTGGCCTCCTGCACGGCAGCCACGATCACGTCACCGATTCCCGCATAACGGCGCTTGGAACCGCCAAGCACCTTGATGCAGCGAACCTTGCGCGCACCGGAGTTATCGGCGACGTTCAGCATGGTTTGCATTTGAATCATGGTAGTTCCTCCGAACTTAGGCTGGTGAGAGGTGCGTCGTAGAACGTGCGTATACGACGCACATCATCAGCGGAACGTGTCTAAAAGCAGCTTACTTGGCGCGCTCGATGATCTCGACGAGACGCCAACGCTTCATCTTGGACAGAGGACGGGTCTCCATGACGCGAACCTTGTCGCCCACGCCGGCAGTGCACTCCTCATCGTGCGCATGAAGCTTCTTGGTGGTGGTCATCATCTTGCCGTACTTGGGATGACGCTTGCGCTCCGTGGTCTGAACAACGATGGTCTTGTTGCCAGAGATGGAGACGACGACACCCGTACGGACCTTGCGCGAGTTACGCTCAGTCGTTTCAGTCATAGTTCACTCCTGCACATCTACTCTGCCGCAGCGGTCTTCTCCGCTGCAATCTGACGGGCGCGCTGCTCCGTGAGGACACGAGCGATGTCCTTCTTCACGGTCTTGACGCGAGCGGTGTTGTCGAGCTGGCTGGTGGCCATCTGGAAACGAAGGTTGAACAGCTCAGCACGGCATTCCTTCAGCTTCTCGACGAGCTGGTCGTCGGAGAGCTCACGAATCTCTGCGGGCTTCATCTACTTATTCCTCCCCGTCCTGATCTGCGCGGGAAACGATCTTGGTCTTGATGGGCAGCTTGTGCTGGGCCAGACGCAGGGCCTCGCGCGCGATCGGCTCGGCAACGCCGGAGATCTCGAACATGATGCGGCCCGGCTTGACGACGGCCACCCACTCCTCGGGGTTACCCTTACCAGAACCCATGCGGGTCTCAGCCGGCTTCTTGGTGATGGGCTTGTCGGGGAAGATGGTGATGAACACGCGACCACCACGACGCATATAACGGGTCATAGCGACACGAGCAGCCTCGATCTGGCGGTTGGTGATCCAGTGGGCCTCGAGGGCCTTGATGCCATAGTCACCGAAATGCAGCTGGGTGTTGCCCTTGGCCTGGCCCTTCATGGAGCCACGCTGCACCTTGCGGTGAAGAACACGCTTAGGGGCAAGCACTACTGACCCCTCCTCTCGTTATTACGACGGCGAGGACGCGAAGAGCCCTCGAGTGCGGGGTTAGGAACGGGCTGACCCGGGAGCTTCTCGCCCAGGTAGATCCAAACCTTCACGCCGCAAGCGCCCATGGTGGTGCGGGCGACAGCCGTGCCATAGTCAATCTTGGCACGGAGGGTGTGCAGCGGCACGCGACCCTCGCGGTACCACTCGCGGCGGCCCATCTCGGCGCCACCAAGACGACCGGAGCACTGGATACGAATACCCTTGGCGCCAGCCTTGCGAGCGGACTGAACAGCCTTGCGCATAGCGCGACGGAAGGCCACGCGGCCCTCGAGCTGCTCAGCGATGGACTGAGCGGTGAGCTCAGCGTCGAGCTCGGGGCGCTTGATCTCGATGACGTCCACCGAGAGCTGGCCCTTGCTCACGCCGGCAACGCGCTCAAGCTCGGTGCGAAGGTTGTCGATCTCGGCACCCTTCTTACCAATGACAATGCCGGGGCGAGCGGTGAGGATGATGACCTTCACCTTGTCGCCAGCGCGCTCGATCTCAACGCGGGAGACGGCGGCGCGGGCAAGACGCTTCTTGAGATACTTACGGATCTCAAGGTCGTTACCAAGGGTCTTGGCGTAGTTCTTATCGTTGGCGAACCAGCGGGAGCGCCAGTTCTCGGTAATGCCAAGACGGAAACCGGTGGGGTAGACTTTCTGACCCATTGCGCTTATGCCTCCTTTCGAGGAGCGACGACGATGGTGATGTGGCTCGTGCGCTTCAGAATGCGGGAAGCGGAGCCCTTAGCACGAGGACGGATGCGCTTAAGCGTGGGGCCCTCGTCAACATACGCCTGAGAGACAACAAGGTTGTCGGCACGCATGTTGTTGTTGTGCTCGGCGTTGGCCACGGCGGAGCGGAGAACCTTCTCCACGTCGACCGCAACAGCGCGATCGCAGAAATGCAGGATGTCGAAAGCCGCAGGAACGGACTTGCGACGGATGAGATCGACCACGAGGCGAGCCTTGCTGGGGGACACGCGCACGTACTTGGCGACGGCGCGGACCTCGCGGGTCTCGGTATCGGTAGCTTTAGTTGCCATTTACGTGAAACCCCCTACTTGGCCTTGTGGCCACGGAACGTACGAGTCGGCGCAAACTCGCCGAGCTTATGACCAACCATGGACTCGGTGACGTACACGGGAACATGCTTGCGACCGTCGTGCACGGCGATCGTGTGACCGACCATCTCGGGGAAGATGGTGGACGCGCGGGACCAGGTCTTCACAACGTCCTTCTTGCCAGCCTCGTTCATCGCGATGATACGCGAGAGAAGGCGAGCTTCCACGAACGGCCCTTTTTTGAGACTTCTGCTCATAGGTGCTAACTCCTAATACTCGGTATCCAAAAACTACTTGCGGCGACGGCGGATGATGAGGCTGTTCGAAGCCTTCTTCTTCTTGCGCGTGCGGTAGCCCTTGGTCGGCTTGCCCCAAGGCGTGACGGACGGGCGACCAGAGGTGTGGTTCTTGCCCTCGCCACCGCCGTGCGGATGGTCGACCGGGTTCATGACCGTACCACGGACGGTCGGGCGGACGTTCAAGTGACGCTTGCGGCCAGCCTTGCCGATCACGATGTTGGAGTGATCAGCGTTGCCCACCTCACCAATGGTGGCGCGGCAGGTGGCAAGCACGCGACGCATCTCGGAGCTGGGCATACGGAGGATGGCGTACTTGCCCTCCTTGCCCATGAGCTGGCAAGCGGTGCCGGCCGAACGGGCGATAGCGGCGCCCTTGCCCGGCTGGAACTCGATCGCGTGGATGAGCGTACCCACGGGGATGTCAGCGAGCGGAAGAGCGTTGCCCGGCTTGATGTCGGCATCGGAACCGGAGACAACGGTGTCGCCCACCTTGAGGCCCTTAGGAGCCAGGATGTAGCGCTTCTCGCCGTCCACATAGTGGAGCAGAGCGATGCGAGCAGAACGGTTGGGGTCGTACTCGATGGTGGCAACCTTGGCGGGCACGCCGTCCTTGTTGCGCTTGAAATCGATGCGACGATAACGACGCTTCACGCCGCCACCCTGGTGGCGAACGGTGATGCGGCCGTTGTTGTTACGACCGGCCTTCTTGGGCAGCGGCTCGAGAAGCGACTTCTCGGGCGTGGTGCAGGTGATCTCGGAGAAGTCAGAGATCGTCTGCCAGCGGCGGCCCGCGCTGGTCGGCTTAAGGTGCTTTACAGCCATTACCTATCCCTTTCATCTTCTATCCGTTGGCCGTCGCAGGCAGGGATGTGAGGAAAACCTCAGGGTGCGACGACACCGGATTACCACGGTACCGGGCGGCTCCATATGAAGCGCCCAGCACGCTTATCTTCCATCCCTTTCAGGATGAACGTACGAGCAGGGCCGAAACCTTAGGCCTGGTTGCCAAAGATCTCGATGGATTCGCCCTCGGCGACCGTAACAACGGCCTTCTTCCACTGACGGGTGTAACCGGCAGCGTAGCGCACGCGCTTCTTCTTGGGCTTGACGTTGATCGTGTTGACACTCACGACATGCACCGAGAAGAGCTCCTCGACGGCGTCCTTGATCTGATACTTGTTAGCATCACGGGCGACCTCGAACGTATACTTGTTCTGCTCCATGAGCGAGAACGAACGCTCGGACACGACCGGGCGGATGATCACGCTGTATGCGTCCATTTATGCAAGCACCTCCCCGAAGTGAGCGGCAACATCGGCGGGCATCAGCAGGGCACCGTTGTTGATGAGGTCGTAGGTGTTGGCCTCAGACGGGGTGATGATGAACGTCTTGGGGATGTTGCGGAACGAGAGATATGCGTTGATGTCGTCCTCACGCACGATGATGGTGAGACGCTTGCCCTCAAGACCGAGCGCCTTAAGCATGGCGACAGCAGCCTTGGTGTTGGGCTTCTCAAAACCATAATCGTCGACGAGCACGAGCTCGTTGTCGCGCAGCTTGGCAGAGAGGGCAGAACGCATAGCGAGCTTGACCTCTTTGTTGTTCATGCGCTTGGTGTAAAGACGGGGCTTGGGGCCATGGATAACGCCACCATGACGCCACTGACCGGCGCGGGTGGAACCCTGGCGAGCGTGAGCGGTGCCCTTCTGACGCCACGGCTTCTTGCCGCCACCAGAAACGTCGCTACGACCCTTGGTGGACTGGGTGCCCTGACGCCAGCAAGCCATCTGGCAGGTGACGATGTGATGCATGACATGCATGTTCGGCTCGATGCCGTACACCGCGCTGGCGAGCTCGGCCTCGGCGACCGTCTTGCCCTCGCTGTTCTTGACTTCAAACTTAGACATTCTGTGTTCTCCTTGGTATGACACTGGGCGTTACGGGACTGGCCCTTAAGCCATACGGATGGCGACCAGAGCGTTCTTTGCGCCAGGGACTGCGCCCTTGACAAGCATGAGGTTCTGCTCGGCATCAATGCGGACAACGGAAAGGTTCTTCACGGTCACGCGCTCGTTACCCATGTGACCGGCCATCTTGACGCCCTTGAGAACACGGGCGGGATAGGCGCACTGGCCAATGGAACCAGGATGACGCTTGAAGTGGGAGCCGTGGGTCATAGGACCGCGGCGCTGACCCCAGCGCTTGATGCGACCCTGGAAGCCCTTACCCTTGGAGGTGCCGATGACATCGACCTTGGCGACATCGGCGAAATCGGCGACGGTTACAACCTCGCCCACCTTGTGATCCTCGCCGTTCTCGACGCGGACCTCGCGGAGGTAACGAACGGGCTCGACGCCAGCCTTAGCGAAGTGACCAGCCATGGGCTTGTTCACGTTCTTGGCCTTGATGCTGCCGAAACCAATCTGGACGGCATCGTAGCCGTCGGTCGCCTTAGTTTTAACCTGCGAGACGGCGCAGGGGCCAGCCTGGATGACCGTGACGGGGACGACGTTGTCGTTCTCGTCCCACACCTGGGTCATACCGATCTTGCGGCCGAGAATCATGCTGATCATTCAATGATCCTAACTCTCGGTGGTCTTGGGACACTGCGTCCACCCCTTGCGGACGCCCCCAGCGGACCACTACCTACTGTGTGCGCCTTGTGTGGCTGTTCCGCCCGCATGGCCGCGCAACCCAATTTAGCAGCCGTTTTGTCGAGACAGAATCCTCCCCATAAGGGCACAGCTGCCTAGTATACACGCCCGCGGGCGTCTCCATGAGTTGATCACAAAGGTTTTTGCTGCTCACGGCGGGGGTCGCCTCTGACTGATGAGGCAATTGCGTTGGGCTTGTTTGCGCCATCGCGCTGAGGGCCGGTGTGGGACAAACATGAGACCTACAAATCTGGATGCGCGAGCCGTGCATGGTCGCCTCATGGGCTGCGGGACGCTCATCGCGCCGCCACTTCCCCGTCCCCGTATAATTATGGCGACCAACACAGCACCGCGCGGCGACAAACCGGGAGAGCAGCATGAACGAACCTCTTATTAGTGTGCTCATAGTTAACTGCAACCACGAGGACACCCTTGGCGCCACCATAGCAAGCGTGCTCGGCCAAACGTGGAAGAACCTTGAGCTTGTGGTCGTGGACGACGGCTCGACGGACGGGTCGTGCGCCGTGGTTGAGTCCTTCATGGACGACCCGCACGTGCACCTGCACCGCCTCCTTGAAAACGAGCACATTTGCCGTGCTACCAACGTGGGACTTTCCCTGGTGCGTGGCGACTGGCTGGCGCGTATCGACAGCGACGACCTCTGGGTCCCTGAGCGCCTTGAGCGCCAGATGGAGGTCATGGCTCAGCATCCCGAGTTCGATATCTGCTTTAGCTGGGCCCGCTGGATTGACGAACACGACCGCGACATCACCGGTGAGCTCGCCGACCTCTCGCGCCTCACCAGCCCCACCTACACCACGCAGCGCGAATGGCTGCGCCGCTTCTTCTACCACGGCAATTGCCTTCTGCATTCCTCGGTGCTCATGCGCATGGAGGTAGTGCGCGAGTTGGGCGGCTTTGAGCCCACCTATCGCCAGCTTCACGATTTTGACTATTGGGTACGCGTGGCCAAACGCCGGAACATCCTCGTTATCCCTGAGCGGCTCATCGCCATGCGGCGTTTTATGGGCGCCGACGACCAGGCCCGCAACTCCAGTGTGGAAAGCGAGGCCAACGACACGCGCACCTTCAACGAGTTTATGGACATCCGCGGGCACCTCTTTGAGGACATGCCCAACGAGGTGTTCATCGATGCCTTTGGCGAGGACTTTCGCAACCCTGCGGCCTCCACACCCGAAGAGCTGGCCTGTGAGAAGGCCTTCCTGCTCTGCACGCCGCAGCGCGAGTGGCAGGTAGACGCGGTGCCCATGGGACTGCGCGCGCTGAAAGAGCTGCTCGATCGCCCGGAGACGGCCGCAGTGCTCAAGGACGTGTACGGCTTTAGGGTGCACGATTTTTACGAGCTGGCCACCAAGCATATGTACAACGACCCCATTCTGCAGGGCATACGTGGTGGCCGCGAATGGAACCTTACAAATGAGGCTGCACGGCTGAGCCGCGAGAACGACGAGCTCAAGGCTGAGGTCGCCCGGCTCACGGCACGCGTGGCAGACCTTGAAGGTTCCACGAGCTGGCGCATCACACGGCCCTTGCGTGCCCTCAGCCGGCGTGTTCACGGCGATGGCACGGGCACTGCTGCCGCCACTTCCTCGCGCATGCAGGTGTTTGTACACGCCTTTTTGGCGGCCAACCTGGGTGACGACCTGTTTGTGCGTCTGCTGTGTGCGCGCTACCCGCAGGTAGACTTTACCGTTGCCGCCACCGACGATTATCGGTCGCGCTTTGCCGACATTCCCAACCTTACAGTGCATCCCACGGGTGACTTTGAGGCACTTGTGCGCAGCTCAGATGCTGTGGTGCACATCGGCGGCTGCTGCTTTGTGCAGCATGAGGATGACTTCTCGGCCTTCTTGAACGTTGACCGCTTCTTGGTGGAAAACGCGCGGCAGCTCTTCTTTGCAGGCGGCAACTTTGGGCCGTATACCAGCCCGTCGTACCTTGAGGCGTACCGGGACCTGTTCCGCCGCTATGCTGGAATCACCTTCCGTGATCGGTATTCGGCTGCGCTCTTTGAAGACTACCCCAATGTTGCTTATGCGCCCGATATGATCTTTGGTTATCCCACAGAGGTGCTACCCAAGCGCAAGCAGGTGCTCTTCTCCCCCATTTTGTTGGTGGGACGCATGGGCAAGCGCCCTCTTGAGCAGTACACCATGGCCTACCAGCGCTTCCATGTGGATGCCATCCGCGCCTTCTTGCAGCGCGGCTACAATGTGGTGCTGGCATCGTTTTGCCAGGGACAGGGTGACGAAAACGAGATTGAACGCCTTACGGATTCCCTCACTGTGTCTGAGCTAGCGCACGTGCGCACGGTCTTTTACCGGGACACGCCCGCTGAAGTGCTGCACGCCTTCGCCGAAAGCGAATGCGTGGTTGCTACACGCTTCCACGCCATGGTGCTGGGTTATGCCCATAGCTGTAAGGTGCTACCCCTGGTGTATGACCAGAAGACCCAGAAAGTCCTTGACGACCTGGGAAATCCGCCAAATCTCACCATGGATGTGCTGGAAGGCGCCGACGCCGCGGCCGTGGTGGATGCGCTCATTGCCTCCGAGCCGCTCGATGCCAGCGAGCTCATCCGCGCCTCACAGGGGCACTTCCAGTTCATAGACCGGGCGCTGTGCAGGCCCGCTGAGTAACGAAACCTTGGACGCACCGGACGTTGCGCCTCGCCGCTGGAACGGGACTCGGCATTCGCCGAAGCGACCAATGCGGGTCGATATGCCCGGCGCTCGCCGATGCGTCCGATGCACGCCGATGCACGACGTTTCGGTCAAGAAAGCCGCCTTTTCTGACCGAAACGTAGTGCATTGATGACAGGCGATAGCCGCTCGCAGCGATTGCATAAAATAGCCATTAAACTGCATACAATTTTCAACAAAGAGCTCGGAAATCGACAGTTTCTCAGAAGTGCCCCGTCTAGGTGGACAAAAATTCGAGAAGTCGGCGATTCATCCCGGGTTTTGGCGGTGTGATTGCTCCACCGGGGAGATCCGAGCAACGAAACCCCAGGATAGATTTATGCATGGCCACCCCGAAGGGCAAAAAATCGCCGACTTCTCGGATTTTTGTCCATCGCAGCTTCAGGCGCTCCAAAAACGTGGAGGAGCCCCGCTCGTGAGCAGGGCTCCTCCGTTGCCGCGGAGAGCTTTCCCCGGTTAGCGCTTGTTGTGGACGGACAGGCTGCTATGCATCCGCCCCGTCCTTAAGGCTAGTCCAGTCCTCGTAGCCGCCGTCCTTCACATAGTTGTGAGCGTTCGTGGCCTCAACGATGTCGCGCCAAGCAAAGTGCTCCTCGGGCACGTCCGCAAACAGCCTGAGCTCGTCCTTATGCTCGGCGATGTAGGCGCCATCGGGGAGCCGGCCCAGCATGCGGTTGGCAATGCAGGTGGCCTCGGCACGTGTGATGGTGTCATCCGGGCCAAAGCGGTGCGAGCCATCCTGGTAGCCGTAAATCCAGCCGTACTTGATGGACCCCACGATCACGTCGTAATACCACGCGCCCTCGGCGACGTCCACGAAGATGTTCTCGCCGGAAAGGTCTCCCTTAGAGAAGCGCATGGCGATGGCGGTGAACTCGGCGCGGGTGATGGGCCGGTCGGGCGCGAACGTTGTGGGCGAGGTGCCGAAGAGGATGCCGCGCGAGGCGAGTACACGGATGGGCTCTGCGTAGAAGGCACCCTCGGGCACGTCCTCAAACGCTACGGAAGCATCGCCCATCGACTTGTCGAGCAACAGGTTGTAGAACATGCACGCCACCTCGCCGCGCGTCATGTTGCCGTTGGGCTTGAAGGTGTTCGAGCCGTCCTGATAACCGTGCAGATAGACATCGTGATCTTTGGTGTTGAGCCAATCGGAAACGCCGGTGTCGTCCGGGTCGGCCGGAGCATTTCCAGGCTTAAACACAACCTGGATGGTATGGTCGCTCGCAACGTCCTCAAAGGTGTAGGAGCCGAGCGCGCCCAGGCTCTCACCGTCCACGATAACGTCTGCCACGCGGTTGCCCTCGTCGGGCGTGAAGGTGAACGTCTTATCAGCGCCTGCCGCAACGCTCACGGAGCCGGACGGGCTGATGGAGCCGCCCTCACCGGCCGAAGCGGTGATGGTGAAATGCTTCGACGGCGGGGTGACAGGCGTGTCGGGCTCGTCGGGCTCCGCCCACGTAAGCACGAACGGGGAGAAACCGCCCTCATCCACGTGGAATACCACGAGGGAGCCATCCCGCTCGACAGTCACCTGCTCGAGAGTCGTGCTTGCAACCTCATCGATGTCGAAGCCGGATCCGCTAGCGTCACGGTGGAGACCCTTGAAGTGCCACACTGCGATCTCTGCATCCTCGGGAACACCCTCGGGCAGCGCCCAGTAAATCGTGACGCCCTTGCTCGAGGCGATCCATGCATTACCATTATTGGGATCGACAAGATCAAGGTACCGTGCCTGGGAGTTTTCCTTAGTGGCGCCGTCAATGCGGGCGAGAAGAGCCTCTGTCCTATTGACGTCATCCTCATCGATGATGGCATCGAATAGCAAGGACGGCTTGAAGCCCTTGTTCTCAATTTCGGAAAGGATGACGTCTGTACCGCCAAGCGTATAAACCGTATCCGCATCCACAACAGCCGCGGCCTTACCCGGATCGATACTCTCAGGCTCAGAAGAAAGCACGCTTGAAACTGGTTTCTCCTCCGCCGTCGCACGCACTGTCAGCTCGCCGAAACCAACAACCGGCGTGTAGGGTTGATTGTTATATGAAACTGAAACGGTACTTGTTTGACCGTCTGTTGCACCAGAGAAAATTGAGATGCGGAACTGTTTGAAAAGCTCCTGCTCCGCCTCAAGACTAAACTCGCCATCCGTCGTGGTGTTTCCATTGGCGTCGGCAAACTGGAACCTGACGTCAGGGGTCGTCTCTGAGGTTCCTGCGAAGCGGTAATACTGCTCGCCGCCCTCAACCACAGCAACAGGCACGAGGTTCCAGCTATTCGTGCTGACCTGCCCACCCGTGGCATCAGTAATGGTATTGGTGAAGATAAAGTCCTCAACATTCGTGTTTGCCGGAGAAGACACAACGCGGAAGACCGGCCGTGGGAGCGTTGAATTGCTCGTCGTTCCCTCGGGGCCAACAACGACGCTTTCATATCCGTCTGAGCCTCCAACATAAGCAGTCAGATCAGCCGGAACAATAGAGATTATCCCGCGTGAGTCATCGTTTTCTTGAAGCAAAACAACGGCATAGCCATTACCGCCACCGGGCACGGTGAGACTTGCCCGTTTATCCTCAACATCCACCGGGACAAGCTTGGGTGTTGCCTCCGCCTGCGGCTTGCCATCCTTGCCCGTAGCGATATATGCCGCCACAAGCTGCTTGTCGGGATCGTACTTTGAGTTTGTTATCTCAAGGCTGAACCGCTGAGCAGCAGAATCGCTGTGGTACCAGAAGGATCCAACAATTACATTGAGATACTGGCTCGTAAATTCATTTGTAACGGCAGTCTCGCAGTCAGCCGCCGCGTTACCAAGCTTCACCCCAGCAGCGGGATTCTCGATATACAGGTCGTAATCAGCCATGAAGATGGACTCGTTGTTCAAGGCGAAAGCATCGGAAATAGCGAGATACCTGCCCATGTGGCCAAACGTAGCCCCACCGACTACTGCGATGTCGTTCGCAACACCATCAGCAGCGGAATACGATCCATCAGCTTTGGCAACTGTGGCGTTCATCATGCCGCCCGAAATCGAACCAGCGTTGAGTGCAACATAGGGAACAGAGTTGTTGTAATCCTCCATCTCAACGGCAATGCTGCCACCAACGCTCGCCGAGGTATTGCCTGAGATGCTTCCTCCGTTCATGATGAACTGGCCGCCGCGACGCACATAAATACCGCCGCCTACCTTGTCGCTCGAACTGAGTACGGAATCCACGCCGGAGATATTATCTGAGATGGTACCGCCATGCATTGTGAAGGTGCCGCAGCTCACCATGACCGCACCACCAGTCTGGTAACTCACATTGCGGCACATCTCCGCACCTTCGTACATGTTAACTTCAACATGGGACCCGTTATTTGCAAGCACCAGCGCGCCGCCGCGATCGGTTGATACGTTGTCGTTAAGCTTGCCATAGATATCAATGACCCCGTTGTTACCCTGCGTGTATATCACGCCGTATCCACATGTGTTGTTATGGATATTCGCTGTCTTACCAATACGAATGTAATGATTGGAAGAATTCTGAGCACAGATTGCGTGACCACTTCCGATCAAACCGACAATTTCGCCATTTAGGTATGCGGTTCCTCCAACATTGAGAACATTCCCGCCGCTGTACGCCGTGACAATAGAGCCCTTTTCCATGATTAATTGGCAACCGCCAGTCACATCGATGCCACTTCCCTTGAGCGTCTTCCCACCGCCGTCAACTAGTGCAGTGGATCCAAAGGTTGCCGTTGCCTCCGAACGGAGATGCATGACGGCTCCGCTGCCACCTTGCCACATGGCGGACTCGTTCGATGTTGCCCCGAGAATTGTTCCGTTGATTTTTGCCGTACCCGATTCGTTGTACACAGCTCGGCCGTCGATATTCAAGATCTTCGAACCGCTGTTCATAATGAGCGTGCCGCCCTGCATCCAAATTGCACCAGCCGGGCCATACAAGCCGGCGGCAGCACCAGGTATTGTCTTCCCTTTGCAACGAAGGGCTTCGCTTGCAGGGCCATCGTCTTCTACAACCTTATCATCAACGATTTGGCTTCCACTCTCCATAACAAGTTCGCCGCCGGAGAGACGAACGGCCGACATACCGCCGTAGTTCTTGAGTACAGCACCGTTACCAAGCGTGATGCGCCCGACTCCGTTATATACAGCAATCATCGAATCCTGAACGATGTCGGAATTGTTTATTGCATTCTCGCCGCTTAGGTCGCCAAAATCCGTTGTGCCCGTTCCACGAGACGACGCTTGAATGAAGTATTTCCCTGCATGAACTCCGTTATCGTCAAAAATGATATTAGTGAGCGAAAGTGTAGACACAATGCCGCTATCAGGCTGGCCGTTTACCTCAATCATGGCAGCATTGTATGCCTGACGTGCAGGATCGCCGACCTCGCCCGTAAACTCACCGCGCGTAACTGTAAAGGGCGCGTTCACCCCTTTCGAAGAGATGGCGATGTGCTTGTTCCAATAACGCGCCGATGCCGTCATCGTGAGATCGGACATCACATAGATCTCAGTCGGATTGTCCGCCGTTCCCGGAACTGCTAACGCAACCGCCTTGGCAAGTGTCGCCACGGGATTCCTCGCCGAACCGTCGCCCGTCTCGTCGTGTCCGTCCTCAGAGACATACACTTCAGGCAACGTACTATCTTCCACCGCCCAGGCGCTGGTCGGGGCTACGACCAGCATGAGGCAGCACATCATGAGGGCGGCGAGCCAGCCGATACCTTTCGTAAGTCGCTTGTTCACTGCCTTCCCCTTTCCACGCACAAAACACCTCTCGACATCCGAACAGCGCGAAGCGCCGCCGGCCCGCAGCGGGAGCGAAGCGCAACAGAGGGCGCGCGGCCGCATCCCCCAGGAATCTGGGCACGCACGCCGTTCGCTATTCGGTTCTCTAAGCGCTGAGCCCCAGCACGGCAGAAACGACCCCTACGGCACCATGGCCGCCAGCCGCTAAGCCGTTTCTGGGAGCGCCCCCCCCCCGAGCAAAATTCATTACCGAGGAGGAGCTGCAGGCAGGCGAGCCAACGCAGCAATAAGAGACTGCACATAGAACTGCGAATATTCTCATTGCTTTCGTGTTCTCCGGCATCCGTCCACCTCCAAACTAAATAATGTAGGGGGGTACTCTTAGAATGACACCCCGATATATTTCCATACTGCCACGCACAGACAGGTCCGTGCGCGGCAAATCCGCGCACGGTCGATGGAGAATTATTGAATTAGTAGAGGCTCTCTATTATTTTGCAGGCAAAAAGTCCGCTAAACCAGACAAGCTGGACGAGCGCGTCAGCCCCAAGCCAAGCCCCCTATGGCACAATAGCCCGCACGCCGGGAATCCGCTTCATCACGAGCGTCCCCACCAGGCAGACCGCATACGCCACAAAGGGCATCACCGTGCGCCACAGAAGGCGGCTGCCGTCCAGGCCGGTGAGCGCCCCCGCATAGTAGAAGAACACCATGTGCGTGAGGTAGATGCCAAAGCTCGCGCCCGATGCCGTGGCAAGCGCCCGCACGCGCCCCGACGTGGAGAAGAGTCGCTCCCACGGGATCTGCTTGAAGAGCACAAACACGGCTACGGCAAGCATGACCGTGGGGAAATTAGTGGGACCCCAAAACACCTGGTACATGCCCGCCTCAGGCGAAGACAGCACGAGCGTGCTCACAAACCGTAGCAAAAAGCCCGCAATGCCTGCGGCATAGATGCCCCAACGCACGCCTCGCGTAAGCTCAGTCTTGGCCAGAAGGTACCCCAGCACGGGGAACATGAGATACCCCGAGAGCAGCGGGAACATAAACGATGCGTTGTAGGTGATGCCCACAAGCGTGCACACGCATGGCAGCACCGAGCTCGTGATGAAGGCACACGCGACCGCATACCACAGCACACGATCGTGCTTGCCGTCCGCCAAGCACGAAAGCACCGGCATGCACAGGTAGATGGCAAAAAGCGGAATGAAGAACCAATAAATGTCGATAATCTGCGTGTTGATGATCATCGAGATAAGCGAACGCGGGCCCACGGGCGGCTCGAGCTGGCCCGTTGCCACCTTCCACACCAAGATGATGAGACTCCACGCCACAAACGGCACCACCGTGCGAGCCACGCGCTTTTTGAGGAAGGTCGCGGTGTCGTAGCGGCGGCGATACTCCATGAGGGTGGCACCCGAGAGCATGAAGAACACGGGCACAGCCCAATAGCTGATGCATTCGCCCACCAGCGCCTGGGCCCAGGCCGCTGTAGGCGCGTAGCTGTGCACAAGCCCGTTGAAGTGCATCACGAGCACGGCAAAGCAGGCCGCGATGTTGAGCGCATCAAAATAGAGCACACGCTTGCGCGCCGGCGTCTGCCCTGGCCTGCGCGCCGGATCCTGCGCCGGCCTCTGCCCCGACTTGCCAGCAGCGGCCGCACCACATGCGAACGGCGCGGTTGCAGCCACCGCGCTCGCAGCATCGTTTGTCCCCATGACCTCGCGTTCCTTCCCTCAGCATGCACGCCGTGCCACCAGCACGCCGCAGCAACGCCCTCGGTAGCCAAGAGCCGGCTACTTCCTTCCCCTCAGCGTGCGCACCACGCCTTTTGCCATCTCGCGCCGTGCACTCCCCTGCGGCAGCACGCCGTCAAACACACGACGCAGTGGGCTATCCTCGGCAATCGCACGCTCGTGCGGTGGCCTCATCGCATCCAGATCCGCAAGCCGCTGATTGGCATATGAGGCGCTCCGCAGCTCCAGCAGGTCCTCGTAATAGGGCGTCATCCGCGCGTAGTGCCAGTACAGCTTGTCGCGGTCGCAACCGCCAGCGCGCCACGGCTTCTCAAAGCCGGCGTAGTGCACAATGCGCGGCTCGTGATAGGCATGCATAAACGCGTCGAACATATCCGCCGGTGCAAACGCAAACACCTTCTTGATGCGCCCCGCGCAGTCAATCATCACGTTCCACGAGGGATCAAGGAAAAGCACCCGACCCTGGCACTCGGCGTTCAAGATATCCTGGTCGTCGTAGATATAAGTAGACTCCGTCGCCAGCCCCAGCCAGGTATCGATGGGGTGCAGAGCCCGCATGGCACGCGTGTTGAGCACCAGCACGCCCGCCTGGAAGTAGTCGAAGGGATGCTCCAGGTGCAGCACGTCGCGCGCATAGGCACGGCGCTCGTACTCACCCTGAGCATTCTTGATGTCCAGGTTGCCCGCAAAGTCGATGTCACGCACCGCAGCCACCAGGTTATCCCCCAGCTCGCAGGCATAAAGCTCAGACACGTCGCCCCGCACAATAAGGTCGGAGTCCAGGTAGAGCACCTTATCGTAGCCCGGCAGCACCTGCTGGATGAGGAAGCGGTAGTACGTCTCCACGCTAATGTGCTCGTTGTTGGTTTGCAGGTTGTAGGCACGCACCAGCCCCTGCACGTTCACAAAACGCAGGCTCGCGTTGGCATGACACGCAAAATGCTTCTGCATGATCTCTTTGTTCTCGGGCGTGAAGTCTTTCTCTAGCACCACGACGTCATAGAGGCACGCGGTCGAGGCATTGGCGAGCATGGACTCGATGGTGGTGGTCACCATGGGCGCGTAGGCGTTGTCGGCCGCAAAAACCACGGGAACCACCGGCTTGCCGCCGCCGTCGAGCGCGGCCAGGCGCGGCTCGGCCTCGTGCTCGGGATGCTCAAAGTGCACGCACTGCACCTGCTTCCACACCAACTCGGTGTTCACGCGGCGCTCGTGCATAAGGAAGATGTTGAGCAGGCGCTCGGAGAGGTGCCCCGGGGTGCGCAGCGTCTCGTGGCTTGCATACGTTTGGTCCCAGCCGGCGACAAAGCGCTCAAGCAGCGGGAAGAGCCAGGCACAATAGCGGAAGAAGAGCTCCTTGCGCATGATGAACATGTTGCAGAAGCACGAGGTGGTGCCCGCCAGGTACGCCTCGGCGTCCTCGCGGTAGTCTGGATGATCCTCCACAAGGATCTCCATCATGCGGTCGAAGTCCTCCACATGCAGATAGGGCGAGCGCTTATACAGGTCGCGCGGGCTGGTGTAGTGCTCGGGGAACTGGCTGAAGTCGTTCACGCCGGTGGTTATCACGTCCACACCTGCCACCGCTGCGCGCATGGAGGCATCGTCCAGGCAATAGCGCTTCTGCGAGTCGTAGTCGATGAAGCCATCCATGATCTCGCCGTAGGAGTTTTCCTCGTGCTCCTCGGGCGAGAAATCAAAGTAGCGGCGGTAATGACAAAAGCCGTAGTACTCCGCATCAATGTTTTTCCAGGCCCAGTACTGGGTGGTGAGCTCACAGTAGAGCGCATTTTGATCGGAGATGTTGTTGCCGGTGTCGTCCTGGTAAGCCCAGAGTAGACGCTTGCGCGGACGCGCCCAGCCCACCTGAACAGGCTGGAGCACGCTGGAGTGGAAGCGCTCCACGTCTTTGTGGGTGGTTACAAAAATACGCAGCTGTTCGCGCTCGTAATTGGAGTGATTGATGGGGAGATACGAGGTCACACCCGGGCCCGCCCACACCGAGCGGCGCTCGAGGTTGGCGATGTGGCTGCGGGCGCTGTTGCGCACCTGAGCGTAGTCCGCGGGAAGCTCCTCGGCCGCCGCGGCCACCTCTTCTGCCAAGTGGAACCAGGCAATGTAGGGCTCCGTGCCCGTGAGGATGCCGTGGCTTGTCCAGTCAGTGTAGGCGGCGTCGCGCGCCAGGCGCATGAGCTGGAGCGCGGTGGTAGCGGGGCCAAACACCTCGGCCACGTAGCGGGCGGCCTCTTCTTTGTTGGCATCGGCCACGCGGCTGTGCCAGTCGTTCATGAGCAGGTCGTCAAGCTTGCGGCAGGCGCCCGTCAGGCAGGCTGCGTAATCGGAGGCTACGGCCTCTTCGCCATAGGCAGCCAGGGCGTCAACGTTTTCTTTGAACTGATCCACGTGGCGCTTGAACACATCAAGCTCAAGCGTGCTCGCACCGGTGATGCCACGGCCAAAGTAATACCTCAGCGCATGGATGTCATTTGCCACCGCCTGGCTCTGCGCGCGGTCGGCTATCACAAAAAACTCGTAGGCGTCCTCGGCACGACGGAGCTCTTGGCTGGTCATAGCCGCAAAGGCATTGCGGATGAAATCGATGCGATACGCGCACTGGGTAACGCGCCAATCGTGCCGATACCCGCCGTCCTCATGAAAAACGAGCGTCCTGAGCTCAGAACCCGTGAGGTTGCCGTCATCGTTATTCACCTGGTCGCCAAAGGCACGGCATTCCTCGGCGGGCACACCTGCAGGCACCACCTCAATGCCAAAGTGGAGCATATCGGCATCGGTTGCAGCCAGGCGCGGCGCCAGCTCTTCCAGCGCGGTGGGCGCGAGCTCGTCGTCGGCGTCTACAAAGATGAGGAAGTCGCCCTGGGCCGAAGCGACACCTGTTTTGCGCGCGATGTGCGGCCCCATGTTTTGGGGGTGGTCAACCACGCGGAAGCGGTTGTCGCGATTGGCGAAACCCTGCGCAATGTCGTGCGTGTTGTCGGGGCTAGCGTCGTTTACCACCACGCACTCCCAGGAGGCAAACGTTTGGCACTCGATGCTCTCAAGGCAGCGGGGCAGATAGTCGGCATTGCCGTACGCCGCAACAACCAGCGAAAAGGTAGGCATATGAGTTCCTCTCATCGATTTTGAGGCATTATATCGTGCGATTTGCCGGCGGGTGCATTCTCGTCGGCGCGGCCCCGAAGGCGTGCCCACAGACGAGCAGCGAGGCCCTGCTTGTGAGGAACGGGCCTCTGGCCCTGTCGCTCTGCCGCGATGGACTCTGCCGGGGCAAGGCCCGTGTCGCGCAGGTGCGAGAGCGCAATGGCCTTCATGGCCTGGTAACGGCGGTTCTCTGCGTTAAAACCGGGAGTTTTCTCGGCCTTTTGAGCGAGCTGCCAGAGGCGCTTTGCTTCGCGAGTGAGGGCAGATGCCGGGGGCTCTGCACTTGCGGCGATGGCAGGTGCTGCCGGGGAGGCGTCTGCCGCGCAGGACGCCGCCGCGCAGGAGTTGTTACCCTCCGCTGCATCAGGCCCGTTACCCTCCGCCGGCTCAGCCGCGTTCCCTTGGACGCACTCCGCCGCCGCACGCTGCTCCATAAGGAGGGCATAGGCCGCATCGCGCACAAAGCGATAGAGCTCGCCCGCCACGGCATCGGGCGCCTGATGCGCCACGGCACGCTCAACGCCCGCCTCCTGGTACTCCCGCGGCAGACTGTCCATCCACTCGTTCATGGTGTGAAAGACCAAGCGATCGCGCAGGTCGTCCAAGCGATCATGCCAATCGGTACGCGCGGGCGCCGAAGGGCTTTCCATAAAGGCACGGGCGTACCGCCACGCATCACCCTCCGAACGCGCCAGGCGTTCAAAGGAGTCGAGCGAAAGCTTGTTGCCATACGTCTCGCCGCGGCCCAGATGGTACACGTACCAGGGCGAATCGGGCACCGCCTCATAGCTTGCCGCCTGCGCGCACAAAATGAAGCTCAGGTAGATATCGTCGGCCAGCACCAGACGCTCGTCGGTGGCCTGCGCCCAGCACGCGCGGGCAAAGTCGCCACGATAGAACTTATGGTGCACATGCCAGTCAAAGCCGTCTTCTTCGGCAAGCTGCACGCTGAGAATCTCCGCGCCCTCAATACGACGTGGGCGCGGCGTAAGGAAGCCCGTCATACCCTCTTGTGCATCGCGCGCCGCCTCGTTTTCGGCCTCCACGTGCACGGCGAAATGGATAATGTCGGTAGGATGCTTCTCGGCGTAGGCCACCAGGCACTCAATGGCCTCTGGCACGAGTTCGTCATCTTGGTCGATGAGAGTCACGTACGCACCCGTCGAAGCCAGAATGCCCGCCTTGCGCGCACCGAGCGTGCCCTGGTTGTGCTCCAGGCGCAGCACGCGCACACGGGGATCCGCCTCCGCATGACGCTCGGCCAAGGCCGCCGAGGCATCGCTGCTTGCGTCGTCCACCGCAATAATCTCAAGGTCGCGGTAGGTTTGGCTGCGCAGGCTGAGCAAGCACTGGTCAAGGTACCGCTCGTTGTTATACACCGGCACCACGATGGAGACGCGGGGCATAATCCTCCTCCCACACCCGCATGCGGGCGTTGCATTGATGCGCTAAGTTTGACGTTTACCTCAAGTAGCATAGCAACGACCGGCCTTACGGCGTTGCAGAGCAGCGTATAACGTCAAAAACGCATTGCCTCAGAGAAACGTTGACGAAGCATTCACTGGGAAGCGCGCTCGGTCCGATCAGGAACGCAGGTGTGCGTCCGCCCCAAGCGGCCCATCCGGAAGGAGACTGTTTGCCGGCCAACGCTGCTCCGGCGAGTTACGCATACCCTCGAGACCTCACCAAGCACTCGAGACGCCCAGGACCCCTCCCTGTCGAAAAACCACCGAACGGTGCAGTGTTGCCCCCGCCCTCCTGTTCCGAGCGAGGGCCGCTCATCAAAAAAGTACGCCATTTCAGTACGTGATTCGCGTTTGGCCGGGTACACCGCTGCCCGCGCTCGACAAAATCGCAGTTGGCGCCCCTCTGCAAGCCGCGTCTACTCGCAAAGTTTTGGAGTACGTACTGAAATGGCGTAGTTTTTTCTAGAGGCGGTTGGGAGCGGGGCCGCTTCATCCCATCAAACTGCAACAAATCGCAATATTTTGGTGGGGCGGATGTGGACGAGCCCGTTCCGCTCCACCGTCCGCGCGCCGCGCACCCTGCCGCGGACACCGTCCCGCCTCCTGCGCCAACTCATGCAGGAAACGGGGCATCCCGGGCAGACCGACCAGCATGCATGAAGAACACGCAGGTCGGAGAGCCGCTCGTTGTTGGTCTGACCAGGGGTCTGCTTCCTTTTCACGGTTTTTTGGCATGACTTTGGGTTGGATGGATGAAACGATCCCGCCCTCATCCATCCACCTGCATCTATGAGCCACGTTGTTATACTGGTACGACAACACCGCAGACCGCTCCGAGCGTAAGGGATTTAGCTATGCGCATTTCCTCGGACATTCTTTGCCGAGCAAACGGCAAGCTCTATGAGCAGCTCACCATCACGGACCTGCCAGCCGGCACCACACCGGCTGTGGTATGGCCCGACAATGGCCCGGAAGCGCCCCTCCCCTGCTCGCTCTACGAGGCTGACGCCGCAACGGGAGCCGTACGCCCCTGCGTTCCGCAAGCTGGAACGGAGAGCACGGCACCCGCCGTTGACGCTGCGCCCGGCCAGAGCGCCGCGGCAACACTCCCGAAGGCCAACTCCACCAGCCGTACCGTAATTGCCGTAAGCCCCCTCGTCCCTCACGACACCGCCGCCTACACCATTGGAGCCATCAACGAGGCGGGCCAGCTTGTTGAGACCGCCCGCTACACCGTTGACTTCAAAAAGGCTGTGTGGAGGTCGCGCAAAAACTACCGCCTCCACGCAGACGCCTGTGCCGCCATTCGCTGCTGCGACGAACGCGCGCAGGCATGGGGCGCCTGCAGCCTCGTGCTCGATGCGGTTATTCCCACCGCCACGCACATGCTCTTCCGTATGACCTTCAAGGCACCAGACGCAGGCGCGCCTCGTCTGTGCATGCTCTGCGTAAACGAGCGCCTGGAGCGTATTGCCAGCGGATACATCCCCATGGGTGAGGTTGTGGTGCCCGCCGAGGCTCCAGGCATGCAGGGCATGCGACGCACATCGTTTACCGTGCGCATTCCCTGGAACCAACCCGACGTTTTTGTATACGTGTGGGACGAGAGCCACCCCGCGCATGCTTGCACCGAGCGCATCGCGAAGACACACTACGACGAGCTTCTGGCCCGCTCACACGCCTTGCTCAACCTCGATGCAGGCGCCGACCCTTACTATGCCGAATGGCTCGCCGGACACCGACGCACACCCTTTGAGCTGAGCGAACAACGCCGCGCGCACTTTGCCTACGAGCCCCGCTTCAGCATCATCGTCCCGCTCTTTAAAACGCCCGCCGCATTCTTCACCGCCATGGTGGACTCGGTACGCGCGCAAACCTATCCGCATTGGGAACTTGTGCTGGTAAATGCCAGCCCCGAAAGCACCGAGCTCGCGCGGCTGGTGTGCGAGGCCTGTGCCGCCGACGAACGCATTGTGCATGTTGACCTCGACGAGAACCGCGGCATCTCGCTCAACACCAACGCCGGCATCGCGGTTGCCACGGGTGACTTTATCTCGTTCTTCGACCACGACGATGTGCTTGAGCCGGATATTCTCTTTGAGTATGCCCGCGCCATCAACGAGCATCCTACCTGCGATTTGCTCTATTGCGACGAGGACAAACTACTGCCCGATGGTAGCTACGCCGAGCCGTTCTTTAAGCCCACGTTCTCGCTCGACCTGCTGCGCTGCAACAACTACGTGTGCCACATGCTCACCATCCGCACGAGCCTGCTTGCCGCGCTGGAGCCCAATACGCCGCAGTTTGATGGCGCTCAGGATCACAACCTCACGCTTGAGGCCATTGAGCATACGCGCTACGTGCACCATGTGCCGCGCATCCTCTACCACTGGCGCGTGAGTCCCTCCTCCACCGCGGGTGGCGGAGACACCAAGCCCTACGCCACGCAGGCAGGCATCCGCGCGGTGCAGGCGCATCTTAATCGCCTGGGCATTGACGCCACGGTAACGGCTGCCACAAGACCCTTCACCTACGAGGTTACCTACGCGGTGCCCGAACCGCACCCGCTCGTGTCCATCATCATCCCCACCTCAGATCATGTGGAACTGCTGCACGCCTGCATTACCTCCATCATGGAGAAAACCACCTACGACGCCTTTGAGATCGTGGTGGTGGAGAACAATAGCCGCAAGGACGAGACGTTTGTGTACTACGACGAACTCGAACGCACCTGGCCCGAGCGCATTCGTGTGGTGCGCTGGGAAGACACCGAAGGACGTGGCTTTAACTTCTCCGCCCTCATCAACTTTGGCGCGCGTGCGGCCCGCGGCGACCTGCTCCTCTTGCTCAACAACGATACCGAACTCATCACCGATACCTGGCTTGAGCGAATGGTGGGCAACTGCCTGCGGCCCGAGGCGGGTGTGGTGGGCGTGCGCCTGCTCTACCCCGACGGCACCGTGCAGCACGCAGGCGTAAACCTCACAGGCGGCGGTGGCCACCTCTTCCGTGATCTACCGGCTGAAGGACGCGGATACTTTTGGCTAGCCGCCTCTCAGCGCAACCTCTCCGCTGTCACAGGCGCCTGTATGATGGTGCGCCGTGACGTATTCCAGAAGCTGGGAGGCTTTGACGAATCATTCGCTGTGGCCTTTAACGACGTGGACTTTTGCCTGAAAGCACGCGAGCAGGGCCTCTTGGTGGTGTACCTTCCCTCGGTGGAGCTCGTGCACCGCGAGTCTATCAGCCGCGGTTTCGACGAGGACCCTCAGGGTCGCGCTCGCTACATTGAGGAGGAGTCTCACATCCATGCCAAGTGGTCGCACATCTTCGCTGAAGGTGACCCCTACTACACCCCCAACCTCCGCCCCAGCGTCCCCGAGGCGTGGCACTACCACTTCTAAACCCAGCCAGTGCCGCAGCCGACACTGCACTAACCAGCCGCTGCCGTAAATAATACGACGATGGTCAAAAAGGTCGCCGAGTGTGTACTTTCACCGCCCGCCGGAGCCCATCACCCCACCCAGCACCGGCGTCCCTCTAGGGCCGTAAATGCAGGAAACCCCCAAGGAAATTCCAAGCGAACAATCCGCAGGCCAAAGGCCGAGGACGTTCGCGGGAACTCCTTGGGGGTTTCCGGTGGGAGCTATAGACCCTATCGCCTAGAGCTTGATCTCGATGTCAACGCCGGCAGGAAGGTCGAGACGCATAAGCGAATCAACGGTACCGGAGGTGGGGTCGAGGATGTCGATGAGGCGCTTGTGGGTGCGCATCTCAAACTGCTCACGAGAGTCCTTGTCCTTGTGCGGCGAGCGGATAACCGTGTACAGGTTGCGCTCGGTGGGCAGGGGGATGGGGCCGGAGACGCGGGCACCGGTCTTCTGAGCGGTGTCAACGATGAGCTTCGCGGACTGGTCCACAACCTCGTGATCATAGCCCTTGAGGCGGATCCTGATCTTCTGGCTAGACAACGTAACCTCCATTAACGTGCGAGGGCGTCCTCGCGATGAGTAACTTTACAAACGGTCGCGAGAACACGCTTACGCGTTGCCACCGGCCTTGCTGACAACCTCGTCGGTAACAGACTTCGGCGCAGGCTCGTAGCTGTCGAACTGCATGGTGTAGGACGCACGGCCCTGGGTCTGCGAACGAAGGTCGGTAGCGTAACCGAACATCTCGCCCAGGGGCACCTTGGCGCGAATGACCTTGTTGCCGGAGCGGTCATCCATGCCCTCAATCTTGCCGCGACGGCCAGAGAGGTTGCCCATGACGTCGCCCATATACTGCTCGGGGGTCTCAACCTCAACGGCCATGACAGGCTCAAGCAGGATGGGGTCAGACTTCTTGAGGGCGTCCTTGATGGCCATGGAGCCAGCGATCTTGAACGCGGCCTCGGAGGAGTCGACCTCGTGGTAAGAACCGTCGAACAGGGTCACCTTAACGTCGACCACCGGGTAACCAGCGATAACGCCGGTCTCCAGGGCCTCCTGGATACCCTTGTCGATCGAGGGGATGTACTCCTTCGGCACGACACCGCCCACGATAGCGTTGACGAACTCGTAGCCGAAGCCCTCCTCCATCTTCTCCAGCTTGATGACGGCGTGACCGTACTGACCACGACCACCGGACTGACGGACGAACTTGCCCTCGGCACGATCGACGTCGTGACCCGGAGCCTCGCGGTAAGCAACCTGCGGCTTACCAACGTTTGCCTCAACCTTGAACTCGCGGAGCAGGCGGTCGACGATGATCTCCAGGTGCAGCTCGCCCATGCCGGCGATGATGGTCTGGCCGGTCTCGTGGTCGGTGCGCACGGTGAAGGTCGGGTCCTCCTCGGCGAGCTTGGCAAGCGCCATGGACATCTTGTCCTGCTCGGCCTTGGTCTTGGGCTCCACGGCAACGTCGATAACGGGGTCGGGGAACTCCATGGACTCGAGAATGATTTCGTGGCCCTCCTCGCACAGGGTGTCACCGGTGGTGGTGTTCTTGAGACCCACGGCGGCGAGGATGTCGCCGGCGAAGGCGCCGTCGACGTCAACACGGTCGTTGGCGTTCATCTCGAGGATGCGACCGAAGCGCTCGCGCTGGCCGTTGGTGGCGTTCACCACGTAGGAGCCGGCGTCCACATGACCGGAGTACACACGGAAGAAGGTCAGCTTACCGACGTAGGGGTCGGTCATGATCTTGAAGGCCAGGGCGCTGAACGGCTCGTTGAAGTCGGCCTCGCGGTGGTCCTCCTCGCCGGTGTCCGGGTTGGTGCCCTGCACGGGCGGAATGTCGAGCGGGCTCGGCAGGTAGTCCACGACAGCGTCGAGGAGCTCCTGAACACCCTTGTTCTTGTAGGCGGAGCCTACGAGAACGGGGTTGAGCTCGTTAGCGAGCACGCCCTTGCGGATGGCGGCCTTGAGCATGTCGACGGGGATCTCCTCGTCCTCAAGAACCATCATCATGAGCTCGTCGTCATACTCGGCGGCAGCGTCGAGCAGCTCAGAGCGCTTCTCAGCAGCGATCTCGGCAAACTCAGCCGGGATCTCGGCCATGGGCTCGGGGTAGGTCATACCCTTGTCGTCGGCCTTGAAGTCCCAAGCGGTCATGGTCACGAGGTCGATGACGCCCCAGAACTGGTCCTCAGCGCCCATCGGGACCTGGATGGCCACAGCGTTGGCGTTGAGGCGCTCCTTCATGGTGTCGATCGCGTGCCAGAAGTCGGCGCCGACGCGGTCGTACTTGTTGATGAAGGCGATGCGCGGGACGTTGTAGTTGCGGGCCTGGCGCCACACGGTCTCGGACTGGGGCTGAACGCCGGCAACGGCGTCGAACACGGCCACAGCACCGTCGAGGACGCGGAGCGAACGCTCGACCTCGGAGGTGAAGTCCACGTGGCCCGGGGTGTCGATGATCTGGATGCGGTACGCAGGACCGTTCTTCACGTCGCCGCCCTTGTGCCAGAAGCACGTGGTAGCAGCGGAAGTGATGGTCACGCCACGCTCCTGCTCCTGGACCATCCAGTCCATGGTGGCAGCACCCTCGTGCACCTCACCAATCTTGTGGGTCTTGCCGGTGTAGTACAGGATGCGCTCGGTAGTGGTGGTCTTACCGGCATCGATGTGGGCCATAATGCCGATGTTTCGGGTCTCGGAAAGCTTGTACTTAGCCTTAGCCATGAGTATCAATTCCTCCCAGAATTACCAACGGTAGTGCGAGAACGCGCGGTTGGCCTCAGCCATCTTGAAGACGTCCTCACGCTTCTTCACGGAAGCGCCAACTCCGTTGGAGGCGTCGAGGATCTCGTTGGCGAGACGCTCGGCCATGGTCTTCTCCTTACGAGCGCGGGAGAAGTTCACGATCCAGCGGATGCCCAGCTGGGTGGAACGGCGGGAGTTGACCTCCATAGGCACCTGGTAGGTGGCGCCACCAACACGCTTGGGCTTGCACTCGAGCGTGGGCTTGACGTTGTCCATGGCCTTCTTGAAAACGGCCAGCGGATCCTGGTCAGACTTCTGAGCAACGATGTCGAAGGCACCGTAAACGATGCGCTCGGCAACGGGCTTCTTGCCGTCGAGCAAGACCTTGTTGATAAGCTGCGTCACGAGACGGTTGTTATACACGGCATCGGGCATAACCTCGCGGCGATGATTCTTAGATGCACGGCGCGGCATGTTATATCTCCTCTGTAGAAAAACTCTCAGTAAACCTCGTTAGAGGCGCTTGGTATTGACGTTAGTTCTTAGGACGCTTCGCGCCGTAGCGGGAGCGGGACTGACGACGGTTGTTCACCGCAGCGCAGTCATAAGTGCCACGGATAATCTTGTAGCGCACACCAGGGAGGTCACGCACGCGGCCGCCGCGGATAGCGACGATGGAGTGCTCCTGGAGGTTGTGGCCCTCGCCAGGGATGTAAGCGGTAACCTCGATGCCGTTGACCAGGCGCACACGAGCGACCTTACGAAGAGCCGAGTTAGGCTTCTTGGGGGAGGTGGTGAACACGCGGGTGCACACGCCACGCTTCTGCGGGTTGTGCTGAAGAGCCGCGTTCTTGGACTTCGCGGGCTTGGACTTGCGGCCCTTGAGGACCAGCTGGTTAATAGTAGGCAAAGCGTACTCCTTCTTCAGATGATTCCAGCTTTACTAAGTGCAACGGCTTGAATCGAGGTGTCAGCATCCACCTTCGAAACACGCAGTTCGCTATTGTACGCCCCGTCTCAGCGGTGTCAACAGACCACGCGCCCGGGCGTTTCCCTATTTTTGGCAATTCCCGCAGAATCTTCACAGCTCTCCCCTATGACACGCGCTGCAACACTAGTGAGCAGCTGCCCTTGCTGTTCCGCAAAACCGCTACCTTGTTTTCTTGACCTTAAAGGGGCTCAAAACGGGGCGTTCAACGTCAAATTAACAAGATAGCGGTTTGCCGCAGGAAACGTTGCCTTTGAAGAGTGACGCGGGCGGTGGAACATCCCGCGGCGCACCGCCATACCGAAGGCCGCGCGCCCTGCCACCCGCACCCGTTCCCCATGACAGCAAAGGCCTCGCCTCCTAGGAGAGCGAGGCCTTCTTCAGTGCCGTATGGCGGCGTGTTTACTCGTCAAACGAGTTGTGACCATTCGGATCGTCCGGATTGTCACCGTCGTCGCTGTCAACAAGCTGGTTCAGCAGCTCGTCGAGCGAGGCCATGTCCTCGTTGATAACACCCGAACCGGCGCTCTTGGCGCTCGAGCTATCCACGGGACCACCGATCATCTCCTCGTCGTCGTAATGACGCGGAGCGGAGGAGCCCAGCAGGATGTCGTCCGGGCCATCGGGCGAGAACACCATCTGCAGCAGCTGCGACAGGTCTTCCTCGTCGGCAACGTCGTCGTTGTTGTCGAGGATGTAGAGGAGGTTGTGCGCCTCCAGACCGTCGCGGAGCTCCTCGATAGCCTTGGCACCAATGCCGTCGATGCGGAGCAGGTCCTCCTCGCTCTTGCCCACGAGGTCGCCTACCGTCTCGATGCCCACCTCGGAGAACTTGTTGGTCCAGCGCTGCGAAACACCCAGGTCGTCGAAGAGGTACAGGCGAGCGTCCTCGGCAGAGATGGTGCGGCCGTTGCGCGTGAACGAACCGTCGCCGCCGCCGTACTCGTCGAAGCTTGCCCAGTCAACCTGCTGCGGCAGCTGGTCGTCGAGCTCCTTGAGCTCCTCGGGCGCCCACTCGGGCAACGACTTGGCGTTGGGCGACGTCGGACCGTCGATTGCCTGGTAACCATCGGCCGTGCGGTAGGTAAGCGTGGCGTTGGCATAGGGCTTGAGGCCGGTACCAGCGGGAATCTTCTTACCCACGATAACGTTGGACTTAAGGTCGAGCAGGTGGTCAACCTTGCCCTCGATAGCGGCCTCGGTGAGAACGCCCGCCGTACGGATGAACGACGCAGACGAGAGCCAGGAGTCGATGCTGGAAGCAACCTTGAGCGTACCCAGGATCGCGGGCTCGGCCGCAGGAGCAGCACCGCCGCGGCGAGCAACGCGCTCAACCTCGTCGGCAAACTCGTAACGGTCGACGTACTGGCCAAGGAGGTACTTGGAGTCGCCGGGGTTGGTGATCTGAACGCGACGCAGCATCTGACGTGCAATTACCTCGATGTGCTTGTCGTTCAAATCAACGCCCTGCGAGGTGTAGACCTCCTTCACCGAGCTCACGAAGGTGTGCATCGTGGACTCGATGTCGGTGAGCTTGCGCAGGTTGCGGAAGTTCACGAAGCCCTTGGTGATCTGGTCGCCGGCACGCACGGTGCAGCCGTCCTCGATGCCGGGCATGAAGCGCACGGACGCCGGGACGCGGATCTCGTCAATCACGCGGGTTGGGTCGTTGCGGTCGGTGATGGTGAGCACGTACTCAGACTTCTCGGGCTTGATCGAGAGCAGACCGGAGTGCGGAGCCAGGTCGGCCTCGCGACCCAGGATCTTCTCATTCACGTTGCCAACGACGTCGAACATACGGCCAACCGTCGGCAGACCCTGCGTAATGTCGTCAACGCCAGCCACGCCACCGGAGTGAATGGTACGCATCGTAAGCTGCGTACCGGGCTCGCCGATGGACTGAGCAGCGATGATGCCCACCGCGGTACCGATGGCAACCGGGCGACGCGTGGAGAGATCCCAGCCGTAGCACTTCTGGCACACGCCGTACTTGGAGCGGCAGGTAAGAAGCGCGCGCAGCTTAACCTTGGAGAGGCCCGCGTCAATCATCTTCTTGAGGTCGTCCACGCTCTCGATGTACTCGTCGGCATGGAAGAGCACGGTGCCGTCCGGCGCCACAACGTCCTCGATGAAGCAACGGCCCACGAGGTCGGCGTTGATGTCCTCGGTACCCGGGATGATCAGGTTGTAGGTCACGCCCTCGGTGGTGCCGCAGTCCTCCTCGCGCACGATGACGTCCTGCGCCACGTCGACCAGACGACGGGTGAGGTAACCGGAGTCGGAGGTGTGAGACGCGGTGTCCACGAGGCCCTTACGAGCGCCGTAGGTGGAGATGAAGTACTCCAGCGGCAGCAGACCCTCGCGGAAGTTGGCCTTAATGGGAAGGTCGATGGTTTCACCGGACATGTCCGCCATAAGGCCGCGCATGCCGCCAAGCTGGCGCAGCTGCGTCTTAGAACCACGGGCGCCGGAGTCCGCCATCATGTACAGCGGGTTCTCGTCGTCGAACATGGCCAGCATGAGCTCGGACACCTTGTCGGTGGCTGCGGTCCAGGCGTTAACAACCTCGGTATGACGCTCCGTCTCGTTGATGAAGCCGTCCTCAAAGTACTCGTTGATCTTGTCCACGTCGGCCTGGGTCTTCGCCAGGATCTCGGGCTTCTCGTCCGGGATGAGGGCGTCCCACAGCGAGATGGTAAGACCAGCGCGCGTGGCGTAGTGGAAGCCGGTGTATTTGATGTTGTCGAGGATCGGCGCCACCTCAGAGGAGGGGTAACGATCGCAGCAGTCGGCCGTGAGGCGCTTCACGTCGCCGGAGTTCATCTTGTAGTTGATGAACTCGTAGTCGTCGGGCAGGCACTGCTTGTTGAAGATGATGCGACCAATGGTGGTCTCAAAGCGGCAGGTCTTGGAACCCGTCACATCGTAGTCCACCACGTCGTTCTTGCCGTTGAGCACACGGAACAGGCTGCGGCCATCGTCGAGCACCACGTTGGCGTCGGCGGCGGACACGCGCACCTGGATCTTTGCCTGCAGGTCAACGTCAATACGTGAGTCGTACGCGTTGAGCGCGTCGTCGAAGCTCGCGAACACGTGGCCCTCGCCCTTCATGCCCTCGCGGGCCTGGGTGAGATAGTACACACCAATGATCATGTCCTGACGCGGCGTGTTGACCGGCTTGCCCGATGCGGGCGAGCGCAGGTTGTTGGACGAGAGCATGAGCACGCGGGCCTCGGCCTGAGCCTGCTGCGAAAGCGGTACGTGCACCGACATCTGGTCGCCGTCGAAGTCCGCGTTGAAGGGCTCGCAGACGAGCGGATGCAGGTGGATAGCCTTACCCTCAACCAGCACGGGCTCAAAGGCCTGGATGGAGAGGCGGTGCAGGGTAGGTGCGCGGTTGAGCAGCACCAGACGGCCGTCAATGACCTCTTCCAGGATGTCCCACACAAAGCTGGCGGAACGGTCGATGGCGCGCTTGGCACCCTTGATGTTCTCAACCTTTCCCAGCTCCACGAGGCGCTTCATCACAAAGGGCTTGAAGAGCTCGAGCGCCATGGTCTTGGGCAGGCCGCACTGATGCAGCTTGAGCTTGGGGTCGGTAACAATGACCGAACGGCCCGAGTAGTCAACACGCTTACCCAGGAGGTTCTGACGGAAGCGGCCCTGCTTACCCTTGAGGGACTCGGCGAGCGACTTCAGCGGACGACCACCGCGGCCCGAAACCGGGCGACCACGACGGCCGTTGTCGAAGAGCGCGTCCACGGCCTCCTGGAGCATGCGCTTCTCGTTGTTGACGATGATCGCCGGAGCGTCGAGCTCAAGCAGGCGCTTCAGGCGGTTGTTACGGTTGATGACACGACGATAGAGGTCGTTCAGGTCGGAGGCTGCGAAGCGGCCACCGTCGAGCTGCACGAGCGGGCGCAGATCGGGCGGAATCACCGGGATGACGTCGAGGATCATGTTCGCCGGATCGTTGCCGCCCTTCAGGAAGGCGTCAACAACCTCAAGGCGCTTCACGGCCTTCTCGCGGCGCTGCTTCTGGCCGTCCTCGTCGGCGATGATGGCCTTGAGTTTCTCGGCCTCGTCCTTGAGGTCGATGGCAGCGAGCAGGTCGCGGATGGCCTCGGCGCCCATGTTACCGGAGAAGTACATGGAGTAGTAGCGCTTCATCTCGGCAAAGAGCGGCTCGTCGGAGATGAGGTCGCGCTCCTGCAGCTTCATGAACGCCTGGAAGGCGTCGGAACGGAGCTGCTTCTCGTCGGCCGTCTCCTCCTTGATATCGATGATGCCCGCGGCGATCTCTTCCTCGGTGAGGGGCTCCTCGTCGGAGAACTCGTCAAAGTTCTCGGGGTTGCCCTGCTCCTTCAGGCTCTCGATCTGGCGCTCGCACTCGGCGTCGAGCTCCTCGAGGTCGGCCGCAAGCTCCTCACGCAGGTCGTCGGCGTCGGCTTCACGGGCCTCGTAGTCAACATGCGTGATGATGTAGCTCGCGAAGTAGAGCACCTTCTCGAGGTCTTTGGACTTGATGTCGAGCAGGCGGCTCATGGGGAAGCTCGTGGGGCTCTTGAAGTACCAGATGTGGCTCACGGGAGCAGCGAGCTCGATGTGACCCATGCGCTCGCGGCGCACCTTGGCCGTGGTGACCTCCACGCCGCAACGCTCGCAGACGATGCCCTTGAAGCGGATGCCCTTGTACTTGCCGCAGGAGCACTCCCAGTCCTTCGCAGGACCAAAGATCTTCTCGCAGAACAGGCCGTCCTTCTCGGGCTTAAGGGTGCGGTAGTTGATGGTCTCGGGCTTCTTGACCTCACCGTGCGACCACGAGCGAATCTGGTCGGCGGAGGCAAGGGAGATCTTTACCGCGTCAAAATCAGTAGCTTCGAATTCTGCCACAGTCAACTACTCCTTCTCAGTGGTGGTTGCGGTGAGCTCGCCGAGGATGGCCTCGGCCGCATCGGCGGAGGTGTCGGCCTCGTCGATGGAGGGCAGCTCGGAGATGAGGTCGTCAGAGGCGGCGGCATCAAGCGTTGCAGCGGGAGCCACCTCGGGCTCGGCGTCGTGCAGAGGCTCGATGTCGAGCGCGAGCGAACGAATCTCTTTCACGAGAACCTTGAAGGACTCGGGCACGCCAGCCGTGGGGATGTTCTCGCCCTTGACGATGGCCTCGTAGGTCTTCACGCGACCAACGGTGTCGTCGGACTTGACGGTGAGGATCTCCTGCAGCACGTTGGAAGCGCCGTACGCGTAGAGCGCCCAAACTTCCATCTCGCCGAAGCGCTGGCCGCCAAACTGGGCCTTGCCGCCGAGCGGCTGCTGGGTCACGAGGCTGTAGGGGCCCGTCGAGCGCGCGTGGATCTTGTCGTCAACCATGTGGCCGAGCTTGAGCATGTAGGAGGTACCCACGGTGATGGGCTCACGGAACTCCTCGCCGGAGCGACCATCGTAGAGCGTGGTCTTACCGCGCTCGTCAAGCTGCGTCACGAACTCGGGGCGCATCTTCTCGCCGTAGCGCTCGCGCGCCAGGTTGATCATGTTCTTGTTGGCGCGACGGATGACCTCGGCGATCTCGTCCTCAGAGGCACCGTCGAAGACGGGCGTGGAGACAAAGAACGGGCCAGGCACGTAGGTGTCGGAATCGGCGTTCTCGGGGTCCCAGCCGCAAGCAGCCGCCCAACCAAGGTGGCACTCCAGAAGCTGGCCCACGTTCATACGCGAAGGCACGCCGAGCGGGTTCAGGATGATGTCGACGGGCGTACCGTCGGCCATGTAGGGCATGTCCTCAACCGGCAGAATCTCGGAGATAACACCCTTGTTGCCGTGACGACCAGCGATCTTGTCGCCCTGCTGGATCTTGCGGCGCTGAGCCACGTACACGCGCACCTGCTCGTTCACGCCGGGGGCCAGATCGTCGCCGGCCTCGCGGCTGAAGCGCACCACGTCGATGACGCGGCCATAGGCGCCGTGCGGCATCTTGAGGGAGGTGTCGCGCACGTCGTGAGCCTTCGCACCGAAGATGGCCTTGAGCAGGCGCTCCTCGGCGGTCTGGGTGCTCTCGCCCTTGGGCGTGACCTTACCCACGAGGATGTCACCGGGGCCTACCTCGGCGCCAATGCGGATGATGCCGTCCTCGTCGAGGTTGGCAAGCATGTCCTCGGAGAGGTTCGGCACCTCGCGGGTGATCTCCTCGGGGCCAAGCTTGGTATCGCGGGCGTCAATTTCGTGGCGCGAGATGTTGATGGTGGTGAGCAGGTCCTCGGCCACCACGCGCTCGGAGACAACGATGGCGTCCTCGTAGTTGTAGCCTTCCCAGCTCATGTAGGCCACGGTGAGGTTCTGACCCAGAGCCAGCTCGCCGTGATCGGTCGAGGGGCCGTCGGCCAGGGGCTGGCCCTCCGCAACCTCGTCGCCCACGCGCACGAGCGGACGATGGTTGATGCAGGTGGACTGGTTGGAGCGCTGGTACTTGAGCAGCTTGTACTCGTCCATGCCCTCAGCGGACTTCACGATGATCTTCGAAGCATCGGCGAAGATGACCTCGCCGGCATGCTTGGCCAGGGTGACCTCGCCCGAGTCGATGGCGGCGCGGCGCTCCATGCCGGTACCCACGTACGGGGCAGCCGGGTGCACGAGCGGCACAGCCTGACGCTGCATGTTTGCACCCATGAGGGTACGCTTGGCGTCGTCGTGCTCAAGGAACGGAATGAGGGTTGCTGCGACCGAGATCATCTGGCGCGGCGACACGTCCATGTAGTCCACGTCGTCCACCGGCACGTCGGCGGGAGCACCGAAGGAGCCGTCGAAGTCGCGGGTGCGGGCGACGATGGTGTGCGGACGCACAAGGTTGCCATCGGCGTCAACCGTTACGAACGCGCCCGTCTTGGGGTCGATCGGGGTGTTCGCCGGCGCGATGATGTGGTCCTCTTCCTCATCGGCGGTCATCCAGTCAATGACGTCGGTCACGTGACCGTTCTCCACGCGACGATACGGAGCCTCGATGAAGCCGTAGTCGTTCACGCGCGCATAGAGGGAAAGCGAACCGATAAGGCCGATGTTGGGACCTTCGGGGGTCTCGATGGGGCACATACGGCTGTAGTGCGAGTTGTGAACGTCGCGGACGGCCGTAGGCACGTTGGTGCGGCGGCTGGAGCCCGACTTGTGGCCCGCCAAGCCACCAGGGCCAAGGGCCGAGAGACGACGCTTGTGGGTAAGACCCGTGAGCGGGTTGGCCTGGTCCATGAACTGCGACAGCTGCGAGGAGCCGAAGAACTCCTTGATGGCAGCCACGATCGGGCGGATGTTGATGAGCGACTGCGGAGTGATCTCGTCAACGTCCTGGGAGCTCATGCGCTCGCGCACGACGCGCTCCATGCGGCTCATACCAATGCGGAACTGGTTCACCACAAGCTCGCCCACGGTGCGGACGCGGCGATTGCCAAAGTGGTCGATGTCGTCGGTCTTGAAGCCGGGCTCGCCCGCGGCAAGAGCGAGCAGGTAGCGGAGGGTGGCCACGATGTCCTCGTCGGTGAGGATGGCGACCTCCTCGGCAGTGGTGAGGCCGAGCTTCTTGTTGACCTTGTAGCGGCCCACGCGCGCCAGATCGTAGCGCTGCGGGTTGAAGAGCAGACCCTCGAGCAGGCTGCGGGAAGCGTCCACGGTGGGCGGCTCGCCCGGGCGCAGACGACGGTAGATCTCGATGAGGGCGTCCTCACGGGTGAGGGCGGTGTCGCGCTCGATGGAGCGCTTCACCACGTCGGAGTCGCCCAAGAGCGAAATGATGTCGTCGTTGGTGATGGCAATGCCCAAGGCGCGCAGGAACATGGTGGCAGACTGCTTGCGCTTACGGTCGATGGACACCACGAGCTGGTCGCGCTTATCGACCTCAAACTCAAGCCAGGCACCGCGGGCAGGAATGATCTGCGCCTTGTACACCTGCTTGCCGCCGTCCATCTCGGTGGAGTAATACACGCCCGGCGAACGCACGAGCTGCGAAACCACGATGCGCTCGGTGCCGTTGATGATGAAGGTGCCCTGGTCGGTCATCATGGGGAAGTCGCCCATGAACACCAACTGCTCTTTGATCTCGCCCGTTTCCTTGTTGGTGAGACGGACCTCCGTAAGCAGCGGCGCTTGGTAGGTCATATCCTTCTCGCGGCACTCCTCCACCGTGTGGGAGGGGTCGCCAAACTGATGCTCGCCAAACGTAACCTCGAGCATGTGATTCTGGCTCTGGATGGGGCTGGATTCCTTGAACGCCTCACGCAGGCCCTCACCCATGAACCGCTTGAAGGATTCCTTCTGTACGGAAATGAGGTTGGGCAGCTCCATCGCCTGCGGGATCTTCCCGAAGTCGACGCGCGTGCGCTCGGTCGCAGTGACCTGGGGTGTAGTCTTTGCGGTAGGCACCAGGTTCTTCCTCCTAACAAAATCGGCAGGATGGCGCGAGGTGGTGTGGGCGCCGGTGCTGAACACAACGCACAGGAGCGGCACACTCCGCGGGCCTCATAACGCAACCTATTAGTTTATCAGGGAGCCGCCGTTGAGCAAGAAATGTCTTGACGTATGCGACTAAGTGAGGTATGCAAAAATCTGGCTGCTATTTCCGCAGGTAAATAGTGGTATTACGAACATATGTTCATGGGTTTTAAATGGAGATGCCCAAACGCCTCCTGCTGTCAAGCCGTCCTCCAAGCGGTTACAAGCGGGGCGCGTGGCTGTGTATGGCACAAAAAACAAGGCGGGCATATCGCCCGCCTTGCTGCTTAGTGCATGTGTGCTGCTGGAGCCTAGCGCATGAGGCCGCCGCGCTCCTCGATGGCCTCCCAGAAGGCATCGGCAAAACGCGGGTCGGACGCCGCCATGAGGGCATTCGTGGCAATCCAGCCCGAAGGCGTACCCGTATCGAAGCCCGCCAAAGGATCGATCACCACGGCATACATAGCCTCGCGGTCGAGCGAACGCGCCATGGCGTCGGTGAGCTGAATCTCGCCGCCCTTGCCCGGCTCCTGCGTGGCAAGCAGGTCCATGATGTGAGCAGACAGCAGGTAGCGGCCCACAATGTACAGGTTGGAGGGAGCATCCTCGGGCGCAGGCTTCTCAACCAGGCCCGAAACACGCCACACGGCGCCCGGATCGCAATCGCCCGCCTCTTCGGCACCCGCGAGCGCGCCAATGCGCTCGCCAGCAATCACGCCGTAGCGCGAAACCTCGTCGGGCGAGCACGGAGCCACCGCGATCACCGAGGCACCACCGTGATCGCGCGAAACCTCGAGCATCTTGGTGCAAATGTCGCGCGCGGGCACCACGTAGTCGCCCAAAAGCACCAAGAAGCTCTCCCCCGCCACCGCGTCGGCAGCGGAACGAATGGCATGGCCCAGGCCGTTGGGCTTGTACTGGAAGCGGAAGTCAACGGGAAGACCGCCCGCCTCGGCAACGGCATGCGCGTAGGCATCTTTGCCACGCGCAGCAAGCAGCTGCTCCAACGCGGTATCGGGCTGGAAGTAGCTCAAAAGCTCAGGCTTGTTGGGGCTGGTGACAACAATAACGTCGTCAACCTCTTCGGGCTCAAGCGCCTCCTCGACCACATACTGGATGACCGGCTTGTCGAGCACCGGAAGCATCTCTTTTGGGGTGCACTTGGTGGACGGCAGGAACCGTGTGCCGAGACCTGCGGCAGGGATAATGGCCTTCATGAATTTCCTTTCGACGCGATTATGTTCGAGGCGCACAGCGAAAGCCGGCGAGCACCTCGGCGTCCTGTTGGCAACGGACATCGACACGATGTCAAGACAGCATAGTAGCGCGGGGCGGGGCCGTCTCGGCAAAACTCAAGCAAATCACAAGGGATGGCCGAGGCGAGTCGGGCGCACGGCAGGCTTTTGGGGGTGAACGGAAGGAGGCCCTCCCGAATGGAAGTGCATCCCTCCCTGCGCACAAAAACGGGGCCTGAGGAAACCCCAGACCCCGTTGCGAAGCAAATCGCCTGCGGCAGCGACGGTATCCGCCGCTAAGCCGCTTGTTCTGGCAGGTGAAACACCTGCGCGAACTTACTTGAGGGAGACAGCAGCGCCAGCGGCCTCGAGCTTCTCCTTGGCGGCCTCGGCGTCCTCCTTCTTGACACCCTCGAGAACGGCCTTGGGAGCGCCCTCGACGACCTCCTTGGCCTCCTTGAGGCCAAGGCTGGTGAGCTCGCGCACGACCTTGATGACCTGGATCTTGTTGTCGCCGAAGCCCTCGAGCACGACGTCAAACTCGGTCTTCTCCTCCTCCTCGGCGGCAGCAACCGGGCCAGCAGCCACGACGGCGGCAGGAGCGGCAGCGGAAACGCCGAAGGTGTCCTCGATGGCCTTCACGAGCTCGGAAGCCTCGAGCAGGGTCATCTCTTTCAGAGCCTCAATGATCTCTTCGTTGGTAAGCTTAGCCATGATGCTAATCCTTTCAGTTCTCGCACCTTAACACTAGGTGCGGGCATATACGAGTATGGGCGCGCGCCGCGAAGCGCGCAGGTTGGCGGTACAACCGCCGAGGGCTGCTAGGCAGCCTTCTGCTCGGAGATCTGCTGGATCTGACGAGCAAGACCGCTGGACACACCATTGACGCACACGGCGATGTCGCGCGCGAAGCCGTTGATGAGGCCGGCAATCTGACCAAGAAGCTGATCCTTGGTGGGCAGGTCGGCGATGGCCTGAACCTCCTCGGCGGAGACGGCCTTACCATCCGAGATACCACCCTTGATCTCGAGCACACCCTTGGACTTAGCAGCGAACTCCTTGAGCGCCTTGGCGGGCTCAACAGGCTCGTTTGCATAGAACACATAGGCGAGCGGACCGGCGAGAATCTCGTCGATCTCGGGCTGGTCCTGGTTCTTGAGGGCGAGACGGACGAGGTTGTTCTTGTACACCTTCATCTCGGCACCGACCTCACGAAGCTGATGACGCAGCTCCTGGGCCTGCTTCACGGTAAGACCGTTGTAGCTGACCACGAACACGCCGTTGTTGTCCTGAATATGGGACTCGATCTCGGCAACTTTGTCGATCTTGTACTGCTGGGGCATTCTGTACACCTCCTCGTTGTTTTTCCGAGCACGACCCGTAGCAGAGTGACGGGGGATGCCTCGAAAAAGAAAACCCCCGCGCTGCAGGAGCGACGGAGGCGAGAAGGCAAACTACTCGACCACCTCGGCTGGCGGGTCTCCCCATTGAGCCTTGGGCGTGTGCCCGCGGCGCCGGCTGTCTCTGGCAGCGGGTTCGTGCGTGAACCATGGGATAGTATGCAAGCTGTACCCGTTCGAGTCAAGCGTTCTGTGCAGCTCGCGCAGGAAACATGCACATTTCGACCGCTTCTCCATCGCCTTCTTATCACTTTTATCCGCCCCGCGCCTTCCTTGGGGCCGCGTTCTGGCAAAGCGGTACCATAAGCCCACCTCCGTTGAAAGGAAATCCTGTGACCAAACGCACGCGCTCCGTTACCCTTCGCACCCTTCAGTATTACTGGGCTGTCACGCGCTCGCAGCTTCCCATGTTCATTGCCGATGTGACCGTTACCTTGGGATACGTGTTTTTCCTCACCTTTGCAAACCCCCTTATTGTGGGCGCCATCGTAGACTTGGTGGGCGCGGGCAACATCGCCGCCTCGGAGGTGCTGCCCGTGTTTGGACCCTACATTGTGGCGCTCGTGGTGGTGAATGTGCTGGGCCAGGCATGCAGCAAGCTGCAAGACTACACCTGCGCCCGCCTGGAGATCCGCGCCGGCTACGAGCTGGGGCGCCAGGCCTTCGACACGCTCTCCAACCAGTCGATGACCTTCCACACTAACCGCTTTGGCGGCTCGCTGGTAAGCTCAACGCAGAAGTTCATCTCGGCATATAGCTTGCTTATGGACAACTTCACCTACTCTGCCCTGCCCACGGCGGCAACAGCGGTGCTCACGCTTGCCATGCTCGCGCCCTTGGTGCCCGCCTATGTTGCCCTGCTGGCAGTGGTGCTTGCAGCCTACGTAGCCATCGTGTTCAAGCTCTACCGCAAGATCCTGCCCATCAATGCGGCGGCATCGGCCGCGCAAAACCGCCTCTCGGGCGAGCTCTCAGACTCCATCACCAATATCCTTGCCGTCAAGACCGCCGGACGCGAGGCCTACGAGCAGCAGCTTTTTGAACGGGCAAACCAAGAGGTGCGCGCCGCCGACAGCCAGCGCATGCGGCGCACCGTCAAAACCGGAGCCGTCACCAGCTCGCTCATTGTGCTCATGATGGGCATCACGGCGGTGTTTATCGCTGGCGGCGGCGCATGGTTTGGCATTTCGGCGGGCACACTTGTGATGATGTTCACCTACACCAACACGCTCTGCAACCGCTTCAACATGTTGTCGCAGATGTTCCAGCAGATCAACCGTGTGTTTGGCGAAGCGCACGACCTTACCGTAGCGCTCGACGAGCCGCGCCTGGTGGCGGACGACCCTGCCGCGCCCGCGCTCCACGTGCCGCAGGGGGCCATCGAGTTTTGCGATGTTGATTTTCGCTATGCCGACGCCGGGGTAGATGACGCCGTGTTCCATGGGTTCAACCTTGTCATTCCCGCAGGACAGCGCGTTGGCCTCGTAGGGCGTTCGGGAAGTGGTAAAACCACGCTTACCACGCTCTTGCTGCGCCTGGCAGACCTCTCGGGCGGGCACATCCTCATCGACGGCCAGGACATCGCCCACGTGAGCCAGGTGAGCCTGCGCCAGCACATTGCCTACGTGCCACAGGAGCCGCTGCTATTCCATCGCACCGTGCGTGAGAATATTGCCTACGGGCGGCCCGACGCCACCGACGAGGAAATTCGCCAGGCCGCCGCGAAGGCCAATGCGCTTGAGTTCATCGAACGCCTACCACAAGGATTTGATACGCAGGTGGGCGAACGCGGCGTGAAGCTCTCGGGCGGGCAGCGCCAGCGCATCGCCATCGCCCGCGCCATCCTCATCGATGCGCCCATCCTGGTGCTCGACGAGGCCACGAGCGCCCTTGACTCCGAAAGCGAACGCCTCATTCAAGAGGCGCTCACCAACCTCATGCGTGGGCGCACCTCGCTCGTAATCGCGCACCGTTTGTCTACCGTGGCGGCGCTCGACCGCATTGTGGTTATTCGCGACGGCGAGATTGTAGAAGACGGTACGCACGACGAGCTCGTGCGAGCGAGTGGCGAGTACGCGCAGCTGTGGAACCGCCAATCGGGCGCGTTCTTGGGAACGGAGTAGCCGCGTGCACCGCGCACACGGCCTCTACCTGCGCATGCAAGCGCCTCTTGCGTACTCCGGCAAAATGACAGCTGCCACTTGCTAGCCGCGTCTCTTCCCCGTGGGTACACTGGCGTCAGGGAGGTAGCCGCATGCGCGCCTCTTTCTGCCCGGCTCCTTGCGTGAAAGGAGAGCCCATGAACGCCGAGGTTGCCCAATGCCTTGCTAACGCGCGTCGCGCCCGTGGCATCACGCAGGAGGAGCTGGCGAACCGCCTGGGCGTGAGCCGCCAGGCGGTATCGAACTGGGAACGCGGGGAGACATCGCCCGATACCGACAACCTCATTGCGCTCGCCCGCATCTACCACATGAGCTTGGACGAGCTGCTAGGCATTGACACTCCCCGCCCGGGCGAGGATTCGATCACGGCCGATGACGCAAGTGGTGAGGCCTACGCGGCCCGTGAAGAAGAGCAGCCAGCAGGCCCGGTAACAGCGGGCCAATCAGCGGAGAGCGATCCGGAGTCCAGCGACGATAGCCTTGCCGCCAACATTCAGATACTCGCCGACGATGCTGAGCAGCGACAGACATTCTGGCGGCGCGTTAAGTGGGCCGCGGGAGCCGCTATCGTGTTTATAGTGATTGGCATACCCCTCATCGTTTTGCTGCTGAGCGGCATGAGAAGGACCATGGTGATTCTGGAGGGCACCGCTACCGACGTAGACCCCTCAACCGGCGCCTTTACGCTCGTGCTCGATGAGCCTATACGATTCTCCGAGCGCTCCCCTGCCTATACGTCCTTTGTGGTGACGCCCACGAAGGACGTCGAGTATTTCTTGCCGCCCAAAACTGATGCCGAGGGTACCGTATACGCCGGCACCGAGTATGCCGATACCTACCAACTTCCTGAAGGGGCACACGTGCGCGTGGGGTACAACACCACCGCAATCAACTCCCATAATCTGCCGGAAGCGTTTTCTTGCGACCATATTGAGATCCTTCCGTAGTCGCGCCATGCGCGCCACCGAGATTTGTGCAGAATGGGCATACGAGCAGGCAGCGCTAAACCGAAAGGCCGGGCAATGAGCACAAGCGAGCTTGAAAAGGGCGATGCAGAGGCAGGACGCCGAATTGCGTGCGTCGCTCTGGCAACGCAGGACGAAGGACGAACCGCTGTTGAGCTTATGCTCAATGACTTTTGCGATGCTCTGGCAGCCTACGAGCGCATTTCTTCCCGCCTGGTTGGCGTCAAAAGTACCGGCTTTCAGGCGACGCGGTTGACAGCGTTCAACCTGCTGCAGAGCGGAACGCCGCAGCGGGATGAAGAGCCAGCAGACGGCGCAAATGTACGCAACAAGGTGGCGCATGCCAGCGCATCAGAGCCCGCATCCGCCGATACGCTGGTCATTGCCCTAGCTGTGAACGCATTCCAAAACAGCGCAGGCCGCGCGACGCGAACAGGCGCAAATGGTACAGATGCCTTCACCCTAGCGACTCTCACCGACACGCTCACCCGGAGCGCACGCGCCGCCAACCTTGTACCCGGTGGGCATGTATACGCCATCGCAGCTGATGCTGACTGGGAGCCGGTAGCTGCTCTTACTTGTCTCGACCACTTGGAGCATGCCTGCCGCACGCCGGGCGCCTCGTGGAACGGCGGCATTGCCACGGGGGCTCTTGGGCTATTGCCCCGCCTTATGCACAGCCCACGCCTTGGCGCCTGGCGGCGCCCCCTTTCCGAGCACATCGATCGCCTGGTTGCCGCCGTGCGCATGGGCTGCACCCTGGGTGAGCTCGATCACCTCACCTCACCCGACGCGCATCCAAGCATTGCCGACAGCATCGAAACCGTGCATTACCGTCTTCCCCGCAGGCTTTACGAGCTAGGATTTGCTCCACGCAAGCAGGGGTAACGTCAGGCGCAACCAGCACCTTCGCCCCGAGCGAGAGCTTACCCCGCGCAAGCACGGATACACGCACTTGCCACCTTGTGATAGCGGGGTGCATCAAGCAGGTGCAGCTTTGTCTGCGTTGCACGCGCTCCAAAGAGCACGCTCCGCCGGCATCACAGCAGCGGCCCAAGCGCCTCACGCCAACGGTCAATGAGCCGCTCCAAGCTCCATGCAGCGTTCGCCGGGCTCGTTGAGGGTAGCACCTCTGCTGGCAAATCCACGCGCTCTTGTAAATAGCGCCGGTAAAGACGGCCCGCCGTGCCTCCGTTGCAGAGCACCGCCTGAATGCGTGCCTGTTCGAGCACGCGCTCAATGGCTACCGGCACCACGTTTTTGATACTTGCGTCGCTCGAGCCCTTGATGTCGCAACTCTCGATTACATCCCATAGCGCTATCCCGTGCCGCAGCAGCAGATCCCGCTTGTAAGCAATCGACATCTCAAGCGTAACAGGTTGAGACGGCTCGGCCGGCAGGCACGCCTTGCTGGACGCAGCCATGCACCCTGGCAGCACATCGCGTCCGCAGGTCAGCGCTTCCTCAGCCCTCATGCTCGGAACCATCAGCTCGCCCTCGTTAGGCGGTACCGACTCATCCAGACATGCTGCCATCACACGCCAGAACCGGTTGAGGGGGTTGCCGTAATAAAAAGCGTTTGCGCGCGAAAGAACCGACGGGAACGACCCCAGCACTAGCACACGCGAGCACCCGTCCACCACGGGATCAAAGCCGTGGTCAATATGCTGGTACTCCTGGTTGCTGCCGGTGCTCATCGTGCCTCCCGAACGAAATCCCCGCAATCTGTGCGTTCATCGCGCACAACCATACCGCACATTTTGCCTGTTGGCAGGCGTGGGCACGCGTGCCACAATGACATATGTCACGCGAACGTCAACATAGCGCTGGCGCTAAGCCATATATAGGGAGGACCTATGGGCAACAAGTATCTTATTGTCATCGATATGCAAAACGACTTTGTGGATGGCGCGCTCGGCACGCCCGAAGCGCAGGCCATTGCCGATGCCGTTGTTGAAGAGGCAAAATCCTTCGACGGCACGGTTGCCTTCACGCTCGACACACATGGCGAGAACTACCTCTCCTCGCAGGAAGGCGCAAACCTGCCCGTCCCCCATTGCATCAAGGGTACGCCTGGCTGGCAGCTCATCCCTGCGCTCGACAGCGTAGCCCATGAACGCAACGCGCGTATTTTTGAAAAGCCCACCTTTGGGTCAACTGATCTTGCCGCGTGGCTGCAGGCCGAAAACGCCGCGAACCCCATTGAATCCATTGAGCTGGTAGGTGTGTGCACCGATATTTGCGTGGTATCGAACGCCCTGCTCATCAAGGCGGTGCTGCCTGAGGTCTCTCTCGTGGTGGACGCTGCGCTCTGCGCCGGAGTCACGCCCGCGGCACACGAGGCCGCCCTTGCGACCATGCGCAGCTGCCAGGTGCAGGTATTGAACGCATAGGGCAGAGCGCAAAGGCAGTTTTTTCACACGAAGCGGTTATTTCTAGACAGTTAGTTCAGATATGCACGATTGCCAGCAAGCTACGTGGAAGGCGAACGCGCTAGACTATCTAAATGCTAGATGACTGCATACCCCAATTGCGCATTTCCCGCTGTTTCCAACAGTTTTGAGCAGCGCTAAGTAACGTGGCGCGCGGCCCCAAGGCGAGAGGCCGCGCGCCATCGTTCATATCTGAACTAACTGTCTAGAAATCAGAGTGCGAGCAGAAAAAATGGCTCAAGCCTATGCCAGACCGAGCGCCGCACCCGCCACGCGCACGACAAAAGCCACAATCCAGGCCACACCGCACTGCATAAGCACCACCCAGAACGCATAACGACCGCCAAGCTCGTTTTTAACAGCCGAAACTGCTGCCACGCACGGCGTATAGAGCAGTACAAACACCAAAAACACCACGGCGGTGAGCGGCGAAAATAGCTGCGACAGAGCAGCAGTTGAACCACCCATGAGCACCGTCAACGTGGCAACCACGTTCTCCTTGGCTCCAAAGCCAGCCACCAAAGCAGCAGCGGCAATCCACGAACCAAACCCCAGCGGCGTAAACAAGGGCGCAATCAGTGTTCCCAACGCGGCGAGCATGCTCTGGCCCTGGTCAGACACCACGTTGAAGCGAATGTCAAACGTCTGCAGGAACCAAATGACCACGCTTGCCACAAAGATGATGGTAAATGCCTTTGTAGCAAAGCCCTTTGCCTTGTCCCACGCAAGCAGCAGCGTGGTTTTTGCGCTGGGCAATCGGTAGTTGGGAAGCTCCATCACAAACGGCACCGGGTCACCCTTGAACGCCGTGTGCTTGAGCACCAGCGCCACCAGCACGCCTACCACCATGCCCGCAACATACAGGCCAATCATCACGAGCGGCGCATAATCGGGGAAAAACGCCGCCGAAAAAAGCGCGTACACCGGCAGCTTGGCCGAACAACTCATGAACGGCGTGAGCATCACCGTCATCTTGCGGTCATGCTCTGAGGGCAACGTACGCGTAGCCATAATGGCAGGTACCGAGCAGCCAAATCCAATGAGCATTGGCACGAAGCTCCGCCCCGAAAGACCGAGCTTGCGCAGGATCTTGTCCATCACGAAGGCCACGCGCGCCATGTAGCCCGAATCTTCAAGCACGGAAAGCAGCAGAAACAGCACCACGATAATGGGCAAAAACGAAAGCACGCTGCCCACGCCAGCAAAGACACCCTCAATAACGAGGGAATGCACCACGGGATTCACGCCAAAGTTGGTGAGTGCAGTGTCCACGACGTTGGTGAATGCTTCAATACCCATCTCGAGCAGGTCGGAGAGACGCTGGCCCACCACATCAAAGGTCAGCCAGAACACAAGTGCCATGATGAGAATAAACACCGGGATTGCCGTGTATTTACCAGTAAAGATGCGGTCGGCGGCCACAGAACGCAGGTGCTCGCGGCTCTCGTGCGGCTTCACAACGCTCGCACCGCAAACGCGCTCAATAAAGCTGAAGCGCATATCGGCCAACGCCGCCATGCGATCACGACCAGACTCCTCTTCCATCTGACGGATGATATGCTCCACTGTCTCGATCTCGTTCTGATCGAGAGCGAGCGCATCAAGCACGAGCTTGTCACCCTCGATGAGCTTGGTTGCAGCAAAGCGCACCGGAAGGTTCGATGCCGCTGCGTGGTCTGCGATAAGGTGGATAAGGCCGTGGATGCAGCGGTGCAGCGCGCCGTGGTCGGGACCGTCAGGAGCGCAGAAGTCTACGCGCCCGGGGTGTTCGCGATAGCGCGCCACATGGAGCGCGTGCTCAACCAGCTCTCCAATGCCCTCGTTTTTTGCGGCCGAGATCGGCACCACGGGAATGCCAAGCGCCGTCTCGAGCGCGTTCACATCCACCGTTCCGCCGTTTTCTGTGAGCTCGTCCATCATGTTCAAGGCGAGCACCATCGGGCGATCGAGCTCCATAAGCTGCAGCGTAAGGTAGAGATTGCGCTCGATATTGGTGGCATCCACGATGTCGATGATTGCGTTGGGCTGCTCGTCCAAAATAAACCGGCGGCTCACCACCTCCTCGCTTGTATAGGGCGAAAGCGAGTAGATACCAGGCAGGTCGGTGATGGTGACGTTGGCGTGTCCCTTGATCTGGCCGTCCTTGCGGTCCACGGTAACGCCCGGGAAATTGCCCACGTGCTGGTTGGAGCCAGTAAGCTGGTTAAAAAGCGTTGTCTTGCCGCAGTTTTGGTTGCCCACCAAAGCAAAGCTCAGCTGAGCACTCTCGGGGAGTGGGGCCGTACCTTCACGACGCGGGTGTGCCGGCTCCTCTCCAAAAGCAGGATGGGCCGAGGTGCTTGCGATAGGATTTTTGCGCGGGCTGTTGTGCGCATCGTGCACGTCGGTAACCACAATGCGTGCGGCGTCGGCGCGGCGCAGCGTAAGCTCGTAGCCTCGCAGGCGAATCTCAAGCGGGTCACCCATGGGGGCATATTTCATCATGGTGACCTCGGTGCCCGGCGTAAGCCCCATATCGAGAATGTGCTGTCTGAGCGACGAATCGTCCGATTCTACCGACTCAATAATTGCATCTTTACCAATCTCGAGGTCATCGAGCTTCATACGAATCCCCTCTGCACGTAATCATGTCCGGAACGATTGTAAACGCATGCCCTACATGCAACAGCCTAAGTAGCGAGTTTTATCCCATCTTTATATGAACATGTGTGCATGTGGAACACCATGGGGACGAGAGCGGGCTGGTTGCCCCATTCTCCCTGCCGCTTTCGCGCTATAGTGCTGCGTATGCCAACACCGCTCCAGAAAGGACTGACATGGCATCAGATACCGTAACTCCCGCCGCGAGCGCCGGGCCCGCGAACCGCAACATCAAGAATGTTGTCCTTGACATGGGCGGCGTGCTCATGACGTTCAATGGTCTTTCGTTCGCACGCCATTACACCGAAACCGAGAAGGATGCCCTCCTGCTCCACCAGGCCTACTTTGGGCGTAACGAGTGGGCCCTGCTCGATGCCGGCGTCATCGCCGTGCCCACCATGGAGCGCATCGCCCAAGCGCACCTGCCCGAGCGCTTGCACCCCAACCTTGCCGCCTGTGCGGCCGACTGGCAACGCTATTCGGTACCCATCCCTCAAACAGAGGAGCTGGTAAAAGACCTCAAAGCCCAAGGATACGGGCTTTATTTGCTTTCCAACGCCTCCCGCGAAATTGACAAGCAACTCGATCACTGCCCCGCCTACCAGCTTATGGATGGCCGCGTGGTTTCAGGCTTTGAGCGACTCATGAAGCCCGACCCCTCCATTTTCACGCTTTTGTGCGAGCGTTATGACCTGGACCCCGCGAGCTGCCTGTTTGTGGATGACAATGCCGACAACTGCCGCGGTGCCGAGGCTGCCGGCATGCGCGCGTTTCACTTTACCGGCGACGCCGACGCGCTGCGTGTGCACATCGAAGCGCTGGGGTGATGCGAGGCGGCCCGTGCAGCCTCGGGCGTGCATCCGTGCAGCCGCGACCCGCATCTGCGGCCCACTGCTCCGGCCGCGTCGCTTGTCGCGCGCCCTTATCGCTGTCTACGCCGGCGCGCACCCGCGCGTTGCCGCAACCGCACGCCCTTGCCCCGCCATCCGGCCACGCGCCCTCAACCACCGTTGGGATGCATATTTCACACGTACGCCACCCCGCACGAGAGCATTGGGTATCATGAAGGTGCCGCCGCATCGTGCGACGGAACAGGATCTCTAGGAGGATGTCCATGAAACTATGGGATAAAATCAAGGGTATCGCCAGCTCCAGCGACGACGTCACCACTCCGCAGGCCGCTTCGTTCCCCACCCGCTCCGACACTATCTACGCACCGGTCTCCGGCATTTTGATGCGTCTTGAAGAGATTAACGACGAGGTGCTCTCTGCTCACCTCTTTGGTGAGGGCTACGGCATTCTTCCGCTGAACGGCATTCTGTATGCGCCGGCAAGCGGTCGCATCGCCGCGACCACCGTCACCAACCACTCCATCGGCATGCTCACCGATGACGGCGAAGAGCTGCTTATGCATATTGGCCTGGGCACCGTTGCCATGAATGGCAAGGGCTTCACCTGCCATGTTCAGCAGGGTGACATCGTTAAGGCCGGCACCCCGCTCATCACCTTCGATACCGAAGCCATCAAGGCCGCCGGTTATGAAGACGTGGTAACCATCATCATCTCCAACACCGGTGAGAATGTCCGCGTGAATCATGTGGGCAGCTCGGGCACGCTTTTGGGCGGCCGTCCGCTCGTGAAGGTGGGCGACGCGCTGCTCGTGATACGCAAGCCGCGCGAAGAGTAGCGCCTGATTGCGCACGACATACCCGTGCGCCACACGCTATAAACGCATGAACCCCGGACCCTGGTGTAAGCGCATCAGGGTCCGGGGTTTTCTGTACACGCGTCTATGCGCATCTTGGCCCGGGTTCACCCGAGCCAAGAAGGCTGCCTATTACGCCAGGCGCACAATCTTGGTGCCATGCACCTCATGCACTCCCAGGGCATTGGCAACATCCTCGGCGTTCTCCCAGGTAATACCCGCTCCGGGCAGGATGATGATATCCTCGCCGGCACAATCCACCAGCTCCTGCAGATGCCCCAGATTCTGATTGATGGGCGTTCCCGCAAGACCGCCGTGCGTGAGAATGCGCGAGAAGCCCAAGCTTGCCAAGGTATGCACCGCCTCGGGCTGTGCCGCCTGAGGAAGCGCATCAAACGCCATGTGAAACGTAAGCTCAAGCTCCATCTCAAACGCATCGGCAGCATGCTCCGCAACAGTTACCAGGCGCTCCAGAGCAGGGACATCAAGCGCGAACGTGCCGTCCTCGCAAGAGCGCAAACATCCCAGCACAATCCCGTCAACACCCGCCTCGCATGCCGAGAAGATATCGGCTTCCATGATGGAAAGCTCTTCCTCGGTGTATACAAAGTCCCCGCCGCGCGGGCGGATCATGGCCATCACCACGGTGTCGTGCAGGTGAGCGAAATCGACGGTGCGCTCCATCACGCCCGCCGAGGGCGTGGTGCCGCCCACCGCCAGGTTGTCGCAGAGCTCAATGCGAGCGGCGCCTGCCGCAATTGCCGCAGGTACGAGGGTGAAATTCTCGGCGCAAAACTCGCGCAGAAGCGGGGCTGTGGTCATCAGCAATCCTCCTTACCGTCCGTGGGGGCATCACATCCCGGCAGCTCCATCCAGCACTGTCTGACGCCCACAGGCCGCATGCCCAGCTTGCGCTGAAGCGCCTGGGAAGCCGCGTTGTCGGGCGCCACATGGCAGAAGGGCGTACGGCCGCAATCGAGCATGTGCCCAATCTGAAACGCCTGAAGCACCGCCGCATATCCGCGCCGGCGTGCCTCCGGGAATACCTCCAGCATACCCATAGACGCCTCGGTATGTTCGCCAATAAAACCCACGAGCATGTTTTCCGTGCCGTAGCCACCCCAGAGCCACCCATTCGCAAGGTGGTGCGCAATAGCATCCTGGTCAATCAGGCCATAGTGCGCCTCCACCACCTCGCGGTCGTCAAGCGTAAGCGGGCGCACCGAGAGGCCCGAGGAGCTCACATCAACAGCTGGTGGAACCGTCTGGTCGTACACCCAAAGCTCATACGGCCATGGGCCATCGGCAGGGTGAAGCTCCGGCGCGAGGGCAACATCGGGCAGAAACGCCGTTGCGCCCGGCGGGATGAGCGTTGCCATGCGCTGTAAGCCTTCCGGGGAGAAGGGCGCACAAAAATAGGTACCCTCAACGAACGTGCGCGTCAGCACGCCCACCTCCTCCTCAAGGAAAAGCACCTCCGCGCGGCCCAGGCGAAGCGGCTCCACGAGTGGCAAAAACCGCTCAGGGCCCTTTTGCGCACGCAGAAGCTCGATAGCCCGCAGGCACCGGTCCAGGCGCTCGCTTCCCAGGTCGGCAAGGTCCAGACGGCACACCGCCTCGTCACGCACCTCGCCCAAAAGGGGCGCCTCCTGCGCGCGACGCAGGCGATCGAAGATGAACCCGCACTTCTCCATCGCACGGCGCGATTTCTCATTGCCCGCATAATGCGCGCACCAAGCCACCTTCATGCCCCAGACATCGCGGGCATGCGCCAGCAACGCGCGTGACGCCTCCGGGATATAGCCGCGGCCCCAGAAGGGAACGCCGCACCAATAGCCCAGGTCAACCTCATGATCGCCACATGCAATATCGCTTGCGTCGCTACCGCGCAGTGCCACGGCACCCACGAGCGTACCCGCCGGCTCGCCGACAGGGCCCGGATCGCGCAGGGTAACCGCATAACTTCCAGGCGCCTCAAGCACATCGTGCAGAGCGGCACGGCTCTCATCCACCGTTGTGTGCGCCGGCCAACCAGCGGCCGGGCCGATGCGCGGGTCGCGGGCAAGCTCGAAGAGGGCGGGTGCGTCGTCGTCACACCACGAACGCAAGACCAAACGCTCGGTTTGAATCTCAGCATGATCAAATGCAGGCAACATGGCACACCTTTCGGACATCAAGAGGAGCAATGAGGCGCGCGGCC